>Ga0209835_1000217_pt1 | contig 40084 bp, 42 predicted proteins | sample LakKivwa52mmetaG_FD_184138 | JGI IMG/M metagenome (GOLD analysis project Ga0209835, IMG submission 184138) | Anoxic lake water microbial communities from Lake Kivu, Rwanda to study Microbial Dark Matter (Phase II) - Lake Kivu water 52m metaG... | ecosystem: Environmental > Aquatic > Freshwater >... | reverse complement strand
GGAGGCAGAAATGATTACTTCAGTTACATTATCAGAAGCTATTGAAAATGCGAGAAATAACAATGTTTATAAAGATGATATTAAAACAATAGAAAATTTTAATAATTGGGATGAATTTTTGAATCATAAGAAAGCTTCATATTGGTTATATTTGTATGTTAAAAATGTTATCAAAAGTAGATGGCCTGATGCAGAAGAATATATAATGAAAGATCCATATAGGGCTTATTGGTATGCTAAAAATGTTATCAAAAGTAGATGGCCTGATGCTGAAGAATATATTATGAAAGATTCATGTTGGGCATGTTGTTATGCGAAAGATATTATTAAAAATAGATGGATTAATGCAGAAGAATATATTATGAAAGCGCCATATTGGGCTTATTATTATGCTAAAGATATTATTAAAGGTAGATGGATTGAAGCGGAAGAATATATTATGAAAGATCCAAAATGGGTATATCATTATGCTAAAAATATTATTAAAGACAGATGGCCTGAAGCTGAAGAATATATTATGAAAGATCTAGAATTAGCATATTTGTATGCTAAATATATTATCAAAAATAGATGGTATGAAGCAGAAGAATATATAATGAAAGATCCATGTTGGGCTTATCGTTATGCTGAAGATATTATCAAAGATAGATGGTATGAAGCTGAAGAATATATTAAGAAAGATCCATATTGGGCATATTGGTATGCTAAAGATATTATCAAAGGCAAATGGTATGAAGCTGAAGAATATATTATGAAAAATTCAAAATGGGCACATTGGTATGCTAAAGATGTTATCAAAGGTAGATGGATTGATGCAGAAGAATATATTAATAAAGATCAATATTGGATGAACAAATATAATGATTTTATAAAAGAATTATAAATTAATTCTCTATCATAAGCTAATCTAAACAGTCAGCTTATGATAGAGAATTTCTATTATTCAAAGTTTTTATATAGAAATTATATATATGATATGTTTTATGATGTTATTTAATTTTATTATTTTATTAACAACCTACAAAAAAAAAGGAGGCAGAAATGATTACTTCAGTTACATTATCAGAAGCTATTGAAAATGCGAGAAATAACAATGTTTATAAAGATGATATTGAAATAATAGAGAAATTTGATAATTGGGATGAATTTTTGAATCATGAGAAAGCTTCATATTGGTTATATTTGTATGCTAAATATATTATTAAAGACAGATGGTCTGAAGCGGAAGAATATATCATGAAAGATCTATATTGGACATATTGGTATGCTAAAGATGTTATCAAAGACAGATGGACTGATGCTGAAGAATATATTATGAAAGATCCAGAAATTGCTAGTTTATATGCTAAAGATATTATTAAAGGCAGATGGCCTGATGCAGAAGAATATATAATGAAAGATCCATATAGGGCTTATTGGTATGCTAAAAATGTTATCAAAGACAGATGGACTGATGCAGAAGAATATATCATGAAAGATCCAAAATCGGCTTATTTGTATGTTAAAAATGTTATCAAAAGTAGATGGCCTGATGCTGAAGAATATATTATGAAAGATCTAGAATTAGCATATTTGTATGCTAAATATATTATCAAAAATAGATGGTATGAAGCGGAAGAATATATTATGAAAGATCCAAAATGGGTATATTGGTATGCTGAAAATATTATCAAAGATAGATGGTATGAAGCTGAAGAATATATTATGAAAAATTCATATTGGGCATATTGGTATGCTAAAGATGTTATCAAAGACAGATGGACTGATGCAGAAGAATATATTATGAAAGATCTATGTAGGGCTTATTGGTATGCTAAAGAAGTTATCAAAGATAGATGGTATGAAGCTGAAGAATATATTATGAAAGTTCCAAAATGGGCTTATATATATGCTAAAGATGTTATCAAAGATAGATGGTCTGATGCTGAAGAATATATCATGAAAGATCCAATACAGTGGGATGAATATAATGATTTTATAAAAGAAAAATTACAATAATAATTCTCTCTATCATAAGCTAATTTAAACAATTAGCTTATGATAGAGAAATTTCTAATATTCAAATTTTATATTGAAATAATAACTTTTATTAACAACCTACAAAAAAAGGAGGCTGAAATGATCACTTCAGTTACATTATCGGAAGCTATTGAAAATGCAAAAAATATCAATGCTTGTAAAGATGATATTGAAACAATAGAAAATTTTAATAATTGGGATGAATTTTTGAATCATGAGAAAGCTTTATATTGGTTATATTTGTATGCTAAACATATTATCAATGATAGATGGTCTGAAGCGGAAGAATATATCATGAAAGACCTATATTGGACATATTGGTATGCTAAAGATATTATTAAAGACAGATGGACTGATGCTGAAGAATATATTATGAAAGAACCAGAATATGCTTATTTGTATGCTAAAGATATTATTAAAGGTAGATGGCCTGATGCAGAAGAATATATCATGAAAGATCCATATAGGGCTTATTGGTATGCTAAAAATGTTATCAAAGGTAAATGGTATGATGCTGAAGAATATATTATGAAAGATCCAAAATCGGCTTATTTGTATGTTAAAAATGTTATCAAAAGTAGATGGCCTGATGCTGAAGAATATATTATGAAAGATTCATGTTGGGCATGTTGTTATGCGAAAGATATTATTAAAAATAGATGGATTAATGCAGAAGAATATATTATGAAAGCGCCATATTGGGCTTATTATTATGCTAAAGATATTATTAAAGGTAGATGGATTGAAGCGGAAGAATATATTATGAAAGATCCAAAATGGGTATATCATTATGCTAAAAATATTATTAAAGACAGATGGCCTGAAGCTGAAGAATATATTATGAAAGATCTAGAATTAGCATATTTGTATGCTAAATATATTATCAAAAATAGATGGTATGAAGCAGAAGAATATATAATGAAAGATCCATGTTGGGCTTATCGTTATGCTGAAGATATTATCAAAGATAGATGGTATGAAGCTGAAGAATATATTAAGAAAGATCCATATTGGGCATATTGGTATGCTAAAGATATTATCAAAGATAGATGGATTGATGCAGAAGAACATATAATGAAAGATCTATGTAGGGCTTATTGGTATGCTAAAGAAGTTATCAAAGATAAATGGTATGATGCAGAAGAATATATTATGAAAGTTCCAAAATGGGCATGTTTGTATGCTAAAGATGTTATCAAAGGTAGATGGATTGATGCAGAAGAATATATTAATAAAGATCAATATTGGGTGAACAAATATAATGATTTTATAAAAGAATTATAAATTAATTCTCTATCATAAGCTAACTTAAACAATTAGCCTGTGATAGAGAATTTCTATTATTCAAAGTTTTTATATAGAAATGATATATATGATATGTTTTATGATGTTATTTAATTTTATTATTTTATTAACAACCTACAAAAAAAGGAGGCAGAAATGATTACTTCAGTTACATTATCAGAAGCTATTGAAAATGCAAAAAATATCAATGCTTGTAAAGATGATATTGAAACAATAGAAAATTTTAATAATTGGGATGAATTTTTGAATCATAAGAAAGCTTCATATTGGTTATATTTGTATGTTAAAAATGTTATCAAAAGTAGATGGCCTGATGCAGAAGAATATATAATGAAAGACCCATATAGGGCTTATTGGTATGCTAAAAATGTTATCAAAAGTAGATGGCCTGATGCTGAAGAATATATCATGAAAGATCCAAAATCGGCTTATTTGTATGTTAAAAATGTTATCAAAAGTAGATGGCCTGATGCTGAAGAATATATTATGAAAGATCCATATAGGGCTTATTGGTATGCTAAATATGTTATCAAAAGTAGATGGACTGATGCAGAAGAATATATAATGAAAGATCCAAAATCGGCTTATTTGTATGTTAAAAATGTTATCAAAAGTAGATGGTCTGATGCAGAAGAATATATCATGAAAGACCCATATAGGGCTTATTCTTATGCTGAAAATATTATTAAAGATAGATGGATAGAAGCTGAAGAATATATTATGAAAGATCCAAAATATGCTTATTGGTATGCTATGGATATAATCAAAGATAAATGGATTGATGCAGAAGAATATATAATGAAAGATCCATGTTGGGCATATTTGTATGCTAAACATATTATCAAAGACAGATGGTCTGATGCAGAAGAATATATTATGAAAGATCCATATTGGATATATCTTTATGCTAAAGATGTTATCAAAGGCAAATGGTATGAAGCTGAAGAATATATTATGAAAAATTCAAAATGGGCACATTGGTATGCTAAAAATATTATTAAAGGCAGATGGATTGATGCAGAAGAATATATTATGAAAGATCCAATATGGTGGGATGAATATAATGATTTTATAAAAGAATTATAAATTAATTCTCTATCATAAGCTAATCTAAACAGTCAGCTTATGATAGAGAATTTCTATTATTCAAAGTTTTTATATAGAAATTATATATATGATATGTTTTATGATGTTATTTAATTTTATTATTTTATTAACAACCTACAAAAAAAGGAGGCAGAAATGATTACTTCAGTTACATTATCAGAAGCTATTGAAAATGCGAGAAATAACAATGTTTATAAAGATGATATTAAAACAATAGAAAATTTTAATAATTGGGATGAATTTTTGAATCATGAGAAAGCTTCATATTGGTTATATTTGTATGCTAAAAATGTTATCAAAAGTAGATGGCCTGATGCAGAAGAATATATAATGAAAGACCCATATAGGGCTTATTCTTATGCTGAAAATATTATTAAAGATAGATGGCCTGATGCTGAAGAGTATATCATGAAAGATCCAAAATCGGCTTATTTGTATGCTAAAAATGTTATCAAAAGTAGATGGCCTGATGTTGAAGAATATATAATGAAAAATCCAGAATATGCATATTGGTATGCTAAAAATGTTATCAAAAGTAGATGGCCTGATGCTGAAGAATATATCATGAAAGATCCAAAATCGGCTTATTTGTATGTTAAAAATGTTATCAAAAGTAGATGGCCTGATGCAGAAGAATATATAATGAAAGATCCATATAGGGCTTATTCTTATGCTGAAAATATTATTAAAGATAGATGGCCTGATGCAGAAGAATATATTATGAAAGATCCTAAACATGCTTATTGGTATGCTATAGATATAATCAAAAATAGATGGCCTGATGCTGAAGAATATGTAATGAAAGATCCATATTGGGCTTATTGGTATGCTAAAGATGTTATCAAAGACAGATGGATTGATGCTGAAGAACATATTATGAAAGATCCATATTGGGCATGTCGTTATGCTGAAGATGTTATCAAAGATAGACAGTCTGATGCAGAAGAATATATAATGAAAAATTTTATAAAAGAATTATAAATTAATTCTCTATCATAAGCTAATCTAAACAGTTAGCTTATGATAGAGAATTTCTTATATTCAAAGTTTTTATATAGAAATAATAATAGTAATTGAAATGTTTTATGGTGTATTATTTATAATTTTTTATCAAACCCAAAAAAAGGAGGTTCACAACATGTGTGAACAACAGCATCAATATAATATGATATATTGTCCCAAATGCGGTAGATCATATTGTTGGAATTGCTGCGGAGGCAGCAATGTTCAATATGCTCCATCCGAAAATGAGAAGTACATGCTATGTCCGAAATGTAAACATAATTACTATCAATATGAAAAAGGACGGAAAATATGAAAAATTGGAGTTGGAATGATAAATTGGGTCATCGAAGCAGATGTCCGAGATGTGTTATAATAACAAATAAAGGTGATGTAGTAAGATTTGAAGGGAATGATATAAAGGGCATCGTAAAGGTGCTCGGATCGAGTTTTATAAAAAATGGAAAATGGTCGAATACTACTTATAGATGCATATCTCCAGATGGGACACATGTTGTTTCATGGAAACAAGATTGGGAAAATGGAGAAACATTTCCTCAAGATTCATGGGAAGATGCTTTCGAATGGTTGAAAAACCAAATAGAAATAGAAGATGTAATAATAAATTTTGACTCATTCAAAGAATGTGTGAGAACAAATTGGGTGAAATCGGCACATAAATTTGACGAAAATGCAGCAGCAATCGAAGAAATGTCAATGTTATAAAAACATGGGAAGGATTAGTGTAAAAAACTAAACCTTCCCATGGTTGTTTTTTTTCTGATATTCAAAGTTTTTATATAGAAATTATTTAAATAAATAATAAAATAAATTGAACCCAACAAAAAAAATAAGGAGGAAATTATGTGTGAAATGATTGAAGTAGAAGATGGTTACTACATTAACCATAGCTATAGTGAGATAGAATGTATAAAATGTAAGCATGAGTTCTGCTGGAATTGCTCCGGGGGGAGCAATGTCCAGTATGGAGGACATGAAGGAAGATATACATTATGTCCACTTTGTGGACACAATGTAGAGGAATGAAAACATGGGAAGGATTAGAGTGTAAAAACTAAACCTTCCCATGGTTTGGTTGTTTTTTTTCTGATATTTAAAATTTTTATATAGAAATTATTATAGTAAGACACAGCAATGTGTCCTTCGGACGGTGGGAATCAAATCTGTTCCCAGTCCGCTCTGGACTAACTTCGGTTAGTTACAGGGTTGCTCGCCCAGTAAAAGAAGACTCATTGGTTTATACCAGTGAGTCTTCTTTTTATTTTTTTATTATGAATCGAATTGAACTAATCCATGCCAATTAAGATTCTTCTTAATACTTATACCCATCACCTCAATCATACGACAAATCATATCCGCTAATATAAAATCTGGCATATTGATATGATTTTCAACACTATAACGATTAATAAGATCCTTTAATTCATCATTGAATGATTTAGGTATAGAGTATATATTTTCTACCATAAGTTGAAGATCATCACGTTCTATACTTACTTCTTGTAAAAGTTGCGCTACTTCTGAAGGGCATTCATATTCAACTTCATTAATCTTTACTTTAGACATATTAGTTCTCCTTTCCTATAATAATTGTTTACAACAAACAATCAACAAATTGCACAGTATGATAAATATCATAATGATATGGTATTATGAGTTGAAAAATAATATACAATATTGTCATATGATTGAACTGTTTTGAATTAGGTAGAAAATCAATAATAATATTATAATAATTCAATGTGTTGATATTATCTTTATTAATAATAGTTGGATTCAAAATTTTCTTAGATAAAACATCAAATAAATTAACAATCTCTTTTGGTAAATCAATTTCTTTTATCATTAGAACTGTGCTAGGATTTTTAATATAATTAATCAAATATTGATAAGCTTTTGATATGACTCTTGATTCATTACTTGCTTGTTTATAATCTAGAATATTATATAAAGTATCAGATGTTTGATTAATATCAACAATGTGTTTTGAATCGAATAAAACAGAAGAAAAGGATTGTTGTTTTTGATTAATATATTGAGAAATGTCGATTACTTTTTTATTTGAAAGTTTAAAAAATTTGGGTAAATTAGAAGACTCTTCTACTGAATAGAAAACTTTATTAATAAATTCTTCCTGTGACACTGGAATAAGATGTTTATATTCCATTGAAAGTTCATTTATTCTTTTAGTTTCAAGATCATTTGCAGCCTCCATTGGACAAATATCGATGATTTTGAAAAATATTTTATTTGCAAAATCTTGGAAATGTGAAGTCATAATTAAAGATCTTAACATTCCAGTTTGAGTAGCCGCATCACAAATTAATTTTCGAAAATGAGTTCTGAAAGAATCTTTATTAGTATCGTTTAAATATTTTAACATATATATAAATAATAAATAACATAACATCATAATTATTAATGAATTTTCATGATATTTATTATGATTTAAAAATAAATTATTTAGGATTTTTTTAATTACAAAAATAACATTATTAGATGAAATAGATCGATTAGCTTGTATTAATGAATCAAAATATTCTTTATCAAAATTTAAATTTCCAGGAACTATTAATGGTAATGTATATTGAATTTGTTGTTTTTGATTTGTTTGAATTTTACAATGTTCTTTGGAGAAATATTTGAAATAATTAAATGTATAATGTATTAAACTGGATTTAATTGATGAGTTTAAACATAATTCAAATATGTCATCCATTTCATTTCTTTTCTTCGTTTGCGGCAAGAGCTGAGAAACTATCTGTGTTTCGACTGGAATGTCGTTACTTTCAGTATTCTTTATATATTCTGTTACATTTTTTGTTTCAGCGACTGCTCCATTAGTATATTGTTTAGACAATGCTAAAAACAACATAAAATTAGAATAAAAAGAATTTACTTGACTGTATAATCTGGTTACTTGATCAGTACTCAGATTTATCCTAAAAAAATTAATATCATTAGAAGAAGGGAATTTAAATTCTATAATCCAAGCTTTGTTCATTTTTCTATCTTCATATAAATTACGACTACATACAAAACTTAAATAGTTTCTGAATAGTTCAGATTCATTATAATTCATAACTTTAGAATAAGCTACTTCACTACTAACTAACTTTAATGCATTTGGATTTATATGATCCTCTATACAATTTTTTTCAACAGAATCGACAAGTTGTTTATCCATTGTCAAGATCTTATGAAATTCAACTTTCAATTTAACATCATGAAAATCTTTTACAATACTAGTTCGCATTATGCCAAAAAAATGTGCATCTTTTATAAACATATTTGTGATTGCTAGTTCCATTCCGCCCCCTATTTAATAAAAATATATTTGAAAGGTGGAAGAAAAGAATCATTAATCAAAAACTATATATGATATAAAATATATCAAAAATGTTCATTCTTAACCACCTTTCAAATATATTATTTCTATATATTTTATGAAAAATTTTTCAGCTCTTGCCGATAATAATTATTTTTGACTTATTTCTTCCATTAATAAACCAAGGGCATTTATACTTGTTGTATCTAATTTAATTTTTTCAGTTTTAAAATTTCCAGTATCTATAAAATGCAATAACCCACAAGTGGCTGATTCTTCACTATCATATGAAGCTAATATAATTGGAACTGAACTGTTTACTATCATAGCTACTAAATCAGTTCCAATTACACCAAATCCCATTATAAATTTTTTCTTAATATATATTGTTCCTTTTAAATTTTTTATATATTCTTCTTTTTGAATTTCTTTTACAAAATCTTCAACAAATTTTTTTGCTGCTGTTGCTGTCTTTTTTACTTCTATTAAATGATCTTCCATTTTATAATTCAAATTAATTTTAATATAAATATTAAATAATTTATTCATAGTTTGAAGGATTCTTATTTCATTAATTTGTTTCGTTGAAACATATAAAACAGAACTGTTATCTTTCAACCACAAATATTGGTTCTTTCTATCTAAAGCTAAAAAATTTTTTTCATTGGACATTTTTACTTCCTCCTTTTTAAAAAAATTAAAATTAATAATATTATTTCTATATAAAATTGTAAATATTAAAAATTCTCTATCACAGGCTAATTGTTTAAGTTAGCTTGTGATAGAGAATTAATTTATAATTTTTTTATAAATCTATTATATTCATTCCACCATATTGGATCTTTCATTATATATTCTTCTGCATCAGACCATCTGTTTTTGATAACATCTCTAGCATAAGAATAGGCATATTCTGGATTTCTCATAATATATTCTTCAGCATCAATCCATCTGTCTTTAATAATATGTTCAGTATATATATATGCCCAATATGGATCTTTCATGATATGTTCTTCAGCATCATACCATCTGTTTTTGATAACATATTTAGTATACCAATAAACCCACCATGGATCTTTCATGATATATTCTTCAGCATCAAGCCATCTATTTTTGATAACATCTTTAGCATAATGATATAACCAATATATAGCATTCTCATGATTTAAAAATTCATCCCAATTATTAAATTTTTCTATTATTTTAATATCATCTTTACAAACATTGTTATCTTTCGCATTCTTGATAACTTCAGATAATGTAATTGTTATTGTCATGGTTTTCTCCTTTTTTTAGATTTGTTTTTATTAAAATAAATTCAGCATCATCATAAACATACCAATTATTTCTATTATATTATTTCTATATAAAATTGTAAATATTAAAAATTCTCTATCACAGGCTAATTGTTTAAGTTAGCTTATGATAGAGAGAATTAATTTATAATCTTTTTATAAAATCATTATATTCATCCCACAATTCTGGATCTTTCATGATATACTCTTCTGCTTCATTCCATCTACCTTTGATAATATCCTTAGCATAACGATAAGTCCAACATGGATCTTTCATGATATATTCTTCAGCATCATACCATCTACCTTTGATAATATTTTCAGCATATATATAAGCACGATATGGATCTTTCATAATATATTCTTCAGCTTCATACCATCTATCTTTAATAATATGTTTAGCATAACGATAAGCCCAATATGGATCTTTCATTATATATTCTTCTGCATCAGGCCATCTACTTTTGATAACATTTTTAGCATATCGATAAGCAATTTCTGAATCTTTCATGATATATTCTTCTGCATTAATCCATCTGCCTTTAATAATATCTTTAGCATATATATATGCCCATTCTGGATCTTTCATGATATATTCTTCTGCATCAGGCCATCTGTCTTTAATAAAATCTTTAGCATACAAATATGCTAATTCTGGATCTTTCATAATATATTCTTCAGCTTCATACCATCTATCTCTGATAACAAATCTAGCATACCAATATAACCAATATGAAGCTTTCTCATGATTTAAAAGTTCATCCCAATTATTAAAATTTTCAATTATTTCGATATTTTTATCACATGCATTGTTATCTTTTGCATTTTCAATAGCTAATGATAATGTGGTTGTTGTTATCATGGTTGGTTTTTCTCCTTCTTTTTTTAGTTTGATTTTAATATAATATAAAATTAAATTAACATCATAAAATATACCAATTACTTCTATTATTTCTATATAAAAACTTTGAATAATAGAAATTCTCTATCATAAGCCAATTGTTTAAGTTAGCTTATGATAGAGAATTATATTATAATTTTTTTATAAATCTATTATATTTATTCCACCATATTGGATCTTTCATGATATATTCTTCTGCATCATTCCATCTACCTTTAATAATATCTATAGCATAAAGATATGTCCAATATGGATCTTTCATGATATATTCTTCAGCATCAATCCATCTATCTTTGATAATATATTTAACATAATAATATGCAATTTCTGGACCTTTCATAATATATTCTTCTGCATCAATCCATCTGCCTTTAATAATATTTTTAGCATACCAATATGCCCATTTTGGATCTTTCATAATATATTCTTCAGCTTCATACCATCTATCTTTGATAATATCTTCAGCATAACGATAAGCCCAACATGGATCTTTCATTATATATTCTTCTGCTTCATACCATCTATTTTTGATAATATATTTAGCATACAAATATGCTAATTCTAGATCTTTCATAATATATTCTTCAGCTTCAGGCCATCTGTCTTTAATAATATTTTCAGCATAACGATATGCCCAATGTGGATCTTTCATGATATATTCTTCTGCATCAGACCATTTGCCTTCGATAACATCTTTAGCATAATAATAAGCCCAATATGGCGCTTTCATAATATATTCTTCTGCATTAATCCATCTATCTTTAATAATATCTTTCGCATAACAACATGCCCAACATGAATTTTTCATGATATATTCTTCAGCTTCAGACCATCTATCTTTAATAATATTAATAGCATACATATAAGCCCAATTTGGTGTTTTCATTATAAATTCTTCAGCATCAATCCATCTGCCTTTAATAACATCTCTAGCATAAGAATATGCCCATTCGGAATCTTTCATAATATATTCTTCAGCATCTAACCATCTATCATTGATAACATTTTCACTATACCAATACAACCAAAATGGAGCTTTCTCATGATTAAGAAATTCATCCCAATTATCAAATTTCTCTATTATTTCAATATCATCTTTACAAACATTGTTATTTCTCGCATTCTCAATAGCTTCCGATAGTATAACTGATGTGATCGTCATATGTCACCTCTTTTTTATAGGTTGTTAATATTTCTATATAAAAATTTTGAATATTAGAAATTTCTCTATCATAAACTGACTGTTTATATTAGCTTATGATAGAGAATTAATTTATAATTCTTTTATAAAATCATTATATTCATCCCACCATATTGGATCTTTCATAATAAATTTTTCTGCTTCATACCATCTATCTTTGATAATATCTCTAGCATACCAATAAGCCACTCTTGCATTTTTCATAATATGTTCTTCTGCATCATACCATCTGTTTTTAATAACATCTTTAGCATAAGAATAAGCATATTCTGGATCTTTCTTAATATATTCTTCAGCATCAGTCCATCTGTCTTCAATAATATCTATAGCATAACGATAAGCCCAATATGGATCTTTCATAATATGTTCTTCTGCATTAGACCATTTGCCTTTGATAACTTCTTTAGCATACCAAAATGCATATTCTGGATCTTTCATAATATGTTCTTCAGTTTCATGCCATCTGCCTTTGATAACATCTTTAGCATAAAGATATGTCCAATATGGATCTTTCATGATATATTCTTCTGCATCAGACCATCTGTCTTTGATAACATCTTTAGCATAATTATATGCCCAACATGGATTTTTCTTAATATATTCTTCTGTATCAGACCATCTATCTTTGATAACTTCTTTAGCATACCAATATGCATATTCTGGATCTTTCATTATATATTCTTCAGCATCAATCCATCTATCTTTGATAACATATTTAGTATACCAATAAGCCCAACATGGGTCTTTCATGATATATTCTTCTGCATCAATCCATCTACCTTTAATAATATTTTTAGCATACAAATGTGCCCATTTTGAATTTTTCATAATATATTCTTCAGCATCAGACCATCTATCTTTGATAATATTTTCAGCATATATATAAGCCCAACATGGATCTTTCATTATATATTCTTCAGCATCAATCCATCTATTTTTAATAATATTTTTAGCATACCAATATACATATTCTGGATCTTTCATGATATATTCTTCAGCATCAGACCATTTGCCTTTGATAACATCTTCAGCATAAGAATGTGCCCAATATGGATCTTTCATAATATGTTCTTCTGCATCAGACCATCTATCTTTAATAATATCTCTAGCATACCAATAAGCCCATTCTGGATCTTTCATGATATATTCTTCTGCATCATACCATCTATCTTTGATAATATTTTCAGCATACCAATATACCCATTTTGGATCTTTCATAATATATTCTTCCGCTTCATACCATCTATCTTTGATAACATCTTTAGCATAACAATAAGCATATTTTGGATCTTTCATTATATATTCTTCAGCATCATACCATCTATCTTTGATAATATCTTTAGCATAATAATAAGCATATTCTGAATTTTTCATGATATATTTCTCTGCATCATACCATCTATCTTTGATAATATTTTCAGCATACCAATATATCCATTTTGGATCTTTCATAATATATTCTTCTGCATCAGACTATCTACCTTTAATAATATCTATAGCATAACGATGTGCCCAATGTGGATCTTTCATAATATATTCTTCTGCATCAGACCATCTGTCTTTGATAACATCTTTAGCATAATTATATGCCCAATATGGATTTTTCTTAATATATTCTTCTGCATCAGACCATCTATCTTTGATAACATCTTTAACATAATGATAAGCCCAACATGGGTCTTTCATAATATGTTCTTCCGCATCAGACCATTTGCCTTTGATAATATCTTTAGCATACCAATATGCCCAATATAGGTCTTTCATAATATATTCTTCTGCATCAGACCATTTGCCTTTGATAACTTCTTTAGCATACCAAAATGCCCATATTGGATCTTTCATGATATATTCTTCTGCATCAGACCATCTATCTTTAATAACATCTTTAGCATAATTATATGCCCAACATGGATTTTTCTTAATATATTCTTCTGCATCAGACCATCTATCTTTGATAACATCTTTAACATAATGATAAGCCCAACATGGGTCTTTCATAATATGTTCTTCCGCATCAGACCATCTATCTTTGATAACTTCTTTAGCATACCAATATGCATGTTCTGGGTCTTTCATGATATATTCTTCTGCATCAGACCATCTATCTTTGATAACATCTTTAGCATAATGATATGCCCATTTTGGATCTTTCTTAATATATTCTTCAGCATCAGACCATCTATCTTTGATAACATCTTTAGCATACCAAAAAACCCATTCTTGAGCTTTCATAATATATTCTTCAGCTTCATACCATCTATTTTTGATTATATTATTAGCATACCAATATAACCAAAATGGAGCATTCTTATGGTTTAAAAATTTATCCCAATTATTAAATTTTTCTATTATTTTAATATCTCGTTCACAAGCATTGATATTTCTCGCATTTTTGATAGCTTCTGATAATGTGATTGTTGTGATCATAGTTTTTTTCTCCTTCTTTTTTGGGTTTATGTTTTATTAAAAAAATTAGCATCATAAAATATACCAATTACTTCTATTATATTACTTCTATTATATTATTTCTATATAAAAACTTTGAATAATAGAAATTCTCTATCATAAGCTAACAGTTTAAGTTAGCTTGTGATAGAGAATTAATCTATAATCTTTTTATAAAATCATTATATTCATCCCACCATTCTGGATCTTTCTTAATATATTCTTCTGCATCAATCCATCTACCTTTAATAATATCTTTAGCATAATAATATGCCCATTTTGGATCTTTCATGATATATTCTTCTGCATCAAACAATCTACCTTTGATAATATTTTCAGTATATATATATGCCCAATATGGATCTTTCTTAATATATTCTTCTGCTTCAGACCATCTATCTTTAATAATATCTTTAGCATAATAATATGCCCATTTTGGATCTTTCATGATATATTCTTCTGCTTCATACCATCTATCTTTAATAATATCTTCAACATAACAATATGCCCAATATGGGTCTTTCTTAATATATTCTTCTACTTTAGACCATTTGCCTTTGATAACATCTTTAGCATACCAATATGCCCAATATGGATCTTTTATAATATATTCTTCAGCATCAGGCCATCTATCTTTGATAATATGTTTAGCATACCAATATAACCAAAATGAAGCTTTCTCATGATTCAAAAATTCATCCCAATTATTAAAATTTTCCATTATTTCGATATCTTTATCACATGCATTGTTATTTCTCGCATTTTCAATAGCTTCCGATAATGTGATTGTTGTGATCATTCCTGCCTCCTTTTTGTAGGTTGTTAATAAAATAATAAAATTAAATAACATCATAAAACATATCATATATATAATTTCTATATAAAAACTTTGAATATAAGAAATTCTCTATCATAAGCTAACAGTTTAAGTTAGCTTGTGATAGAGAATTAATTTATAATTCTTTTATAAAATCATTATATTTGTTCATCCAATATTGATCTTTATTAATATATTTTTCTGCATCAATCCATCTATCTTTGATAACATCTTTAGCATAATAATATGCCCATATTGGTTCTTTCATGATATATTCTTCAGCTTCAGACCATCTATCTTTGATAATATATTTAGCATAATAATATGCATATTCTGGATCTTTCATGATATATTCTTCAGCATCAGACCATCTATCTTTGATAATATGTTTAGCATAATAATAAGCCCAACATGGGTCTTTCATGATATATTCTTCTGCATCAGACCATCTATCTTTGATAATATATTTAGCATAATGATATGCATATTCTGGATCTTTCATAATATGTTCTTCTACATCAATCCATCTGCCTTTGATAACTTCTTTAGCATACCAATATGCCCAATATAGGTCTTTCATAATATATTCTTCCGCATCAGACCATTTGCCTTTGATAATATCTTTAGCATACCAATATGCCCAATATAGGTCTTTCATAATATATTCTTCTGCATCAATCCATCTATCTTTGATAATAAATCTAGCATACCAATAAGCATATTTTGGATCTTTTATAATATATTCTTCAGCATTAGACCATCTGTCTTTAATAATATGTTTACTATACCAATATAACCAAAATGAAGCATTCTCATGATTTAAAAATTCATCCCAACTATTAAATTTTTCTATTGTTTCGATATCTTTATCACAAGCATTGATATTTCTCGCATTTTTGATAGCTTCTGATAATGTGATTGTTGTGATCATAGTTTTTTCTCCTTTTTTTGGGTTTGTTAATAAAATAATAATATAAAATATATGAAAATATTCATATATTTATTATTTCTATATAAAAACTTTGAATAATAGAAATTCTCTATCATAAGCTAACAGTTTAAGTTAGCTTATGATAGAGAACTATATTATAATTCTTTTATAAAATCATTATATTCATTCCACAATATTGGATCTTTCATAATATATTCTTCTGCATCAATCCATCTGTTTTTGATAACATCTTTAGCATAATAATATGCCCATTCTGGATCTTTCATGATATATTCTTCAGCATCAATCCATCTGCCTTTAATAATATTTTTAGCATAACGATAAGCCCATTTTAGATCTTTCATGATATATTTCACTGCATCATACCATCTACCTTTGATAATATGTTTAGTATAATAATAAGCATGTTCTGGATCTTTCTTAATATATTCTTCAGCATTAGACCATCTACCTTTGATAATATATTTAGCATAACGACATGCCCATTTTGGAACTTTCATGATATATTCTTCTGCATCAATCCATCTACCTTTAATAACATATTCAGCATACCAAAGTGCATATTCTGGATCTTTCATGATATATTTTTCTGCTTCATACCATCTATCTTTGATAATAAATCTAGCATACCAATAAGCATATTTTTGGTCTTTCATGATATATTCTTCAGCTTCATGCCATCTATCTTTAATAACATTTTCACAATACCAATATAACCAATGTGTAGAATTCTCATGATTTAAAAATTCATCCCAATCATTAATTTTCTCTATTATTTCAATATCTTCATCACATGCATTGTTGTTTCTCGCATTTTCAATAGCTTCTGATAATGATAGAGTGTTTGTAGTAATCATTTCTACCTCCTTTTTTTGGGTTGTTAATAAATAATAAAATAAAACATATGAAATATTCATATTATTTCAATATAAAATTTGAATAATAGAAGTTCTCTATCATAAGCTAACTGTTTAAGTTAGCTTATGATAGAGAAATTTATTATTGTAATTTTTCTTTTATAAAATCATTATATTCATTCCACTGTATTGGATCTTTCATGATATATTCTTCAGCATCAGACCATCTATCTTTGATAACATATCTAGCATACCAATAAGCATATTTTTTGTCTTTTATGATATATTCTTCAGCATCAATCCATCTATCTTTGATAATATTTTTAGCATAATTATATGCCCATTCTGAATCTTTCATGATATATTCTTCCGCATCAGGCCATCTATCTTTGATAATATTTTCAGCATAACGACATGCCCAACATGGATCTTTCATGATATATTCTTCTGCATCATTCCATCTATCTTTGATAATATCTTTAGCATAACAATATGCATATTCTGGATTTTTCATAATATGTTCTTCTGCATCAATCCATCTATCTTTGATAACATATTTAACATAATGATAAGCCCAACATGGATCTTTCATGATATATTCTTCTGCATCAGACCATCTATCTTCGATAATATATTTAGCATAACAATATGCATATTCTGGATCTTTCATTATATATTCTTCTGCATCTAACCATCTATCTTTGATAATATTTTCAGCATAACGACATGCCCATTTTGGATCTTTCATGATATATTCTTCAGCATCAGACCATCTATCTTTGATAACATCTCTAGTATACCAAAGTGCATATTCTGGATCTTTCATAATATATTCTTCTGCATCATACCATCTATCTTTGATAATATATTCAGCATACCAATAAGCATATTTTGGGTCTTTCATGATATATTCTTCAGCATCAGACCATCTATCTTTAATAACATTTTCACAATACCAATATAACCAAAATGGAGCATTCTTATGGTTTAAAAATTCATCCCAATTATTGAATTTTTCTATTATTTTAATATCATCATTACATGCATCGTTATCTTTCGCATTTTGAATAGCTTCAGATAATGTTAATGTTGTAGTTGTTATTGACATGTTTTTAGTCTCCTTTTTTTTAGGTTTGTTTTTATTAAAATAAAGTCAACATCATAAACATGCCAGTCACTTCTATTATATTATTTCTATATAAAAACTTTGAATATAAGAAATTCTCTATCATAAGCTAACAGTTTAAGTTAGCTTATGATAGAGAACTATATTATAATTCTTTTATAAATTTTTTATATAATTCAAACCATTCTGGATCTTTCATTATATATTTTTCTGCTTCATGCCATCTATCTTTGATAATAAATCTAGCATACAAATATGCATATTCTGGATCTTTCATGATATATTCTTCAGCATCAATCCATCTACCTTTGATAATATTTTCAGTATATATATATGCCCAATATGGATCTTTCTTAATATATTCTTCTGCATCAGACCATCTATCTTTAATAATATTTTCAGCATAACGATAAGCATATTCTGGATCTTTCATGATATATTCTTCAGCATCTAACCATCTATCTTCAATAATATCAATAGCATACCAATATGTCCATTCTGGATCTTTCATAATATATTCTTCTGCATCAGACCATCTACCTTTAATAACATCTTTAGCATAACAATATGCCCAATATGGATCTTTCATTATATATTCTTCAGCATCAATCCATCTATCTTTGATAATATATTTAGCATACAAATATGCCCATTTTGGATCTTTCTTAATATATTCTTCAGCATCAGACCATCTATCTTTGATAACATAACTACTATACCAATATAACCAAAATGAAGCATTCTCATGATTAAGAAATTCATCCCAACTATTAAAATTTTCTATTATTTCAATATCTTCATCGCATGCATTGATATTTCTCGCATTTTGAATAGCTTCTGATAATGATAGAGTTGTAGTTATTGTCATGTTTTTAGTCTCCTTTTTTTAGGTTTGGTTTTTTATTTAAAATAAATTCAGCATCATAAAACATGCCAATCATTTCTATTATATTATTTCTATATAAAAACTTTGAATAATAGAAAAATTCTCTATCATAAGCTAACTTAAACAATTAGCTTATGATAGAGAATTAATTTATAATTCTTTTATAAAATCATTATATTTATTCCACATTGTTGAATCTTTCATAATATATTCTTCTGCATCAGACCATCTATTTTTGATAACATCTTTAACATAACGATAAGCCCAATATGGATCTTTCATAATATATTCTTCTGCATCAGGCCATCTACCTCTGATAACATCTTTAGCATAAGAATGTACAATTTCTGGATCTTTCATAATATATTCTTCTGCATCATACCATCTATCTTTGATAATATATTTAGCATACCAATATGCATATAATGGATCTTTCATGATATATTCTTCTGCTTCATACCATCTATCTTTGATAACATATTCAGCATACCAATAAGCATATTTTAGGTCTTTCATGATATATTCTTCAGCATCAGACCATCTGTCTTTAATAACATTTTCACAATACCAATATAACCAAAATGGAGCATTCTCATGATTTAAAAATTCATCCCAATTATTGAATTTCTCTATTTCTTTAATATCTTCGTCACAAGCATTGTTATTTCTCGCATTTTGAATAGCTTCAGATAATGATAATGTTGTAGTTATTGACATAGTTTTTTTCTCCTTTTTTTAGGTTTGGTTTTATTAAAAAATTCAGCATTATAAAACATGTCAATCATTTCTATTATATTATTTCTATATAAAAACTTTGAATATAAGAAATTCTCCATCATAAGCTAACTGTTTAAGTTAGCTTATGATGGAGAACTATATTATAATTCTTTTATAAAATCATTATAATCATCCCACCATATTGAATCTTTCATGATATATTCTTCAGCTTCATACCATCTATCTTTGATAATATTTTTAGCATACCAACATGCCCATTCTGGATCTTTCATGATATATTCTTCTGCATCAGACCATCTGTCTTCGATAACATCTTTAGCATACCAAAATATCCATATTGGATTTTTCTTAATATATTCTTCTGCTTCAATCCATCTATCTTTGATAATATCCCTAGCATATCGATAAGCAATTTCTGAATCTTTCATGATATATTCTTCTGCATCAGGCCATCTATCTTTGATAACATCTCTAGCATATATATAAACACGATATAGTTCTTTCATTATATATTCTTCAGCATCAGACCATCTACCTTTGATAACATCTTTAGCATAAGAATGTGCATATTCTGGATCTTTCATAATATATTCTTCTGCATCATACCATCTATCTTTGATAATATATTTAGCATACCAATATGCATATAATGGATCTTTCTTGATATATTCTTCTGCATCAGGCCATCTATTTTTGATTATATTATTAGTATACCAATATAACCAAAAAGGAGCATTCTCATGATTTAAAAATTCATCCCAACTATTAAAATTTTCTATTATTTCAATATCATTTTCACAAGCATTGTGGTTTCTCGCATTTTCAATAGCTTCAGATAATGATAATGTGGTTGTTATTGTCATGTCGTCTCCTTTTTAAGTTTAGTTTTTTATTTAAAATAAATTCAGCATCATAAAACATGCCAATCATTTCTATTATATTATTTCTATATAAAAACTTTGAATAATAGAAAAATTCTCTATCACAAGCTAATTGTTTAGATTAGCTTGTGATAGAGAATTAATTTATAATCTTTTTATAAAATTATTATAATTACCCCACCATACTGGAACTTTCTTAATATGTTCTTCAGCATAACGATAAACCCAACATGGGTCTTTCATGATATATTCTTCTGCATCAGACCATCTATCTTCGATAATATATTTAGCATAACAATATGCATATTCTGGATCTTTCATTATATATTCTTCAGCATCTGACCATCTATCTTTGATAATATTTTCAGCATAACGACATGCCCATTTTGGATCTTTCATGATATATTCTTCTGCATCAATCCATCTACCTTTAATAACATATTCAGCATACCAAAGTGCATATTCTGAATCTTTCTTAATATATTCTTCTGCATCATACCATCTATCTTTGATAATATATTCAGCATACCAATAAGCATATTTTGGGTCTTTCATGATATATTTTTCAGCTTCAGACCATCTATCTTTGATAATATTATTAGCATACCAATATAACCAAAAAGGAGCATTCTCATGATTTAAAAGTTCATCCCAATTATTGAATTTTTCTATTTCTTTAATATCTTCGTCACAAGCATTGTTATTTCTCGCATTTTGAATAGCTTCAGATAGAATGATTGTTGTAATCATTTCAGCCTCTTTTCCACCAATAAGAACTATTAAAGCTCTTATTGGGTGATAAAAAATTAAAAAATATTTATAAAGTTTGTATATACATTTTCATCAATAATTAAATAAATATTTTCAATCAGCGATATTTCTTTTTGTGTTTGAGAATAATAATTAAAATAGAAATTCAAAACTGGAACATCTTTTTTTAGTACCATATGATGCTTTGTATCTCTCATTCGAATAGTATCAATATATAGAATTGCCTTTATATTTTCAATAATATGATTATGCAAAATATCATCTTTATATGAATTATAATTTTCAAATGATTTATAGGTTTTCCAAAAAATATCTTGATTTTCACTATTAATAAAATCATTAAATATTAGAATAGTTCCAACAGGAATGCTAATTTTTAAATTTGGTCTAATTGTTGTAGCAAGAACCCCAGTCGAAATATTATCAATATTACTTGATGATAAATTAATATCTCTTGATAATCTTAACTGAAACATATCTGGAAAATTTTCTATTTCACGAATACTATCTCTTTCACTCGGATGAAGACACATTATAATATTTGATGCACTATCAATATTTGTTAGAATTTCTGGAGTCACAAGTCCTTCATTAAGAATTTTCATAAAATTATCATTCCTTTATTGGTGTTAATTGAGAAATTTTTAATTCAGTAATTCTATCCGTATTATTTTCTGTTCTATATGAAATTGAACCTTCAGCAAGAATTAATGATTTGGGTTTAATTTGTTGAGAAGCTTTATCAGCAGTCTTCCCCCAACAAACTACATTATGTAATTTTTCATGAGTAACAATTTTATCAGATTTATTTTTCCAATTATCAATAGTACTCATTGAAAAATTTGCTACATTGATATTAGAAGTGATTTTATTTAATTTTAAATCATCACCAATATTACCAATCATAATAATTTTATTTAAACTACCCTCCCATGGTAGTATATTTGAAACTTTAATTTCAGTAATTTTTATAATTTTTTTATCTTTTTTATAAGTTCGATATGAAATCGAACCCATTATCAAAACTTCATCTCCAAATTGAAAAGTATTAGTAACATATTTTGCTATTTTTCCCCAACAAACAACATTGTGCCATTTTTTATGAGTTTTGATCTCATCATTACGATTTTTCCATTTATCAATTGTTGTGACTGTAAAATTAGTAACTGGTGTTCCTATTGTTGTCTCTCTAAGATTAATATTCGATTCAATTGTCCCTATTATAAGTACTCTATTATAATTATACATATATTTTCACCTTCTCTTGTCTCTTATAGAAAATTAGCAGTTTTTGCACTTAATAGTCATGAAACCTTATATAATCTAGAGAGCTGAATTTAACAGCTCTCTATTGCTGAAATAATTTATTTATTCATATGATATAAAGCATTTAATTCAAAACCTTTAGTAAATGTAAACTCAAGCGCTTTATGAAAAGCATTATATTGCCAATCTTCAAAATCATAAAAATAAGTTCCATTTTTTGAATCAGTTATGGTGAACCTGAGTTTAGTTTCATTCTTTTCAATTTTACAAACAGGTCTATCTATTTGCCAGGCTGCTCCTGGAATTTGTCTGAATAATTGTTCAATACATATCGTCGAAAGACGCGGAGTATTAAATGCATTAAAAGCAGTAGCTGGATAAATTGTACCAGTAACAGTTCTTTTTAAATTCTCAAGATAAACAATATTATTTTGAATCGCATTATTTGAAAGGTTAAAGAATGATATTCTCAAATTACCAAATGATATATTAAATGATATAACTGCAAATTGAGCTTCATTCTGCAAAAGTTGAACTTTTTTATAAACTTTTGGATTAATCAACCAAAACATATCAAAAATAGCATATTTTGTTATCTCTTTAACTGGTAATGATTGTTGTGGAAAATTACTACCACCAAGCCATTTTATTTTTGAATTAACATCAGTTTTTTCAAATTCATTTTCATTTACTTCAAAGCCATCATCTGATTTCGTAAAAGGATCAACATCTGATTTCGTAAAAGGATCAGCATCTGGTTTTGTAAAAGGATCATCAACTGCTTGTGGTTGTTCTAATGACATCTGCTGATTACCGGTTTGCATAAATCCGACATTAGGTATTCCGAAAGGTATATTTGGATTCATAAACTTTTTTGCCTCCATTTTAATTAAATAATTGATTTTTCTTTGAATAGTTTCTTTTCAAAAATAGTTAGACTCACATTATAATCACTTTTGTACTTAAATTCTTCTTCCATAATTTCAAATATGCAACTCCTATTAATTTTATGCATAGTCTTTGCATTAAGCAAAGCATCAACAGCTCGCTTTTCTGCTATATCACGACCTTCTTCTTTATCAATGATATCTGTTTCATTACGTATTGCTATTCCACGATGATACATTTTTTGTTTTGGATCATAAATAACACATACTGTTATTTTTGGTAATCGTTTGTCATCCCGAAAATAATAAAATCTTCTGATTATTTTGTTTCTATATAAAAATTCTTTATTCCTTTTAAATTCAATTTGTTCTTTAAATTTCAATAATTGGTATTTTAATTTATCTGTTAGATTTTTGATTAACTCTCTGTTGTATATTGATTCGAATACAACTTCTTCAAATGGATTAGTTCTACTTTCTAATATCATTTTCATCAAAAGATTTCCTTTATTCTATATATTTTTGATTTAAACTTTCCAAATACATCTCAGATATAATTTGTGCTATTTTAAGCGTTAATCGTCCTTGTGTTGTAATCGTCTTTGCTAAATGTTTATTTGAAAACCGATATGTTGATTGTCCAAATAATCCATATGTAGTATTCATAGTAGTTTTGATTGCTTTTTGACGCATGTTATAAAACGAATATTCTAAAGAATCTTTTGGATGTTTTTTCATATCAGCTTCATAAGCACTTCTTAATTCTTTTAAATCTTTTAAGAATTCAATAAATAAACCTTTTTTCGTTTCATGTTTTATAAATAAACTACCTGATAGAGATAATATCAAATTGTTTGATTTTAAATAATTTTCAAATTGTTTTATTGATAATTCAATAACTCTTAGACTTGGTTGTAAAATATTTTCTATTATATATAATTTATCAATGTTTTCTGGAAGAGAATTGTTAATAAGATATTCATTACAGAAACTATTGTATTCTTTACTTTTGGGATGAATATCATCAAACAAATCTATCGCTGGTAGAAGATATCGTTTTAATGTTAAATATTCTTCAATTTCTTTAGGATTAAATAATTCTTGAATTGATTTTTTTGTATCTGATATTTTTTTTAACATATGAGCTAAAATAAAATAACAATTTTGAACATATTCTCCTTTATTTTGAGGTTTTATTCGATCTACAAATTTAACTATAAATTCATAAATATTTGAATTTATTTGCTGAGGAATACCTATTTTACTTTTTAATGCTCGATCTATATGAGATATAAAATTATATGTTAATGGATCTATAATTTTTCCAAAGAAGGTATCAAATGATATATTCATTTGATTAATCATACTTGGATAGAGTGATGTTGCATCTAAATCTATTAAAATACCTTCATATTCGGTTAATAATTGAGCTTTAGATTCTTTTACATAAGCACCTGGAAATCTTCCTAATATAGTTCGAACAGTTGTTGTATTAATTTCTTTGATTGTAGTTTTCATTTGTTTCGGAATATATAAATTTGCTAATTCATCATTCGAAATCGAAAATGAAGTTTCTTCTAATATTCCAAAACGAGTATATTTGTTTTCAGAATTTAATTTATAATTAACATAGGTATCGAATAATATTGAAGAACCTCTTAATGAACTACTAAAAGATGTTTTCATTAATCTTCTTAACATATTATAAGATTCAATGTGTTTTAATTTATCATTTAATTTTACACAAAGACAAACATCAATAATATTATATAAAAGAAAATTAACTGGATCTCTCTCATAAAAACTATCAAGAGATATTCCCTCATCTTTATATTCCTTCTTTTTTAGTTTAAGTTCATGATTAGCTACAAAATCTAATGAATATGATGAAAGTTTCGAACCCATGTTTAACCCACCATCACTTCGAGATTTATAAGCATACATAAGATCAAGAATTGGCATTTCTGGAATTTTTATTGAGTAATCATTACCAACTTTTTGAATTTTAACTTTTCCAAATGAAGATAGAATTTTACCTATCTCTGTTTCGTTCTTGTTTAATAAATTACTCAATCGAAAATAAATGTATTGAATATCAAAAAATTGTGAGTTCCAACCACTTAATACACTTGGATCTATTTTTCTAATCTGATTCCAGCATGCTTTAATTAAATCTATTTCACTTGTGAAAATATTAATTTTAATTTTTTCATTATTAGTTATATAATTATCTTTTATTAAAATGTCTGTAAATTGATCAATTAAATTTTGTATTTCATTTTTATTTGGAAATTTATTGATATTTGAATGTTGTAATAATAGATAAGAATGATATATTTTTTCGAAAGTACTATAAATTGTTATAGCATTAATTGGATGATTTGCTGTTTCAATTTTAGGAAATACTCCAGAATTTGAAGTGTATACTTCTATATCTAAAAATAAAATATTTAATAATTGATTTATATTGTCAAATGTATCATGTTTATTTTCTATGTAATTATTAATAGAAAAAGATTGTTGGTAGTCAAGATCCAATCCATATATTTGATACGGCGAGACATCTAATTTATTAAACTCCTCAAGATTTAGATTTAATTGTTGCATTTTTTTACCCTTTATTTAGAAAAATATAAATTTAAAATTTTTATAAATAAAATTATTTCTATATAAAATTTGAGGAAAAAAATAATTTTTATATATTGTTATTATTCTGTACCGGCAAGAGCTCTTTCAAAGTTCTTATTTTTTTCAATTATTTTCTGAGAAGTTAAATAATCATTACTTGCTAACACTTCTTTAACACTGAGTTTACTTTTACTCAATAATTGTTTGAATAAGCTAATTCTAGTAAATTTACTAGTTTCATATTTTAAATTCATTAATTTTGCTTGTATTGTCTTCCAAGCTCTTGCCGATTTAATAACATGATCAATTTCATTTAATGATATTTTTTTTAAATCTTTCCCAATAAGTAATTCATTCTCAATAATATTTTCAATAAGATTCAATATTATTTTTTCATTAATTTCAATTTTAATCTTAACATTCCATCTATTATTACTTTTTTGATTAAATTGAATCTTAGGATCGAATACTTTCAATTTAAATATCATTTCTCATAACCTCTATCCATTGCAATATTTGCTAATTTATCAGCTCTAGTGTTTTTATTTCTTTCTATATGTTGTATTGTATATCCATTTCCAAAAAAATTTAACAATTCAAGAACTTTATTATATAGTGGTTGTAATCGAGTGTTTTTAATCTGATATTCTTTCTTTATATGTTTAACTATCAATAAAGAATCAGTAAAGATATTAATTCTAGAAATATCATTTTTTATAGCTAATTGCAAACCATTAATTATTCCCATATATTCAGCAGCGTTATTTGTTGTTGTTCCTAAAAAAACATTAGCTTCACTAATAGTTTTATTATCTAATGTTGTGAGCACTACTCCAATTCCAGATGGACCTGGATTTCCTCTCGATCCACCATCTGTATATAAATTAGCTTCACTTTCATGCTTCATATAATTTCTCCAATAAAAATTTTTGGAAAGGAGTTTTTAATTCCTTTCCAAAAAGTATGTTTATAGTTTATTTATCCGATATTAGACAAAATATTGGCCACTAGGTCATCTAATGTTCCTTTGACCTTGCCACCACCCTTGCTGGGCCGTGAGTCTTCAGGACGATTCAGATGTTCTTTAATATAAGTCTCAACCTTATCTAACTTATCCTGATTTCCTTCAGCCGAGCTTCTCAATTGTTCCTTGATCTGCATAAGAACTCTATTTACTTGAAATTTGGTAACACCCAATGTCTCACTAATCTGAGTATAGGAATGTGTTTTTACCAATGATACAATCTGTATGATCTGATCAGGGGTCATAACTGCTGCGGGTTTCTTGCGATCTTTACCGCTTTTAGTCTTCTTCTTATCCTTCTTTTTATCCTCTATTTCTTCAAATACTTCTTCTTCAAATACTTCTTCTTCATCGACTACTACTGGTGCTGCTACTGGTGCTGCTACTGGTGCTGCTGTCTTTGTCTTCGGTGGGAACGGAAAATTTGCCATTTTTAAAGCCTCCTAAATTGTTGTTGTTGTTACTTTTTGATTAATTTCCGCTAAGATGACATCCATCTTAACATTTTCCACATTCATAATTGCCCTCTTCAATTCTGTATTTGTAATAATATTGATTAAATTATTAAGCTCTAAATCTGATTTAGGCCATTTTACAACATATTCAAATTCAGACCGAATACATGGTTTTAATTGATTAGGATTCATTTCACCCAACCCTTTAAATCTTCTAATTGTATAATTATCCTTCTTAAATTGTTCTATCTTAGTTTGATCATATATTGGATAATATTTGCCACTTTTTTCTGCTCCATATAATGGAGGTATTATTATTGATAAATTTCCAGATTTAATATAATCTGGAGCAAATTTAGCAATAACTAAAAGTACTAATAATGATATATGATGTCCATCTGAATTGTGATAAATTGCTCCCAAAGTCCCAGTTGAAAAATTATTATTATCAACAACTTCAAGATCATATGCAAATTTATCTACAGTTTTTATTTTTCTAATGCTTCTTATTGGTACAAAATATGTATTCTCTGATAGATTTTCTCTTATTAAATTAAAAGTTTTATTGGTTGAGATACTATACATGGTTCTTCTAATTGAAACACCATCCGAATCAACTCCTACATCTATTACTTTTTCTGACACGTTTGGAATGATTCCAAATTGTCTCAGTAAAAATGTAATTCCAATATGTAAATTTTTAGATAATGAACTAAATTCTAATTTCTCTTTTTTATCCTGAAATATTCCTTCCAATAATGATGATCTAACATCTTCATTACATGAAAAGAAAATCTGTGGTATAAATTTGTCCCATTCTTTAACTTCTTTTGTTAATCCAAAATAATCAAGAATAGCATAAAATTCAACTGATTTTAAATTAAGAACAGAGAAATAATCACCCAATTCTTCAACTGAACGTTGATTAAAATTTAATACTTTACAATATTGTATAATCTTCTGTTTTTTATTATCTTTCACCTTCTCGTAAGTAAATTGAATCTCAGGAGGACTACTAGTTCCTCTTCTAAAACCACAACTAATATAACATCCTATCAAATATGCTATTTCTTTAGTTAGTATAAATCTTGATCTAGTGTTAGATGGCGGATCTATCAAATTTAAAGAAATATCAATACCATAATTAATATTATCCTGTGAAGGAATATATTTTGGACAAATGAATCGATCGATTTTGATATTTATATTATTTGGTGATTTTTGTTCAATTTTCATTGTTTCAGTATCATATACATAAACAACTTGATCTTCAGTGCAATTAATATAATAACCAAATTGTGATTTAATTTGAAAGAAAGTTTTCTTATTGTAATCATGTTTGATTACACGATTAACTTTTTTCCATTCTATATCTCCATATGAATTTAAAGAATAGACAAATTGAATATCATCAATGTCTTTGATAAAATTCCATTTTATTTGATTATTTCTATCCATATAAAGTATTGGAGTATCGCCACTAATACTATCTCCATCAGCTAAAATCTTTATAGATTTATACCTTCTGTTATTTTGTGGACCTATAGCTTTTAATAAATCACTAATTTCTTTATTCTTTTGAATTTTATCTAAAGTAGTTGATTCAACATTTAGTACTTTTCCTTTTAACGGATAATATGCTTCTCTTTTTTTATCTGTAATTTGATTTAAAGTACCACCAGCCGAATCACCTTCAACAATATATAAAATATCTCCAGGAATATACTGACAATCATGCAATTTATTAACCTTAACTCTTTTATTAGATTTTGTTGCTTTTGATGTGTTATTATTATTAATTATTTTTTGAAATAATTTCTTTTCCAGATTACTTTCTAAAGTGTTGATAATTTGATCAACAAACCATAAAAATTGACTTGTTAAAGGTTCAATAAGAGATTTTTTAACATCTAAAATCATTTTATGTTTGGTTTGCCCATCAAATTTTGGTTCTGGAATATTTATCATTACAAATGCTCTTAAACCATTCAAATATTCTTTATCATTTAGATTTGAATATTTTTTATCTATTTTTTCATTTATAATTTTTTTAATTTCATTATGAAATGAATTAATAAACTTTCCTTCACAATTTCTTAAATTGACATTCCCTAAAGTAATTGAATCATCTTGATTAATATATGTTGCATATATTTTAATATGTTCATTATTTTTAGTAGAATAAGTCATTGTATATAATTGTTCCGATTCGGCAAGAGCTAAATGTTGTCTAACATATGATTCAAAACTTAATTTAGGAATAGGATTATTATTAAAAGTAAACCCATCTAGATTAAAAACTGATTGAACCAATATTAATCTTTCTATGAAATAACGATTATCAAATTGTAAAGATTTAAAATATTTTTCACTTGGTTTAAATCCAATGATAGTCGAATATGACAAATCATGATCAATTTCTGGTGTTACTGTTTTCAATTCACCATCAATGAATGAGTATGTTACTACTTTTGATTTATCATAACGATCTCTTGTTTTTACAAGCATCCAATCGGATAGAGCATTAACAGCAACTAGACCAACACCATGCATACCTAACAATTGCGAATAATCTTCAGTATCAAATTTTGTTCCAGAAAATAATTCTGTACATAAAACTTTTACTGAATCTTGAATTGTTCCATCAGCTAATGTCATTGGTTCCATTGGTAATCCTCTACCATTATCATTTACCCAAAATGATCCATCTTCCAAATTATTGAAAATTTCAATTTTTGTTCCAAATTGATTTGAAATTTCATCAATAGAATTATCTAATATTTCTATAGCTAAATGATTTGGATATTGAGTATCACCAATAAACATCTCTGGTCTTGCTCTAATCGGTTTAACTCCACCTCCGAGTGCCTGCAGAGTCATATTTCCCTCCTTTTCTTTTTTTCTTTTTTATAAAAAATAATAAACTCCATAAGAATCTTATAAATATTATTTCTATATAAAAACTTTGAATATCAGAAAAAATATGACGAGGGGTTACACACAAATAATGACTAATTCCATTCCGTTTTAATTTGTCCCTGTTTCTTAATAATTTCACTGATAGATTCTTTCATAACTTTATCATCTATTGTTTTTTCGGATTCTATCAAGACCCGAATCGCATCATTGAATCCTTTACGATATGCTTGAACAGTTCCTTCTATAAAATCGTTTATTGGAACACCTATTGACATGATTTTTCTCCTTATAAATGTACTTCTAGAGCACATTTCATCATTTCATAAAAACATGATATTAGATGAATATTTGGATATTTCTTCATCTCGATCTCCTCAGAGTATTTGCCGATAATAACCTGTAATGGTAAATATTTAATAGACTCATAAAGTTTTTCAAATATATTCTCATAATTTATATCATAATTATTATGACATAAAGTTACAAATGAAGAATATTCTTTTCCTATAATAGAATTAAAAGGTGTAATCATACATAATTTCTTAACATTATAATCAGTTAATACCATAATTTTTTCCATCATAACAATTATATAATTTATAATATTATCTTCAATATTTAATTTCTGATCTAATGCAGTAAAATCAATAATTCCATTATGTGATAAATATGAAACATGTAAACAATTAATTAAATTTCTCAATCCTGCTTTATAATTATTTGTAACAAATTGAATTAAATTATCAGAATCATATTGAGCTTTTTCTTGATTTAAAATATACTCAAGTCTTGTTTTAATATCTTGAATATTATCAGATTTAAATTCAATCTGAAAAGTAAATCTTGATAATAAAGCTGGATCTAATCGTTTTGGATGATTTGTACAACATATGAAAGCAACTGAATCTTGATATTTTTCCATTAAATCTTCTTTTAATTGAGCTTGAAATTGTCTTGAAGTACGATCAATTTCTTCAATATAGACTATTTTACATTTACTACTAATAGGTTTTTTTTGAACAAATGGAACAATTTTCTCATCAATATCTGAAACAGAACGAGTTTTAATTCTACATAAATCAGCTTGATTTTTAATTATTTTTTTAATAACAATTAAAGCTAATGTTGATTTACCAGTTCCAGGTGGCCCTGAAAGTAATACATTTCCAGAAATACTTTCAGTATCGATCCAAATTTTTGCAATATTTTTTTGTTCATCATTTGAAAAAACCATATCTTCAATTGAATGTGGCCGGTATTTTTCAAACCAAGATATAGATGGATTTAACAATTTTTTTATTCCTCCTTATTATAAATAATAAAAAATATATTTTTAATATTTCTATATAAATAATGAAATAAATTATTATTTTAACATTTATTAAAAATAAAATTAATACAATTTCTCCTATTAAATTTTAATCTCTATCATAAGCTAACTGTTTAGATTAGCTTATGATAGAGAATTATATTATAATTTTTTTATAAATTTATTATATGATTTATACAATTCTAGATCTTTCATGATATATTCTTCAGCTTCAATCCATTTACCTTTAATTATATTTTCAGCATACCAATAAGCATATTTTGGATCTTTCATAATATATTCTTCTGCTTCAAACCATCTACCTTTAATAACATATTTAGCATAACGATATGCCGATTCTGGGTCTTTCTTAATATATTCTTCATCTTCATACCATCTGCCTTTAATAACATCTCTAGCATAATAATATGCCCAAAGTGGGTCTTTCTTAATATATTCTTCTGCATCATGCCATCTATCTTCAATAATATCTTTAGCATAACGATATGCCCAATATGGGTGTTTCATAATATATTCTTCTGCATCAATCCATTTATCTTTGATAATATTTCTACAATACCAATATATACTATATGGAACTTTCATTATATTTACTTCAGCATCATGCCATCTGCCTTTGATAATATATTTGGCATAATGATAAGCAATTTCTAAATCTTTCATAATATATTCTTCAGCATCAGACCATCTATCTTTGATAATATTTCTAGCATAATGATATGCCCATTTTGGATCTTTCATTATATATTCTTCAGCTTCATGCCATCTGTTTTTGATAACATCTTTAGCATATTCATATGCCCAACATGGATCTTTCATAATATATTCTTCAGCTTCAGGCCATCTATTTTTGATAACATTTTTAGCATACCAATATAACCAAAATGGAGCATTCTTGTGATTAAGAAACTCATTCCAATTATTAAATTGTTCTATTATTTCGACATCTTTATGACACGCTTTAATCTTTTTCGCATTTTCAATAGCTTCCGATAAAGTGATCGATGTGATCATTTCTACCTCCTTTTTGGGTTGTTAATAAAAAAGTAAAACTAATATTATTATTTCTATATAAAAATTTTAAATAATAGAAATTCTCTATCATAAGCTAATTGTTTAAGTTAGCTTGTGATAGAGAATTAATTTATAATCTTTTTATAAAATCATTATATTCATCCCACCATATTGGATTTTTCTTAATATATTTTTCAGCTTCATACCATCTGTCTTTAATAATATCTTCAACATAACGATATGCTAAATATGGATCTTTCATTATATATTCTTCTGCATCAGGCCATCTATCTTTGATAATAAATCTAGCATAATGAAATGCCCATTTTGGATCTTTCATGATATATTTTTCTGCTTCATGCCATCTATCTTTGATAATAAATCTAGCATAACAATATGCCCAATATGGATCTTTCATAATATATTCTTCAGCATCAGACCATCTATCTTTAATAATATCTTTAGCATACCAATATGTATATTTTGGTTCTTTCATTATATATTCTTCAGCATCAATCCATCTATCTTTAATAACATTTTCACAATACCAATATAACCAAAATGGAGCTTTCTCATGATTAAGAAATTCATCCCAATTATTGAAACTTTTAATTATTTTAATATCTTTTCCATACGCTTTCATTTTTTTCGCATTCTTGATAACTTCAGATAAATTAAGTGTTATTGTCATCTCTGCCTCCTTTTTTGGTTTGTTTTTATTAAAATAAAGTCAGCATTATAAAACATGACAATCACTTCTATTATATTATTTCTATATAAAAATTTTGAATATTAAAAATTCTCTATCATAAGCTAACTGTTTAAATTAGCTTATGATAGAGAATTAATTTACAATTCTTTTATAAATTTATTATATTCATCCCACAATTCTGGATCTTTCATGATATACTCTTCTGCTTCAGGCCATCTATTTTTGATGATGTTTTTAGCATATTGATATGCCCATTTTTGAGTTTTTTTGATATATTCTTCTGCTTCATACCATCTACCTTTGATAATGTTTTTAGCATAATAATATATCCATTCTGGATCTTTCATGATATATTCTTCTGCATCAGACCATCTATCTTTGATAATATTTTTAGCATACCAATAAATCCATAATATTGCCTTTTCATGTTTAAGAAATTGTTCCCAATTTTTAAACTTCTCTATTTCTCTAATCTCTCTTACACATGCATTATGCTTTTTCGAAGTTAGTACTGCTTCAGCTAAAGAAATCATAGTAATAGTCATCTTTCTGTTTCCTTTTTATTTCAATATAATCATTTCTATAAAATAATATAGAGCTGACCTATAATTTTTTTATAAACTCATTATATAATTTATTCCATTTTGGATCTTTCATAATATATTCTTCTGCATCAGGCCACCTGCCTTCAATAATATCTTTAGTATAATAAAATGCCCATTCCGGATCTTTCATAATATATTCTTCTGCATCAGGCCATCTATCTTTAATAACAAATCTAGCATACCAATATGCCCATTCTGGTTGATCTTTCATGATATATTCTTCTGCATCAATCCATCTACCTTTAATAACATCTTTAGTATAACGATAAATCGAATATAAATCTTTCATAATATATTCTTCAACTTCAACCCATCTGCCTTTAATAATATTTTTAGCATACCAATATATCCATTCTGGATCTTTCATGATATATTTTTCAACATCAATCCATCTACCTTTAATAATATCTTTAGCATAACAATATGCCCATTCCAGATTATTCTTTATATATTCTTCTGCTTCAGACCATCTGCCTTTAATAACATCTCTGGCATAAGAATATGCCCATTCTGGGTCTTTCTTAATATATTCTTCTGCTTTAGACCATCTGCCTTCAATAACATCTCTGGCATAATAATATGCCCAACATGGATCTTTCATGATATATTCTTCAGCATCTAACCATCTATCATTGATTACATTTTCACAATACCAATATAACCAAAATGTAGCATTCTTATGATTAAGAAACTCATCCCAATTATTAAATTTCTCTATTGTTTCAATATCTTCGTCGCATGCATTGATATTTCTCGCATTTTTGATAGCTTCTGATAATGTAACTGAAGTGATCATAGTTTTTTTCTCCTTTTTTTTGGTTGTTAAATAAATAATAATATAAAACATATGAAAATATTCACATATTTATTATTTCTATATAAAAATTTTGAATAATAGAAATTCTCTATCATAAGCTAACAGTTTAAGTTAGCTTGTGATAGAGAGAATTATTATTGTAATTTTTCTTTTATAAAATCATTATAATTACCCCACCATTCTGGATCTTTCTTAATATATTCTTCTGCATCAATCCATCTATTTTTGATAACATCTTTAGCATACCAAAATACCCATGTTGGATTTTTCTTAATATATTCTTCTGCTTCAGACCATCTGCCTTTAATAACATCTCTAGCATAATAATATGCCCATTCTGGATCTTTCATAATATATTCTTCAGCATCAGACCATCTGTTTTTGATAACATCTTTAGCATAATAATATGCCCAATATAGATCTTTCATTATATATTCTTCTGCATCAATCCATCTATCTTTGATAATATCTATAGCATACCAATATGCCCACAATGGAGATTTCATGATATATTCTTCAGCATCTAACCATCTATCATTGATTACATTTTTACTATACCAATACAACCAATATGGAGCTTTCTCATGATTTAAAAATTCATCCCAACTATTAAAATTTTCTATTATTTCAATATTTTCGTCGCATGCATTGATATTTCTCGCATTTTTGATAGCTTCTGATAATGAAGTTGTTGTGATCATAGTTTTTTTCTCCTTTTTTTTGGGTTGTTAATATTGTTAAATAAATAATAATATAAAACATATGAAAATATTCATATATTACTATTTCTATATAAAATTGTAAATATTAAAAATTCTCTATCACAAGCCAATTGTTTAAGTTAGCTTATGATAGAGAGAATTAATTTATAATCTTTTTATAAAATCATTATATTCATCCCACCATTCTGGAACTTTCATTATATATTCTTCTGCATCAATCCATCTGTTTTTGATAACATCTTTAGCATAACGATAAGCATGTTTTGGATCTTTCATGATATATTTTTCTGCATCAGACCATCTATTTTTAATAACATCTTTAGCATACCAACATGCCCAATATGAATCTTTCATTATATATTCTTCAGCATCAATCCATCTATCTTTGATAATATATTTAGCATACAAATAAGCATATTCTGGTTCTTTCATAATATATTCTTCAGCATCAGACCATCTGCCTTTAATAATATCTATAGCATAACGATAAGCCCAACATGGATCTTTCTTAATATATTCTTCAGCATCAGACCATCTGTCTTTGATAATATTTTTAGCATACCAACATGCCCATTCTGGATCTTTCATGATATATTCTTCTGCATCAATCCATCTATCTTTGATAATATCTTTAGCATACCAAAATATCCATATTGGATTTTTCTTAATATATTCTTCTGCTTCAATCCATCTATCTTTGATAATATCTTTAGCATACAAATAAGCATATTCTGGTTCTTTCATAATATATTCTTCAGCATCAGACCATCTGTTTTTGATAACATCTTTAGCATAATGATATGCCCAACATGGATCTTTCATTATATATTCTTCTGCATCAGACCATTTGCCTTTGATAACTTCTTTAGCATACCAATAAGCATATTTTGGATCTTTCATTATATATTCTTCAGCATCAGGCCATCTATCTTTGATAACATCTTTACTATACCAATATAACCAAAATGAAGCATTCTCATGATTTAAAAATTCATCCCAATTATTAAAATTTTCTATTGTTTCGATATCTTCGTCACATGCATTGTTATTTCTCGCATTTTCAATAGCTTTAGATAATGTGGTTGTTGTGATCATAGTTTTTTCTCCTTTTTTGGGTTATTAAATAAATAATAATATAAAACATATGAAAATATTCATATATTACTATTTCTATATAAAAACTTTGAATAACAAAAAATTTCTCTATCATAAGCTAACTGTTTAGATTAGCTTGTGATAGAGAGAATTAATTTATAATTTATTTATAAAATCATTATATTTATCCCACCACATTGGATTTTTCTTAATATATTTTTCAGCTTCATACCATCTATCTTTGATAACATCTTTAGCATATATATAAGCACGATATGGTTCTTTCATTATATATTCTTCAGCATCAGACCATCTATCTTTGATAATATCTTTAGCATACCAATAAGCAATTTCTGAATCTTTCATAATATGTTCTTCTGCATCAATCCATCTACCTTTAATAATATTTTTAGCATAATAATGTGCCCATTCTGGGTCTTTCATGATATATTCTTCAGCATCATGCCATCTATCTTTGATAATATATTCAACATATATATAAGCCCAATATGGTTCTTTCATTATATATTCTTCTGCATCATACCATCTATCTTTGATAATATCCTTAGCATAATTATATGCCGATTCTGGATCTTTCATGATATATTCTTCCGCATCAGACCATCTGTCTTTGATAATATGTTTAGCATAATAATGAGCTAATTCTAGATCTTTCATTATATATTCTTCAGCATCATACCATCTATCTCTGATAACATCTTTAGCATACCAATAAGCATATTTTGGATCTTTCATTATATATTCTTCAGCATCAGGCCATCTGCCTTTGATTACATTTTCACTATACCAATATAACCAAAATGGAGCATCCTCATGATTCAAAAATTCATCCCAATTATTAAAATTTTCCATTATTTCGATATCTTTATCACATGCATTGTTATTTCTCGCATTTTCAACAGCTTCTGATAATGTGATTGTTGTGATCATAGTTTTTTCTCCTTTTTTTGGGTTGTTAAATAAATAATAATATAAAACATATGAAAATATTCATATATTATTATTTCAATATAAAATTTGAATATTAGAAATTTCTCTATCATAAGCTAATTGTTTAAGTTAGCTTATGATAGAGAGAATTAATTTATATTTTTTTTATAAAATCATTATATTCATTCCACCATATTGGATCTTTCATTATATATTCTTCTGCATCAGACCATCTATCTTTGATAATATCCTTAGCATACCAACATGCCCATTCTGGATCTTTCATAATATGTTCTTCTGCATCAATCCATCTATCTTTGATTATATCTATAGCATAACGATAAGCCCAACATGGATTTTTCTTAATATATTCTTCAGCATCAGACCATCTATCTTTGATAATATCTATAGCATACCAATATGCCCAATATGGATCTTTCATTATATATTCTTCCGCATCATACCATCTATCTTTAATAATATCCTTAGCATACCAACATGCCCATTCTGGATCTTTCATAATATGTTCTTCTGCATCAATCCATCTACCTTTAATAATATCTATAGCATAACGATAAGCCCAACATGGATTTTTCTTAATATATTCTTCAGCATCAGACCATCTATCTTTGATAATATCTATAGCATACAAATATGCCCAATATGGATCTTTCATTATATATTCTTCCGCATCATACCATCTATCTTTGATAATATCCTTAGCATGCAAATAAGCATATTCTGGTTCTTTCATAATATATTCTTCAACATCAGACCATCTGTTTTTGATAACATCTTTAGCATAATGATATGCCCAACATAGATCTTTCATTATATATTCTTCTGCATCAATCCATCTGTTTTTGATAACATCTTTAGCATATTGATAAGCATATTTTGGATCTTTCATTATATATTCTTCAGCATCAGGCCATCTATCTTTGATAACATCTTTACTATACCAATATAACCAAAATAGAGCATCCTCATGATTCAAAAATTCATCCCAATTATTAAAATTTTCCATTATTTCGATATCTTTATCACATACATTGTTATTTCTCGCATTTTTGATAACTTCAGATAATGTGATTGTTGTGATCATAGTTTTTTTCTCCTTTTTTTTGGGTTGTTGAATAAATAAATAATAATATAAAACATATGAAAATATTCATATATTTATTATTTCTATATAAAAACTTTGAATATACGAAATTCTCTATCACAAGCTAATTGTTTAGATTAGCTTATGATAGATAATTAATTTATAATCTTTTTATAAAATTATTATAATTACCCCACCATTTTGGATCTTTCATGATATATTCTTCAGCATCAGACCATCTGCCTTTAATAATATCTATAGCATAACGATAAGCCCAACATGGATCTTTCTTAATATATTTTTCTGCTTCATGCCATCTATCTTTGATAATATCTTTAGCATACCAATATGTATATTTTGGTTCTTTCATTATATATTCTTCAGCATCATACCATCTATCTCTGATAACATTTGTAGCATATAAACACGCCGATTCTGGGTCTTTCATAATATATTCTTCAGCTTTAGACCATCTGCCTTCAATAACATCTCTGGCATAATAATATGCCCAACATGGATCTTTCATTATATATTCTTCAGCATCAGGCCATCTGCCTTTGATTACATTTTCACTATACCAATATAACCAAAATGAAGCATTCTCATGATTTAAAAATTCATCCCAACTATTAAAATTTTCTATTATTTCAATATCTTCATCACTTGTTTTCATTTTTTTCGCATTCTTAATAACTTCTGATAGTATAACTGATGTAATTGTCATGTGTTACCTCTTTTTTATAGGTTGTTAATAAATAATAAAATAAATATAATAATTAATATTTCTATAAAAATTTTGAATAATAGAAATTCTCTATCACAAGCTAATTGTTTAGATTAGCTTATGATAGAGAATTAATTTATAATTCTTTTATAAATTTATTATATTCATCCCACCATAT
>Ga0209835_1000216_pt1 | contig 40139 bp, 35 predicted proteins | sample LakKivwa52mmetaG_FD_184138 | JGI IMG/M metagenome (GOLD analysis project Ga0209835, IMG submission 184138) | Anoxic lake water microbial communities from Lake Kivu, Rwanda to study Microbial Dark Matter (Phase II) - Lake Kivu water 52m metaG... | ecosystem: Environmental > Aquatic > Freshwater >... | reverse complement strand
CAACATCAAAAGAGCATATCAAAAGATCAGGCATCCGCTTTCTGGTATCGAGGTCTATTTGGCTGTCTGTGGCGCGGGCGCTGCGGGCGCCACCGGTGCGGCAGGGGTCGCCGGCGGCGCCGCCGGTGGCGCTGCGGGCGCTGCGGGCGCCGCTTTCTGCGCTTCGGGCCGTGAAGCTCCTTCCATGAGGGAGCTTCCCTTGCGGGAGGCGGTATAGGAGAGGCTGAACGAGGTCAGCATGAAGATGACGGCGACGATGGTCGTCATCTTCCCGAGAAACGTTCCCGGTCCGCCGCTCCCGAAGATCGTCTGGCTGGAGCCTCCGAAAACAGCGCCCATGTTGGCGCCCTTGCCCGCCTGCAGCAGCACGACGAGGACCAGGATGATGCAGACGGTGACATGTATGACGGTGATGAGAATTTGCACTTTTTATACCCCTTTTTTAAGACCTTTTCGTAACTTGAAAATCTGATCCCGGAAGCGCGCATTGGAGATTTTTCGGTTCGAAAAATGTCCAGCGCGCGGAGGGATCACGATTTTCAAAACTCTCTGACTGGCATTCAACAACCAATAATCCGGATAAAGGAATCGACGTCCAGGCTCGCTCCGCCGACCAAACCCCCGTTGATGTCCGGTTGCGCCATCAGTCCGGCGATGTTCTCCGGCGTGACACTGCCTCCGTAAAGTATCGCCAACGCCGCCGCACATTCCGGGCCGTAGCGGCGGGCGATCCATTCCCGGATGAACCGATGAACCTTCTCGGCCTGCTCCGGGCTCGCCGTCTTGCCGGTGCCGATCGCCCAGACCGGCTCGTAGGCAATCATAAAATGACGTATATCATCGGCGGTCACATTTTTCAATCCCTCTTTTAGCTGATGTTCGATGAGAGCTTCCGTCTCGCCTTGTTCCCGCTGTTGGAGCGACTCCCCGATACAGAAGATCGGTTTCAGACCGGCGGCAAGGGCGATCCGGAGCTTCCGGTTGATGCGGTCGTCAGCCTCGCCGAAGAGGGTGCGTCGCTCCGAATGGCCGATGATGACGCAGGTGCAGCCGGCCTCGCGGAGCATCCCGCCGGAGATCTCGCCGGTATACGCCCCCTTTTCCGACTCATGGAGATTCTGGGCGGACAGACGGATGAAAGATCCCCGGATGGCCTCCGCCACGGCCTGGAGCGCCGTGAAGGGAGGGGCGATGATCACCTCAGGCCCCGGAGAGGCGTCATATGCCGCCCGGAGGCGCACGGCGAACGCAACCGACTCTGCGACGGTCTTGTTCATCTTCCAGTTTCCCGCGATGACAGGTCGGATCATATCAGCCTCCAAATGACTTGCGGTCGATATCCAGAACGAGGTCCCTCATTCTGGATGAATAGCCGCTCTCGTTATCGTGGATCATAGACAGCCCGCCCATGTTCGTCAATGTTTTTTTACCGAGATGGGCAAATTATAAGTTATGAATTGCAATATTCTTTGATTCGCATTACTCTATAGCCATGGATGCAAAAGAGAAGACACAGCATTTGAGCGCCCTGGAAATCAATCTGGAAAGAACCAAGGCGGTCGTGCAGATCCCCGACGAATACCGGATACTCCTGGATGTCGCAAACAGCCGCTACGGGGTGCTAAAGCGGACGGAAGAGCTGCTTGTCGAGCTTCATCACCCCTTTGTGAACTGGGAATATGTTCTGACCCAGCTCAAGGGCCTTTCCATCGGTGATTTCTATGATTTCAACACCCATGTCGAGGGATTGTCCGCACTGAAAAAATTGGCGGATATTTATCTTGTCATCATCTCTTCGGCCAGGGACGAAGAGGTCAGGGACAGCGCCGTCCGTTATTGCTTCGAATATCTCAATACCGTTCTTTCTAAAAGCAACAATGACCTTGAGAGAAACACGCCCCTGTTTTCACACGTATTTCGGTTGCTTGCCGATCTTTCGTGGAATGAAAATAATTTGTTAAAAAAAACATCAAGTTATATGAAAGCGACCGCAAGGCTGATGATGGAGAATCCGATCAAGACGGACCACCATGAGGTCAGCGGGCTTCTCTCGTCCGTTTTCAAATCGACATACCGTTTCTGGCTGACGCAATCGGATCCTTCGCAATGGTTCTCCACGGAAGGCGAGACCGGGGAAGACATGGATGCGTATCGAGAGCTGATCACGCCTCTTTCCCATGAGCATATCCGCGCGCTGCTCTCCCGTCTGGAGATTCTCGACCATCATGCGCCTACCTTTGCGGACCCGCTTTCACCATACCTGGACTTGCCCGACCATGTTCAGATCGCAAACGGATACCTTGTCATTGCGGATGCCCTTGAAAAATCGGGCGCTTTTAAAGGTCGCCGTTATCTTGTGAAGCTCGATTTTCTTTTCAATATGATGAACGTTAGCGGATTGTCGGATATACGCAGCGCATGCCTGATCGAGATCAATCGCTGTCTGGGAAAGGCGCTAAAAGAAGAAAGCGACTGGAATGTCAATGACTTCGTACAAAAAGTCTTCCGTTTATTGAAAAAAACGGCCGCGCAGAATCTATACCGGAGTTCAATCCTCGATTGCATTAGCACACTGGCAAAGGAAGTTTTTGAGTCCAATAACCATCCTCTCGTGGATACCTTCATCGAGGAGCTCGTTTCCTTCGGTTTTGAGCATCCTGATATTCAGGGACCAACCACCGAATGGCAAATCCAGGTAAACCCGACGCACATTAAAAACATCCGTTCCTGGCTGGAGATCATTGCCCGCAAACCAAGATGGACAAAGAAACTTCTCTCGGCCCTCATCATCAATCTCAAGCTTAAGGGGGTTTTTGTTCGGGATACGGACCTTCTGCAGAAGGATATTTCCCTGTTGTTAAATTCGGATATCCTGCCCGCATACAACCTGGTCAAACAGCTCCTGAGAATTTTTCCGGTTTTTTTCAGCGAGATCGGCGCAGAAGGGGAGTTGCGGACGATTTCCACTGAAGTGGATGAGCTTTCCGCCAGAAATGACAGGCTCATCTATTTTTTAAGAAAGCAGTCTCACGTCGAAAGCAATAGTCGCCTGGTCTCCTTCATCGAAGATATCTTTCGATACTGGAACTCATGCGACAGAACATTTCTGAAGGATCATCTGCCTGTCGAGGTTTACAGCGAGGTTCGGGCTTCGGGTGAATATTTTGACGACCTGCATCTCATATTCGGCAGCCTGTTTAAAACGATCCATGACGAGGTTCCCGGGCTGCTTGAATGGGACCAGGGGAAGATATCAAAAGAAATCGAATCGGTAAGCGGGGTTCTTGAGAGGGAGAAAGAGCGTGCCGGACTGATGATCCGGTTCTATCAACTGATCTATAAAAAATATTTCCACCAACACATCGATATCGTGAGAGACCTTGAAGCAACCACCCTGCTCGATCCTCGAAAAGTTCGTTCTCTCAAGCGTTCGCTCACAAGAAAGGACGATTACAGAAGCCTGACCATTGTCCTGGGCATGATCGCCGTCTTGAAGGAGAAGATACTTTCCCCCCAAAAGACCGATTCCTTTGAAAATATCTATCATAAGCGGCATATCGCCGCCGGCATCCCTTCCATGTATGGAACCTATCGGGAAGAGAAGTTCGAGGCGATGGGGTTCTCGCTTCGCCTTGAAGGTTTCGCTACAATACTTTTTGAGAAACTGGTCGAATCCCTGAACCTCAAGTTCATCACGAAAAGCACCCTGATGAAAATCCATAAATACCTGTGGCTCTACGTCAAAGCCCTCGACCTGGAAGGCGTGGCAACGGAAGGGCTCGTGGCCAAACTGAAGTATATCACCAATGCCTTGCAGATACGGCAGTTTTCCATCGATCAGTATATCGATATCTTCCAGTTCATTGCCAAAGGCATTCAGGATATCATCCGCGATTACTATATCGATGTCCATCGCTCCAATCTGCCTGTGATTATCGGCCGGATGATTGATCAAAATGAAAACAGGGACGGAAAAACCATCGCAAAGAAGGACCAGAAGGCCTTCTATCAATACTCCGAAACCATCATTCGCTCCATTATCGCCTCGGCGTTCGGCCTGCAGGTTCTCGATAACTTCGTCAATGCCGTAATCAGGACGCTGAGCGCCGAACTGGAAAAATTCAAGGACAATAAGGATATTCTCAATCTGGTCATGGCCTATATCCCGGAATTGGCCATCTCAACCCTCTATAAGAAAAACAAGGAGACGGACAACCAGATCCTCATCGGGAACAAGGCCTACTTCCTCAAAACACTGACATCCTTCAACCTGCCTGTCCCGCCGGGCTTTGTCATCACCACCGAGGTCTTTCGGGGCTATGAAGGCGTCATGGGTTATGAAAATATTTTCGAGGACCTATGGCAGAGGATAAAGAAGGAGATCAAGGAGATAGAGCGGATTACGGGAAAAACTTTCGGCAATCCCGACAATCCTCTGCTCCTCTCCGTGAGAAGCGGTGCGACCATATCCCTCCCCGGCATGATGTGTTCCTTTCTCAATGTGGGGATCAACGAGACGATTGTCGAGGGATTTGCCCGGCAGGACGGCCATGAGTGGGCGGCGTGGGATTCATACAGGAGATTGGTTCAGACCTGGGGGATGTTCCGGGGACTGGAGAGGAATATTTTCGATCAGATCATGATCTCGTTTAAGAATCATTACAACGTGAAGAAGAAGATCCAGTTCGATCCGATGCAGATGAGGCTGCTGGCCCTCTCCTACAAAGAGGCGATGGAAAAGAGGGGCATCAAGATTGCCGATGATCCCTATCAGCAGCTCCAACACGCCATCATGGAGGTTTTCGCCTCCTGGAATTCCGAGCAGGCGAGGATCCTCCGTCATCAGATGCATCTGTCCGATGAATGGGGCACCGCCGTCATCATCCAGGCGATGGTGTTCGGCAACTTGAATGAAAACTCCGGTTCCGGCGTCATTATGACGCGGGATCCCAAGGGCTCGTCGCAAGACGTGTCCATTTACGGCGATTACATCTTCGGCGTCCAGGGGGAAGATATCGTCTCCGGGCTCGTGGAAACCTATCCCATATCGGAGAAGCAAAAGATGGTGGAGAAGCGGGGGGCTATGATGTCGCTGGAGATGAGATTTCCGGAAATATACAAAGAGCTCGTCAGGATAGCGGAATTCTTGGTCTACACGAAGGGATTCAACCATCAGGAGATCGAATTTACCTTTGAGAATGCCGCCAAGAGGGGGCTCTATATCCTCCAGACCCGCGATATGGTGCAGAGGGAGACGGGGATGGTGGGAACCTTTATAGGCGACGGTGATCTTGAGCGGGCGTTTCTCGGCATGGGGATCGGGGTGAGCGGTGGTGCATTGACAGGCAGGGCGGTCTATTCCGAAGAAGGGATCGAGCATTACCGGGAGAAGGAACCGGACACGGCCCTCATCCTGATCCGTCCCGATACGGTTCCCGACGACGTGGGGATTATTCTGAAGGTCGAGGGCATCCTCACGGCCAGGGGCGGGGGGACATCCCACGCGGCGGTCACGATTCCCCAGCTCAATAAGGTAGGCGTCGTGGGCTTCAACAAACTTCATGTCTATGAGTCGGAAGGGTACAGCAGGGTCGACGATAAAACGATCCGCAGCGGGGATTTCATCAGTATAGACGGCTGGAGCGGGGCCGTCTATATAGGGAAGCATGCCATCGGCGCCGACGAATCTTTCAAAATAATCCTCTAACTTTTCCCCAACTCCTCAGCGTTCAGTGAAACAGGCTCTTATGGATGTATGCGGTCAAATCGCCGAGCCTGTTCGTGTAACTGCCGTATTCATTGTCGTACCAGCCGAATATTTTTGCGTGGACAACGGGTATCAGTATCTTGGAGTCTTGAAGAAGAAAATAGCGGATGCCCTGGGAGCGGTTCAGTCGCTGAGCCTGTCCCAACGGCAGGAGGCATTTAAACTTGTGGAAGAATGCTTGACGTAAGCGGAGATAATGTGTTACCCCGAAACCAAAAATTCTTTCGGATTTTATTTGCACATAAACAATGTACTTACTAATTGTAAATTCAATGGTTGTCCCAGGTGTTTAAAACAATTTTATAAGGAGGTAAGTGATATGAAAAAGGGAGTCTGGTTGTCTTTTCTAATTAGCAGTTTAGTAATTCTGGCGATCTTTGCCCTTAACGGACAGGCACTCGCACAAGCCAAACCAATCAAAATCGGCGTCGTCGGACCTATGTCCCATGCTTCAGGCAAAGCGATCTTCAATGGAGTTTCCATGGCGAGCGACGAGATCAACAGCGGCGGTGGTATAAACGTCGACGGTCAGATGCTGCCCATACAACTGATAAGGGCGGACTCCAATGAATTAATGAGCGTGACCGATGCCGCCACCGCTGTAGAGAGATTGCTTGCTGTGGATAAAGTCGATTTCCTGATCGGAGGCTGGAAGACCGATGCGGTCATAGCCATGGTAGATACTGCCGTCGATTACAAAAGGATTATGATCACCGAAGGGACGCACACAGATCTTTCCAAGCGAGTTAAGGATAATTACAATAGATATAAGTACTGGTTCAGTGCCTACTTTGTCATCAATGAATTAATAATGAAAGGATATATGTTTACACCCGTGGAGATGGTCAGGGATATTGTGAAGAGGGAGTTGGGTGTAGAAAAGGTCAAAATTGCGCTCCTCCTTGATAAATCTTCCATGACGGATCCGATTGTCGCTCTGGCGCCGAAAGCCTTTGAAAAAATGGGTTGCGAAGTCGTCGGCATCTGGCGCCCCTCTCCCAATGCAACGGATGTGAGTGCCGAATTGTTGGCCATAAAAAACACGGGAGCTCATATCATATTTGTGCTCATGTATGGTCCTGCAGGGTTGCCGTTTAGCAATCAGTGGGCCACTTATAAAGTTCCAGCCGCTATCGTGGGGGCCATAGGCGAGTCTACATACTCAACTTTTTGGAAAAGCACGAGCGGTAAAGGGGAGTATGTCTACACCGGTGTCCAAATTCTGCCTGTCGCAATAACAGACAAAACGATCCCATTCTACGACAAGTATACAAAAACATATGATCAATTCCCTGATATTTTTTCAGCATATTTTTACGACAATGTATATCGTTTGAAGGCAGCCATCGAAAAGGCGCGCTCCATAGATTCCGACAAAGTAGTGCCGGCCCTTGAACAACTCAAACATGCCGGTGCGGCCGGGACATATTCGGCACATGGCATGGATTCGCCATTTACCCATTTCAACCCCGTAGGGCCTGAAGGATTGATGGTGCTGGGTGCCCAGTGGCAAAAGGGTAAGTTAGTGGGCGTGTGGCCACCACTCGACGGATCATTTCAAGGTCTCAAATATAAGGGGACTGTTCCATACCAACTGCCTCCCTGGATGGTTGAGCATTATAAAAAGAAATAAAAATCGAGATAACGACGTGTTCGGATAAGTCCCTGCTGATAATACACATCATGGGACTTATCCGAAAAACAAACCTGGTCTTTAACGATCTTCTCTATATGAACTATATTTGAAAGGGTTAAAATTATGTTGGCTACCATCTTGATCAAAGGGGCCATGATCGGAGCGGTCTATGCTTCGCTGGCCGTGGGGTTTTCCTTGGTCTTCGGGGTGGCAAAAATCATCAACTTAGCCCACACCGGCTTTTTTATGCTGTCTGCTTACGCCGTGTATGTCTTGGTTATGATATTGCACTGGCCTATACTGCCCGCAGCAGGGGTGGTGCTCATCAGTGCCTCCCTCCTGGCCATAGTGATTTATCTTTTATTTTTGGATCGCATCCGCGAACACGAAGGCCCCGTGATACTGGTCACGCTGGCTTTAGCCATAGTTTTCCAGGAAATATTATTACTTGTATTCAAAAGCACTTTCCTCTCTGTCAATGCATTCGTACCGGGTACAACCACACTTTTGGGCGTTACGCTGCCAAAGCAGGATCTTCTGATCTTTGTCGTAACGTTGGCTTGCCTGTTGGCCGTACAGATCTTATTGTACAAAACAAGACTTGGGCTATCCTTGCGGGTGACCGCCCAAAACCGGGAAATCGCCAATCTGATGGGCATCAATGTTAAAAAAATATGCATGATCAGCGTTGCTGTAGCGGTTTTCCTGGCAGCCATGGCGGGGATTATTGTTTCTCCGACCATAACTATCGAGCCGCATATGTGGATGCACCCGCTGGTCATGATGTTTGCCGCTGTCATCCTGGGAGGACTGGGGAGCGTCAAGGGAAGTTTTATCGGGGCCTTTATTCTGGGCTATACAGAAGTCCTGGTGGTCTTTCTGGTTCCCACCGGAAGCTTCATCAAGGGATCAGTGGCCATGATGATCATGGTCGTTATCCTCCTGATCCGGCCGGAAGGCCTTTTCGGCGTACTTTTCGAGGAAGAAAGATTATGAGATTCATTAAGCGTCAGTTTAGAAGAATCACGCAGGAAGTATTTACGGTTCCCGGTCGGACTATTGCCTTAATTTTTCTTATATGTCTCTTTTTTATACCCTTGGCGATCAGCGACCCATATGCCTTAAAAATATTTATTTTTATGAATATCTTTTGCATTTTTGCCGCCAGTTGGAATGTTTTAGGTGGATTCACAGGACAGTTCTGCATGGGACAGGGCGCCTTTTTTGCAGTGGCCGCCTACACGTCGGCTATTTTAAACTTGAAGCTTGGCCTACCGATCTGGATTTGCATTCCCGGCGGCGCCCTCATGAGTATTCTGGCTGGATTGCTTATAGCCGTGCCTTCACTACGGTTGCGGGGTGTCTATTTTTCGTTGGTCAGTTTGGCCTATCCCATTATCCTTATAGGAATAGTTTTTGCCTTTTCCGATGTGACCGGCGGTGAAACAGGCATTTCGGGAATACAGCCTATTTCGAGGAACCCAGTCATTGTTTATTATATCACTCTTGTGGTGATGCTCCTTTCTATTGTGGCCATGTGGTTGCTGACCCATGCCAAAAGCAAGGTATTCCGTCTGGGCATCGTCCTTCGGGCAATCCAGGAGGATGAAATCTCGGCACGGTGTGTCGGGGTCAACACCATTAAATACAAGCTGCTGGCTTTCGGCATCAGCGCTTTTTTTGCCGGTTTGGCCGGCGGGCTTTACGTTCATGTCCTGCGCATCGCCTCGCCAGCAATGTTGGATCTGATATTTTCTTTTAATCCGATTATCTGGACGGTTTTCGGTGGTATGGGAACCATTGCCGGATCTGTTGTTGGTGTATACATCCTCTATCCGGTCATGGAACTATTGCGTTTTATCCCTGAAGTACGGATGTTGATCTATGCCGCCATCATAATCGCCGTTATTCTGCTTATGCCCGAAGGACTTGTCTATTGGGTGCGCGACAAACTCGATGATGAATGTCCACGATGCAAGGTTATTAACAGCTTTCTTCGCCGTGAATGCAGAGCTTGCGGGGCGCCTCTCCGGGCCAACAGGAAAAAACAGTCCGACCAGGCACAAACGATGGATTCGTCTTATGGAAAGGAGATTGTAAGATGACCGTTTACCACGAAAAACCCTGGTTAAAATTCTATAATTCCGGAACGCCACATGAGGTAAATATCCCTCTTAAATCTCTGCCCCAGGCCTTTGACGAGGCAGCGGCCAAATGGAAAAAAAAGACAGCGGTTGTCTTCTATGGCCAGAAGATCAGTTATGCCGAACTCAGAGATCATGTAGATCGCCTGGCTTGCGCCTTGGCCGATCTGGGAATTAAAAAAGGCGACACGGTGGCCATCCTCATGCTCAATTCACCCCAATATTTCATCGCCTATTATGGGGCCATGAAAGCCGGGGCCAGGGTGACGCTGATTAGTCCGATGTATGTTTCATCCGAAATCCGGCATCAACTTGAGGATAGCGGCGCAGATAACATCATCTGTCAAAATATTCTTTATGATTTCGTGGAAAAATCGGGCGTTCCGCTGAAAAACGTCATCCTGACGGATATCGGTGAGTACCTGCCACGGTGGAAGCGGACCATAGGGAAAAGTCTAATGAGCGCGGTTTACCAGAAAATGGCTTTGCCTTCTCCCCAAATATTTAAACGGGAAGGCATCTACAACCTGCAGGATCTGATTAAGAAATATCCGCCCAGCCCCCCGACCATCCAATGGAATCCCAAAGAGGATGTGGCCACGCTTCAATATACCGGCGGAACAACATCCCTGCCGAAGGCCGCGATTTTGACCCATTACAATTATATCGCCGATGAAATTCAATTGTTTTCCACGTTCAGCAGCAGGTTCGTCGAGGGCCAGGAAGTAATGGCTGCCTACATGCCCTTCTATCACGCCGCCGGGCAACTAACCATAAACCAGGGCATTATCCGTGGTGCAACGATGATCATTTCGGCCACCGCGGATTTGGAAGACCTTCTCAACGACGTCGAAGACTACAAGGTAACCATTTTTGTCGGCGCCCCGACCATATACGAATTTCTGAAGGATTTCGAAAAAACGAACATTGTGAAATGGTCACGCATGAAATTAGTGCTGTCCGGGGCTGATGCGCTGCTTCAGGATACGGCTCTGGGATTCGAGCGGAGAACCGGCGTCAGGATCATCGAAGTATATGGCATGAGCGAAGCCGTAGGCGTCACCCATGCCAATCCACTGGATCGAATAAAACGCGGCTCCTTTGGCGTACCCCTGCCATCGACCCATTGCGCCATTCTATCTCCCGAAAAGGATGAATATTTGGAAGTCGGTGAAATCGGCGAGATTGCCGTCCAGGGCCCGCAGATAATGAAAGGATACTGGAAGGCGGATAAGGCCAACCAGGAAAAATTCTGCCGCATCGGAGAAGACCTTTGGATGAGGACCGGGGACCTGAGTCGGATGGATGAAGAGGGTTATTTCTATTTTTATGACCGCTTGCGCGACATGATCAAATACAAAGGCCATGCGGTGTTTGCCACGGAAGTTGAGGACGTGATCAAGGATCATCCGGGGGTCAAGGAAGTCGGTGTGGTCGGCGTCAAGGATCCGGTCGCCGGAGAGTTGGTCAAAGCGGTTGTGGTTCTCGAAGGGGACGCCCGGGGAAAGCTGTCCGAAGATGATATCCAAGCTTATTGCAAGGGTAAACTGGCTGACTTCAAGATCCCGAAGATTGTTGTCTTCCGCGGGGAAATCCCTAAAACGGATGTGGGTAAGGTTTCACGCCGGGAACTGCGGGAGGAGGTCATTTGATATGAGTGAACCGCTTCTGGAAGTCAAAGGTTTAACGAAAAAATATGGAGGCCTCACGGCCCTGAACAACGTATCTTTTTCTCTTTATCCAGGTGAAATCGTGGCCCTGATCGGTCCGAACGGCGCCGGTAAAACCACTTTACTGCACCACATGATGGGCATCCTCAAGCCGACAGCCGGTAAGATCATTTACAAAGGCCATGATATAACCGGACACCATCCATGGGACATTGTGGGTCGCGGCTTGGTGGGCACTTTTCAGGTCGTCAAGCCCTTCCGTCATATGCCCTGCATCATGAATGTCGTTGTCGCCTCGCTGGTCAGCAGAAAAAAGCGAGGCGAATGGACAAAGCGCATGGAGACTCGAGCCAGGGATGCCCTGGAATTTGTCGGTATTGCCGACCTGGCTCTGGAAAGGGCGGATGTGCTCTCCCACGGTGATCTGAAGCGTCTGGAAATTGCCAAAGCCATCGCTACGGAACCTGAACTGCTGCTTTTAGACGAACCCTTCGGCGGTCTGAACCCGGCCGAAACCGAGTTGATCGCCAATTCCATACGACGGCTTCATAAAGGCGGTCGTTTTGGTCGCCTCCACTCCGAAGAGATGTCCATGGTCATCGTCGAACACAAACTTGCCGAACTGATGCGCATCGTTGACCGGGTCATCGTACTCAACTTCGGAGAAGTACTGGCCATAGGTTCGCCACAAGAAGTCGTTAACGATCCCCAGGTCATCAAAGCCTATATCGGTAAGGAGGTTGTATTCCATGCTTCTTGAGGCGCGAAACCTGACAGTCCAATATGATAAGGCCGTAGTACTCAACGAGGCCAGCTTTAAAGTTGATGCCGGTGAGTTAGTGGCCCTGGTCGGACCCAATGGCGCTGGGAAAACCACCCTGATTCGGGCCATTGCCGGTTTGACTCGCTGGGAGAGGGAAATTAATCGGGGTCGGAGATCCATTTTCAGTAATATCATCACCACAGGAGAAGTCTATTTTCAAGGGAATCGCATTGATAACCTTCCAGCATACAAGATCGCCCGTAGCGGCTTGATCGTCTGCCCGGAAAGGGCCAAGCCTTTTACCGAACTTACAGTGCTCGAAAATCTCAAGGCTGGCGCTCTGTTTGCGGAAAAAAAAGAAATTAAACGCAAGCTGGAACTCGTCTTTGATTTGTTTCCCATATTAAAAACACGAAGCAAACAGGTTTCGGGCACCCTTTCTGGAGGGGAAAGGGTTATGATGGCCATCGGCCGTTCCCTGATGACCGACCCTAAACTGATGTTGATTGACGAACCCTCTACCGGTCTGGCCCCGAAAACCAAGGAAGATCTTTATGAGAAAATCAAAAACATTATGAAAATGGGGGTTAACATGCTCATCGTGGAGCAGGACATCGGTTTTGTCTTCAATATCAGCAGCCGTAATTATGTAATGTCCAAAGGTAAAATCATTGCAGAAGGTTCAGCCGATGAACTGCTGGCCGACGAGCGGATTAGGAAAGTGTATCTGGGGCTTTGATTTTGACCTGGCAATTAGAGTGGTAATTGCAATCCCGATAGTTCCCAAAGGTATGAAATACTAAACGATTCAAGAGAAGGAGGAAAGAACGTGACTAAAAATTTATCATTGGCCCTGGCCGATTTTGACGAGGATTTTGTTCTGGAAACTATCAGAACACGCTTGAAAGAAGGCAATCCCAGTATTTCTATTCTGATAGAACTACAACAAGGTATGGCGCTGGTCGGAGAGCGCTATGATAAAAAAGAATATTATCTAAGTGATCTTATGCTGAGTGCGGATCTGTTCCGCCGTTCAATGGAAATTCTCTCCCCTTCCTTAGGTGCCGAGAGAGGCGATTCTATAGGTCGCATACTTATGGGCACTCCAAGAGGCGATATTCACGATTTGGGCAAGAATATTTTTTCCTCTATGGCCCAGGGTTTTGGGTTTGCAGTCAGGGATTTAGGAGTGAATGTTCCTGTTGAAGCATTTATCGGGGCGGTTAAAGAGTTCAAGCCTAATATTCTCGGTTTTTCCGCGTTAGTTACACCCGCTTTCAAACCAATGAAGGAAGTGGTGGACATTTTGATAGAGCAGAAGCTGAGAGATTCCCTCAAAATTATCGTAGGCGGCGGGGTAATAACCGTTACGGTCAAGGAATTTGTGGGGGCGGACGGATTTACTACCGATGCCATGGACGGTCTTAATCAGTGCAAGGCGTTCATGAACGAAGAAAGGAGATGATGACATGACCAAGGATACAATGAACGCCATGGAGCGGTTTACAGCCGCAATAAATCTTTCAGAAGTTGACCGGCCTCCGACTTTTCCCCTTCTTGTTTCGGCCGCAGCGAAACTGTGCGGCATCACCCAGGGCGAGGCCTGGAGAGATCATAACAAAGCCCGGGAGTCGATTATAAAATGTTACCATGAATTTGGCTACGATTTCGTCAGTAAACCAAATTTTTACTACGACCAGGTCCCCGGTAAACTTACCAATGCGCCGGTGAGAAACCTGATACCCGGTAAACAGATAGGGGAGGATGACGTCTATCAGATAGACGAGCGTCCCCTTTTCGGGCGTGAGGATTATGATGCAATCGCCAGCCTGGGTTGGAACGCCTTTTGGGAACAACATTACGCGAAAATGAGTGGCCGGCCTTTTTCAGATTTGGTTAAGGTCCAGCAGTTCGGCCACGATATTTTCAATGAGGATCTGGAAATCTGCGAGGCGCAGGGGATTCCAGTGATGCTTGGCGTTGCTGTGGATTCGGTGATGATGGCTTTTTCTTTGAGCCGCACGCTGATGGAATTCAGCAAGGACCTTCGCCAAGTACCGGACAAGGTGGAAAAGGCCATGCAGGCCTGCTGCGACGATATCATTAATAATGCCCTGGAGATGGTCAAAGACAGGCAGATGAAAATGGCTTTTATCGTTTTGGAGCGCGGTTCAGGGACCCTTTATCCCCTGACGATCTTTGAGCGCTTCGAATGGCCTTTCCTTCAACGGTATGTGGATGCATTCGTGGCTGAGGGCGTCATCCCCTGGCTCCATCTGGACACCGACTGGAGTCTGAACCTCCCTTATTTCAAAAAACTGCCCAAAGGCAAGTGTGTGGCCGACCTCGACAGTACGACTAACATCTTCCGCGCCAAGGAAGTTTTGGGCGGTCATATGTGTATCAGCGGCGACGTTTCCGCCAGTCTTTTCTCAGTGGGGAAAACGTCAGAGATCATCGATTACTGTAAAAAGCTTATTAAAGAGGTAGGAAAAGGAGGCGGCTTCATGCTCACATCCGGCTGCGAGTGTCCGATAGATGTTAAACGGGAAAACCTGCTGGCATTCGTGGAGACCGGCAAAAATTACCGGCCCTGACTGGGGCAAATTCAACATCAAGACCATTCATACATGAACACTCATATTTTAAGCGATATTGCTTACACGCCGGACATAGAGTCCTTAAAACGCCGCTTGCGGGTCCGTGAAAGCACGCTGTCCCGATTTATGTCCCTGTTTCATGAGGCTAAGCAAGTAGCGCGGCCGAAAGCTATGTACCGGCCGGTCTATATCGAAGCCCGAACGGAAGAAGCCATACGGGTCGAGGGGCAGTGGTTTCACAGCCGCGTCCTGACGGTTAATGTGAAAGAGATTCATCGCATTTTCATTTACACAGCCTCCTGCGGTCTGGAATTGGATGAATGGTCTAAGGGGCAAAATGAGACCTTAGAGATTTTCTGGGCGGGGTTCCTGAAGGAATCCGCCCTTTTATGCGGCATTAAGGCTTTGGGAAGTCACCTGGAAGAGAACTACCGTCCGGGAAAAACTTCTCATCAAAATCCCGGTTCCCTGGAGGACTTTCCGTTAACCGAACAAAAGGTGCTTTTTGAGCTGTTAGGCGACACCTTTTCAGCCGTCGGCGTGACCTTGTTGCCTAGCCATATGATGTCCCCGTGCCAATCCGTTTCCGGAATCATTTTTCCCGCTGCCGTGGATTTTGAATCCTGCATGCTTTGTCCTCGCGAGAACTGCCCAGGGCGTCGCGCTTCTTATGACGAAAACCTTTATAAACAGAAATATTCCCAGCTTGCTTAAGGAATCAAAGCATGAGCGACGAACGCAAGATTACCTTTTTCCCACAAGAACAGACGGTTTCGGTGCCTGCTGGCTGTACTATTCTTGAAGCGGCTCAAAGGGCTGGACTAGTTATAGATTCTCTGTGCGGGGGCAACGGAAGATGCGGGAAATGTGCAGTAAAGATGCTGGCGGGAGAAGTCGGTGAATTTAAGAATATGGAAAATAAAATTTTATCCGCCGAAGAGCCCTCAAAGAACCTCCGATTGGCCTGTATGATCTGCGTTGAGGATGGTATGGAAGTTATGATTTCCAGAGAACCATCAAACAGCGGAATAAAAGGTAAAGAAATAGATAAGGTTGTTTCCAGCGATTTTGTTAAACGTATCAATAAAAGATATTTAAGTCTGAAAACCAACTCCGGCCACAATCAGATTTCCGATTGGGAGAGAATAACGCATGTCTTACCGGATTTAAAACAACCCGATTTGAAGGCGTTGAAAAAAATATCAGTTTTGATGCGTAAATCAGAGTTCAAGGCCACTTTTACGTCTTTGGATAATGAATTTATCAGCATTGAGCCTGGTGATACCGAGAATAAAAATTATGGTTTGGCCGTGGACCTTGGTACAACAACGGTCGCTGTTTATCTTGCGGACTTACATACCGGTCAAATATTAGACTCAGGTGCTGCTTTAAATGAACAGTCTTCCTGCGGCGCGGACGTGGTCTCCCGTATAAGTTATGCCGATGAGCAACCGAAAAGACTGGCAGCCTTACAGAAGGCAGTTGCAAAGACCATCAATGAGCTTTTAGACAACCTATTAACCAAACATTCGATCGATCGCAAGAGTATTTACCTAATCACATTGGTGGGCAACCCCACTATGACCCATCTTTTTTTGGGTATTAATCCCCAGGGTCTGAGCGTATTTCCTTTCAATCCCGTATTTTCCAGTTCCTACACTCTCCGGGCCTGCGAGACAGGCATTGTTCTGTCTAGCCAGACAAAACTGGAGATTTTACCGCTGGTTTCCGCATATGTGGGAGCAGACACAGTGGCTGCAGCCTTGGCGGCCGATCTGGATCAATCAGGACCTCCTCGACTGCTTTTAGATATAGGAACTAATGGTGAAGTGGTCCTAGCCTTTAATGGTATTATCTGGGCCTGTTCTACCGCTGCTGGTCCAGCCCTGGAGGGCGGAGCTATTAAGTTCGGCATGAGAGCAGTGCGGGGAGCTATTTCTGAGGTAAATATCACCGACGATGTGGAAATTTCGATCATCGGCGATCGTACGGCCAGAGGACTTTGCGGATCGGGTCTCCTGGATGCCGTTGCACAGATGCTTGGTAGTGGATTGATCAGCAAGACAGGTCGCTTAAAAGACTTCCAGAGTCTGCCGGAAGAATTATCTCCCGCCATAAGAAGGCGTTTGACCCTTGGTGAAAAAGGTCATATTTTCCATCTTACCCCGGATGTGTATCTTACCCAGGGAGACATTAACCAACTCCAACTGGCCAAGGGTGCCATGCGGGCCGGAATAGAGATTTTGATGGCGGAGGCCGGAATAACTTTTGATGATGTGGAAGAGGTTATGCTGGCAGGTGCTTTCGGAACCAGCCTGAGGGCGGATAGTTTAGTCACTGTGGGCCTTCTCCCGCCGTTTCCGCAGCAAAAAATAAAGGCTATTGGCAACGCAGCAGGCGTCGGTGCGCTTTTATGCCTCCTATCGGATGGACACCATCAAAGAGCAGTAAATTTAGCCAAAGAAATAAAATATGTGGAACTATCCCTTCAAAAGGATTTTCAAGACAGGTTTATGAAAGCGATAAAGTTCTAAGTATTTTGGCCATGCGAAATAAAGACCATGGAGGTCACCAATTAATAAGATATTGCTTTTCGACGGGTGGAGTATTGGGGGCTGTTTTGGCTTGTCAAGGGATATTTTGCGGGGTGTTTTGCGGGGGGAAAATTGCCCTTGACAATAATAACGGGTATCGTTATTATCGAACCATGATCACGTCATTCCGATGCAGGGAAACCGAGAGAATATTCAAGGGAAAGTTTTCCGCAACCCTGCCGCAGGCGATTCAGAAGGCGGCGGCAAGGAAATTGGAAATCATTGACGCGGCCAGGGATCTGGAAGATTTAAGGACACCTCCCGGCAATCGGCTTGAGGCGCTGTCAGGCGATAGACGGGGGAAGCACAGCATCCGCATCATCCTCAACGAAACAGGCTTTTTTGAATGTATACAGTCAAATCGCCGAGCCTGTTCGTGTAGCTGCCGTATTCATTGTCGTACCAGCCGAATATCTTGGCGTGGACAACGGGTATCCGCATGGTCGACTGTGTCAAGGTCTTGAGAAATGCCCCCGGCAGGTCGGGGACATGGGAGAGATCGATGTCGATGAATGCCGTCCGAATGTGGTTGAATTGTCCTTCAATCACCACTGCCGCATCCACTCCGATCAGATCGGTGGATACATTCTGCTCATCTGAAAAGATGACAAGGCGCTCAGGATCATTCTCCGATGCCCTCCGATAGATATCATTGAGCATCTCTGTGGTCAGGGGGGCATTCCTGCCGTTTTTATTTCTGTAGGTTTGAAAGGTGGCATTCAGAACGATCAATGATTCCGTACTCGTAGGGACCCTGATCGAATCCGCCATGAAACCGATCTCTTTTACTTCCGGGATCACCTGGCCGAGCGCCTCGGCGGCGTTTGTGGAGGTGAGAATGATGTTGTTCAGCGTGCTTCTGTTTTTACGCAGATCCTTCTCGCCGGATTTCGGCGTTTTATCCAGAATGCTCTGCGAGTTTGTGATTGCATGCACCGTGGACATGGATGCAGTGAGGATTTTACTGGTGGCTTCATTTTCAAGGAGCGGTTTGATCATGTGCGCCAAACCCGTTGTGGTGCAGGAAGCCGCTGACACGACCTGGTGCTTCTTGTAGTCAAAGGCCGTGTGATTGATCCCGTAAATCAGCGTGACCGCTTCATCCGGCATCGACAATGCTTTATTTTTAATTTTGAACGGCGAGGAATTGATGACGACTTTGGCGCCGCCGGCAAGGTGTCCCGCAATAGAGCCGTTCTTATCATCCGGGGCGACGGTGGGGTCCTGGTATTTGCCGGTACATTCGGCCACTACATCGACCCCGTAATTTCTCCAGCCGATGTCGGCCGGATTTCGCGCCTCGCGCAGTATCGTCACGGGGAGGCCGTCGATGAGGAGCTTGCCCTTCTTTTCATCGACAATCTGGATGATCCGCTTGGCCTTGATTCCGTACAAGAACCTGTGGATATTTCCGTAGGTTGTATCCTTTTCTATCAACTGAGCGATGGCTGAAAGCCCTGTGCCCACGCCCCTACCGACATTGACGACGATCTCCTGAAAATATTTTCTTCCGATATGATGCCAGAGGGTCAGCTTGCCTATTCTTCCCAAACTGTTGATGCCGAGGACCGGTCGCTTCTTTTCAAAAACCTCAATGTGTGCCATATGCATCACTCCTTTTTCTTTTCCGGTTTTCCGATCGCTGCCAAAGGGCAGGGCGGGGGCGTGTTCTCAAAACGTTCCCAATGTTTTATCTTCTCTCAGAGACTTTTGGCTACAAGTTTGATGAGATCGATCATCCGGCAGGAGAACCCCCACTCGTTGTCGTACCACGCAAGGACTTTGATCAGATTTCCTTCGATGACCATGGTGGATCTTCCGTCGATGATGGACGAATGCGGGTTGCCCAGATAATCGATCGAGACCAGCGGTTCATCGGAATAAGCGAGGATCCCTTTCATTTTACCGCCGGCCGCCTCTTTCAGCGCGGCGTTGATCTCTTCGACGGTCGCATTTTTTTCGATTTCGGCGACGAGATCCACAACCGAAACATCGGGAGTCGGAACCCTCATGGAGAATCCGTTGAGCTTTCCCTTGAGTTCCGGAAGCACAAGTCCGACGGCTTTCGCTGCCCCGGTCGTGGTGGGGATCATGGACATCGCGGCTGCCCTGGCCCTGCGCAAATCCTGATGTGCAAGGTCCAGTATCCGCTGGTCGTTGGTATATGAATGGATGGTGGTCATCAGCCCTTTTTTGATACGGAAATTCTCGTGAAGAACCTTTGTAAAGGGCGCCAGGCAGTTGGTTGTGCAGGAGGCATTGGAGATGATGTGGTGCTGCTCCGGATCGTATCTATAGTCATTGACACCCATGACGATCGTCATGTCCTCGTCTTTGGCGGGGGCGGAAATCAACACTTTCTTCGCGCCGCCGGCGGTCATATGCACCTGCGCTTTTTCCCTGGAAGTGAACAGACCCGTCGATTCGATGACGATATCCACCCCCGCTTCCTTCCACATCAACCTGGCGGGGTCCTTCTCGGCAAACACTTTCACCTCTTTGCCGTTGATCATGATGGAATGCTCTTTTGGCTGGACATCGCCTTTGTAGATTCCATGCACCGAATCATATTTGAAAAGGTGGGCAAGCGTTTTGGCGTCCGCGACATCATTGACCGCGATCCATTCGATGGACGGATCTCCTCCCGCGGCCCTGATGATGTTCCTTCCAATTCTTCCGAAACCGTTGATTCCTACCCTTATTGCCATTTTATCTTCCCCCTTTCTCCTGGTCCCCCGGATATGCCGGTGGATTTGTTTCTCTGGGAGCTGATTGTATCACCATATAAAAATGTGTCAATGCGGAAGGAATGTTTTGTTTCCGGGATACGCATGCCGCCGAAGAAGCAACCGACCCCTTAACGGCTTTTCTTCACACCGGTCCGGTCGCAGTGCACTGCCACCGGGCAGCCGCTGCAAAGCGGAGAAATGGGACGGCAGGTGTTCCTCCCGAACGCGACAAGAAGGGTGTTGTATCGCAGCCAGTATGGGGGGGGGAGTTTAGCCCGGAGGGCAAACTCCGTCTCCTCGGGGGTTTTCGTGCGGACATAGCCGAGGCGGTTGGAGATCCTGTGTACATGGGTATCCACGCAGAGGCCGGCCCCTCCGAAGCCGAGAGAGACGACAAGGTTCGCCGTCTTTCTGCCCACCCCTTTGAGCGTAAGGAGCGCGTCGAGGGTGTCGGGGACGCGGGAATGAAAACGATCGATCAGCTCCCGGCAGACATGGAGAATCGTCTCGGCCTTGGTCCGGTAGAATCCGACGGGGTAGATCGCCCTCCTGATCTCCTCCCCGGAGAGCGCGATCATCTCTTTCGGTGTCGAGGCCAGGGCGAAGAGCCTTTCAGATGCCACTTCGGTCACTTCATCCTTGGTCCGGAGGCTCAGGATCGTGGAAATCAGGATCTCAAAGGGATCGCGTCTCTCATCGGCGAGCCGGGAGACGATAGGGAGAGCCCGGTTTTCCAGCTCCCCTTCGAGAAGGCGGATGATCTCCGCCATATGCCGGTCGTCCATAGGTCTCTTTTTACGAAGCCGTCAATCGTAACCTTCGTCGTTGGCCAGCATGTCCAAGTGGAGCGTGGCGATATCCTCCACGTCCATATTCGCCTTTTCCTTGGAATCGCGGAAGTCGACGATCTTGATGTAACGTTTGCATTGATTGCAGACGTCGACGCGGTAACGGCTGTCCTCTTCGATCGTAAAATAGGCGAGGGTCTGCTGCTCCTCGTTGCCGCAGAAGGGGCATTTGATCCGCCGGTAATCCCACTCAAATCCGCACTGGTTGCAGTAGAGGTAGCGAATCTCCTCCTCATCGCGGATCTCGCCGATCTTGGGTTCCCGGCCGCAGATGGGGCAGTAGCCCTCGGACCATTCCGACTTCCTGACGACGTCGCCGTAGGTCTGCACAACCTTCTCCAGGGCCGGTCTCAGGCTCTCTTCAAGAAAGAGCTCCACCAGGTCGTAGGAATTCTCCTCTTCCTCGTCCACCGCTGCATTTTCTTCCAAAAGCGGAGGGTTGAATGATTCGTAGATCAGGTCGTTGAAGCTGATTTCGCCCTCGCGAATTTTTCTTGCCATTTCTCCCGTTTCGCCGGGCGACCGCTTCTCTGCGATCTCGAGGAGGGCTAAAAAATAGTCTTTGGATTCGGTGAGATCGTAGGCGACCGAAGAAAAGTCTACGAGAGGAAGACCGCCTGACATTTTGGCGGCAATCAGTTTTTTCTCGACGGGAAAGGTCTCTCTTGTCATCCGGTGGCGGTGCTCTTCCCGGAGGATCAGGATCTCTTCGAGAATTTCCAAAAGTTCAGTATAGTGGGGGTTGCTGTTCTTATGCGTCTGTATGTTCTGCAATGAATCTTTGAGCATCTTATCCATTACGGCCTTTCTCCTTCCGCTTAGCGAAGCAGGGGCTCTATATCCTCTTTCCTTTCCAAGTTCAAGCAGTAATTGTAACTAACGGGAATGAAGGGGTAATGAGAGCTTCAATAATGAATGTCCCGGATTTCAGGCTTTAGAACGCACTGTTAAATATTTCCAACAATCCGAAAGGTACGAGCCCCATATAGAGGATCATGACTATCAGGGCGTAGCAGATCACTTTTTCGTGGAACAAAAGCGCGACCGCCGGGCGGGAGCCTGCTTCTCTGGAATAACTCATCCGCACCAGGTTCAGGTAATAGAATATGGAGATCACGGTGTTGACCGCGCCGATGATGACGATGGCGAGATAGCCTTCTTTGAAGGCGCTGACGAAAAGGAAAAACTTTCCGGTAAAACCGCCCGTTGGGGGGATGCCCGCCAGCGAGAAAGCGGAGACGGCAAGGGTGATGGCCAGGAGAGGCGACCTTTTCGAAAGCCCCGCGAGATCGTCCACCATGACGTTGTCGCCGTTTTTTGACAGGAGTGTGATCACATAAAACCCGGCCAGGTTCATAAAGAGATAGATGGTGATATAAAAGATCGCCGATGCGCCGCCGCCGCTGTTCAGGGAAATGATGCCCAGCATCAGGTAGCCGGCGTGGGCGATGCCGGAATAGGCGAGGAGCCGTTTGACGTCCTTCTGAACCAGGCCGGCAAGGTTTCCCGCGGTCATCGACAGGGCCGCAAGGATCATCAGGATGCCGGCAAGCTGCGGGGGAGGGGAAGGCGTCAGCATTGCGATCCTGATCAGGAGGGCCGCCGCGGCAATCTTGGGAACCGTGGCGATGAATGTCGTCGTCGTATTGGAGGACCCTTCGTATATGTCGGGCGCCCAGAAATGCATCGGGAAGAGGGAGAGCTTGAAGAAAAAACCGATCATGGTAAGCGTCAGGGCGAGAACGCCCACCGGCTGGAAAATGAACTCCGGAAGCGCCGGAACGATGTCGGCCAGAAAGGTGGATCCGGCCATCCCGTACAGGTAGCCCATCCCGTAAAGCATAATCCCTGTCGATACGGCGCCGAAGAAGAGATACTTTACCGACGCTTCCAACTGCAGCTTGGTCTGCGACTTGCGCAGGGGGACAATGGCATAGAGACTGAAGGAGGAGATTTCCAGGCTGATCACGATGGAGATCAGCTCAACGGAGCTGACCATCATCATCAGGCCAAGCGTGGAAAAAGACAAAAACATGAAGAAATCCGGTAAAAATGCGCCTTCGATCTCCTCATCGCTGCCGAACATGAAAACCACGAAGCAGAAACCGGCGGACAGAAGCGCCTTGAATATCTGCGAAAAAAGATCCACGCGATAGGCGCCGAAAAAAAGTGTTCCCTCCGCGGAAACGCCGACCAAAGAAAGGATAAATCCCGCCAGGGCCATCGCCCGGGCCCAGAAAAAGGTTCTCCCCTTCCTGCCTTTTAGGGACAGGAAAAGAAATACAACCGAAATGAAAAGCATTGCTGATTCAGGGAGCAACAACATCATAAGCTAACCCCTTCAATGGGAAAACCCCTGCAGTTGCCTGAGCAGATGGCCAAGCGTGTTTTCCATCATCCGGACCAGGGGACGGGGAAAAATCCCGACCCAGAGCACGAAGACGCCCAGGGGCAGCAGAGTGATCACCTCCCGGAGATTCATGTCCCGCAGTTCTCTTTTATCCACCCTGCCCCAGGTGATCGCTTTGAGCAGTCGGAGCATGTAGGCGGCCGCCAGGACGGCGCCTGCCACCGCAAGGAATCCTGCCGTCTTGTTCCAGGCAAATGTGCTTACGAGGACATAGAGTTCTCCTACGAAATTATTGGTGCCGGGGAACCCGAAGGAAGATATGGCAAACAATCCGAAAAATCCTACATAGACGGGCATGATCCTGCCCAGGCCCGCATTATCGTATATCTCTCGGCTGTGGGTCCTCTCGTAAACAATGCCCACGGAGAGAAAAAGCGCCCCGGTGGTGACGCCGTGGTTGATCATCTGGAGCATCGCCCCTTCAAAACCGAGTGTGGTGAATGTAAATATTCCCAGCGTGACGAATCCCATGTGGGCCACGCTGGAATAGGCGATCAGTTTCTTCATGTCGGTCTGGCTCAGGCAGACAAAACCGCCGTAGACGATGGCAATGACGGAGAGGGCGACGACATAAGGGGCGAAGGCGAAGCTTGCCGCCGGGGTAATGGGGAGAGAGAATCTGAGAAACCCATAAGTGCCCATCTTCAGAAGGACACTGGCCAGCAGCACGCTGCCCGCCGTGGGCGCCTCCGTATGCGCCGCCGGGAGCCATGTGTGGAACGGAAACATGGGAACCTTGATGGCAAAGGCGATGGCGAAGGCCAAAAAGACCCAGACCTGGAAATTGAAGGTGTAATTCCTGAACATCGCCTCGGGTATGCTGAATGTGCCGTTGACAAGGTACAGGGCGATGATGGCGACCAGTAGAAATACGCTCCCGAACAGGGTGTAGATGAAGAACTTTATGGATGCATAATCCTTCTGAGGTCCGCCCCAGACGGCGATGAGCAGATACATGGGGATAAGCATCGCTTCCCAGAAGACATAAAACAGGATGAAGTCGAGTGAACAGAAAACCCCGATCATGGCGGTTTCCATGAGAAGCACGCAGATCATGAATTCCTTGACCCGATCCGCAATCGCCGTCCAGGAGCACAGGATGCAGGCCGGGGTGATCAGGGCGGTCAGCACGATGAGAAGGATGGTGATGCCGTCGATGCCCAGGGTATAGTGTATCTGATACCTCGGTATCCAGGAAAGCGATTCTCCGAATTGGAAGAGGGGCGTCTGCGGGTCGAAATGGGCGTAAAGCACCAGGGAAAAGAAAAGGGTGGCGATGCTCGTGAACAGCGCGGTAACCTTGACAGCTCCCTCCCCCCTCATAAGCAGAATCAGCGCGATTCCCACAAGCGGAAGGAAAATAATCGTCGACAGTATGGGAAAATCGAGGGGATTCATTATCAGGTACTTTTCCATGCGTCCCATTCCTTAAAACTCGTTTTTCACGGCCTATATGACCGCAAACAACAACACCGTCAGGAAAAAAATGATCACGGCTAATGCGATGTACGTTTGTATTCTGCCCGTCTGGAGTTTCCTCACCGTTGAACCCAGTTCCAGGGTGGATGTCGCCGAACCGTCCACAATGCCGTCGATCACCCGCCGGTCGAATCCGTATGATAAATCCGCACTTTTGAAGAGCGCCCGGAGCCCCAACGTCCGGTACAATTCTCCCCAGAGGTTGTCAAAAAAGACGATCACCTTATCGTCGAATCTCAGGAAAAGCCAGACGGCTTTCCGGTAGAAGTAGTCCACATCGAGATTGATCTTTTCCTCCGGAGCGAGTTTGGCCAGAAGGAGGAAAAAGACGAGGCCCGTAAAGGAGAGGATCTGCAGCGCCTCGGAAAGGTGATGCAGGGTGTAGGGGCGGTATTCCGAGGCAAAGGGCAGCAGGATGTAGAGCGCGTCGGGATACACGCCGATAACCAGGCACAGCAGGGAGGTGATGCCCATGGCCCAGAGCATGTTTGCCGGCGGTTCCTTTGCCTTCACCGGCTCTCCTTTCCCGAAGAAGGCGAAGTAGGTCACCTTCAATCCGACGGAGAGGAACGTTCCTATTCCCGCCAGATTGAGGAAGTTCATCAGCCAAAGCCTCCCCTCCTCATGGGCCGCGGCCACGATCATCGATTTACTCACGAAGCCGCTGAAGAGGGGAAATCCCGCGATGGACACCGCTCCGACGATATAAAATATCATCGTCAGCGGCATGGTTTTGTAGAGACCCCCCAGTTGGGTGAGCTTTGCCGTTCCCGTCATGTACAGTACGGCGCCGGCCCCCATGAAGAGGAGCGCCTTGTAGAGGATGTGGGCGAAGGCATGGGCGGCCGCCCCGTTTACGGCCAGGTGCGTCCCGATGCCGATCCCGGCCACCATGTATCCCACTTGGCTGATGATGTGATAGGCGAGCACCCGCCGGATGTCGTTTTCGATCACCGCGTAGCAGACCCCGAAGACGGTCATGGCCGTGCCCATGATGGCCAGCACCTCGAACCCGGCGAACCCGCGCGCCAGGACATACACCGCAGTTTTCGTCGTGAAGGCGCAGAGGAATACGGCGCCCTCGACGGTAGCCTCCGGATAGGCGTCGGGAAGCCAGGCGTGAAGCGGCAGCACGGCGGCATTCAGGGCAAAACCCCAGAGGATCAGGTATTCGGCGAGTCCCGCGTTTCCCGGGGCGATGCTGTCGAAGGCCATAGAGCCCGTTTTATAGTAGTAGAGCATCATGCCGGTAAAAAACAGAAGTCCGCCGAAGACATGAACGAGGAGGTAGCGGAAACCGGCGTCCAGGGATTTTTTCGTCCTCCGGTACCAGATCAGGAAGACCGAGGAAAAGGCCATGATCTCCCAGAAGATGAACAATGTGAAATAATCGCCGGCAAAAATGGCGCCCAGAGAACTTCCCACATACAGAAATCCGGCGATGTGGTGCCCGCTTTCCTCCATATGGAGCGCATAGAGGGCGCCGAGAAAAGCCATGATGGTGAACACCCAGGCGAAAATCAGGCTGAGTTTATCCACCCGTCCGAAGACGCCGTCGATATTCAAAAAGCGGTACTGACCATAGATCCCCTGCTCGGCCATGGCAACGGCGATGACGGCAAGGGCCGGGATGAGAAGGAGAATCGTTTTCCTGGCCGCCCCCTTGAAAAAGGGCAGCAGCAGAGACCCCAGGAAAAAGAAAAGCGCCGGATGCAGCCAGCTACTCATAACGAACGACCTCGTAAAAATTGCGACGCTTGTAAATCGCTATCCCTCCGCGCGCTGGACATTTTTCGGCCCTGCGCCTCCTCGCTTCGCTCAATGGAAAATGAGGGACAGCTCCCTATTTTCCAAGAAAAAATAGGGAGCTGTCCCCATTTTCCATAAAGGCGCTGCGCTGCGGGGGCAGGGCGCCCCGAAAAATCTCCAATGCGCGCATCCGGGATACGATTTCCCGGTGTCGCAAAGGTCTCGAGAGCTGAAAAGCCGTCATTCATAGAAATCCTCGTTCTTGGACAGAAATAGATGCGCGATCCCCTTGCAGAATTTGATCAGCAGGAAACAACCGATCGTTCCGAATATCGCCCAGTAGGCATAGATCTTATCAATGATGTAATGGGCGTCTTCCCTTGAGAGCAAAACATCGAAGACGACGAGGACCGCGAGATACGCGATCATCACGATCTTCAACGTCTTGAGGTTGTTCCTGAGCGCTTCAATCATGCTCGCCAGCTTCATCCGAACAACCTCCCGATAAGAGCGCTGAATGAATCGGGGAAGAGCCCCAGTCCCACGGAGATGAGCGCCGCGATCACGAGGGGGACGACCATGGTAGGCGGCGCCTCGCCGATTCCCTCCTGTCGCCATTTCCTGGCGTCCCCGGAGAAGAAGGCCTGGAATGTAATGGGGACAAAGTACCCGGCATTCAGGATCGTGCTGACCATCAGAACGATCACAATGGGCAGGTTGCCGATCTCCAGCGCGCCGTTCAACAGATACCACTTGGTCACGAAGCCCGCCACGGGCGGCACTCCGATCATGCTCAGCGAGGCAATCGCGAAAGCCCCCATGGTGAAGGGCATGACGAGGCCGATCCCCGCCATGTCGCTGATTTTTTTCCGGTGGCTCGCCACGAAGATGGCGCCGGCGCAGAAGAACAGGGTGATCTTGCTGAACCCGTGGTTGACGATATGGAGTATGCCGCCCAGAACCCCGGTATTATCCAGCAGGGCCACTCCCAGGACGATGTAAGAGAGCTGGCTGACTGTCGAATAGGCGAGCCTTGCCTTCAGATCATCCTTGGTGAGGGCGATGATGGAAGCGGCAAGGATCGTGAAGGAGACGAAATAGGCCGTCACCAGACCGAGCCCGGACTCCTGCAGAAGTTCTGTCCCGAAGGTGGAGAGCATCACCCGCGATATGCAGAAAACGCCTGCTTTCACGACGGCGACGGCATGCAGCAGGGCGCTGACCGGCGTAGGCGCCACCATGGCCGAGGGGAGCCAGTTATGGAAAGGCATGATGGCCGCCTTGGCAAAGCCGAAGATGAAAAGCATGTAGGTCACTGTGATCCAGACGTTGTCGGCCCCTCCGGGAAAAACGCCGGAGGTGATCGTATCGGAAAAGTCGAGCGTCCCGGCCATGATGTAGGTCAGGACGACCGCAGGCAGCAGCAGCCCTTTCGCCGATCCCATGAGATAGACCAGGTATTTCTTTCCGCCGGCATAGCCTTCTGCATCCTGGTGATGGGCGACCAGCGGGTAGGTGAACAGGGTGATGATTTCATAGAACAGGTAAAGGGAGAAAAGACCACCCGAATAGGAGACCCCCTGGGCGCCTAAAATGGCGACGGAAAAGCACAGATAGTATCGCGTCTGTGCGTGTTCTTTGAGCGTTCGCATATAGCCGATGTTGTATACGGAGGCAAAGATCCACAGGAACGAGGAGACGATCCCGAAGACGAGCGACAGGGCGTCCACCCGAAAATTCAGGGAGATGCCGGGCGCGATGGTGGAAAGCGTATAGACAAGCCGGTGGCCCTGCCAGACGGGGGGAACCATCATGACCACCGAGGCGAACGTCGCAACGGCGCCGGCAACGGACCAGAACTCCCGGACGTTCGGCCTTTTCCTTGAAAGGAGAATCAGCACCGAAACGCAAAGAACGATCGCTATCGGCAAAAGAGGCTGTGCAGTTTCAATGATCATGGGTCAGCCTTTCATCTCCTTGATTTCCCCGCCTTCGATATGGCCGAACCGTCTGAATACGGCGATGATGATTCCCAGTGCGATGGCCGCTTCCGCCGCGGCAATCCCCATGATGAACAGGGTGAAGGCGATCCCGTAGGCGTTCCCCTGGGCGCTGAAGGTGTTCAGCGCCACAAGGTTGAGGCCGGCCCCGTTCATGATCAGCTCCATGGAGATGAGCATCCCGATCAGGGTGCGCCGGTACATGACGCCTAAAAGCCCGCATCCCAAAAGAAACAGGGCGGCGAAGAGGTAAATATGAAGGTTATGATATAACAAGTCGCCTGTCATTTCTGTGTACCCGCAATCATATTGGATATTCTATCCTTCTGTAACGGCTTCGCAAAAAGCCCCAGAGGCAAGGCGCGCGACATCATTTCTCACCTTTCGAGAACAGCGCAAGCATAATCGCGCCGATGATGCTCACGACGATGAGCAGGGAGATCGCTTCAAAAGGCAGCGTCAGCTTGTCCAGAAATACCCTGCCCAGTTCCTCTGTGGTCACGATAACAGGTTTGGCGCCGGTTGCGGCGCGGAAGCTCCCCATGATGATCCCTGCCAGCACCAGCAGGGAAAAAAGCACAACGGCCAGCGCCGCAACAAATTTTTTCGGGGAGGTCCATTCTTTGGGCCTCCGGTACATGGGACCTGCCAGCATGACGGCAAACGCGATAAGGATGGAAATGGCGCCCACGTAAATCAGAATCTGCATCATGGCCAGGAAGGGGGCGTTGAGGTAGATATAGATGCCCGCGATGCCGAACATCGCCGCGACCAGACCGAACAGGGCGTAAATGAGCGAACCCGATAACACCGCCGCCAGCGATCCCGTTAGAGTCGTCGCCATCACCGCTATGAAAATCCATTCTCCGGGAGTCATTGCGCCTCATTCCTCGTGATTTTCAAGTTATGCACGGTTACCCCTCTTGAGTTCCTTGACCAGATCATAGTGGAAGTCTTCCCGTTTGTAGCCCGCTGAGTTGTAATCGCGGGAAAAAGCCAGGGCGTCGAAGGGGCAGACCTCCACACAGATGCCGCACTGGCTGCAGGTCGTATAATCAAGGAGATACTCGGTGGCCGTCTTTCGCTTTTCCCCCTCCTTCTTTTCTCCCTCCACCTTCTTGATCGATCCTGACGGGCAGCCCTTTACGCATATTCCGCAGGCGGTGCACTTGTTTCTCTCCGGGTTCTCCGCATCGGCGATCAGTTTTGTATGCCCCCGAAAGCGGGGGCTGATCGTTACCACCTCCCGCGGGTATTGACAGGTGACGACCGGCTGGAAAAAGGCCCGGATCGTCACGCCGAGACCGGCGACAAGGGAGGCAGCGCCTTTGATGAATCCATGGATCATATCTTCAGGAGTCCTCCGGTGATGATAAGATTCAGGAAGGCCAGGGGGATAAGCCCTTTCCAGGCAAAATTCAGGAGCTGGTCGAAGCGCACCCGTGGATAGGTCCACCGAAGCCAGATGATCACAAACACCAGCAGATAGGACTTCAGGAGAAACCAGACGATGCCCGGCAGTACCGGCCCCTGGTAGCCCCCGAGGAAAAAAATCGTTGCAATGGCGCATACGATGAAGATGTTCGTGTACTCCGCCAGAAAGAAGAGGGCAAATCTCATCCCCGAATATTCCGTGTGGTAGCCGGCGACCAGTTCGCTCTCCGCCTCGGGAAGATCGAAGGGGGTTCGGTTGGTTTCAGCCACTCCGGCGATAAAATAGATGATAAAGGCCAGCGGCTGGACGATGACGAACCAAAGGGACTGCTGTTTTTCCACGATCTCCTTGAGAGACAGCGAATTGGCCAGCATGATCACCGGCAGAAGCGCCAGAAGCAGGGGGATTTCGTAAGCGACATTCTGGGCCACGCTCCTTATTGCGCCGATGAGCGAGTACTTGTTTTCGGAGCCCCATCCCGCCATGAGGATGGAAAGGATCGTGATCGATGAAAAGGCAAGGATCACCAGGATGCCTACATTGATGTCGGTCACCTGCAAAGAGGCGTCGAAGGGGATCACGATAAAGGAGACGAGCACCGGGACGAAGATCAGCGTGGGGGCAAGGTAGTAAAGCGGCCTGTCCACCTTCGCGGGGGTCAGGATTTCCTTCCCGAGGAGCTTGATCGCGTCGGCGATGGGCTGGATCAGACCATAGGGCCCCACCTCCTTGGGACCGATCCTCCGCTGCATATGCCCGGCGATTTTCCTTTCGGCCCAGGTCAGCATGAGGGCATTGACGACCACAAACGCCAGCACCCCGACAAGACCGACGATCAGCTTGCCCGCCTCCGAATTTGCTATATTCAGTAAATCGTTTACCATTCCCGCCATCACCTGTCTATTTCCGGTATCACGAGGTCAAGACTCCCCAGGATGGCGACGGCATCCGCCAGCAGCACCCCCTTGGCCAGTTCCGGGAAGATCATCAGATTGGAAAAAGAGGGAACGCGCCACTTCATCCGCGAGGGTCCGTCGCTTTCATCGCTCACGATATAGATGCCCAGCTCCCCGCGGGGTGTTTCCACAACCTGGTAGACATCGCCGCGGGGCGGCTTGAGTTTTTTGGGGACCTTTTCCGCCATGAACGGGCCGCCTGGCAGTTTGGCAAGCGCCTGCTCGATGATTCGCAGGCTGTTTTCCATCTCGGCAATGCGCACCCTGTACGTGTCAAGGACATCGCCGTGCTCTCCGATGGGGACATCGAATTCTACTTCATTGTATGCGGAGTAGGGTTCTTCTTTCCGCAAATCGCACGCTATACCGGCGGAGCGGAGGACCGGACCGGCCACGCCGTACTTCCTGGCCTGCTCTTTTGTGATCGTTCCGATCCCTTTGGTCCGGTTGATGAAGATGACGTTGCCTGTGACGAGCTTTTCATAGAGGGTGAAGCGGCGCCACATCCGCTGCACGAAGGCTTTTGTTCCCGCGATAAAGCGGTCATCCACGTCGTTGTAAAGACCGCCGAACCTGAAATAGCAATAGGTCAGCCTCGATCCCGAGACCCCTTCCAGGACATCGAGGATCTGCTCCCTGTCATCGAAAACAAAAAGGAAGGGGGTGAGCGCGCCCAGGTCGGCCAGGTAGGCGCCGACCCACAAAAGATGACTGCTGATCCTGTTCAATTCGGTGGTGATGATCCGTACGAATTTGGCCCGGTCCGGAACGGGGATGGCGCAGAGTTTTTCCACGGCCAACACATATCCCAGGTTGAAGGACATGGCCCCCAGGTAATCCATCCGGCCCGTATTGGGCAGGAACTGCTGGTAGCTCCTGTTCTCTGCCATTTTTTCGTGCATACGGTGCAGATAGCCGAGTACCGGTTCGGCCTGCTCGATGTACTCCCCGTCCATCTTCAGCACCACCCGCAACACACCGTGCGTGCTGGGATGCTGGGGGCCGAGATTGATGCAGAAGGTATCCTCCGCTTCCCCGGGCTTGAAGGAATCGAGCCGCTTTTGGTCTTCGGGAGAGACTGGAACATTGGCTTTCCGCAGTGGATAGTGATCGATTCCGTCGTGGAGGAAGAGATACGCCATGTTGGGGTGTCCCGTAAAGAGGACGCCGTAAAATTCGTGGATTTCCCGTTCGTACCAGTAAGCGGAGGCGTATATGGCCGACAGGCTCGGGGCGACGGGATGCTGCGGATCGATCTTCAGGGTGACTTTCACGCGGCAGGGTGAGAGATGGGTGTTGAAGAGATAGACCAGTTCGAGATAATCGGCATAATCCGTACAGAGCAGGCATTCCAGGTAAAATCGTTTTTCGTCAAAGAAACCGACAAGACCCGGCAGCGTATCCGCGCTCGCCTCCAGGGCATAGTGATACCCCTTCTCCGGATAGGAGACTTCGACCGGCCCGGCGCCCGGGACACACGCTTTGATCTCTTCAATAATACCGCTCACCACGCACTCTCGACCCGGGGGAATCTTCGAGTCCCCGTTATTTTTTCTTGCAGCTTCAGGAAGCCTTCCAGAAGCGCTTCCGGTCTCGGCGGACATCCCGGTACATAGACATCCACCGGGATAAGAAGATCAACGCCCTCCACAAGGTTGTACTGCCCTTCAAAAACGAAAGGCCCTCCCGAGATGGCGCAATTCCCCATCGCGATGACCCATTTCGGAGAAGGCATCTGTTCATAGAGGGTGGTAAGGACCGGGGCCATCTTTTTGGTGACCGTCCCGGTGACGATCATCAGATCCGCCTGGCGAGGCGAGGCCCGAAAAACGCCCGCCCCGAACCTGTCCAGGTCGAAACGGGACATGGCGGCGGCCATCATCTCGATCGCGCAGCAGGCCAGGCCGAAGGTCACCGGCCAGAGCGAGTTCGCCCTCGCCAGGTCGAGCACCTTTTCAACCAGCGCAAATTTTACCGGGAACATTTCCTTTTCCAGGTGAAAACCCCTTTCCCCCATGCATAAATAACCGCAAGTGCGAGGATAAGAACAAAAGCGACCAGGGCGTAGAATTCGTGCATCGCTCCCCCGCGTGTGTAGCTCAGCGCCACGGGGAAGAGGTAGAGAATGTCCACATCGAAGGCGATAAATATCAGTGCATAGATGTAGTAATTGATGCTGTAGCGGATCCAGGCGCTGCCGTAAGGTTCGATCCCGCACTCGTACGTGGCGAGAGTTTTTGCGCCTTTCGTCCGCGGCGCCAGGATATAGGCAATGAAGATGGGGATGAGAGTGAACAGGACTGCGACAATCGTAAATAGTAAAACAGAGGAAAACTGGTTCAATATATCCATGACAGTCCTGTGTACTATGAACTTGCTGCAAGGCGCTGGAAGTATATTGAAGATGGCGCTTGTCTGTCAAGATAATTTTTACAAAATTTTTCACGGGTTTTGTTGAGACGTTTGTCGGAGGTGAAACGGTGCTTTTTGTCTCACGCCGCACCTCTGGCGGTGGGGCTTTATATCCCTGTGCGCATCACTCCGATTGGTTTGCCCGCCCGGAATATTTTCTTGACAGGCCTTGTGTTGTGATGCTACCAAAAACTGTATGCCAAGGTCTTCTTCACATCGCAAAGATCAGGAGTTGTCCATTTATTGCGCGAGAGATCGCCAAATGGGGCAAGGTGGTCAAAGAGGCCAATATCAAATGGGAGTAGAAGGAGTTTCTCGTGAAGTCTGCATTGGGTAAAAACAAGGATTTCTGGGCCGGCATGATGCTGATCGTGATCGGCGCCGCAGCGATGTTCATCGCACGGGATTACCGCTTCGGCAGCGCACTGCGCATGGGGCCCGGATTCTTTCCGACCATCCTGAGCGGGATACTGATCGCCTTCGGCGTCTGCATCACGGCCGTGGGACTGCGCAGCGGCGAGAAGATTCAGGGGAACTTGTCGCTCCGCGCCTTTCTCCTGCTGCCTCTTTCTCTGGTTCTGTTCGGCGTCCTGATGGATCTGGCGGGTTTTATTCCGGCCCTGACGGCCCTGGTCTTCGTTTCGGCGGCATCGGGCAGGGAGTTCAAGTGGGGAGAGGTGATGCTGCTTACCACGGTCCTGACCGTGGCCTCAACGGCTCTGTTCATCTGGGGACTTGGACTGCCCTACCCACTGCTCAAGGGATTCTGACAGGGAGATCGTCATGGAACTGCTTCACAATCTTGTCTTCGGGTTCGGCGTTGCGTTATCGCTGCAGAACGTGCTCTACTGCTTCATCGGCGTGATGGTAGGCACGTTGATCGGCGTTCTTCCCGGCATCGGGCCGATGGCGACGATTGCGATGTTGCTGCCGCTCACCTACAATGTCCCGCCGGTCGCGGCGATGATCATGCTGGCCGGCATTTATTACGGGGCCATGTACGGCGGCTCGACCACCTCGATCCTGGTGAACCTCCCGGGCGAGACCGCGTCGGTGATCACCTGCATCGACGGCTACCAGATGGCGAGGCAGGGGCGCGCCGGTGCGGCGCTGGCGATCTCGGCCATCGGGTCATTCTTCGCCGGCACTGTATGCACGCTGATCGTCGCCATGTTCGGTCCGCCGCTCGCCAATATGGCGCTGAAGTTCGGCTCGCCGGAATACTTTTCTCTGATGCTGATGGGTCTGGTCACGGCGGCGGTGCTCGCCCAGGGCGACATGCTCAAGTCGCTCGCCATGGTGGTCCTGGGCCTGCTGCTCGGCATTGTCGGTTCCGACGTCGATTCCGGCGTCAAGCGCTTCTGCTTCGGCGTCTTCGAGCTGGCGGACGGGATCGGCTTTGTGATCATCGCCGTGGGGGTGTTCGCGGTGGGCGAAATCATCAGCAACCTTAGCGATCCGGAGGAGCGCGTGGTTTTCACCTCCAAGGTGGGAAGTTTATATCCGACGCGGCAGGACCTGAAGCAGTCCACTGCCCCGATTCTGAGGGGGACGGTGCTTGGGGCGTTCCTCGGCATTCTGCCGGGCACCACGCCGTCGATCGCCACGTTCGCGGCCTACATGATCGAGAAAAAGATCGCCAAGGACCCGTCGCGTTTCGGTCACGGCGCGATCGAGGGGGTGGCGTCGCCCGAAGCGGCCAACAACGCGGACGCGCAGTGCAAGTTCATCCCGATGCTTTCACTGGGGATTCCCGCAAGCGGGACGATGGCGCTGATGCTCGGCGCGCTCATGATCCACGGCATCACACCCGGCCCGGGGGTGATGACCTCTAAACCCGATCTGTTCTGGGGGATGATCGCGAGCATGTGGATCGGCAACCTGATGCTCGTCATCATCAACCTGCCGCTGATCGGCATGTGGGTGAGCCTCCTCAAAGTGCCCTATCGCCTGCTTTTCCCCGCCATCATGGTGTTTTCCGCCATCGGCATCTACAGCACGAACAACGCCTCGTTCGATGTCTATCTTGCGGCGCTCTTCGGCGTTCTCGGGATCGCGTGGAGGATGTTCGGGTGCAGCCCGGTGCCGATGCTGCTCGGGTTTGTGCTGGGACCGATGATGGAAGAAAACCTGCGGCGGGCCTTGCAGGTCTCGAACGGAGATCCCACAGTGTTGGTCACGCGGCCGATCAGCCTCGCGTTCATCGTCGTTTCGGTCCTGATCCTTGTCATCATGACGATGCCGGCCGTGAAAAAGCGGCGGAGCGACATTACCGGCTGACCGGGAGCGCGGCCCTTAAGCCCCGCCTTCCATTTCACGGGCGACAACTGCTTATCGCTGTCACCTGCGGGTCCACGATGCACGGTATCGCATTGAGGCGAGGATTATCGTTCGAAATCATGCCTCTTGAAGCTGAAAACCTTTTTCCCGAAATAATCTTAGACAGGCATCTGCGACATCTGCGTCGTAAAAGATTCCTCTGTTCTTCTCGATTTCTTCCAGAGCAGCATCGATGCCCAAGCCGGGACGATAGGGCCTGTGTGAGGCCATGGCTTCCACCACGTCGGCGACAGCAAGGATGCGGGCTTCGATGAGAATGGCTTCTCCCTTCAGGTTTCCTGGATAGCCCGAGCCATCCATTCTTTCATGGTGCTGATAGATGATGTCTGCCAAGGGCCAGGGTGATTCAACGTCTTTGAGCATCTCGAATCCTTTGCGGGCATGCTCCTTGATCAGGGCAAACTCGATCTCCGACAGTTTGTTCGGCTTGGACAATATCTCCGCGGGTATGGAGAGTTTTCCGATGTCATGAATGGAACCGGCTATCCGGATGGCGTCGATTTTATCCTGGGGCAATCCCATCTCGGTGCCAATGGCGCGGGCAAGATCCGCGGACCGGACCTGGTGACCGGCGGTATAGGGATCTCTTGTCTCCACAGCAATTGTCAGGACCTGTATGGTCGTGCCGACCGCCTTCCTGAGACTTTCGAGAGTGTCTTGGAGGTTTTCCTCCGCATGCTTGCGCTCGGTGATGTCGCTCATGAAATTCAGCGTGGCTGGTTTCCCTTTCCAGTTGACAACGACGGTATTCAGGTCTACCCATATGACCTTGCCGTCCCCACGAACAATCCGAAAAGAATAGATCTGAGGAAGCTCCTCACCCTTTAGCCGTTTTACATGCCGATCGATAACCATACCCCGATCATCCGGGTGAATGAACTCAACAAAGGAACTTGACATGAGCTCCTCACCGGAATAACCGATTAGCCTGGTGGTCATTGGATTGATAAATACCAGTTTACCATCCTGAGCCACAAAGATCGCCTCGTTGGCATGATCAAAGAGATTCCGGTAGTTTTCCTCGCTCTCCCGAAGCGCCTGTTCCGCCTGCCTGCTGTCGGTGATGTCGTATGCTGAGGAAAGCGCTCCCTCAACATTTCCGTTTTCATCCTTGAGCACCCGGCACCACCAGGCGAGCAGCCGTTTCTGTCCATCCCTGCGCCGCTGCCAGCTTTCCAAATAGATTATCTCTTCACCACCGTTGAAGACAGGCCTTACCATCTCATAGGTGTCTTGTTCGCCTTCAAAGTAGAAAGCGGCTTCTTTGCCGATCACATCCTCTCCAAAAAATTCAATACCCACCAAATTCGCCCACGTGTAGATCTTGTTATTATCCACCTCCATAATGATTGCCGGAACGGCAGCCAGGATGGCTTCCTGTCGTGAGGACAAGGCCCGCAGCTTCTCATCTTTTTGCCGAAGTTTTGTCTCGGCTTGCAGAAGTTCCTCCGTCTTTCTGAATAAAGTAAATTTTTTCAAATAAACCAGCAAGACAATGATCAGGAGGAACAAAAGGAACGAAATAGCGCCTATCTCGATAAAACCTCTGAGAGCCGAACGATACATGTCTCTCAGGGATCTCTCAATGACGGCCGTCCACCCGATGTCCCCTATGGGAACAACGGTGAGATACAATTCCCCTAAGTCCTTGTGGCGTGTGTCTTCGATCTGCTGTCGCATATCTTTCATAGCCCGATCAAGCATCGGGAGATGTGGGTATTCGGCGATCGTTTCCCGGTAGGAGTACCTGTTGCTGTAAAGGATCTTACCACCTTGGTCGATCACGTTCACGGTCGTATAGGGGTTAAAAGGAATCTTCTCAATGGTGTCCTCAATATAGTTAAGTCGTTGGGAATTCCCGAGTATCCCGATGGGTCTTTCTTTTTCATCGAATATCGGAACGCAGACGGCGACAGCCAGAGGCTTATCCCCGATGATCCGTTTATAGACGGCGGAAATGTAAGGTTTCCAGTGGGCGCTTATCCCTTTATACCAGTCACGTTGCGAAAAATCCTTCCCCCTGGATTCCGGAAAAACCGGTAAATTCGTCAAGAGAATTCCGCTTTTGTCCGCCACAAAGGTTGTGTCGATGTCGGCATTCTTTTTGAGGTCGGACAGACGCCTGTCAATGCCCGCAAGGTCCTTCGTCTCCACAGCAGCGATGAATGAGGGCCTATGAGCATAGGACTGAAGGATTCTTATGGTCGTTCTGTTATGCTGCAGGATGACGTCTGCGAGAAGATTTGCGATTGTCTTATCAGAAGCGAGGACATTGTTCCTTGTGTCATTAAACTGCCGCCAGCCCAGAAAAAAGGCAATTCCAAAGATTAAAATGAATAAGACGACACCAGCAAACATTATTGAATAAGGCTTGGCAATCCAGTCGCTTAGATTCCCGCCTCCGGGATGAGGAGAGCTATTTTGCTTTTCCATGCACATACTCCTTGATGGCTGCCGGTCCTGCACGACAGGCGCCGCGGAGACAGTCGTCCGGCTGCGTAATGGACGTGCCGGATGATCGGGTTTTGATAATTCACGCAACTCGGCGAACACAAAAGCCATACCGGCTGCACCGTGTCAAGATATGGACTTCCATCGATACGGGACCGATGTAAGAATAATCCTTTGGACCATTCCCACCGTCATGACTCGCAACAGACTCTGTCTTTCCCGCTCTTTTTCCCCTGGTACATCAACTGGTCAACCCGGTGAACGAAAACCTTCATCTCTTCCTGCGGCTTATATTGCGCAAGTCCGATGCTCACGGTCACATGAACGTCCTGACCCGGCAACGGGGAGTAATTCTCCTTCTTCAACTCTGTCCGGATTCTTTCCGCTATAACGGCGCCATCCGCGCTTGTCGTCATGGGCAGGAGGACGGTGAATTCTTCGCCGCCATAACGATAAGCGAAATCAGTCTCGCGCAGGCATCTTTTGACCACCCGGCCGAGTCGCTTTAAGACCCGATCTCCCTCGACATGGCCGTAAGCGTCGTTGAATATCTTGAAATTGTCGAGATCAAGCAGGAGGAGGGTTAATGGCAGTTCATAGCGGTTCGACCGGTCCAATTCGATTTTAAGCTGAAAGTAAAAATGCCGGGAATTGTAAAGCTGGGTGAGATCATCGATGATACTGAGTTCCCGGTAGCTCTGTTCGCTCTCTTTCAGCTCTTGCTCGGTCTTCTTGAGGCCGGCATAAAGCTGTGCATTGGCGATGGCCCCGGCAATCTGCACCCCGATCCTCTCCGCCCGCCGGAGATCCTCTTCGGTATACGCATTCGACCTCTTCGACCGGAAGTGCAGAACCCCGATCACCTCGTCCCGGTAGACCAAGGGAATGCACATGATCGACCTCATCCCAGCCTGAAATATGGGGGAAAGTCCGGGGAACTGGCCGATGATCTCGTCAATACTCGCAGGTTGAATACGAAGGCTGGTCCGCGCGCGTATTACAGCCTCACTCAACGATCCCTCCAGACCAATGGGATCGCCATGTCTCCGACCGTCAATGTCCAACCCGGAAACATAGGCAACGGACATGGTGTTCTCTTGAGAATCGTAGAGATTGACCGTGAGACTGTCGAAGAGGAGCAGCTTTTGTGTCTCGGCGGCGAACCGGTCGTACACCTCTTCAATGTCCAGCGTGGAGCCGATCAGCAGCCCGATTTCGGCGATGACGGCCATCTCTTGGGCCAGTCGCTCGGTGACAGCGTGATTCCGGCGGAGTTCCTCTTCGACCTGCTTGCGCTCGGTGATGTCGCGGGCCATTGACTGAAAGCCTTCAATATGGCCGTCCTGCACGATCAGCTTCGTGTTTTGCCCAAGCCAGACCTCGCCTCCCTCTTTTGTGATCACGGGATATTCAGAATAGGTGTTTTGAAGCCCTTTTACGAACTGACGGCCAAAGAACTGCATCGCCTCCTCACGCATGTCCGGGCGGATCAATGTTGGATAATGCCTTCCGAGAATCTCCTCTTTCTCGTATCCCATGATACGGATCCCCGCCGGATTCACGAAGGTGAAGTGTCCGGTGTTGTCTGTCCTGAAGATGATGTCGCTCGCATTGTCCACCAGTGTTCGATACCGCTCCTCGCTCTCCCTCATCGCCTCCTCAACCTGCTTGCGGTCCGTGATGTCATAATTTGTACCAATTAGCTTCATAGGTTGCCCCGCAGCGTTGCGATGCACGCGGGCGCGGGCACTGATGTGGTGGATGGTGCCATCCGGCCAGACAACACGGAACTCCGTGTCAAATTCTTTTTCCCCTCGCAATGCCATCTGAATTTCTTCGTCGCTTCGCTCCATGTCATCAGGATGAACTTGTGCCTTCCATGTCTCGCATACGCCGTCAAAATTCTCTGGTTTTGTTCCATAGAGATGAAACATCTGATCATCCCAGATCAGCTTGTTATTGACAACATCCAATTCCCAAATACTGCAATTCAGACACTAATGGAGCCTGGAGGGTAAGCGAGAGGATGAAGGCGTGAAAAATATACAGCGCCATAGTCGTTGGGAAGAAGTTACGGTGCCAGGGGTGCATACTACAGGGAGAGCGTTTTCAGGGATAGCAGAATTCTGTGACTCGGGGGAAAAAGGAGGAGTAAG
>Ga0209835_1000215_pt1 | contig 40507 bp, 38 predicted proteins | sample LakKivwa52mmetaG_FD_184138 | JGI IMG/M metagenome (GOLD analysis project Ga0209835, IMG submission 184138) | Anoxic lake water microbial communities from Lake Kivu, Rwanda to study Microbial Dark Matter (Phase II) - Lake Kivu water 52m metaG... | ecosystem: Environmental > Aquatic > Freshwater >... | reverse complement strand
TGATCAGAAGAGGATTGGTACTCGTCGATGGCATTATAGCGTCAAAGACTGGGATTGAAATCACAGTTCAGAAAGTCTTGTTGGTGGCTGAATCCAAGTATGTCAGTCGTGCTGGAGAAAAATTGTATCAAGCTTTAGTTGATTTCAATATCGATCTTCATGGTAAGATTGCAATCGATATCGGATCATCAACTGGAGGATTCACAGATTGTGCGCTTCAGCATGGCATACAGTTTGTATACGCTTATGATGTTGGAACGCATCAAATGGACATGACACTTAGAAATCATGCTCAAATCGAACTTCATGAGGAAACCAACATCTTATCTGTTCAAATTCCCAAGGCAGATATCATTTTTATTGATGTTTCATTCACTTCCATTAAACCCATTTTAAAGCACCTCATTGGCTTTACTGGAGAAATGGTGTGTTTGATTAAACCGCAGTTTGAAGCAGGTCCAAAGTATTTAAAACAAGGGATTTTAAAAGACATCAAACGTACTGAAGCAGTGCTTTTGGATGTATTAACAGAAGCTAAAGAGTTGGGATTTCACATTGGTGGACTGAAGAAATCGTTACTCAAAGGTAAATCAGGTAACCAAGAATATATATTATACATTACTTTAAAAGACAAACACCAAAATATTGATGTGCTCATCGGAGAGGCTCTATGTTAAAAGCATTGTATGTCCAAAATTTCGCATTGATTGATGATCTTGAAATGACCTTTGAACAAGGTCTTTCAGCCATGACAGGTGAAACTGGTGCTGGTAAATCGATCATTTTGGAATCATTACAACTCCTTTTTGGTAAGCGTAGTGACCAAACCATGATTCGTCATGGTGAGAAAAAAGCATTTGTTAAAGGCTCATTTTTGATTCAACCTGAACTCAGTCAAAAGTTAGGCATGACTGAGAAGATTGAGATCGAACGTGAAATTGATCAATCTGGTAGACATATAATGAAGATTAATGGTGAGCCTACAACACTTCAGAAATTAAAAGAAGTGACACATCGTATTGGTTCGATTCATGCTCAAAATGACGCAATGCAATTATATGACAAGAGTTATTATTTAGAATTGATTGATCAGATGGATGAGGAAAGTATATCGAAACTGTTGAATGCATACCTTTTGGATCGATCAACATACCTTGAAAAGAAAAAACATTTGGAAACAATCAAGCAAAAACAAAGACAGAGTGTTGAAAAACAGTCTTTTTTGGAATTTCAAGTTGAAGAACTTTCTAACTTAAACTTAATCAAAGATGAAAGAGTGACACTTGAAGAACACATAGAAAAGTTAAAACATCACGATAAGATCATGAGCCAGCTCCGTGAGGCTTATGGTCATCTTGAAGAAGAATCTTTTCCTTTGGATCGTCTCTATGATGCAGCAAGAGCTTTGGATAAAATCAGTCATTTGGATACAGAATATAAGAGTTTATCTGAACGACTCCAAAATGCTTATTATGATGTAGATGATGTCAAGCAGAGCATTTTTCAAATGGTCAATGGTCTTGATTTTGATGAAGATGCGTTTAATCAAATGCAAGATCGTAGTTATGAACTGATTAAAATCGAACAAAAATATGGGAAAACAGTCAATGAATTGATTGATTATTTGGCATCGATTCAAGAAGAACTGTTGCTGATCACTGAATATGACCATTATCTAGAAACTTCGATGCAAGAACTTAAAAAAGCATTTGATCAAGCCTATCAGAGTGGACTTAAACTATCTGAGTTACGCAAGAAACTCTCCAAAATCTTAACCAAAGATATGATCAATGAATTGAAAGATTTGGATCTTGAGAAAGCTCATTTTGATATCTCTTTTGATCCCATTGAACCCACTGAATCCTTTCTACTGGAAAGTGGACTTGATCAAGTTGAATTTCTGATCTCACTCAATGAGGGCGAACCGATTAAGCCACTGTCTAGAGTAGCTTCTGGTGGCGAACGTGCCCGTTTCATGTTCGCACTCAAGAGCATTTATGCGATAAACAATCATTTGTCGATGCTGATCTTAGATGAAATCGATATTGGTATCAGTGGTAAAACAGCGGGTAAAGTAGCAGCCAAGATGCAGCATTTAGCTAAAAATATGCAACTCATTGTCATTACTCATCTACCTCAAGTTGCTGCTCGTGCCAATTTTCATTATGGCATTGAAAAGAAAAAAGAGAAAGACCGGATGGTTACCAGAATCTCACTCTTAACTGAACAAGAACGTATTGAAAAGATTGCACTTATGCTTTCAGATGAAAAATTGACACATTTTGCCATTGAACAGGCAAAAGTGCTCCTTGGAAAATAAAAAAAGCTTTCGCTTTTCTTATGCGTTGCCCAGAACAATGGACAAGACGAATGTCAGAACAATCAAACCGACCATACCGAATATGATGATCCAAACGAGTGCTTTGCCCCACCATGTTTCCGTTGGATTGACAAAGTGTTTCTTGTCTGTGGGTTCAGCTTTGACTTGTTTTGGTTTGCTGACAACTTTGTTATTGGTTGAATCTGTTTTAGCCATAAAATCACCTCGTTCACTTAATCGTATTCATTATACTATATTTGATAGCCCAAAGGAAGAGATATAATTGAAAAAGGACGTCAAAATCATCTTTCATATCGATCTCAACGCATTCTTTTGTAGCTGCGCGATCATCAAGGAACCTTATTTGAAGGATAAGGTCTTTGTTGTAGGCGGAAGTTCAACTTCAAGACGTGGCATTGTATCCACATCATCATATCCAGCACGTGCACTTGGGATCAGAAGTGCGATGAGTATTAATGACTGTTTAAGAATCTATCCAAAACTTTTGATTGTTCCAACCAATTTTTCACTTTACCAAAAATACTCGAATCTCTTCTTCAATTACTTAAAAAGATACTCATCGATCATTTTAGAAGGGTCGATTGATGAAGGTTATGTCGACATGACAGAAGCTTCAAAGACAAAACATCCATTAACACTTGCCAAAGAAATTCAAGATGGTCTCATGGCTGAATATCAACTGCCATGCTCGATTGGGATTGGACCCACACTATTCTTAGCGAAAATGGCATCCGATATGAAAAAGCCTTTAGGAATCACCGTCCTTAGGAAAAAGGATATTGTGAATAAACTCTTCCCACTACCCATCAAAGATATGTATGGGATTGGAAAGAAAACATATCCAAGACTTGAATCCATTGGAGTGCTAACGATTGGTGATTTTACCAAACGTGAAAACAAAGATAAAATACTATCCATCATGAGTGAACATGCGTATCTGTCTTATCTTGAGCATATCATGGGTAGAAGTTCAGATCACATTGACCCGAAACGTTATGCCATTCCGAAATCAATCTCGAATGAAACGACGTTGAATTATGACATGGACAGTCCGGAAGCTCTCTTAAAAATCATCACAGAACTGTTAGAATATACACATGAACGTCTTGTGAAAGAAGAGTTGGTCGCAAAAACGGTTGGTATTCGTATGAAAAACAATCTCTTTGAAACCATCAATCGTAGTTTCTCATTTCCAGAACACACAGATGATTACAGTTTATTTTTAGATGCCATCGAAAGTCTCTTTGAATCCAATTATCATGGAGAAGCTGTTAGACTGGTTGGTGTCTTCTTAGGCTCAGTATTGCAGAAAAAGGATTTAAAGATGGATTATAACTTATTCACCTATCAAGAAATGACCAAGCGTGAAGAAAGTCTCTATCAAACAAAAAAGACATCAAAGGATGTCTAAAATGTCAAGTTTTGAATCATGATCCCATGTATTGGGATCTTTTTGATTGAATTGATGCAGGAATAATATCACTTCTTCAGTCACTTTGGTCGGTGTGGATGCACCGGATGTCACTGAGACAGATTCAATATCCAAGAGCCAGTTGATATCGATATCTTCAACACCAGAGATGAGTTTGCTTTCGATATTTTGATGTTTTTTGCCAACAAAAGCAAGTTTGTTGGAGTTTGAACTTTTTTTGTCTCCAACAACGAGCATCAAATCCACTTTTTCTTGTTGGATGACAGCATCTTGTCTGATGGTTGTCGCATTGCAGATTTCATTATCGAAGAGGTATCCTGGGAATTTAATTTCAATGATTTTTAAGACACTTTCAATATCATATAAAGATAATGTGGTTTGATTCGTGACAAATACTTTTTCATGAGATAAAGCATCTGGTAGTAGAAGTGCATCTTTTTCATTTTCAACAAAATGAATCAGATGAGATATCGCCAAAATAGCTTCAGGTTCTGGATGATTGCGGTGTCCAATATAGATGACATGATAGCCTTCAGCTAACTTATCTTTCACTGCTGTATGGACTTTCGTCACATCACGACATGTCGCATTTAATGTCGTTAATCCTTTTTCTTTCGCCTTAGTGATGGCTTGATCCGATATGCCATGCGCAGTAAAAATGACAGTGCCACTGTCGATTTCATCGAGCATTTCCATTCTCGTCTTGTTCGGTTGATCCAAACTAATCACGCCATGCTCATGAAATGCCTTCGTGATTTTCTCATTATGGACAATTTGACCAAGAATGTAAATCGGTCTTGGATAGGATTCAGTTCTTATGACTTTTTTAACCATGGCCAGTGCATTTAACACGCCATGACAGTAACCTCTGGGCGTCAGGTCAATAACTTTCATGATATCACCACTTCCATCATACACTAAGTTGTTTCATTTTCGGTTTTTTTTACATTGTATCTATAGCATGATATAATGTCAATGGTGATGAAATTGTATATAGAAGATAAGCTTAAAAAACTCGGATTTCAAAGCATAACCCCCATTCAAGAGGGTGTTTTTGCGCGTATTGATAGTCCAAAACATTTGGTTGGACTCTCTCCAACAGGAACAGGAAAGACGCATGCATATTTGCTACCGATCCTTTCCAAACTTAAGAAATCCGTGATGGAAGTTCAATTTGTCGTGGTTGTACCGACAAATGAATTGGTCTATCAAGTTGAAAGCATGCTGAAAGCTGTCGATGATTCTTTTAAAGTCAAAGCCTATGTCGGTGGATCTGATAAGCATCGTGAATTAGAGTGGTTGGCTAAGTTTCAACCACAAATCGTGATTTCAACACCCAACAGATTGGTAGAGTTTGTGGTTGAGATGAATGCACTGAAGATTCAGTCTGCGAAGTATTTTGTACTAGACGAAGCAGATATGATGTTTGACTATGATTTTTTATCGTTAATCGATCAGTTTTTACCTTCGATGCCAAACGCCAAATACTTACTCTTTTCCGCGTCAATCCATAAAGGAATGGAACCATTCATTCGTAAATATTTCGGTGCCTATGACTATATTGACACAACGAAGAAGCATCATTTGAATATTGAATATGCGTTGATCAACATCAAATATCAAGACCGTTTGCAGGCACTTGAGCAATTGATCAAGTGGATCAATCCATATCTATGCTTTATTTTCGTGAGTAAAAAAGAAAATCAGGAAATTGTCTTTAAACATTTAGAATCCATAGGACTTAATGTTGTCAATATCAATGCAACCCTTGGTGTGAAGAAGCGTTCAAAGATCATTGAAGACATCAAGAATTTAAAATATGTTTATGTTGTAACTTCTGATTTGGCTGCTCGTGGATTAGACTTTAAGATTTCTCATGTCATTCAATACGATTTACCACATCATCTGGAATTCTTTATGCACAGAAGTGGTAGAACTGGACGTATGCATGATACAGGGATTGTTTATACGTTCATGACTGTGGATGATCACAGAAAAATCGATCGTTTGAAAGCACTCGGTATTCCTTTTAGATCTTATGCCATGTCAGCTGAAGGATTAAAGAAGGTTCCTGTCAGAAAGACAACCATGTCACAAGAAGAAACTGATGCGATTAAGAAGATTAAAAAACCAACAAAAGTTGTGCCTAATTATAAAAAGAAAAACGCTAAACTGATCAAGAAGGCTAAACAAGAATTAAGGAGTAAACATTATGCTAATACTCGGTAGTCATGTTGGTATGTCAGGCAATGACATGTACTTGTCCAGTGTAAAAGAAGCATTATCTTATCAAGCCAATGCTTTCATGGTGTATACAGGTGCACCTCAAAACACTTTGCGTAAAAAAGTGAGTGAATTGAACATCGAAAAAGCGATTGAACTGATGGAATCATCAGGTTTATCATTTGATCATGTGGTGGTACACGCACCTTACATCATCAATCTAGCCAATCCTGACCCTGAAAAAAGAGCATTTGGAGTATCATTTCTTTCAGAAGAAGTGAAACGCACACATGCCATGAAAGCAAAACAAATCGTGCTTCATCCAGGTAGTGCTGTTGCAGGTGACAGAAATCAAGCAATCTTATGGATTGCTGAAGGTATCAATCAAGTCATTGAAAATACCAAAGGATTGCCAGTCAAGATTGCACTCGAAACAATGGCAGGAAAAGGCAATGAAATCGGTAAGACATTTGAAGAATTGAAACAAATCATTGATTTGATTGTCGATCAAACACGCGTTTCGGTTTGTTTTGATACATGCCATACACATGATGCTGGATATGATGTTAAATCTGATTTTGATGGCGTTATAAAGCGATTTGATGAAGTGATAGGAAAATCATACATCTCTGTTTTTCACATCAATGATTCTAAAAATCCAGTTGGTGCAGCGAAAGACCGTCATGAGAATTTTGGATTTGGATTCCTAGGATTTGATAGTCTCCTCAAGGTGGTCTATCATAAGGATTTCATGCATATCCCTAAAATTCTGGAAACACCTTACGTGGAAGAACGCCCACCTTATCTTGAAGAAATTGAAATGATTAAAACACAGATTTTTGACTCAGCATTGGTCGAAAAACTCAAAAATAAACCTTTATAAAACATGAGGAAGACCGCAATTGGTCTTCCTATATTTTTGATGCTTAAACATTTATGAAAATAGATGGTTCAAAAACCAGTGAGATGTCTTATAATATTAACGTAAGTTTTAAAATTTATCTAGAGGTGAACCATGCGTATTGAATTTGATGACAAACTCGATTTTAGTGATGTACTCATTCGTCCCAAACGATCCACACTCCAAAGCCGAAAAGAAGTCGATTTAAGTAGAACCTATACATTCAAGCACTCAAGTGCTTCATGGACAGGCATACCCATCATGGCATCCAATATGGATGGTGTGGGAACACTCGAAATGGCAAAAGCACTTCAAACACATCAACTCTTCACATGCCTTGTGAAAAGTTACACCACAAGTGACATTGGTTCCGCATTTGAAACCTTGAATCCAAATCATTTCGCTGTCTCCACTGGAACATCCAAACGCGATTTGGAACAACTCAAAGAAACACTGAAGAATCATCCATCGATTCAATTCATTTGCATCGATGTTGCCAATGGCTATTCTGAATATTTTGGCGACTTTGTTGAAAAAGTGAGAGGATTATTCCCGAATCATGTCATCATTGCAGGAAACGTTGTGACTGCAGATATGACACAAGAACTCATCTTACGTGGTGCTGATATTGTCAAAGTTGGTATTGGACCAGGTTCAGTATGTACAACAAGAATTCAAACAGGTGTTGGATATCCTCAATTATCTGCCATCATCGAATGTGCAGATGCTGCACATGGACTTGGTGCACACATCATCTCTGATGGCGGATGCACATGTCCAGGCGATGTTGCAAAAGCATTTGGTGCAGGCGCTGATTTTGTGATGCTAGGTGGTATGTTTGCTGGTCATATTGAAGGTGGCGGTGAAGTCATCACAGAATATCATGACACCATGCAACGCACCAAAGATTCATTTGAACCCATCTATAAGGAAAGAAAGTTTGTCGAATTCTATGGCATGAGTTCCTCGACTGCAATGATCAAACATCATGGCTCAGTTGCAGATTACAGAAGTTCTGAAGGACGTACTGTCAAAATTCCATTTAAGGGTAATGTGGATGTGACTGTTTTAGATATCTTAGGAGGTATTCGTTCAACATGTACCTATGTTGGCGCTCCTACACTGAAACAACTATCCAAATGTACAACATTCATTAAAGTACATCGGCAATATAATGATGTCTTTGTGAAAGAAAAACACTAAAAAAACAAATGGCTCTCCGAAGTGGGGAGCCATTTTGATTTATGATAGTACTTTTTGATACAGTGCTTCGTATTGCTTTGCCATCTTGGAGAGTGAATGATTGACATGCATGGCTTGATGAATGAGATTACTAAACGATTCTTGGTCATGTATATATAAATCAAGTGCTTGATCAATGGCTTGTTTCAGTTCATCTGCATCATAGTTCTTAAATGCAAATCCAACACCAACACCCGTGAATTTATTATATGGAGTCACTGTATCTTTGAGACCACCTGTTTCACGAACAATCGGTAATGCACCATATTTCATTGCGATCATGTGATTGAGTCCACAGGGTTCAAATAATGAAGGTAAGATGAAGAGATCAGAGGCAGCATAGACTTTTTGTGAGAGTGCATTGTCAAATCCTTGATGATAACTGACATGACTAGGGTATTTTCTGGATAACTCTAAGAAAAATGATTCATAAACGGCATCGCCATATCCCATCGCAACAAAGTTGAGTTGACCATTCTTGACATAGTCTTCTAAGATTGGCATTAAAATATCAATCCCTTTTTGTCTGGCAAAACGATGGATGAAGCTGACTAAGGGGAGTTCTTTGTTAGAAAGGTTTAAATCAGACAATAATTTAACTTTGTTGATTTTCTTTCCAACGACGAAATTAGTCTCATCATAAGATTGATAGAGTTGTTGGTTTTTTGAGGGTCTATAGATTTCAGAATCTAAGCCATTTAAGATACCATATAAGTCATGTTGTCTGGCTTTTAAGGGACCATCTAAGGTAAATCCATAAAAACGCGTTAATATTTCATTTCGATAATTTTCAGAAACTGTATTGATTGCTGATGCTCTCATGATGCCGCATTTTAAGAAATTGACACGGTCGAGATGAATATACGTAAAGTTTTTGTGACCAAATAACTTTTCGGTTTCAATCGGGAATGATCCCTGTTTTTCCAAATTATGAATGGATAACAGTGTTTTAATTCGTTGGAATTCAGCATTCTGTGGTCTGTACTTGACATCTAAAAAGAATGGAACAAGACCTGTTTGCCAGTCATTGGCATGCACGACATCTGGATAGTTTCCAGTTCGTTTAATATACTCAAAGATTGCAAAATTAAAAAATGAAAACCGAATTGCATCATCGTCATACCCATAATACCGATCTCTGTGATAGAGTGGGTCATTTTGGACAAAAACATAAGGCACACCATCATAAACTGTCGTGTGATAGGTTGCATCATAATCGACATCATTCATCTTAATGGTCGTCGTTCCAATGGTTTTCAGTTGTTTTTGAAATTGATTCAATTCCTGATAGTGTGGCGTGATGATTGTGACATCGTGTCCAAGTGCTCTGAGTGCCTTTGGCAATGCTGCTGCAACATCAGCTAATCCACCAGATTTAGAGAATGGGTATGCTTCACCACTACAAAAGAGTATTTTCATGTTATTCACCTTATCATCATTATACTGGCTGTACCCTATTTTAGCAAGCATCAGGAACATTGGAATGATGTTAAAAACAATCATGATTAAATGGATACTCACATTGACTAAAGTCAACCTTCATGTTAAAATCAATGTGGTTGAGAGACCATTTTTTATTTGAATGGCATGAAGGTTAATCTTGTGCATAGGAGGATTTATCGAATGAAGCGAGTTGTCGTCGTTGGAACCCAGTGGGGAGACGAAGGTAAAGGTAAAATTACAGATTATCTTGCACAAAAGGCAGACATTGTAGTCCGTTATCAAGGTGGTAACAATGCAGGACATACGGTGGTCATTGATGGCAAGAAGTATAGTTTACATTTATTACCTTCTGGAATATTGAATCCTAAGATTGATAATGTCATGGCCAATGGTATGGTCATCAATCCTAAAGCGTTCATTGCAGAAACAGAAAAACTATCCAATTTCAAGTTACATGTTTCTGATCGTGCACATATCGTCTTACCTTATCATCTTGAACTTGACAAAGCATATGAACAAAACAAAGGTGATGAAAAAATTGGAACGACACATAAAGGCATCGGACCCACTTACACTGATAAGTCTGCACGTCTTGGTATTCGTGTATCCACATTCATTCATCCAGAACGATTCAAGTCAAGACTGAAAGAACTGATCCTATTTAAAAATCAAGAACTGACCCACTATGGTAAAGAACCCATTGATTTTGATCAAGTGTATCATGAATTTTCATCGTATGCAGATGTCATGAGACCTTATGTGAAAGATACATCCTATTTTTTGAATCAAGCGATAGAAGCCAGTAAAAAAATACTGTTTGAAGGTGCTCAAGGCGTACTTCTTTGTCTTGATCATGGGACATATCCTTATGTTACTTCAAGTTCTCCGACTGCATCTTCAGTACCACTCAATACAGGAATTGCGCCATGGTTGATTGATGGTGCTATTGGTGTCACGAAAGCTTATACAACCCGTGTCGGTAGTGGTCCAATGCCTTCAGAGATTCATGGAGACTTAGCAGTTCATATTCGAACAGTTGGTAACGAATTTGGAACAACCACTGGAAGACCCAGACGTATTGGATGGCTGGATACAGTGGTGTTAAAGCATACGAAGCGTGTTTCAGGGTTATCGTATCTTGCAGTGACATTACTCGATGTTTTAACTGGCATTCCTGAATTAAAGATTGCTGTTTCCTATAATTTCAATGGTGAAGTGATCGATCGAATTCCTGCAGATATCGAAGATTTCATGGCATGTACTCCAAACTACATCACGATGCCAGGATGGACTGAAGATATTACACAAGTGAAATCTTACGATGAACTCCCTTTCAATACGAAAAAATATTTAGAAAAGCTCTGTGCATTGGTTGGTGTTCCCCTTGGAATCTTCAGTGTTGGTCCAGACCGGAATCAAACCATCATGGTTCAATCTTTCTTCGAGGATTAGCATATGATCAAACGATACGAACGACAAGTCATGAATGATTTATGGAGTGACCAAAAGAAATTTGATACATTCATGCAAGTCGAACTTGCAGCAAGTTATGCATGGATGAAAAAAGGTCTTTTTTCCATGGATGTTTATGAAAAACTATCCAAGGCTTCTTTTAAACTTGAAGATATTGAACAGATTGAAAGTGAAGTTCGTCATGACGTCATCGCATTCACCAAAGCAGTGGGTTTATCACTGGGTGAAGAGAAGAAATGGTTTCATTATGCACTCACCTCAACCGATGTTGTCGATACTGCGCAATCATTAATCCTTAAAGAAGCAAATCAAATCATTTTGCAAGGCATCGATCAATTCATGTCTGTCTTAAAAATGATGAGTGAACGATATAAAATGACGCCTTGTATCGGAAGAACACATGGCATTCATGCAGAAGTGACTTCATTTGGTTTAAAATTTGCACTTTGGTATGAAGATATGAAACGTTTGAGAAAAGGATTTGTTGATGCTGCTGATGAAATATCTGTCATTAAAATGAGCGGAGCAGTTGGAACATATTCAGGTAGTCATCCAGACATCCAAAAAACTGCAGCAAAATACTTAGGACTCAAGGAATCCGTGATTGCAACTCAGACCTTACAAAGAGATCGACACGCTAAATATATCCATATGATTGCATTAATTGGATCAGAACTTGAAAAGATTGCGGTTGAAGTGAGACATTTATCGAGAACTGAAGTTGGTGAGGTTTCTGAATACTTTAGTCCCAATCAAAAGGGTTCATCTGCAATGCCTCATAAAAAGAATCCGATATCTTCTGAAAATATCACTGGATTGTCAAGAGTGCTTAGAGGATATGCAATGACATCTTTCGAAAACATTCCATTATGGCATGAAAGAGATATCTCACATTCATCAGCTGAACGCATCATTTTAAGAGATGCTACGACATTGATTGATTATATGCTCAATAGATATCAAGAAACACTTGCAAAACTACAAGTGGATACAGACCAAATGAGAAGAAACATCGATTATACCCATGGTGCAGTGTTTGCACAAGGTGTTTTAAATCATGTAATTCAACATGGACTTGACCGCCAAGAAGCATATGATATCATTCAACGTATTGCCTTAACTTCACTGAAAAACAGAACATCATTTAAAGAACTCATTTTGAATGAAGAAGCTCTCAAAGCATTCATCATTTCAAAAGAATTTGATTCTATATTTGTTCCAGAAACATATTTGAAGCATGTGAATGTGCTCTATCAAAATGTCTTCAACGTTTGAGTTTTTGTGAAATTTTCTGAAAGCATCGATTCAATCTTTTAATGATTGATAATGAGTTTGAATTATGCTATAATGACTTACAGTCAAACGAGGAGGCTTACCCATGGCAAGAAGTGTGAACACTAAAGTAAAAATTGATAAATACACTAAGGTTGAACCCAAAATACATCCAATTACATTGGCTGCAATCATTTTGAGTGTGGTTTCTGTATTGGTATTGATGATTGTTTCACAACCATCGAATTCTGAAACGATTTATAATGCATATGATCCTTATGTTACATCCGAGTATTTCACCGAAGATCATCCATTTTATCAACTGACCTATAATGGTTCTTTATTTAAGAGTGGTTTCGAAAAAGTAGTTGAAGATGAAGAAATCGTTGTCCTTTATTTAGGATTTGAAACATGCCCAGCATGCCAAGCAACCATTGGACCGATTCAAAGATACTTCAATTCAACGGGATTTAGTGATGTCGTTGAAAAGATCTATTACATTAACCCTACCAGAGATACCAAAGGTGCAACAGATTTATCTGCAGCATACCCAGCAATTGGTGTTTCAACACCACAACTCATCGTTTTCCAAAATGGTGAAATCATTGCTGCATACCAATATCCAGAAAATGCGGATGCAACACAAATCAACCGTACAGTTCGTGAATTCTTCGAAGGTGCACTTGTCACTATCAACAGTTAAAAAGCACTCAGTGCTTTTTTTCATCAAAGGAAGAACATATGATTGAATCCATCAAACAGCAGATTAAAAAAATAATTGAATCCGAGTTTCATGTTGAAGGGGTTGTTGTTGAAGAACCAAAAAAGGGAAATGCCGATTTGGCGATTCCACTTTTTACATTCGCTAAATTGATGTCTTCATCACCGCTTGTCGTGTTCGATCAGTTTAAGTCAGTGCTTTTGAGAGAGTTTTCGTTTGATAAGATTGAATTTATTGCTGGCTTTTTGAATATTTATTTAAAAAGAGAAGCATTATCCAAACAAATCATTGATTCAGTTCATGAAAATGGTTCTAAATTTGGACGCTTGAACTATGGACAAGGTACAACTGTTGTGATGGACTATTCATCACCTAATATCGCAAAAAGCTTTGGTGTCGGTCATTTGAGATCTACCATGATTGGCAGTGCCATCAAAAACATTTATGAAAAGTGTGGATTTCATGTCGTTGGTGTCAATCATTTAGGGGATTGGGGTACTCAGTTTGGTAAGATGATTGTAGCCTATAAACTATGGGGTAACGATTCTGAGATTAAAGCCAATCCAATTATGGAACTTCAAAAACTATACTTGCGTTTCCATGAAGAAGAAAAGATCAATCCAAGTCTTGAACAAGAAGCAAGAGATGTATTCAGAGCACTTGAACAAGGTGATTTAGAATACTTAAGATTATGGCAATGGTTCAAGGACGAATCCATGAAAGAGTTCATGGAGATGTATGCACTCCTTGGTGTCAATTTTGATTCTTATGACGGTGAATCTTTCTATAATGACAAGATGGAGGCTGTTGTTGATGAACTTGAAAGCAAAGGATTACTCAAAATTGACGAAGGTGCAACCATTGTTGATTTAGGCGATCAATTACCCCCAGCACTCATTAAAAAGTCTGATGGTGCAACCCTTTACATCACCAGAGATTTAGCAGCTATTTTATACAGACACAAAACATATCACACCAATAAAATCTTATACGTTGTTGGAAATGAGCAACAGCTCCATTTCAAACAACTTCAAGCATTAACGAACCTCATGGGTTACCAATTTGAAATCAATCATGTCAATTTTGGACTCGTCTTGATTGATGGCAAGAAGATGTCCACGAGAAGTGGTAAATTCAAGCGCTTAGAAGATGTCATCATTCAAGCCATTGATGATGCCAAAAAAGCAATCATCGAAAAAAATCCAGGTTTAGAAAATCATGATCAAGTTGCAAAAGCAGTCGGTATTGGAGCAATCATTTTCAATGACTTAAAGAATGAACGTCATTTGGATGTCGATTTCAATTTGGAAAACATGCTCAAGTTTGAAGGACAAACAGGACCTTATCTGCAATATTCAAGCGTGAGAATTCAATCGATTTTGAAAGATCAAACGATCAATTTGGATGAAGTATCACCTACTATTTATACACAAGACCATTATTTTGAAGTGGTGAAACTGATTGCACAGTTCCCAAACATCATTAGACGTGCTCAAGAAGGCAATGCACCGAATTTAATTGCAAGATACACACTCACACTTGCATCAGCTTTCAATAGTTTTTACGGCAAACAAAGAATCATCACGGATGATCTCAAAGAGCGTCATTCAAATCTTTATTTTGTGAAAGCAATCCAGATTGTCATCAATGAAGGTTTAAGAATTTTAGGTATACAATCATTGAAAGAAATGTAATGAAATAGAGTTGCAAAAACACATAAATCATGTTATCATCATTCTTGCAGTCAGATGATGACATGTACCCCCGCGTGATGAAATTGGTAGACGTGCCAGACTCAAAATCTGGTGGATGAGTAATCCGTGCTGGTTCGAGCCCGGCCGCGGGGACCACGATAAAAAATAAGATGAGTGCTTCTCATCTTTTTTATTTCTGTCGATTAGGATAGATGCCTAACACCTTGATATTAAAATGTACATGCAAATAACTTAAAGCTTCTTCGATCTTTGGCATGAATCCATGATTTGTCTCCAAATCAATAAAGAAGACATACTTACCCATGACAGTTTTTTCAGGTCTTGAAACGATGGATGATAGATTGATCTCATACGATTTGAATATTCCTAAAATGTCATATAACAGACCAGGACGATCTTGGGTTGGAATTACAACCAGTGATACTTTTTGATAGTCATGATTCATGATGTGTTTCGTCTTAGAAATGACTGCAAATCGAGTATAATTATGCATCGAATCCGTTACATTTCTGATCAAGAATCGATGAGAATCCTCGACAAGATGTGATGGTACAATCGCTGCTTCACCTGGAATGTTTTTTAAGATCAAATTGAAAGAAGTCGAATTACTTTCTGTGAGTACGATATCTTGATCATTAAACGAAGAAAGAATTTTTGTACATTGATTTTTAGTAGCAAATTGGGTGTATATCTTCTTGATTTCAAAACGTGAATCAACATTTCCAATCAAATCGAATGAGACAGGCAAATAGATCTCATCAATGATAAAAAATGAATGATGTAATAATCCATCTAATGTCGGTTGTATGAATCCCTCAAGTGTATTTTCAAGGGGTACAATCCCTAGATCAGCATCACTCATACCCATAAAAGTATCGTTAATCGATTTTTGGTAGATGATGACATGTTCTTGATTCTTAATGTATAATTGTGCAGCGAGATCTGTAAAGGTCCCTTTAGGACCCAAGACTGATATTTTCATAGTATCCCCTTAATGGATATGATTATATCATAGGATTTTTAAAATAATCAGAGCATATTTTAAAAAAACAGTCAAATTTTTAGATTATTGCATTATAATAATCTCGACATGTCTTCTACACTCGGAGGTCTTATGGCAGAACTTAAGTTTGTCACCATCACAAACGATAATTATAACGCTATTGTCAAATTATCAAACACATTATCAGAAGCACAAAGACGGTGTGTAGCGACCAATGAGCGCTCTCTTGCACAGGCATATGTCAACATGAATGTTGCATGGCCAAGAGCGATTTATCTCGATGATACACCCATTGGTTTTGTCATGCTATCATATGATGATGAAGATATTCCTGATCATGATAAACCTGCCCTCTATTTATGGCGTTACATGATTGCTTTTGAATATCAATCTCAAGGCTATGGTAAAAAAACGATGGACATGCTGATTGCAAAAGCGAGAGAAGAAGGTTTTAAGACATTTTATACATCATGCGATATGACAGGTCCAATGCCTTATCAGTTCTATATCAAATATGGTTTCATTGATACTGGTGAAAAAGATGATGATGAAGAAGTGTTAAAGTATCAGTTGTAGACCCGAATAGCTATGAGCATTCAAAACAGCATTCTTTTCAATTAATGTTACAATATCGTCGAAAAGGAGTCATAACACATGGAAAACAGAACTTTAAAACAATTTTTGATGACCACCATGAATGGGATGGTTTACGGATTATTTGCAACCCTCATCATTGGTGTCATCATTCAACAAATCGGTAAACTTACAGGAATTGAACTCTTAGAAATTACCATCTATGGTAGATTAGCATCACTGATGGGTGTTGGTATCGGTTTAGGTATTGGTTTATCACTGAAGATGAACGGATTAAAACTTGTGGTTGCATCAGTCATGGGTGGTATTGCATCATCATTTACATTACTTGTGAGTGGTGAAATGGCGACTTACTCCAATGAACTTTCCAGATTTGTTAATGAACCTGTTAAAGTGTATTTGGTCACCATCTTTGGTATCTTGATCCTCAATCAGTTATTAAAGAAAAAGACACCATTTGATATTCTTCTGATTCCACTTACTGGGGTAGCGATAGCTACGATTCTAACCCTCATCATTGGTGGACCCGTCAGATTTGTGATTGATCTTATTCAAGATGGTATCGCAATTTCGATGACTGTTGCCGGACTTCCGATGACAATCATCATCGCTGTGGTCATGGGTATGTTACTCACATCGCCTTTATCATCAGCTGCGATTGCCATTGCAATCAGCTTAAATGGACCCGCTGGTGGTGCAGCCGTCATTGGATGTACAGCACAAATGATAGGTTTTGCCGTACAATCTAGAAAAGATAACAATATTGGCATGGTCTTATCCATTGCATTTGGAACATCGATGCTTCAATTTAAGAATATATTATTAAAACCAATCATTTGGTTACCTACAATCATTGCATCAGCGATACTCGCTCCGATTGCATATGTATTGTTTAATACTGAAACGACTCAATTTGGTTCAGGCATGGGATCCTCTGGTTTTGTGGGTCAACTTCAGACGCTTGAAGCCATGGAGTATTCGGGTGCAGCATGGATTTCTGTCATTTACATGATCGTTGGTTCAGCTGTTCTGGTATTCTTCATTGACCTTCTTTTTAGAAAGAAGAACTGGATCGTGAATGGTGATTTGGCTGTGAATCGCGATATTGCATAATATAGTCAAAAAATATCACATCATGTCTTAATTATGATAAAATATAAATTAGATAGATTTTCAATAGAAAGTGGTGGGTTTAATGAAGAATCGGGTTTACAATAAGGCTTTTGGTAAGATCGTTAGAACCTTAGGTTTCCTCCTGGTTTTGGCATCCTCTATCTTCTTAGCCACGAATTTAATTTTGACATTTGATACTTTACCTTTTATAGACAACTTGTTACCATTTGCTAACATGGGCAATGATTTCATTGCAACCATTCCTGCAGTTCAGGCACTCCTCGAAGAGTATGCTGGGTTTGCACTGGTTGTGGGATTCATTCTCATTCTTTGGGCGATTCGTAAAGGGATTATCTTACGTGTGTTATTGACTGTGTTGTTGTTCTTGTTATTCATCGAAAGTTCGATCACTGGAACATCACCGCTTTATCCAATCGCACTGCAGTCACCATCTTGGATTACTTCAGTATTATCATTTGTTGAGCCTTATGTGAATCAGCTCAATGCAATGTCTGAGTATGTTGTTCCAGGAGTTGCAGTAGGTGCACCATTCTTGTTATGGGCACTCTTTGCATACAAGAAACCTTCAAGACTTTCAACATTCCTTTACCGCATTGCATCAACAACATTATTCCTTGCAGTACTCATGCTCGTTGTGAAGACATTTGTTCCAACACTCGATGGTATTGACTTATACAACACTGCACAAGCAATGTTATACATCTTATCTTATTTGCTCTTTGCAGTTGGTGGTGTATTTGGAGTTTTAGGATTCGCAAGAAAATAGTTCATGATGAAACAAAACGTCACTTTGCGGTGACGTTTTTTGTTTAGATGGTTTTGATGAATACTGAAGTTTGAGATGAGGATTGACTGTGTTGATAGATGAATCCATCCATTTCGACTGTCTTTAGTGAAGCGATTGTATCGATATGATTCAAAATGAGATGTCTTGCCATCATGCCACGTGCTTTTTTGATGGCCATGTTATTTTGAACCACCTTTCCGTCGTGCATCAATAAGAGTTCAATGGTATGGAGTTTATTTAAGCCAGATAAGAGTTTCCCGTATTCATCAGAAGCAAGATTGAAGATGATCTCATCTTGGTGATGTTGCTCGATATAGTCATGAATTTTCTTTTTCCAGAAGTGTTCAAGATTCAAGATGATTCTAGACTTCATTTCCAATCGGTAACGTGATATCCCGTCCATAGGACGAACCAATCCATAGAGTCCAGATAAGATATAAAGATGATCTTGAATTTCAGCGAGTTCTTCTTGATTGAGTGAAGGAACATCTATTCCTTTGAAGGCTTGTCCATCATAAAGATGGATTGCAGAATTTTTCTCTGTTCCAAAGGATTGATAATAGATTTTCACATCTCGTGCAATGGTATCAGAGATGTGCATCTCTTTTGATAATCTTTTGATGGATATACGTTTTAATTTTTCTGCAAGCAAAAAAGCCTCTTTTTCGAAGATGGGTGTCGTTTTCGGAGTTACGATGCTTTTTGAAAATGTTTTTGCTGGTGAAATACAGATAACCATGACTTTTTCCTCACATAATCTATACATGAGTATATCAAAAAAAGCGATAAAATGATAGAATAAGAGTTGTCTTATCGAGGAGGAACCTATCCGTGAACGAACGCAAATTATCTCTACTCATGGACTTCTATGAACTCACCATGGCCAATGGTTATTTTCATGATGGCAAGCATGAACAAGTCGCTGTCTTCGATGTCTTTTTCAGATCCATTCCAGATCAAGGTGGCTATGCAGTCTTTGCTGGTTTAGAACAAGTGATCGATTATATCGAACATTTATCATTTTCCGAACCTGAGATTGATTACTTAATAAGTAAGGGGATTTTTTCAGAAGGTTTCTTGAATTATTTGATGCATTTCAAATTTACCTGTGATGTCTACGCGATGAAAGAAGGCACTCCAATATTCCCACATGAACCCATCATGATTGTCAAAGGTTCTATTTTGCAGTGTCAATTGATTGAAACGATGATTCTACTCACGATCAATCACCAAAGTTTGATTGCTACCAAGGCAGCAAGAATTGTTTATGCTGCGCAAGGTAGAAGTGTCTTAGAATTTGGTGCACGCCGTGCACATGGTTATGATGCCTCAATCTTTGGTGCAAGAGCTGCATACATCAGTGGTGCCATTGGTACTTCGAATACTTATGTCGATTATATGTATCAAATTCCTGCAATTGGCACGATGGCACATAGCTATATCCAAAGTTTTGATTCAGAATATGAAGCATTTAAGGCATATGCGAATACATATCCCAAAAATACTGTTTTATTGGTAGATACCTATAATACACTCAAAACTGGAGTACCTAACGCTATTAAGATTCATAAAGAAGTTTTAGAACCTCAAGGATATCGTTTAAAGGGGATTCGATTAGATTCTGGTGATTTGACTTACCTCACGAAAGAAGCTCGTAAGATGCTCGATTCAAACGGATTATCCGATGTTAAAATCACAGTGTCTAATTCTCTCGATGAATATCTAATCAAAGAATTGATTCATCAAGGTGCACAAATTGATGCCTTTGGTGTCGGTGAACGTTTGGTCACAGCACGCTCTGAAGCAGTCTTTGGTGGTGTATTTAAGCTTTCTGCCATTGAAGTGGATGGAGAACTCAAGAACAAGATAAAAATCAGTGAAAACGTTCAAAAAACAACGACACCTGGATTTAAACAGGTCTACCGTTTCTATGATGAAAAGGGTATGGCTGAAGCCGATGTGATCACGCTTCATGATGAAATCATTGATGAAAACAAGCCTTATGTACTCTTTGATCCGAATTATCCATGGAAGAGTAAGACCATTGAGAATTTTAAGGTTAAAGCATTACTCATTCCAATCTTTCAAAGAGGCAAACGGATTTATGATCTCCCATCACTGAAAGAAATCCGCGAATATGCAAAATCAGAGCATCAAAAACTGTGGCCTGAAGTGCTTAGACTTGAAAATCCACATGAATATTATGTAGACCTTTCACAAGCACTTTATGATTTGAAACAAGACATGATTAAAAAATATAGAAAATAGAAGGTTATACCCTTGGCTAGACCGATCAAAAAAGAGAATCTGGAACGAATTTTGCATGAACCTTCGATCCTGAAAGGTATTGTCATCATGGCAATACCCGTTTTTTTGAATAATTTACTCAAATCACTTCATGACATGGTCGATGCCATTTTTGTGGCACGTATTGATTTTCCTGCAGAAGCAGTGAAAGAAGCAGCTCTTGCTGCAATGAACATTCACTGGCCTATATTCAACTTCTTCATGGCACTGGGTGCAGGATTAGGGGTTGCAACGGTTGCCATGGTCAGTCAGTATGTAGGAGCAGACAGAAGAGATCTTGCATCCAAATACGCATCCAAGTTGATGACTTTAGCGATTATTTTCGGGATTGCAATCACACTCATTTTCTTTTTAACATCTGATCAGGTGCTTGGTTATAACCTATTTGCTTGGCTCATGGGTGCTCGAGATGACGCTCTCAAATTTGCAGGTCAATACTTTAGAATTCGCAGTTATGAGTTTGTTTTAGTCTTCATCTTTGTTGTCTATCAAGCAATACGCCAAGCAACAGGAGAAACACTGTTTCCAGTGATTTTAAATGTGGGTGGAATTGTTGTCAATATATTACTCACATGGCTTTTCATATCTGTCTTTAAATGGGGTATTGAAGGGGCTGCCTATGCGACGTTGATTGCGCATGCTGCACCGATTCCATTCATCATCTATGATCTCTTTAGATCCAAGAAACACATCACCATCAAGATTCCAGAAATGGGATTAGACCTCGATACTGTCCAAGATATGGGTAGATTTGCCATTCCTGCAGCTATCGGTCAAGCGGTTTCTTCTTTAGGATTTGTGGTCATTCAAAGTATCATCTTAAGATATGGTAACGAAGTCTCTGCAGGATTCTCTGTTGGAAACAGAATCTCATCCTTGTTACTAAATCCAGTCATAGCAATTTCAAGTATTACAGCAGCCTATATTGGTTTAAATATTGGCCATCATCAGCCTGAGAGAGCCAAACAAAGCTATTATGTGTCTAGAAATTTAAGTTTCATATTGATGAGTGTTGGTGTAGCAATCATCATTCCTCTGAGATTCCCGATCATTGGTTTTATCTTAGATAGTAACACTTCAGACTCTTACTTTATCTCAGGCGAATACACGGTATGGTTACTCCTGACACAACCATTGATGAGTTTATTTCAATCTTATATCGGATTATTCAATGGCAGTGGACATTCGAATTTTACATTACGGATGGCCATGGCAAGACTTTGGGGTATGAGAATACCGATGGTATTTCTTTTCATGTATTTACTACCTTCTAATGATTACAGGGGCATATTTTGGGCGATGATGATTTCAAATCTCTTGATTTTGCCTTATGGTCATTATTTAAAGAAATCCATCAATTATGAAGTGCAGGTGAGATTATGATTCATATCGTTTTATATGAACCTGAAATACCTCAAAATACAGGAAATATCATGAGAACGTGTGTTGCGATTGGTGCGAAACTGCATTTGATTGAACCCCTTGGGTTTAAAATCGATGAAGCGAAATTAAGAAGAAGTGCACTCGATTATTATGAACACTTAAATTATCAAACCTACAAGAATTTTAAAGAGTTTGAGGAACAGCATCCAGGAGAATATTTCTTCTTGACTCGTTATGGCAAACAAAACTATGTTGACTTTGATTTTAGATCGATTAAGGAAGATATCTACTTAGTCTTTGGCAAAGAATCAACAGGAATTGATAAGTATTTGCTTGCTAAACATATCGATCGTTGCTTTAGAATTCCAACAACCGATAAAGTGAGAGCTCTAAACCAGTCCAACGCGGTTGCCATAATATCGTATGAGGTATTAAGACAATTAGGATTTCCTGATCTTGAACTCCATGAACCTGAGAACATGAAGGGTAAAGATTTTCTCGATCAATTCATCACGAAGGAGACACCATGAAAAAAACCAATATTCAAACAATGGGTGAAGAAATCGCCAATGCAGTATCGCACGGCTTGATGGCCATTTTCGGAATTGTTGCACTCATCTTACTCTTGATTAAAGCAGAAACAACCATGCATGTGCTTGCTGCTATTATTTTCGGGTTTGGGATCATTAATTTATATACGATGAGTACACTTTATCATGCACTATTCCATCCCACAGCAAAGAATGTATTTCAACGATTCGATCACTTATCGATTTATATTTTGATTGGTGGCACGTTTGCACCTGCATTGCTTCTCATTCCTGACCTTCAAAGACCCTTATTTGGGATTGAAGGTATCGGATTAGGGCCTGTGCTTTTCATCATTCAATGGATTCTCATTTTAATTGGTGTTGTGTTCAAATCCATTTGGATTAAGAAATTTGCAAAATTGCATTTATTCTTATATCTTGCTATGGGTTGGAGTGCACTGATCTTCATCCAACAACTCTTGAGTTATTCTCCTGGAGCATTCTGGTTTGTTCTTTTGGGTGGTGTAGCCTATACGATAGGTGTTGGATTCTACATTTTCCCTAAAATCAAGTATTTTCATTTCGTTTGGCATATTTTTACAGGTATAGGTACAATTTTACAGTTCATTGCCATCTATGGTTACTTATATTAACATGAATATTTGTTCATATACTTGATTATTGTTTTGAAATCGTTTATCATAAGAATGTATATAGAATTCGAGGAGAAAAATCATGAAAATTTTAGCAGTCAATGCGGGGAGTTCATCACTGAAATTCCAATTATTTGAAATGCCATCTGAAGTAGTTGTCGTTTCTGGTATTGTCGAACGTATCGGTTATGACAATGCAGCAGTCATCTACAAGATCAATGGTCAAAAAATTGTAGAGAATCATCAGATCTTAAATCACAAAGTCGCAGTTGACATGGTGATTCATGGATTGATTCATCACAATGTCATTGAATCCTTAGATGAAATCAAAGGTGTTGGACATCGTGTGGTTCAAGGGGGAGAATTATTCAAGGCGTCATCACTCATCACTGATGATGTGATTGAAAAGATTGCAAGCTTAAATGATCTTGCTCCACTGCACAACCCAGCAAACTTGACAGGCATTCAAGCGTTTCGAGAAGCACTGCCAGGTGTTCCAATGGTCGCGGTTTTCGATACCACATTCCATGCAACCATGACAGAAGATGCATACCTTTATGCAGCTCCTTATGAATGGTACAAGAATTATGGTGTAAGAAAATACGGATTCCATGGCACATCTCATCAATATGTCTCAGAACGTGCAATGCAACTGATCAATAAGAAAGATGCAAAAGTCATCGTCGCGCATCTTGGAAATGGTGCATCCCTTTGTGCAGTCGATAGTGGTAAGTCAGTGGATACTTCCATGGGATTAACACCACTTGAAGGTATTCCAATGGGTACGCGTTCAGGTAACATCGACCCAGCAGTCTTGATGTTGGTATCCTCTAAAGAAAACAAGACTTATGGTGAAGTCTTGGATGAACTCAATAAAAAATCAGGTTATCTTGGTTTATCTGGATTCTCAAATGATTCCAGAGACATCATTGATGGTATGAATCGTGGCGATTATCGAGCAACACTTGCTCATAAAGTACAAGTCAAACGTATTGTAGACTATATTGGATCGTATTATGTTTACATGGGTGGTTTGGATGCGTTATGTTTCACAGCAGGCATCGGAGAAAACGCACCTGAAATCAGACGTGATGTCATTAAAGGCATCAAAGTGCTTGGTATTGAACTCGATGAGGTTGAAAATCAAAAACGCGGTGAACGCATGATTTCAACACCAGACTCTAAGGTTAAGGCATTCATCATTCCAACGAATGAAGAAGTCATGATCGCAAGAGAAGTCATGAAATTTGAATAAAAATAAAGTGGCCAGTCGACATCCGACTGGCCATATTTGTTTATTTGATGGGTTGTAGTTCCTGATACCTGTTTTCAAGAGCTTCACACGCGATTGGATAACGGTCACTCACGAATCCAAAGACTCTCCAAATGGGGATGATGTCATGTTCAGTGAATAGATTGACATAAGTAAAGTTTCCCAAGTGAAAATCATTCAAAACAAATGGGAAACTCGATGACTCATGGGTTGAAAAGACGTTCATTGTGATTCGACTTTGATCTCGATAGCTTAAAAATATGTCATCTTGAATAGGCCATTGTAAAGGTCTTGAGTCCATGAGCATACTTTTGATGAAAAGGAATTCTGATTCCTCAAGGTCGTGACTCTCAATCATAAGTTCGATTTGAATCAGGATCGATTGAACAACAGCAACGATGATATGTGAACCATATGTCTCTAAAATGACATCAGGTGTGATTTGACCTGAATTCAGTTGTTCCATGTGAGAAAGAAATGCTTCTGATAGGTACGCATAGAAGTCTTTGACTAAGTATTCTTGAACATACGTCTTGGTGCGTTGATCCTGATAGAAATAAAGTGACAGTAATGATACGTTTTCAACAATGAATCTTGTGGTAGAAGAGAGTTCAGATGCATTGATGTTGATTGAACCCAGTGGAAGTCCTGAAGCAAGTGTATGATTAAAGATACTTAATTTGGGTTGATAGATATCGACATTCGTTTCATCGTTGATGTAAATGGAGTCGAATAACTCAACCGGTAGAATTTGTTTTACATGATAAATAGATTCATAAGTGATTGGTTCAGGTGTTTCCTCAGGTGTTGGTTCTGGTGGAACTTGAGTGGTGCAGCCAAAAAGAACAAATAATAAGCTTAAAATCAATAATTTCTTCATGCTTTGATTTCCCCCAATAGCAATTGTTATCTTCATTATATCACATGTTTTTGATTCGTTTAACGTTTTTTTGTGGCATTTTCACTCGATTCTATCTTCATTTATAAAGACCAGTGGGACGCTTCTAGTGGTATAATATCATCAGGTGATCAATATGAATCAAAACATCAATGTCGGAGATAAACTGAATCTCCAAATCAAACGTATGGGTATCAACGGTGAAGGCATCGGATATTTGAATAGACTCGCGATTTTTGTCGATCAGGCGCTTCCAAATGAAACCGTTGAAGTCGATATCACAGCTGTCCATGAAAACCGTGCTGAAGCCAATTTAATCAGAATCATCGAACAAAGTGTTGATCGTAGAGATCCTTTTTGTCCTGTCTATCAATCCTGTGGTGGATGTCAGACACAACATATGAGTTATGAAATGACACTTAAAGAAAAAAGAGAAATCATTTTAAAGTCATTTGATAGATACATTGATATGAAAATCAATGAGACCATCATCAAACCAACGATTGGTGCAGAACATCCAACCCATTATCGTAATAAAGCAAGTTTGCCTGTTCAAAACATCAAGGGTAAGAATCGTTTTGGCATGTATGCGAGAAACTCCAATCAATTCATCGCGATTGATGGCTGTCCTATCCAAAATGAAGACATCAATATGATCTTAAAATCGATCATTAAACTGATGAATCAGCATGAGATGGAAGGCCTAGATTCGAGAACGAAAAAAGGATATGTGAGAAGTCTTGTTGTGAGAGTCAGTGAAAACTTAAAAGAAGCTCAAGTATCGTTTGTGATGCTTAAAAAGTCGAACCGTATTGAACTGGTTGTACAAGATCTTGTGAAGTTGCATCCCAATATCAAGAGTGTTTATGAAGTCATGAATACAGATATTAAGAAGATTGGTTACTTCACAGATGAGATGAGACTGCTTTATGGCAGTGAAACGATTGAAGAGGAATTAAATGGCATCAAGTACGTTTTAAAGCCTGAAGCATTCTTTCAATTGAACACATCTCAAGCCCATAAGTTCTACATGGAAATGAAAAGACTAGCACAGCTCAAGCCGAATGAAATTGCAATCGATGCATACGCAGGAATCGCTCCAGTAAGCCATTATATTCATGATCAAGCTAAACATGTTTATGCTGTGGAAATCGACCCATCCGCATGTGAAAGTGCGAAATTATCATTAGATCAAAATGGAATCACGAATGTCACTGTGCTTCAATCTGATTTTAAAAGAGCACTCTCTGGACTTAAAGAAAAGAAGATTGATGTCATGTTTTTTGATCCACCCAGAGTTGGACTTGGGGCTGAAACGATTGAACTTATTTTGGAAGTTAAACCCAAACGCATTGTGTATGGATCATGCAATCCATCAACACTCGCGAAAGATTTGAATAGTTTACTGAAAACTTATACATTAGTGGAAACCATTCCTGTCGATATGTTTCCTTATACATCACTCGTTGAATCCGTTTCACTACTTACATTAAAATAACTGCACATTTTTACGAAGATTGACTAAGTCGCATATCATCAAATCTTCTATGTTTCAATACGATACGATACTGATTATATGAAAGGTGAATATCTTAATGGATCAAATGACAGCCATAGAGGTATATCAGAAAACACTGAGTGAACCCCAAAGGTTAATGTTTGATGCACTCCGTGATTTATTGCATCAAATTTTTCCTCATATATGTGAAACAATTTTTGTTAAACAACCCTATTTTTATCTCAAAGAATATGAAAATATCAAGTTTCATCACCGACCATCCATCATGATGTCTTTTTTTGGTGATCATGTGAATATATTTGCAACCTCAAATGTTCAATATAAGGATCAATTGAAAGAGTACCACTTCACAGATAAGAACACCATGCAAATTCGATTAAATCAGTCATTGAATGAATCTGTGCTCAAGGCTCTTTTCAATGATTCATTGTCTAAAGCATGATTGTTTCTTCGTAAATCCTTTTCGTAATTCAATCAAAATTAATCTATACCTATGGGAGGTTCATTTTGAAGGCTCAACAAGTACTCATCGACATATGTAACGAATATCACGTAGGTTTAAATGAACTTAATAAAAGTGTTCCGAATCGTAAGCCTTTTATCGGTGTGAGATTTCCTAGACTTGTTGAAATCTCTAAAACAATTCATAAAGACAATCCACTTGAATTTATAGAGACTAATGACTGTAGTGTCTACGAACTTGAAATACTTCAAACCTATAGTATTGGAGTTTTAAAAGACATTCATCAAGCGCTCTATTATTTTGATCAATTTGCACATATCGCTCATGATTGGAGCACGATTGATTCTTTGTGTCAGCACTTTACAATCACAAAGAAGTATCCAGATGAAGTGTTCAATCTACTCAAGACTTATGCAACTATAAATGATGAATACTTGCAAAGAATCGTTGCTGTGATGATCTTAAGTCATTTCCTGAATGATACATATATTGAAAGTTCTTTAGAACTGATTAAGATGCTTAATCATCCAGGTTATTATACAAAAATGGCAGTCGCTTGGGCACTTGCAACAATGATGATTCACTATAGTCATCTTGTGATTCCCCTCTTTCAGTCTCAAACATTCGATCCATGGATTCATAACAAAGCCATTCAAAAAACAATTGAGTCATTTCGCATCACTGATGAAAATAAAGAGATCGTCAAATCTTTGAAGCGATTAAAATAACCATAGTGATTGCCTGACTCAAATATCTCTAATATTGACATTTTGGTCATAAAGATTTAAATTGAAGGCGAAAAGTATGTGAAGAGAGGGGATAGGATGAAGAAATTCAACATATTGATATTGTTCATGTTCATGCTTACAGTTCTTTTTGCATGTGAAAATATCAATCAACCCATCATCTTAGACCTTGAAGATGACCCAATCGATGAAAATCTGACAGAAGAGATCAATGATATTCCAATCGTCATCGGAGATATGACATATTTTAGAAGATTTGATCCAAATCACTTCATTTATGCAGAAGTACATATCTTTAGTACTTATGAAGATGCTCCAAATCGGATATCTTCATCGTTAAGTGAGATTAAAGCCTTTTATCAAGAAAAAGCTCAAGCTTTATTGGATGAATTTCAGATTGAGACTGATGGTCATGTATCAATCATTTATAAATCTGATTACACATCACTTGTCCATTTCACCTATACGGATAAACAATCGTTTTTCTCTGATTTTGACATTTTAAAAAGTATCCAAGCCAATGGAAACAGGCAAGTTTCTATGGAATTGAATACGATTGGCCTTACTTTAGATATGTCAGAATCTCTGACATACGATGCTTTACTCGCACAATCTAGCCCCTACACTGGATTTACATTCATTCCAGTTTCATTTGATTTTGAAGTTCTTGAGATGAGAGGGCATGGACCTCATCAAGAAACCGTTCTACCAAACATTGTTGGACATCCAGGAATCATCATTAAAGATTATGACACCTACCTCACTTATTTTCCGAGCAATCATTACGAATTAACGCCGGATTATTTCAATACCAAAGTGATTTTGTATCTATCCAGTGGACGATCAGGCTCTGTGAGCATCTTGAGTGTTCAATCAGTCTATGTCCTTTATGAGAACAAGCTTGAGATTGCTATTGAAACTGAGCAGTATTCTGACTTAGTAACGATGGACTATATCATGTTTTATATCGTGATTTCGATGGATATAGCTCTACTCCCAGTTGAAGTAGATTCGATATCACTTTATCAATACAATCATTACTTGAACGGATTCTTATCAGAAGTTCCATTTGATACACGACCTAGACCTGAAACATCATCTTAAAAATCAACATTCCCAACCTCTCATGAGATCGGGAATGTTTTTTTAATTGTCGATATATCTTTGATAGATCACTTCACTGTAAGCATACTCGTGAAAATGATAATGAATGGTAATCTTGATTTGAACTAAGGTTCTCATTCCAGGTAAGTTTTCAGTTATGTTAAAATCTAAACCCGAAAATTCGTAGGATTTAATCACTTGATTCGTAAGACCATTGATGTATTCAACAGTAAAACCGCTGATGGACATATGATTTGGCACAAACGGTGTCGAATATTGAAGGGATATCGCAGATAAAGTGGATGTATCCTCTAGATCAAACTCACCATTAATGTCGTAAATACGCTGGGTATAATCAATGATTTGATCGATACTCATGTTTGCTCCCATGAGATAATCTGGGGTAATGCCATTTTCAATTTCCTCTCCGATTTTATTCAGGAAAGTTAGTGGCGTTGAATAAGTCATAATCAAATTATTCGGAAGAACAGCGTAGCTGACTGCGGATGCTCCACCAGAAGTAGGTCTACCAATAATCATTGCGAGTTCCATATCTTTGACGATGGATGTAAAAATATTGGCTGCAGAAAACGTTGCAGTTGTTGTGATCACATAGAAACGATTGGATAGGGCTCTACTTTGTTTTGCTTGATAGGTCTCTTGATAGGTCAAACCTGTTGTTGAGTTTTGATAGTTTAACTGAATCGGCAAATCAGTCATGTATGTCAGTAATTCAATCGCAGCAATAATGGCCCCTCCACTATTACAAGAAAGATCAATATAAACATCCTTATCAGGTTCAATATCATCGATGATATTTTCTAAATCATTCTTTGTTTCATGATTAAATTGATTGATTTCTAAAATATAATATTCAGGATAGACCAATAGACGCACAGGATCATTTGAAATTCTTGACACACACCTCGAGGTGTATTCTCTTAAGTACTCATATGTTCTAGAATAAGGTCTTGGATAAGTAGTGATGGATACATTTTTTCTGCCATAACCGTAATCTAGAATCATCGTATGAAGATCATCTTGGTCAAAAACAAACTGTTGAAATTTGGATGAGTAATTTGCAATTGTTTGTGATTCATCTAATTGTCTTTCATCAAATTCTTGAAGATAAGAGTCTATTTCTTGATGGGACTTAAGACCATAGAAGTAGTCAAACATGAGTGCAGTAAACCTATAAGTATAATCGACTAAGTCATCTTCATTATTTGGCGCATTCAACAAGATTTTTTCAAGAACAGATGACATGTTCGTAAAATCATCAAAGATATAAAGACTTCCACCAAATCGATAGACATTAAGGTTATAACCTGTGAGTGTAAGATTGGCTAAATCAAGTGGCATATAGATTTTTTTATCAGCAAACAATAAATCGATACCATAGGGATCAAGCTTGATCTGATAAACTTGAGACTCAGATGATTCTGAATGGATAAGTTCTAAATCGGATTCATACCGGCTTATACCTTCTCCAGATATAACTATTCCGAAATTGAAGTCATTATAGGTCAATCGGTTACGAGTGGGATCTATTTTCAGTTTGTAGGCATACTGTAAAGTGCCAAGATCATCATATAAAGGCACGGATATATAGATAACATCAGAAACATGAATTTCATAATCGAGTAATCCAGGTGACATCATCTTCATGAATGCTTCAACATCAACATATGGGATGCCAGGATATCTTGAATCTTCATAAATTTTTATGGTTTGACTCGGAAAATCATATTCGTTTGCCTTGTCAACAACTGAAACGGTTGTTGATAAACTCAAAAATTCATCATCTTTAATGATTGTTTCGATCGGTGTTTCTGTGAATTCTGGAAATTCAAGATCAGAATGACACCCAGTCAGTATAAACATCCAAACGATAAACCATATCATTTTTTTGAACATTCTAGGACCCCCAAATTTTTGATTGAATCATGCGATTTTTATAATTATAGATGATGAATACCAGTCATTGAATCTATATTCTCATGAAGGATTGATAAACGAATTATTTTAACAGCATAAAATGTGTAATATTGACTAATGATATCTTTGATTACATGAGTGATGAGATATTTTCATTTCATCTGTTGATCATCATGAATCGATTTATGATTTTTTGAATAATGCCCAAGTATAGAGGATCGGTTGTGTGATATAAGTGTATGAAGAACTTGCTGATAGGTAATAGATGCCTGGTTCTAAGACATAAGTCCAGTTGTTTCTCAAGCGTTCTCTGTCTCCATTTGCATCATATAAATAATAATACATGATATCACTTTGGCTTCCTGAAAACTGATATACTCCTGAAACAGTGATTTTGATGATGAAATAATCAGTATCATTGTCATAATCAATGGATCCCTGAACTTGATTGGAAAGGGAAGCACCATTGGTAAACTCTCTATAGTACACTGGATCAAAACTTCTCAAGTTCGGATCTAAGTCAATGATATTAACGATTTCAATTGTAACTAAGTAAGTTTCAACAGTACTTAAGTTATAAACATATTCAGTAATCAAAACATCATACTCACCTGGCTCTAATTGAAAATACATATGGCCATAACTTGAGCCATAAAGTTTAGTTCCCAATGCATCATGGATGGAGACATAGGATGTATGACCATTGATCATCGATAACTTGAAAATGGTAAGTTCAGTGACAGAAAGTGTATAGTAATCGATATCGCCATCTTTTTCGATGATGACTTCAAACTGTTCTCCAATCACAATCGGAATCGGATAGTCTTCAGTGCTTTGGTCCATCAAAACAGACATTTCAAGTTCTAATGTTCTTGGAGCGTCAGTGCCCTTATAAGTGAATACGAAATGATGGGTTCCAGGAAACAGTGTGAAGTATTGTTCTTGATAAAGACACGTGAGTGCGTCACCTTCAATAAGACATACATCAATTAAGTTTGTTCCTTTAAAGATGACATCTGTCATCATGGTTGCTTCAATCGTGTAGATATCGCGGTCCCATCTTGCTTCAAATAAGAAGGAGTTTATGCCTGTTTGAAGTACACCAAAGCGGTCATCTTCTAGACTCACATCCCCTGAATAATCGCCTTGTAAAGGGAACCCTTGGAAGAAGATTGTGGCAGTTCCAGCCATGTCATAATGGAATTTTAAAAGGTATGTGCCTTGGGCTAAGATAACAATCATGGGTGTTGCAGAAAGATTTAAGTAGTTGCTATTGGGATGATATCGGGTGCCATCTAGATTATTGATATAAAATGATGATCCAATGTATTGGTTGGTATGCATAGCGACTTTCATCTCTTCAGGTACTGTGATGATGACCCACTCGGTATCATCAGCAAAATCATAAGTTAATGTGACAGACTGAAGTGTTTCATCAATCTCAATGGGTGTTCCTCCGATGTTATCATCATACATACGGTTGATTCTAATTGTATAATGAAAGTTAACTTCTCTTAAATTGATCTTGATATAATAAGTGCCAGGTTCTAATGTCACTGTCCAACCACCACTGATGCGTTGTCCAGTGGATTTATAGACTTCATTGGAGAAACCTGAGCCATAAGTGCCATTGACTAAAATACGGTAAACATCAGGTTCAGTCACAACAATCTTGATGATATCAATATCGGTATCTGAATGTTTTGTTGTTTGATAAGTTTCACTCAAATTCAACAGAAATGCTTCTTGATTCATCGATTCACCGAGTTCATCGATATAATTTTGATAGAAGACTTCTGAAAAAGATTGTCCAAATAATGTGAAGTGAACAGTGATTCTCACTTCAACAAGCTTTTTCAGACCTGGAATATCTTCTTCAATCGTGAAATTGAGATCATTGGTTTCATAGGTTTGAATGACATTTTCAGCGAGCGTATCGATATACTCAATCGTAAATCCTTCGACATCCATACCTGTCGGGATAAAAGTAGTCACATAATCCAATGAGATGGATGATAAATCAGAATCATCATCTAAATCAAAAGGACTTTGATAGTTAAAGATATGTAAGATATAATCAATCATTTGACTCGCTTGCATATAGTTATCGAGTTGATAATCAGGTTCAATGCCGCTTTCGATGATCTCATCATCTTCACCAATAAAAATCATCGGTGTTGAATAGGTCATGATGAGATTATTGGGTAAAACTGCATAACTGACAGCTGCAGCACCACCGCTTGTCGGTCTTCCTATCACAAGCGCTAAATCCATATCCTTAACAATCGAGACGAAAAGATTTGCTGCACTATAGGTGACTTTTGATGTTAGGACGATGAATTGATTATCTAGAGCACGTGATACTTTGGATTGGTATGTTTCTTTGTAGATCACACCTGTTGTCGCATTCGTGTAGTTCAATTCAATCGGTTGATTGGTCATGTAGGTTAAGAGTTCAATCACTGCAATGATTGCTCCACCACCATTGCATGTGAGATCAATATAGATATCCTTACTAGAATCTATGTTTGTGAGTACACGGGCTAACACATCTTTGGTTTCTAAATTGAACTCATGGATTTGTAAGACATAAGCTTCAGGTAAATCATAGAGGATAATCGGTTGATCTTGACCGATAAACAGACATCGATTGAGGTATTCTCTGATGTATTCAACTGTTTTAGAGTACGGAAGTGGTGATATCATGGATGACACTTGAGTTCTTCCATATCCATAATCGATGATTTGTGTGTGCAAATCATCATTATCATAGATGAACTGTTGAAACTTACCTGAAAATGATGCAATCGTTGTGGATGCATCAAATTGCTTTTCATCAAACTCAGAAAGATAAGAATCGACTTCATAGTGAGACTTAAGTCCATAAAAATAATCAAACATCAATGCTGAAAAGCGATTTGTGTAATCGACCATTTCCGCTTGCTCAAGTGGTGCAGTCAATATCAAGTCATCAAGTATGGTTGACATGTTTGAAAAGTCATCAATCACGTAGATGGTTCCACCAAAACGATATAAAGAAAGACTATAGCCAGTGAGTGTCAGATTTGCAAGATCAAGTGGCATATAAAACTTACCATCGGAAAGCAGTAAATCAATGCCATAGGGATTAAGATCGATTTGAAGTGGTTTCGGTTCTGATGCCTCATAACTGACAAGTTTTAAATCAGAATCATACTCTGTTTGACCTGAACCAGAAATCGCTAAACTATAATTAAAGTCATTGTATGTGAGTCTATTTCTAGTTGGATCAATCTTCAGTTCAAATGTATGAAGCAGTTGATCATTTTCACCGTAAAGTGGAACGGTAATCACTAACACATCAGTCGTTTCAATTTCAAATGACAAAAGACCTGGCGATAAGATCGCCATGAGTTCTTCAACATCAACATATAAAACGCCAGGATATCTGGAGTCATCATAAAGCTTTAAATTCTGATTTGGGAAAACATACTCAGTTGCCTTATCGACAATCGAGTAAGTGTTATAATAATCAATCGTATCCGTATCATCAATGATCGTTTCAACAGGTGTTTCAATCACTTCTGGTGTTTCAGTTTCTACAGGAATTTCTGTTTCACTCGGCACGCAGCCTGAAAGAATCAATACCCATAGTAATAACCACAAGATTCTTTTTGTCATATTGTAAACCCCCACAGTTTAACTCTTGTCTTGCATCATTAGATTTATTATATAATGATACAGCCCATTTCAGGAGAAATATTTTGAAAATTGTCATCATAACATCATGATATAATAGAAGTAATTAACACATATGAAGGTGATCCCATGATTTATCCCATAAAAAAGATCATATTAAAGAATCAAACAGTCGTTACACTGAGAAGTCCCTTGGATCGTGATGCACAAGAGATACTCGATTATTTGAAACAAGTGACTGGTGAAACACCATTTTTACTGAGAACACCCGAAGAATGTGTTGAAACAGTTCAGTCCGAAACTCTTTTCATTCAAAACATCAATCAGCATCCAACTCAAGTCATGATCCTCGCAATCATTGATGAACAGATCATTGGTATTTGTAATGTTGGTTTAAAAACTCGATTGAAAGTCAAGCATCGTGCGACATTAGGTATATCAGTTAAAAAGCATTATTGGGGATTAGGAATTGGTTCTATTTTGATGGATGAAATGATCACTTTAGCAAAACTCATGGGTGCAGAACGACTCGAACTTGAAGTGATTGATGGTAACGAACGTGCAATCAAACTTTATCAGAAAAAAGGATTTAAGGTCATGAGTGAAATCAAAAGTGCCATCAAGGATCAAAATAGCACGTATAGATCTGAATTTGTCATGACACTTGACTTATCATCATCTACTTAGCCATCCTTTCTAACACGATGGTTTTCTATAGATTCAAGAAGTATAGTATAATGAATATGTAGGTTACTACAGAAACTGGAAAGACTTATGAAAAAGAAAGAACAGACCAAAGACTTTATCAATAAGGATTATATCGATGATGCTGGTAATGCTGTTGTTGATGTCATCATTGACGACAGATCCAAGCTTTTTTCACCCTATTCTGATAAAAAGTTACTCAATCGTGAGATTTTTATGTATTTAGATACTATTGCAGATCCCATTCCCAATGTCTATCCACTCATCATCAATTTTGTTATCCCTGATTTGGATAAAGTTGATAAATCATATGTCAGAGATGCCCTCAAACGGTATTACTGGTTTTCATATAAAGAAAAAGTGACAGCACTGAGAAACGAGATGATTTATGCAATGCTATTTCTCATTGCTGGATTTGCACTCTTAGTCTTTGATTCACTCATCATCTTAGAACAGACATCATCCATCATGAAAGTCGTGAGTAATTTCATGGTCCTTTTATCATGGGTCTTCTTATGGGAAGCCATCAGACATTTAATGGTTGGCAGAAGAGAAAAAGTCATTGATAAGAACAATGAGCGTCAAATGGCGCTAGCAGAAGTGCGCTTCATCAGCAAAGCTGACGATGTTGAACGCGCGACTTGGTAGGTAAAAAGAGGTGTGAATCATGAAAATCATTCGGGTTTCAAGAGTATTTCATGAATTGTTTGGTGAAGAAACGACAAGACTGGATTTGCTTGCGATTTTATCAGCAGCTTTTTTGGGTACTGGATTAGTTTTATGGTTTGATTTTGAACATTTAAGGATGCTTTCTTTCCCTGTATTGATGATCATTTTGGTGTTACTTGCTGATATTTTAGGTGGAGTGGTTGCCAATTTGACCAAGGGTACTGCCTCATATTATAAAGAAAGAGAAAGTTTAAGACAAATTTTCATTTTCATTCACGTCCAACCGATTCTTTTTGCTCTCTTGATTCAAAATCATGTCATCGAATCCATCTTTATATACTTATATGTGGCACTTTCAGCAACCATGATCAACTCGATCAGACACTTGCCCCAACATAAAGCAATTGCAATGCTCATGTTCATGTTTGGTGCATTAATGCTTCTTTTGTTTGGAACATCCATGTCACCCTATGTGCTCATTTTCTTCATCTTTTTCATGATGAAAATGATTGTTTCATTTGCATGTTCTCATACGCATTACCGTAAGAATCTATGAACCACATTTTATTAGATATTGTTAAACATCTGAATCATCAATTTCACATCACACCCATCCTCTATGCATCTTATGCACTTGAAAAAGTGCTTGGTTTAAGTGTTGGTGCAAACGATATCGATTTGCTTATTCCAAGTCGTGATTTTTTATATCGAAAAACACTCATTTCCTATCTTGAAACACAAGGCTTTAAGCATCTAGATGATGAAGTCATCGCATTTCAAAAGGATGGCGTTCGAATTGAACTTGCAGATGAAGAAGTATGGCTTCATGTTTGTGATATTGATCAAGCGTCACTTCACACCATCAAACATGATGAAAGCGAATACAGAATAATGGGTGCATCGAATCTTTTAAAACTATACCATTTCCTATCATCCTTACAAACGAGATCTGAAATCAAAAGAAAAAAGGATTTACATAAAATCAATCTACTCAGGCAAAGTATCCAACATGGGACTTGCCTATATCAATAGGGGAAAATATGATTAGAAAATTTGTTGCAACCGATCAAATGGCAATCACTCAATTGATTGAAAGTGAAGGTCTTGATTGGAAAGATTACTTTGAGGGGAACAATCGAGAGAAGTACTGGAGATCACTCACGGATTCCATCACTTATGTGAAAGTTCATGGAGATGAGATTATTGGATATCTCCGTGCGATCGATGATCATGGATATGATCTTTATGTCTGTGATTTGCTCGTTCATCAAGATCACAGAGGACAAGGTTACGGAAAAGAAATACTCACTCATGTGATGAACCTTTATCCAAATCGGGATATCTATGTCATGTCAGATGTCGATCCTTATTACGAACAATTGGGTTATGATAAAATCGGTTCAATTTATCAAGTGAAATCAAAATAAAAACTGTTTCAGGCACGTTTAAGATGCTTGAAACAGTTTTTTACATGTGATGATGGTTACTTTTTAGTGTAATTTGATGTCAGTTCTTCAATGGCATCATTGATGATTTTCTCAGAGAATGCATTCGTTTCTGTTTTGAATTGTTCAACAATGAAACCTTCATCATTGTCTTCAATGTGTGTATGATAATTAACGTCTGTTTCATATGCTTCTTGGGTCGTATCCTTGATGACGATATTTGTAAGTCCATCGTTACGACTGGATTCCCTGACATCAAGATAAACAAAGCTAGAAACACCTAAGACTTCATAAGAGATCAACACAAGATGGAAGTCCAAAATGGCCATTGCGACATCGGATTTGATGGTATATGAAAACCAAGTATATTCAATCGAGGTGATGACTAAATCTTCAGATAATAAATTGATATATTGTTCATCATCCAGTTTTTGAAGCATCGCCGGTAGATTTTCCTCAAGATACTTTTCAGAACTTGACTGACATCCCAAAAGTGAAACCATGAACATCATCATGACCATCAACATAACTAGCTTTTTCATTCCAATACCTCCACGATTCTATACTTCAAAGGTATCACGATTACCATCAACTGTCAATGAAATCAATGAATTCATAAGATTATCAGAATAGAATGATATTTTCTGAACACAAGGGCTTTATGACGCTCTAACGGATGACAATCGGGGTTTTTGATTGAATTCATGTGTGGTATAATAAAAAATGAAATCAACAGATTAGGGGAACACAAATGAAATCCAACAAGACATTGAATCTATGGATGATCGCATTTGCAATCATCGTCACTCTATCATTTCTCTTTCTAACAGCACTAGGAATTGTGGGAACCATCAATTTATTTGTCATCTCTAGTGTGATCATATCGCTTTTATATATGGTTCGTGTCAAACGGAATCAGAAATGGATGGTTTTAATCATTCCAGCAATCTTAGCGTTTCTTGGTATTATGCTATATGTGATCACTCTTTTGATTAACAATCCAGGAAATGGATTTGGTGTTGGATTGATGTTTTCACTTGCGATAGTCCTGTTTTTATTATCCATTCTATCTTTATCCATTTATCAGATCTTAGAAAGAAGTTATTATCCAAATGGCACCTATCAAAGAACAGATCAAACATACTTATCCAATGAATGGATACTCTTTGTGTATGTCATCAACATGTTCATCTTTCAAGTGATTGAATTTGTACGAGGCGACGATACTTTAAGAATACTCCTTGAACTCCTCATCATTGGTCTGGTATCAGCTCTTCTTTATTTCATTTTATTCTTCTTGAATAAGAGACAGAAAAACATGAATTTATTCTCACTCGTTGGACTCCTCTTTATCGGTACATATGTTGGGTATGCTTACATCTCCAAAACAGAAATTCCCTTTTATGCATCCTCTGGATCTCATCTACTGCTGATTTATTTCCTCGTTAAAGATCATTTCAATAAGAAGGCTGACAAACGTGAGCGCCATTAAAGGGATTAATTTAAGACATCCAGTTTATGTAGAACTCGATATGAGAACATCAGTGATGGAGAAAAAAGACATCATGCGTTGGAGCATGCAATGTATGAAAAAAGTAAGTGAAATGTGGATGAAAGATTTAGAAGAGGATGAACTCGTCAAACTCTCTTTTCAGACCATGGAAGATTATCTTAGAGATCAGATCAGCGTCAATGATGGTAGGACGGTTGCACTTAAGCTTCATGAACGGGCAAGAATGGAAACGGATAAGTCTGTTATTTTCTATTATAGAGCACTTGGACAAATGATATCCATCATCCATGTGAAGACACATGCCATGGGACATCTTTACTATACGCTTAAGATGTTACTTGCTCTCAATTTAGATATCACAGATATTTATCTCCTTGAAACAAGAACACTTTTAGATGACATTCAAGAGGTATCATCATGAATGTCATCATCTTCGATTTTGATGGCACGATTGCCAATACGCTCAAACTTGCCGATCAAGTGTATTTAGAACTATCGACACGCTATCAATTAAAAGCATTCACCAAAGCTGAAATACATGAACTCAAACACTTATCGTATAAAGAACGTTTAAAGATGCATCACATTTCAGTCTTTAAACTGCCTAGAATGATTCGTAGAACCCGTAAGATCGTTTCAAAGATCATCTTGAATGCTGGACCATTTCCTGAAATTAAAACATTCATTGAGTCTTTAATTGATGAAGGGTATATCATTTCAATCGTCTCATCAAACAGTAAGAAAAATATTGAGTCATTCTTAAATCATCATAACTTCCCACCATTTCAAGACATTTTAGGCAATGCGTCATTCTTTGGTAAAGATAAGTTATTAAAGAAACTGATGAAGAAATATCAAGGATCAAAGTTTCTTTATGTCGGTGATGAAACGAGAGACATCATCTCCACCAAAGAAGTGAGTTGTCCGATGGTTGCAGTCACATGGGGATATGATGAATCTCACATGTTAGAAAAAGCTGAACCAAATTATATAGTTCATGATATAAAGGATCTTCACGACGTGATTACAAGTCATTTCATGAAAGGAAAGTAGATATATGATTGAATTACCAGAAGCTAAAGCCATTTCAACTGAACTCAATCACGTATTGAAGGGTGTAACGATTCTTGATGCAATCGTTTGTCAAACCAAACATCAACTGGCTTGGATGAATGATTCTGTAGAGTATTATTCCAAGACACTAGAAAACCGTATGATTCATCAAGTCCTTCAAAGTGGTGGTATGGTGAGAATCGTCATGGATGATGAGATTGAACTCGTCATCTCAGAAGATGCTGAGATTGGATATGTCAAGAAAAGTGATGTTCCTGAAAAACATCAACTCCTCTTAACGTTATCGAATCAGATGTATCTATATCTCAAGGTTAAAATGTATGCATTC
>Ga0209835_1000214_pt1 | contig 40537 bp, 44 predicted proteins | sample LakKivwa52mmetaG_FD_184138 | JGI IMG/M metagenome (GOLD analysis project Ga0209835, IMG submission 184138) | Anoxic lake water microbial communities from Lake Kivu, Rwanda to study Microbial Dark Matter (Phase II) - Lake Kivu water 52m metaG... | ecosystem: Environmental > Aquatic > Freshwater >... | reverse complement strand
GAAATCAGGTCTTCCGGCGCATTGGATACGGTCAGCAGGATGATGCGTGCATCCTCGCCCATGTCGCGCAGGGTGCGCAGGGTTTCAAGCCCGTTGATGCCTTTCATGTTCAAGTCGAGCAGGATCAGGTCGGGATTGAGTTGCTTGGCGAGTTCGATACCTTCCCGACCGCCCGGGGCTTCGCCGACGACGGTGAAACCGTCGGTCAGTTCCAGCAGTTGACAGACGCCCTTGCGCAGCAGCGGGTGATCGTCGATGACAAGTACGCGCGTATTTTCGGTCATGGTCGTATTGTTCATGATGTGGGTCGCCGATATTTCTGAGGCAGGAAAGTCAGCGTGACAACGGTACCGGCGCCGGGGGCGGAATCCACATCGAGACGTCCATCAAGGATATGCGCCCGGTCGTGCATGATGCTGACGCCGAAATGGTTGGCGGGCGTGCGTGTCGGGTCGAAGCCCCGGCCGTTGTCGGCGATACGCACGGTCACAACATGTTCCGCATCGACCGCGATACTCACCCCGGCCTGCTTTGCTTCGGCGTGGTGCTCGATATTGGCCATGGCTTCACGAATGATGCGGATAACGTGCATTTCTTCGTTGCCGGACAGCGCGATGTCAGACAGGCTGTTCTTCAACTCGACCGGGAAGCCGAGCTTGTCCGTAAATTCGTCGACGGTCTGCTGCAAGGCGACATTGAAGCCTCCCGCGTCGATCCGCAGGCGGAAAGTGACGATCAGTTCGCGCAGCTCCCGGTAAGCGGCGCTGAGCCCCTGTTTCAACTCGAGCGCGATCGCTCGCGTGTCGCCGCCGCGCTCGAGACTTTTCTCCAGCCGGGTCACCTGGATCTGCAGATAGCTCAGCGACTGGGCAATCGAGTCGTGCAGCTCGCGTGCGATCACCGAGCGCTCTTCGAGCACCGCGAGCCGGTGTTTTTCCTCGGTACGCCGCATGTTGATCAGCGCGTTTGACACGTGGTGTCCGACGGTTTCGAGAATGCGCGCCTTTTCCTGCGGCAACGGCTTCTCTCCCTTCAGCAGGAAGGGCATCATGCCGCGCAAGCGGTCGCCATCGCCGATCGGGATCATCACATAAGGCTGCTCGACCGACTGCTGGATCAGGCTTTTCTGGGCGCAACGAAAACAGTCTGCGCAGTCGGAATGCTGGCGCAAGATGGCCATTTCCTCTTCCGTCATGCTTCCCAGCACGGCGTGAGCGGGCAGGCGGTCGTTTTCGCTGATACAGATCATGCTGTGCCCCAGCTCCAACGCCTCTTCCACTTCGTGCATCGCTGCCTTCACGTTTTCGAGCGTCAGATCGCTGGCCGACAGTTGCTGGCTGATGCGGTAGAGCAGTTCGAGCGATTCGTTGGAACGTTTCAGCTCGCGCGTTTTCTCCTCGACCTTGTCTTCGAGGTGGGCATACATGGTCGCGATCTCGGCCACCATGGTGTTGAAAGCGCGGCCAAGCTGGCCCAGTTCGTCGTTGCCGACACGCTGGACGCGCACCGAAAACGAACCCTGCTTCACTGTCTGCGCCGCCTGGACCAGTTCAGCCAGAGGCAATATCAAATGGCGGCGCAACATCCAGATCGTCAAGGCGCTGATCATCACGATCAACGCCAGCAGGCCAAGCTGGATGACTCGCAACAGACGCGCCTTGCTTTCCAACTCGATTTCGATCAGATACACGACATGATCGATCTGGTCGACGTAGTTGGGTATCTCGTGCGCGACCTGTTTGAGCGCGGAAATATCGCCAAGTGCGGCATTGATTTCAAGATCGCGCATGTGCGTGTTCCAGCGGTGCAGTACATCCTGCACCGCCTTGACGGACGGTGCTCCCTCGGACGACTTGGCCACCACGAAGCGCTCCAGGCCCAGCAGGCGCCGCTCGAAGATCTTCATGGTTTCGAGCGCCTGCACGCGCTTTTCGGGCTGCAGGATTTCGCTGAGCGTCCGGAAGGTCAGCATGCGCAGCGAACCCGACACATTGACCGCATTCGCCCGGCCGCTGATGTCCTCGGCAATCACCGTCGAAATCACGATGGAAATGAATGACAGAATTGCGAGCGCACTCAACGCCAGGCCGACGCGGAACAGTACCGAGTCACGAAGAACCTGCGAGATATGAGGAAAAATGCGTTTCACGAGTGAGCGGACATTACCCATTTTTTATTTGTGGGTAATGCTCAGTATTTCGGTGTAGGCCTCGCAGTGCAGCAGAAAATTGTCACAATCTACAGGCCCATGATTCTACGTATCTATTCAAACGAGAAAGCAGACGGAAGGCTACCTATTAGTAGGTAGCCGCTCGTTTCGCGCAGATGCGTGGGGGACTATTACGTAGTCCAATGGCGGCTTAGCATGCACCGAACTCAAGCGAGGAAACCCGCAGGATGCTTGGACAAGGCCACCGACACGATCCAGCCGAACACGGCGACCGCAGCGATACCCGCAGTGATCCGAACACATGGATCGCGGCCAGGTTTCAGCGCCAATGCGCCCAGCAGGATGTAGGCAAGCAAGCCGAATATCTTCGCGGTCAACCAGCCATTGACGAACGGGTATTGTTCCAGCACCACCGCAAGACCGATCGCCGCCGCCAGCAGCAGGCTGTCGTTGATGTGCGGCAAGGCGCGCAACCATGGCCGCCCGCCATGCCACTCGCCGTTCCACTGTTTGTGCCGTCCTGCCAGCGCCGACTTTTGCAACAGCAGCACGCCGCGCACGCAAAAGCCGCTGATGCTCAGGATCACGCAGGTCACATGCAGATATTTGAATGTCAGATACAACATCGCTTCAGAAAACAACAATAAGACTTCGCGGAGAACAACAATGCCTCACTCGACCGAAAACCGCATCGACACGGAAGCGCTCCTCGCGCGCATGCCGCTGTTTCAGGATCTGTCGCCCGAACGCATCCTCGAACTTGCCGAGCACGCGCGTGGCAAACGCCTGCCCAAGGGCGACATGCTGTTTCACAAGGGCGATCCCGCGCACGGTTTTTACGTGGTCGTGTATGGCCAGGTCAAGCTGGCCTTCCCCTCCTGCAACGGCAACGAAAAAGTTGTCGATATCATCGGCGCGCAGCAAAGTCTCGGTGAAGCCGTCATGCTGGCCCAGCAGCCGTATCCGGTATTCGCGCAGGCGCTGGCCGATTCCCTGCTGGTATTCATCGCCCGCGAAGCCGTGTTCTCGCTGCTGGAAAACGAGCCGGCCTTCGCGCGTCGCATGCTGATCGGCCTGGCGCTTCACAACCACTCCCTCGTGCATGACATCGAGTCCTACACCCTGCGCACCAGCACCGAGCGGGTCGTCTGCCATCTGCTGCATCATTGTCCCGCGGACATCGGCGACCGCGTCGAAATCGCCCTGCCGACCTCGAAGCAAATCACCGCCTCGCGCCTCAACCTCACGCCGGAAACCCTCTCGCGCATCCTGCACGACCTCGTGGAAGCCGGCCTCATCGAGATCGACGGCCGGCGCATCGTCATCCACAGTGTCACGCAGTTGCGGGAAGCGATTGCCGATCAAGACACGGACACCCAGCATGCCGGCAGATCCGTCGCCCGGCCGCGCGCCGACAAGCGCCCGCAACAGACGGCCGCGGTGAAATCTCCCGATGGTCATTGCCATGCCGGTCATGCCTCTGCCAGCGAACTCTCGAAGGAGCATCGTTTCAAGACTTCATGGTAAGGTGGCGCCTCCGTGAGGAGGAAGAGGGACAATGACGCAACACGCCACCGACAATCGCATCGACATACCTTCCCTGCTGGTTCGGCTGCCACTTTTTCAGGCGCTGACCCCGGAGCAGGTTGCCCATGTATCGGCGCACACACGCAGCAAGCGGTTGCCCAAGGGCGAAATGCTGTTCCAGAAAGGCGACCTCGCCCATGGCTTTTACGTCATCGTCTTCGGCCAGATCAAGCTCGCTTTCCCCTCCTCGAACGGTAACGAAAAGGTCGTCGAGATCATCGGCCCGAAGCAGAGTTTCGGCGAGGCGGCAGTCTTCGCCCAGCGGCCCTACCCGGTCTTCGCCCAGGCGCTCGCCGACACTTTGCTGCTGCACATCGCGCGCGACGTCATCTTCGAACTGCTTGAAACCGACACCTCCTTCGCGCGTCACATGCTGGCAGGACTGGCGATGCGCATGCATTCGCTGATCCAGGATGTCGAGTCCTATTCGCTGCGCTCGAGCGCGCAGCGCGTGATCGGCTATCTGCTGCAACATTGCCCGAACGAGGGTTGCGAAGGCAGTATCGAGATCACACTGCCGACATCCAAGCAGATCATCGCCTCGCGCCTCAACCTCACACCGGAAACCTTGTCCCGCATCCTGCACGATCTGGCGGAGGCGAAACTGATCGAGATGCAGGGCAAGCGCATCAGCATCGGCAATCTTCAGCGCCTGCGCGAATACGATTTCTGAAGCGCCGATAGACGCCCACGGCCCCGATCAGGTTCCAGCCCAGCCAGGCGCTCGACACCGCGAACAGCAAGCCAGCCGGTCTTGCCAGAGCGGGAACCCAGACCGCGGCGAGCAGCAGACTCAACGCAGCGATATGCACTCGGAACTGCCAGCGCATTGCCGCTGCCGGAATCATCTGGTGCATCGTCGGCGGCACGGCCTGCAAACCACACAGGTTCTGCAGGTGCAGCCAGTTGAGAAAGGGCACGATCTTGTAGAGCATGCCATTGATGGCCGAAACGAATACCCCGACAATCGCCAGCACGCCAAGCCAGACTGCGATGCGCGGATCGAACCGTAGTTCCGGAAACATGGCAAAGACCAGCGCGGACAATAGTGCGGCAAGCAGGGACAACATGGCGGTACGAAAGAACAGCAAAGTCACATCACTCACCTTGCGACGGCGGCGATGCTGCAAGTGCAGGGTTTCCACCGCAAAGAGGCTACTTACCCCGAGTCCGCCGAGGAGAATCAGCAAGCTCTCGTTGCGAGCCGTATCCGCATACTGTGTCGACCAGGCCAGCAGCACCATGATCAGCATCAGTGGCAAGCCACGCGCCAGCCAGGCCGGATAACTGGGCGTCAGTTGAAACATCGGCACGACCAGATAGGACACCCCTGCCAGCAGGATCAGCGCCCAGCCGCCAAGGCCCCAGGCGGCATGTACATCGGTCAGCGACAGCAGCGGCCAGCCGGCATTCCGGGCGATGCCGATTGCCAGCGTGACCCCGAGCGCCAGCGTCACCAGCAAGCCGATCAGTGCAATGCGCAAGGCCACGATGGTCGGTCCGCGTGCCGGCGAGCGCCAGAGTGCGGCGCTGACGACGATGCCGAAAACCCCGAGCGCCAAGGTAAACCCATGCGCTGCGGCGAGAAAGAGCGTGGAACGCTGGGTCAGGAAAGCCGCCACCAGCAGAGTGACCGACACGATCAACAGCGGATGGGTCCAGGCCGCCACCAGTCGCGGGCGCCAGATATTGCCCCCCGCCGCCACCGGCACGAACTGCATCAGGGCGCCGCACATGGCGAGCAGCAGGTAGCCGGCGACCAACAAGTGGGTACCTGCCAACGCGGTGGGCGTCCAGCGCGAGGCCAGCATGTCCCCGCCCACGAGGAACAAAAGCAGGCCTGCCGCGATACCGAACAACGGGGCCGTCAGGAAAAACCTGAAAGGAACGTCGATCGGCGGCGCCTGCTCGAACGACAGTTCGGGATGCATGCCGGGCTTGGCCGCCGCTCAGGCCCGACGGATGCGAATCTCGTGGGTGCCGTCTTCCCGAACCGCTTCCTGCCAGGCATAGCCGTTGTTGCGCAGGATGTTGAACAAGGGCACCGGATGGCAGTAAATCAGCAGCAGCAGTTCCTCACCCTCTGTCAGCTGGTCCAGCCCCTCCAGCGTTTTCTCCAGAGGTTCGGGCGGCTGCATGTCGCGCCCATCGACAACCAGGCGCGGTGTGGAAGGCCTCAGCAGGTCGTCGGGCATGTCGCGCCCAGCCTTTCATGCAACACAGGTTCGAGTTCGCCGGATTGGGAATCCAGGCCCCGATCGCACATCGGATAGAGGATGTTTTCCTCCTTCATGTTGTGCTGCTGCATGAGGACCAGCAATGTCTCGGCGACACCGGCGAAATCGCGCGCATCGCGATTCGTCAGCGCTGCGTTCATCTGTCCGAACAGTTCGCGCATCTGGGCATGTTCGAGACGCATCATGCGTGTGGGCCCCATGGTCATGCCGGTTGCCGCTTCGAAGGCAGGGAACAGGATCTCCTCTTCGGTGCGGAAATGGGCCTCCATCTCGGTCAGAAAGTCGGGCAGCAGTTGCGCTGCAACGGTCCAGTTCTTGTCAATGACTGCCGCTTCGGCAGCGACGAAGCGTTCATCACAATGCTTGTGGTGATGGCGCAGGGGTTCGGTCAGGGTGCTCATGGAGGGTGCGGGTTGTTCAGCAAGCAGCCATTGTCGCCAGTCATGGACGGGCCTGCCTTGACCCGCGTCAAACGCCGCGGCGCATTAGCCCTTGATGACGCCAACCTCCAGCCGGGAAAACCAGTCGATGAAACGCCGTACCTGCTCACCCCGATAGATGGCGCCGTGCTGCGGGCACATCATGTCGATATCGAGTTGGCTGACACGGTTGCACCAGTCGTTCTTGGCTTTCTCCGACCCCATCCAGCGCCGGTGAAAGCCTTCGGCATGGCGGATGTGACGATCGAAATCCTCAACGAACAGGCCATCTTCTCCCGGCGGCAGCAGCGCCGCGCCGACATCCCCGGAAAACAGGATCTTCGCCTGTGGATCGTAGAGGTGGAAATTTCCCGAGGAGTGCAGATAATGCGCGGGGATGGCGCGCAGCCGCTGGCTGCCGACCAGGATGTCCGCGCCGGTATCCGGAATGGCGACGAATGTTTCCTTGTTGCCGCCAAAGTGCGGCACGAAACCGGCCCACAGCCAGCTGATATGGCACTTGATCGCGGGGTTGAATTCGAGCCAGAGTGAAAGCGAAGAAATGATGTCCGGATCCTGATGGCTGGCGAAGAGCTGGTGGATCTTGCGCGGATCGAACTCGGTCGACAACGCAGAGAACCGCCGGGAAGATTTCGTTGCCGCCCGGGTCGAGCAGGATGGCATCGTCATTGTCGATCACCAGGTATTCGTTGGTATCGATCAGATAGTCGGGCCGGTTGGGGTCGCGCACCAGCGCGATCCATTTGTGACCGTCCTTTTCATAGATGACACGCGCTGTTTTCATGGACTCAATCATCCTGTTGCTTGGTAAGGGTAACGAGCGAGCGCTGAATCTCCCCAATGGTGCGCTCGAAGTCGCTGGAAACCTGCATCAATGCCGCAGCGGACGGCCCGCCATACGCGGCTTCAATCTTCGCCGATCGCGCCAGCACACTGCCCAGCTCGACGAGTTGTGCCGTATCCGCGATCATCTGGCTGAGACGCCGGTGCAGCGAGGCGATCTGCTCGCGCTGACGGGAAACCTCGAGTCCGTGGCGGGTACGCATGAACTCGTCGATCAACTTGCGGCCAGCTCCGGATGATTCTTCGCGGGCGCGCTCCAGGACACGGCTAAGGCGCGCCTGCTTGACCAGCGCGGTCACCGTCGATACGCTGCCGTAGGTCATTTCGCGCAACAGCGCCATCTGCTTTTGCAGATCCGTGGCAAAGCGCCGCAGTTCATTGGACAGCACGCCGAAACCCAGCGCGGTCTGACCGGCACGCTTGGCGAGGAAGATCGCATTCATCGCCATCAGGTTGATCTTGAAGGCAGTGGCAACGACGCTCTTGATTTCTTCGTTGGTGCGGACAATGCGCCGCAACTCGCGGCCGGTATCCTGAGTTGCAGCAGCCATGAATTGCCTCTCGACGGATCAGGCCGGCAGGGCGATCGATTCACCCTTGCTGTAGCGATAATCGTTGAAGATGTGCTCGGCGCTCAGCAACTGATAGCTGCCGTCGGGCGCTTCACGCGTCGTGTCCTTCAGCCGGTAGGTGTAGTGGCCGCAGGTCCAGAGATCGAAGTTGCGCATCTGGGTGCACAAACAGGTCTTGTCCCAGACCTTGACCTTCTTTGCGTCGGGATGCGCGGCCACCTCGCGGTTGTAAGCATCGATGTACTGGCAGTGCCCGCTGGCATCGAGCAGATAGCCATAGGCTTCGCAGTTCGGACGAATGCCGTCGCCGATCGCCGGGCTGTTCTTCAACATGCGCATCGGGTAGCCGGTCGGCGAAATGCCGTTGACCTCGATGTCGTCCTCGTCGGCCTTGAAGTATTCCTGCTTGATGTCATCGGGCAGGCCGCACTCTTTCGCCACGGTGAAACGTGTCGCCACCTGAACGGCCGCCGCCCCATGTTCGAGGAAGAGCGCCGCATCGCCGCCGGTGAAGATGCCACCGGCCGGGATCAGCGGGATATCGAGTTGTTCCGCTTTCAGCCAGGCTTGGATCTCGGCGACGATGGTCGCGAGATCGAACTTGGCCCAGTCCATGCCGAAGCCGAGGTGGCCGCCAGCAAGCGGGCCTTCGATGACGACATAGTCCGGCAGGCGGTTGGTGCGCGCGATCTTCTTGATAAAGAGTTGCAGGGCACGCAACGAGGAAACGATGATGCCGAGCTTGGCATCGCGAAAGCGCGGATGGTCTTCCATCAGCGCAAATGAGCCGAGATGCAGGCCGGCCGCCAGCGTGATGCCATCGATGCCGGCGTCGAGCGCGGAACGCAGGCGCACGCGCAGCGTTTCCTTCGGCGCGTTCATCGTCAACTTTTCCATGCAGTTGATCAGGATCATGCCGCTACCATGCTTGCGTTCCATGGCGTGGCGGACGTGAGCCTCGGTGGCTTCGGCCAGCAGGGCGAGATCGAACTGCACGTCAGACTTGTCGGTATTCGCGACGTTGTACTTGTAAAGCTTGAGCTTGTCCTTGACGTATTTGGTGTTGTAGCGGCGATCGGAAACCGTCAGCACCATGGCGTCGGAAATATGTCCGACGCCGCCCAGTCGCGCCGCCTCGATCGCCAGGTCGGTCGTCGAGATATCCACCCCCATGCCGCCGATGACGATGGGTACCAGTTCTTGCTGCCCCAAGCGCAGGCGGAAATCATCCACGCATTTCATTATCGTTTTCCCAGCCACGTCCGACGGCACGCCCAGCGCGCTTATTCGTTGCCAAAGTTATAGGCTGCAATGATAGCTGAAGCCGCCTGTGCCGTCTCGCCAGCGCCGACTTTCGAAGCTGTGCTTCAGGACTCCAGAACGTAGCTGCCGGGAGCGTCGGCAAGCGCCGGATACGCCCTGTTGGCAATGGCGCCGGGCTTGACCAGATCACCTGATTGCGGCCTGAGCCAATCCACCCAATCTTCCCACCAGCTGCCGGCTCGATGTTCCGCCTTGTCATGCCAGCTGTCGGGATTGTCATGACGTTCCGCGGTAGCGACCCAGTATTCGCGCTTGGGCGGATTCACCACCGGATTGACGATGCCCAGGATATGGCCCGAACTCGACAGGACGAAGCGCTTGTTCCCCGAGGCATAGTTGTTGATGCGGAAGGCTTGGCGCCAGGGCGCGATATGGTCATCGGCCGCCGTCACGGCATACATGGGCTGGACGATCTGCGAAAGGTCAATCGGCTGTCCGGCGACCTCCAGCGCATCTTTCTTGATCAGTTTGTTGTCTAGGTAGAGGTTGCGCAGATACCAGGCATGCATGCGCGCCGGCATGCGCGTCGTGTCCATGTTCCAGTACAGCACATCGAAGGGTGGTGGCGCCTCGCCGTACAGATAGCCATGCACAACGTAATGCCAGATCAGGCTGTTCGAACGCAGCAGGCGGAAGGCAGCGGCCATTTCGCCGCCATCGAGGAAGCCCTTGTCCTGCATTTTGCGCACAAGGTAATGGTAGCTGCCCTCGTCGAGGAAAACCTCGATGTCGCCCGGTTTGTGAAAATCGACCAGAGTGGTGAAGAAAGTGGTGCTGGCGATCGGGACATCCTTGGGGGCATAGTGGCGATTGGCCCAGGCGAGATAGGTTGCCAAAGCCGTTCCGCCGATGCAATAACCCACGGCATGCACTTTCGTGCTCTTCGAAATGCTGCGTACTGCGGCAACCGCAGCATCGATACCCTCGGTTACATAGTCATCGAACCCGACATCGGCCATCGCCGCGTCAGGATTCTTCCAACTCGTGATGTAAACGTCGAAACCCTGTTCGGTGAGGAACTTGATCATGCTTTTCTTGGGCACCAGATCAAGAATGTAGAACTTGTTGATCCAGGGCGTAACGATCAGCAAGGGCACGCGATGCACCTTGTCGGCGACCGGCGTGTAATGAATGACCTCAAGCAAGCGATTCTGCAATATCACTTTGCCCGGCGTGGCGGCGAGATTGACGCCGACCTTGAAATCGTCCGGGCGGGTCATGCGAATGTTGCCGGCCTGAAGGTCATCGAGGAAATTGCGCATGCCGCGGACCAGGCTTTCGCCATTGCTTTCCGCCGCCTTGCGCATCGCCACCGGGTTGGTCAAGAGGAAATTCGTCGGCGCCATTGCATTGAGCCATTTCCGCCACCAGAATGCGGCACGCCGGCGGTCGCGACTCGACAGGCCCGGTGTCTGATAGAGCATGTTCTGGATATGGTGAGCGAACGTCAGGTACCACTCCTTGGTCAGATCCCAAGTGGCTGACTCACGCCATACCGGATCTATGAAGCGGGTATCGTCCGGATTAGGTTTCTCGACATCCTCGCCCGGCAGACCCATCATCCGCTGCCAGGAATACCATTGCAAGCTGAGCATGCGCGTGGAGAACTCGGTAGCCTCTTCGGCCAGCTCCTGCGGATGTGTCAGCCACGCCCACTGGGCGTTCAAGAGGGGCATGAACACGCCGAGCGGATCAACGCTTGATTGTACGGTTTCATGAATCGCCCGGAAGGTGCGCTGTGGCGAGACCGTGTTCGCCAACATTCGGTTGGATGCCATGACTAGTTCTCCCAATGCGCTATGATTGTGAATGGATTCGCGAATTCCATGTTGACATGTGTCAAGCCATCAAGCGGAGAACCAGAAGGGAGAGCGCATCATGTTCAAGCATATTCTCGTGCCGACCGACGGCTCGCAACTCTCGCAGGAAACCGTCAAGCGTTCCATCAGCTTTGCCAGCGAAGCGGGCGCGCGCGTTACCTTTTTCTATGCAAAACCCGAATATCCAGTTGCCTTCTACGGTGAAGGGGCACTGATCGATCCGACCACGCCGGAGAAATTCGCCAAGATGGCCCAGCAACAGGCAGACGAGATCCTCGGCGCCTGCGAGAAACTTGCTGCGGCGGCCAATGTGCCGTGCAGTCTGGCGAGCAAGACCAGCGACATTCCGTATGAAGCGATCATCGCTGCCGCCGATGCGGCTGGATGCGATCTGATCTTCATGGCTTCTCATGGACGACGCGGTTTTGGTGGCATGCTGCTCGGCTCGGAAACCCAGAAGGTTCTGACGCACTCCAAAGTGCCCGTGCTGGTTTACCGCTAGGATAGTGGGTTAGATGCTGAACCGCGCACTGACCATTATTCACGACGAACATCGCTCGCTCGGCGCTGTGCTGCACGGCCTGCGATTCCTCGCCCGGGAAGCCCTCAACAAGGGCAGCGGACCCGACTTCAAACTGATGTGGGCGATGATTTATTACATGGATGCCTTTTCGCAACGCCTGCATGATCCGCGCGAGGAAGCCTACTTGTTCGCCAAACTCATGGAACGCACCCACGAGGCCGATGAAATCATCGTAAAGCTCAAACAGCAGCATGCGGATAGTGCCGAGCACCTGCGCAAGTTAGAGCTGATGTTGGGGCAACTGGAGGCCGGTGTGCCCGGTAGCCTGGAAGTGTTCGCCGCAGCTGTTGAACAACAGGTCGAGGAAGCCCGTCAGCACATGCAGCTTGAAGAAAAGACCGTGATGCCGCTCGCAAAGAAGTACTTGACCACAGAGGACTGGATCAACATTGCCGATGCGTTTGGCGAGCATGGCGATCCGCGGTTCGGCGCCAAGCCCGAACACGAGTTCCGCGACCTGTTTTCGCGCATCGTGAATCTCGCTCCGCCGCCAATCGGCGTCGGACCCGCACACGACTGACCAAAAACCGGGACTGCCAGCATCATCCAGCAGTCCCGTTGCCCATAAAGGATTACTTCTTGGCGGCGTTTTTCGCGTCCTCTTCCATGTGTTTTTTCGCGAAGTTGTAGACGTAGACCACAAAGACCGTCGCGAAAACAATGGTGAAAACGCTCAAGAGGCCGATATCCGTCGTAAACAGTTCTCTGATTGCATCCATGCTTGCTCTCCCCTAGTTGAAAAAACGACTACGACTTCGACTTTGCGGACTCCCCTCCGCCAATCATCGTTTCATTTGCAGCTGGCAACATCATGCTGCCCATCAGGCGCCAAGTCTTGGCGTCGTCCTCGATCAGCACCAGCCAGTGCCCCGATGCGGGCAGCAACATCTCGCCAGCATAAGCATCGCCCTCGCGCTTGAGTACGAGCGGACGATCCAGCCCGGCCCGCGTCGGATGCGACAGCATCACGTTCAATGCAGAAGGGAAATCGAATGCCTGACTGCCGCTCAGCCGAACGATCATCCTCTCCCTGGACAGGCTGACGCCGGCGACGATCCCCAAGGCTTCCGCGCGCTCGCTGCGCGCCAGCGTTTCGGCGACAGCCAGCCCCTGCTTGTAATAATCGTCCGTCACCAAGCCATCACTGGTGGATACGGCCAGCCAGGCCGTCACGATGCCCGCCACGATCACGATGAAAGGGCCGGCCATCAGCAGCCACGGCCAAGGCTCGCGGTACCACGGATTGGCCTTGTTTTTTGCAGTCAGTGTATTTGTCGTCATGGTCGGATTACGGCATCAGGAATGTGGCCTTCTCATGGACAGCCAGCTTCGGATTTTCCTTGGCTTTCACATCGAAAAAGATCGTATGAGAACCCTTCTTCCCGGATTCAGGCGGCACGCGCGCGGCAACGGTAAAACTTTGCGTAGTTGCGGGTGAGACATCAATTTCGGTCTCGCCATCAAGCCTGATGTTGTCGAGACCGGTGACCGTAACCACATAACGATGGGCCTGCTCGGTGACGTTCATGATTTGCAGGCGATAGACGTTTTCGATCAGCCCGCCCTCGACTTCACGCGCCAACACGCCGCGATCCCGAATCACATTGACACGGAGATCGGGTTTGTTCGCGATGCCCCAGATCAATCCCAGCGTGATGGCAATCAGGATCACCGTGTAGATGATGATGCGCGGGCGCAAGACGTGGCCGACAATTTCCTTGCGGCCCCAATGCTTTTCAAGGGCGTTTTCTGTGGTGTAGCGAATCAGGCCGCGCGGATAGCTCATCTTGTCCATGACTTCGTCGCAGGCGTCGATGCAGGCGGCACAGCCAATGCATTCATACTGCAGGCCGTTACGGATATCGATGCCGGTCGGGCAAACCTGGACACAGATATCGCAATCGATGCAATCGCCCTTGCCAACGCTGCGCGGGTCGACGCCCTTCTTGCGCTGTCCCCGCGGTTCGCCACGCTCGGGGTCGTAAGTGATCACCAGCGTGTCCGGGTCGAACATCACGCTCTGGAAACGAGCGTAGGGGCACATATAGAGGCAGACCTGCTCGCGCATGATGCCGGCGAACAGATAGGTCATGAAACCGTAGAAAAAGATCCAGAAAGTTTCCCATGGGCCAAGCGTCCATGACCAGAAATAGCCCCACAACTCCTTGATCGGTGTGAAATAGCCAACCAGCGTAAAACCGGTCCAGAGGGCGAGGAGTCCCCACGCGCCGAACTTCATGGCGCGCAAGCGGAACTTGCGCGCATCCATGGGCGCTTTGTCGAGCTTGATGCGGGCACTGCGTTCGCCCTCGATCACCTTCTCGATCCACATGAAGATTTCCGTATACACCGTCTGGGGGCAGGCGTAGCCGCACCACAGGCGCCCCGCCACGGCAGTGAAGAGGAACAGCGCGTACGCCGAGATGATCAGGATGATCGCGAGAAAGAATACATCCTGCGGCCAGAGCACCAAGCCGAAGATGTAGAACTTGCGATTGACGAGATCGAAGAGAACCGCCTGGCGGTCACCCCACGGAATCCACGGCAGTCCGTAGTAAAGCAACTGGGTCAGCCACACCAGAATCCAGCGCCAATTGGCGAAGATGCCCGTGACCGAACGAGGATGGATTTTCTTGCGGGATTTGTATAGGGACTGCTCTTGCGCTGCGGGGGAGGCAGTCGAATTTCCGGAATTTAGCTCGCTCATGCTATCGGATGCTCAAGGGTTGGGTTGCAACATGGTACAGCGGGACGGGTAATCCCCTGAAATGACCCGTCATGATGCCGCCCGTTATCGCTTGCGCAATACCCCCAATCGGGCGGGAGACGTTTGCCCGTCCCGCAGGCCAGGCAAACGTCAGTCAATTACTGATTACTTCTGTTCAGCGGGCGCGCCCTCGGCTGCAGGAGGAGCGGCTGCAGCCTCAGGAGCGGCCGGCTTGACACCGCCGCCCAGACCCCAGACATAAGCCGTCAGCAGATGCACCTTCGCCGGGCCAAGGAACTCGCCGAACGCAGGCATCTGGTTCTGGATGCCATTGGTGACGATCTGGATCATCTTGGCCTCGGAAGAACCGTGCAGCCAGACCTTGTCAGTCAGGTTGGGATAGCCGGCCGCTTCCATACCCTTGGCATCTGGACCGTGGCAGGCCAGGCAGGCTTGGGGATAGAGTTCGGCGCCACGCTGTACGCGCACTGAGTCAGCTGACAGTCCAGACAGCGAACGGACGTAGTGGACAACATCCTTCACCTGCTCGGCATCCATGTCGGGCTTGGTGCCCTTCGGGGGCATGATGCCCATGCGACCGGCAGTAATGCTCTCCTTGATCTTGTCCGGCGTACCGCCCCAGAGCCAGTCGTTATCCTTGAGGTTCGGGAAACTGGTCGCGCCGCCGGCGTCGCCGCCGTGGCACTGTTCGCAGTAGGTCTGGAACAGGCGCTGCCCCATTTCCTTGGCCTCTTTGTTGGCGGCTACGGTCATCACGTCCTGCTGGAGGAACTGGTTGAACTTCGGACCGTATTTCGCTTCGGCCGCCTTGATTTCTGCATCGTACTGTCCGCGCATGGTCCAGCCGAAAGTACCGGCCATGTTGCCCAGACCGGGATACAGTGCCAGATAACCCAGGGCGAAGAACACGGTGATGTAGAACATCCAGCGCCACCAACTCGGCAACGGGTTGCTGTACTCCTCGAGGGTTTCATCCCACTTGTGGCCGGTCACTTCACCCGGATTGAACTTCACCGACCCCTGCGTCCACAGGAACCAGGCACACCAGATGATGCTGACCAGAACAAGCACGATGACATACATGTTCCAGAAGCCGCTCACGAAATCGCTCGTATTGTTGAAATCCATGAAGAATTCCTTTCAGTTCTCTATTGACCCGCCTTGCCGCCCCGCGAGACTTCGTCGTCGTCACCCACCGCGAGTGAAGCCGCTTCGTCGAACGCTTGTTTGCGCTTGCTGGAGTAGGCCCACGCCACGATGGCGATGAAGGCCACAAACAGGAGCACGGTGGCGATGGAACGCAGGTCGTTGATGTCCATGACGCTTAACGGGTCTGCTTGAGCGCAGTGCCAAGACCTTGCAGGTAGGCGACGACCGCATCCACTTCGGTCTTGCCTTCCAGCGCCTTGGGTGCGTCGGCGATTTCCTGCTGGGTGTAACCCTTCAGGTTGGCGCCGAAGACCTTGTTCAGCGCAGCCATCTTGGCGCCGATTTTCGGGTCGTTAAGCGGACGATCCAGCCAGTAATACGCCGGCATGTTCGACTCGGGCACGACATCGCGCGGGTTCAGCAGGTGGATCTTGTGCCATTGGTCGGAGTAACGACCGCCGACTCGGGCCAGATCCGGACCGGTACGCTTCGAACCCCACTGGAACGGGTGATCGTAGACAAACTCTCCCGCCACCGAGTAGTGACCGTAACGCTCGGTCTCCGCACGGAAGGGACGAATCATCTGCGAATGGCAGTTGTAGCAACCTTCGCGGATGTAGATGTCCCGGCCCGCCAACTGCAAGGCATCATAGGGTTTGACCTGCTCATTGACCGGGGTTGTGGTCGACTTCTGGAAGAACAGCGGCACGATTTCCACCAGGCCGCCCCAGATGACCGCGAACAGGGTCATGACGATCAGTAGCGTATTGCTTGATTCAACTTTTTCTTGCGTCAACATGATGTGTTATCTCCCTGGCGATCAGTGCGCGTGCGCGGGTTCGAGAACCTTGGCGTCATCGACTGCCCTGCCGGCCGCGATCGTCTTGAACATGTTGTAGGCCATCAGCAGCATGCCGACGAGGAACAATACGCCGCCGACCACGCGGATGGTCCAGAAGGGATAGGAGGCCTTGACCGACTCGGCAAAGGAATAAGTCAGCGTGCCGTCGGCGTTGGTGGCGCGCCACATCAGGCCTTGCATCACGCCGGAGATCCACAGTGCAGCGATATAGAGCACGGTACCGAGCGTCGCCAGCCAGAAGTGCACATTGATCAGGCGGGTCGAGTACATCTCGGCCTTGCCGAACAGGCGCGGCAGCAGGTAGTAGATCGAGCCGATGGAGATCATCGCCACCCAGCCGAGCGCGCCGGAGTGCACGTGGCCGACCGTCCAGTCGGTGTAGTGCGACAGCGCGTTCACCGTCTTGATCGACATCATCGGACCTTCGAAAGTCGACATGCCGTAGAAGGACAGCGAGGTGATCATGAACTTGAGGATCGGGTCGTCGCGCAACTTGTGCCACGCGCCGGACAGCGTCATGATGCCGTTGATCATGCCGCCCCAGCTCGGTGCCAGCAGAATCAACGAGAAGATCATGCCGATGGATGAGGTCCAGTCGGGCAGTGCGGTGTAATGCAGGTGGTGCGGACCAGCCCACATGTAGGTGAAGATCAGCGCCCAGAAGTGCACCACCGACAGGCGGTAGGAATAAACCGGGCGGTTGGCCTGCTTCGGCACGAAGTAGTACATCATGCCAAGGAAGCCGGCGGTCAGGAAGAAGCCCACGGCGTTGTGTCCGTACCACCACTGGATCATCGCGTCCTGCACGCCGGCGTAGGCGGAGTAGGACTTGAAGAAATCGACCGGGATGGCGGCGCTATTGACCAGATGCAGCAGGGCGACGGCGATGATCATCGAGCCGAAGAACCAGTTGGACACGTAAATGTGCTTGGTCTTGCGGGTGCCGATGGTTCCAAAGAACACGATCGCGTAGGAAACCCAGACGACGGTGATCAGCAGGTCGATCGGCCACTCGAGCTCGGCGTACTCCTTGCCGGAGGTGATGCCCAGAGGCAGGGAAAGGGCGGCGAGAACGATAACCACCTGCCAGCCCCAGAAGGTAAAGCTCGCCAGGCCGGGCAGGAACAGCGAGGAATGGTTGGTACGCTGCACCGAGTAGTAGGAGGTGGCGAACAGCGCGCAACCGCCAAAGGCAAAGATGACCGCATTGGTATGCAGCGGACGTAGACGCCCATAGGACAGCCATTCGACCAGGCTCAGCTCGGGCCAGACCAGCTGGGCGGCAATGATGACGCCGACCAGCATGCCGACGATGCCCCAGATAACGGTCATCACGGCGAACTGGCGCACGACTTTGTAGTTGTAAGTCGCTTGCGATTGCATGATGGTTTTCACCTCTCTCATAAAAAAAAACAAACCGGTTCCCCCCGCATTTTTATTCCCTTTGGAGGATGGGGGCGAAGGATACTTCACAATGACTGCGGCAAATTGACCCAGGTCAACTTTTTTAAAAGACAATAATACTTATGTGGTTATTAGTCGACATTTATGGCGAAAAAAAAGGGTGCGCGTAATGCGCACCCCCAACCCCAACAGAGAGACTAACCGATAAAACCTTGCGTTCAAACCCTGGTCCGGACTGTCTTGACGGATAGGGCCCAACGGAACGGAGCGCAGTATGTAGCGGGCACCATTCAGGTGCTTTGATCTGCGTCAACAGATACTCTCTTGGCCGATTGCGGTTTTTCATGTGCCCCGACAGGCGTTTTATCGTCATCCATCAGGATCCGATAAGCGGGGCCTTCAAGATCTTCCAACTGGCCGCTCTTGAGAGACCACCAGAAGATCGCGCCGATCACGAAGACCAGCAGCACCGACACGGGAATCAACAGGTAGAGGCTTTCCATGTTCCTGATATGGATTTCTGCAGCCGCAGGGCATTCAATACCACGAGCAGCGAACTTGCCGACATGCCAATGCCAGCCATCCAGGGCGTAACCCAACCGGACATCGCCAACGGAATCGCCACAATATTATAGGTAAAGGCCCAGAACAGGTTCTGACGAATAATCCTGAGGGCACGCCGCGCCAGCACGACGCCATTGCCCAGATGGACGGGATCATCCGACAGCAGGACGACATCGGCTTGCCCGCGCGCCAGATCGGTGCCACCACCCATCGCCACTGAAACATGGGCCTGCGCGAGAACCGGCGCGTCATTCACACCGTCGCCAACCATCGCCACGGTTTCGCCGCGCGCTTGGGTTTGGCGCAGGTAAGCGTGCTTGCCTTCGGGTGTCATGCCTCCGCGATGATCGTCAATGCCTAGTTCCTGCGCCACTGCAGCAACCGTCTGCGGTGCATCGCCGGACAGGATGGACACTCCCAAGCCTTGTGCGCGCAAATGTGCCAGCGCTTGCCGCGCCCCGGGTCGCAAGGCGTCGGCAATGCGGAACCAGCCTCTCCAGCCTGCGGCGTCGCCCAGGGCAACGACGCTATCACCGGCAGCGAGCCACTGCGCCATGTCGTCAGGCAGCGGCTGGCCATGCAACTCGGCGACGAATGCGGGAACGCCAATGCGCAGAAACCCGCCCGCAAACTGCGCCTCGACGCCTTTGCCGGTTACCGCTTTCAGATTCTTTATGGGTGCCGTCTGGCCAGCGCCGACTTTTGAAATCAGCGCACGGCCCAACGGATGTTCCGACGCCTGCTCAAGCGCGCGCACCTGCGCGAATGCCGCGGCTTCATCGACGCCAGCGGCGAAGTGCATCTCCACGACGACCGGCTGGCCGATGGTCAGCGTACCGGTCTTGTCGAAGATCCAGTGATTCGCACGCGCCAGCGTCTCGATCGCGTGACCACGCGTGACCAGCACACCTTCACGCGCCAGCGCACCGGTCGCCACCGTCAGCGCCGCCGGCGTCGCCAGCGAGAGCGCGCAAGGGCAACTCACCACCAGCACCGCAACGAAAATCCACAAGGCCTGCGAAGGATCGGTGTTCCACCAGTAAATCCAGGTCACCAAGGCAAGCACCAGCAGCACGCCGACGAAACGCATGGCGATACGGTCAGCCATTTGGACAAGCGCCGGCTTCTCCATTGCGGCCTGCTCCATCAGGCGCCGGATCGACGCCAGCCGCGTGGATTCGCCGACACGTTCGAGCCGAACCACCAGCGGACTGCCCACATTCACGCTGCCGCCCGTGACCGGATCGCCTATCCGCTTTGGCACCGGGCGGCTTTCGCCGGTCAGCAGCGACTCGTCGCTGCTGCTCTCGCCTTCGATCACCGCGCCGTCGCCGGGAATCGTCTCGCCCGGCTTGACGCGCACGCAGTCGCCCATCGCCAGATTCGCCACGGCGACACGCTCCGCATCGCCATCCGGCCAATGCGGCAGGCGCTCGCAGAACGCCGGGATCGCCTTCGCCATCGCCTCGACGCCGCGCGCCGCCTTCTGCCGCGCCATCATCTCCATGTAACGGCCGGTCAGGAGGAAGAACACGAACATCGTCACCGAGTCGAAATACACCTCGCCCGTCGCAACCAGTGTCGCCCAGACGCTGGCGAGGAAGGCGACGCCGATGCCGAGCGCGACCGGCACGTCCATGCCGACGCGGCGAAACTTCAGATCGCGCCATGCGTTGGTGAAGAAAGGCGCGGAGGAATAGAACATCACCGGCAGGGTCAACAAGAGACTGGCCCAGCGCATCAACTGCTCGATATCCGCCGTCATCTCGCCTTCGATGGCCATATAAACCGGCACGGCATACATCATCACCTGCATCATGCCGAAACCGGCAACGAAGAGTCGCCACTGCGCGGTACGGCGCTCCTTCTGGGCAAGTTGCTCCGCCTTCGTGACGTCGTAGGGATGGGCGCGATAGCCGATGGCCTGAATCGCTTCGAGGAGCGCCGACAACTTCGTGATGTTCTCGTCCCAGCGCACCCGCGCGCGGCGCGTCGCATAGTTGATATCCACCGCGGTCACGCCAGGCTGCCTTGCCAGATGCGACTCATTGAGCCAGACGCAGGCCGCGCAGGTGATGCCCTCGAGAATCAGCGCCGCCTCGCGTTCATGCTCGCCCACCGGACGCACGAAGTTCTTCTGCACGTCAGGGTGGTCAAACAGCCCGAGTTCCTGCAAGACAACGGGCATCGCCTCGCGCGGCGATTCCGGCAAGGCGTCGCGATGCATGTAATAGTCAGTCAGGCCGTTGGCGACAATGGCCTCCGCCACGGACTGGCAACCAGCGCAACACATCGCGCGCGGCTCGCCGCCGATCTCGACGAAGAGATCGAGCCCCTGCGGCACAGGCAGGCCGCAGTGATAGCAATCGTGTTCGCGGGTCAATTACTTGGGCTGCATGCGGATCGCGCCATCGAGGCGGATCACTTCGCCATTGAGATAGGGGTTCTCGACGATCTGACCGACCAGCGCGGCGAACTCTGACGGCCGCCCCATGCGCGGCGGGAACGGCACCATCTTGCCGAGAGCATCGCGCACTTCGTCGGTCATGCCGGCCATCATCGGCGTCTCGCAGATGCCCGGTGCGATCGCCATCACGCGGATGCCTGAGCGGGCGAGGTCGCGCGCGATCGGCAGCGTCATGCCGGCCACTCCGGCCTTCGAGGCGGCGTAGGCAGCCTGCCCAATCTGCCCGTCGAAGGCGGACACCGATGCGGTGCTGACGATGACACCGCGCTCGCCCTCGGCATTGGGCGCATTGCGGCTCATCGCTTCCGCCGCAAGGCGGATCATGTTGAACGTACCAACCAGATTCACGTCGATAACTCGTTTAAAGCTCGAGAGCGCATGCGCGCCTTCCTTGCCCACCGTCTTTTCACCCATGACGATGCCGGCGCAGCCGACCAGTCCATGCACCGCGCCGAACGTATCCAGCGTCGCCCCCAGACAGGCCTGCGCACTCGCTTCGTCCGCCACGTTGGTTACGACAAAACGGGCTGAGGAACCCAGCTCGGCCGCCAAGGCTTCGCCTGCCGCCTCGTTGAGGTCAGCGATCACCACCTTGCCGCCCTGTGCCGCCAGCAGGCGTGCCGCGCCGGCGCCAAGGCCGGAAGCGCCGCCCGTCACGATGAATACGCTGTCCTTGATTTGCATGGAATCCTCCGAATGGTTGCCGGAATTCTACCGTCAGCCGCCTTGCAGCACGCTCAAAACGGGCCCGGTGTCCGGCCGCACGCCACGCCAGATGAAGAAGGATTCAGCCGCCTGCGCCACTAGCATGCCGAGGCCGTCGGCGCAGCGCATCGCGCCTTGCGACCGCGCATCCTGCAAAAACTTCGTCTCGCCCTTGCCATAGACCATGTCGTAGGCCAACGCATTGGCGGCATACAAACCGCCGGGCAACGCCAGGCTTGCATCGCCCAAACCAGCCGAAGTGGCATTCAGCACCAGATCGAAACGTCCGTCGGCAAAATCGGCAAAGCCGCCCACCGCCAGATCACCGAAAGAGGCAAACTGCGTCTTCAGTACTTCGGCTTTGGCAATGCTGCGATTGGCGATCGCAAGAGCGGCCGGCTTTTCCTGCAACAACAGCAGAATCACCCCGCGTGCCGCCCCGCCAGCGCCGAGTATCAGGATGCGCTTGCCGCGCAGCGCGAAACCCAGCCGGTCGCGGATGTCGCGCACCAATCCGATGCCGTCGGTGTTGTCGGCGAAGAGGCCTTCGCGATCGAAGCGTAGCGTGTTCGCCGCCCCCGCCAGCCGTGCACGATCGGTCGGCTGATCGGCCAGTTCCAGGGCTTCCAGTTTGAAGGGCACGGTGACATTCAGGCCCATGCCGCCTTCCCGCCGGAAAGCTTCCACCGCGGCAGCAAACCCTTCCAGCGGGCCGAGGATCGCCTCATAGCTCAGATCCTGCCCGCACTGGCGCGCAAAAGCCGCGTGGATGGCAGGAGATTTCGAATGGGCGATAGGGTTGCCGATAACGGCATAGCGGTCGGTCATGATGGGAAATCTTACGCGCAGGAGCGGCCGGAGGCCATGATCCGCCGACCACCGCTCACACGGACGATCCCCGCCAGATCGCGATACTGCTCGATGGCGACGAAGCCGGCAGCCGCGAGCAACTCCGCGACCGCCACCGCTTGATCGTAACCGTGTTCAAGAAAGAGCCAGCCCCCATCGGCCAGCCAATCGGGAGCTTCCACAACGATCCGGCGCAGCGCCGAGAGGCCGTCAGCATGATCGGTCAACGCGCCGGCCGGTTCGAAGCGCAAGTCGTCCATCTCGAGATGCGGGTCGCCCGCCGCGACATAGGGCGGGTTGGCGACGATCAGATCGAAGCGCTGCGCCGGCAGTGCGGCGAACCAGTCGCTTTCGATGCACTCGACGACCGCGCCCAGGCGTTGCGCGTTGGTGCGCGCAACAGCCAGCGCGGCAGGCGACAAGTCGGCAGCCACCACCCGCGCCCGGGACAGTTCGAGTGCCAGCGTGACGGCGAGGCAGCCGCTGCCGGTGCCCAGGTCGAGAATCCGTGCCGTCCCGCCAGCGCCGACTACTGTGCCCCCCCACGCTCGCAAACCCAGCTCGCTGCCCCCCACAGGGGGGCGGGCGTCGGCTTGGGACGGCCCGGCGCCGACTTTTGCTTTGGCGATATCGACCAGCAGTTCGGTCTCCGGACGCGGGATCAGCACATCGGGTGTAACGGAATAATCGCGGCCGTAGAACTCGCGCACGCCGACCAGATAAGCGACCGGTTCGCCCGCCGCACGCCGTCCCACCAGCGTCGAGAACTCACTATCGATGGAGGTTTCATCATCGCGATGCGCCTCCAGCCAGGCAGCGCTCCGGCCGAGCAGATGGCCGAGCAGCAGACGTGCCTCGCTTGCGGGAATGCGCTGGCGCGCGGCCGCCAGCAAAGCGGCAACGCTGGTCATTCCTCGCCTGCCAGCGCCGCGAGTTGTTCTGCCTGATGCTCCGCGTTGAGGCCCGCGATCAATTCGGTCAGATCACCATCCATGATCGCATCGATCTTATAGAGCGTCAGGTTGATGCGGTGGTCGGTCACGCGCCCCTGTGGGAAGTTGTAGGTGCGGATGCGCTCCGAACGGTCGCCGCTGCCGATCAGCGATTTCCGCGTACTGGCTATCTTCTGCTGCTGCTCGCGCAGTTGCATGTCCGCCAGCCGTGCGGCGAGCACGCTCAGCGCCTGCGCCTTGTTGCGGTGCTGCGAGCGGTCGTCCTGACATTCGACGACCAGCCCGGAAGGCAGGTGCGTAATGCGCACCGCCGAGTCGGTCTTGTTGATGTGCTGGCCGCCGGCGCCGGATGCACGGAAGGTATCGATGCGCAAGTCGGCGGGGTTGATGTCGATCGCGCCGAGTTCGTCGGCTTCGGGCAACACCGCCACCGTGCAGGCCGAGGTATGGATGCGGCCCTGCGCCTCGGTTTCCGGCACACGCTGGACGCGATGGCCTCCTGACTCGAACTTGAGCTTCGAATACGCGCCGTCGCCCTCGATGCGCGCGATGATTTCGCGATAGCCACCGAGGTCGGATTCGTTCTTCGACACCACTTCGACCTTCCAGCGCTGGCGCTCGGCATAGCGCGCGTACATGCGGAACAGGTCGCCGGCGAACAGGGCGGACTCCTCGCCACCCGTGCCGGCACGGATTTCGAGGAAGATGTTCTTGTCGTCGTTCGGATCGCGTGGCAGCAAGGCACGCTGGAGTTCGTCCTCGAGCCGTGCCATCGTCGCCTGCGCGGCCTGTGCTTCCTCCTGGGCAAAGGTGCGCAGTTCCACATCATTTTCCATCGCGTGCGCGGTTGCCAAATCGGATTCGGCCTGGCGATAGGCAGCGAACAGATTCACCACCTCGGCAATGTCGGCACGCTCGCGGTTGAGGCGGCGGAAGGCCTCCATGTCGCGTGTCGCATCCTCCTGCCCCAGCAGGGCATCGAGTTCGACAAGACGGTCAGCCAGCTGCTCGAGGCGCTGGCGGATACTCGGCTTCATCAGCTACTTCTCGGGATGCAGGCGCCAGATGCGCGAGATCAGTTCGGCAACCTCGCCACGCTCGGCGCCTTCGGCGAGATTCAGGGCCTCTGTCGGCGGATGCAACAGCTTGTTGGTCAGACCTTTGGAAAGCACCTCGAGCACCTGCGCCGGATCGTCGCCGCGCTGCAGGAGCTTGAGCGCATGTTCGACCTCGTGGCGGCGCGCCCGCTCGCCCGCGTCGCGCAAGGCCCGGATGGTCGGCACCGTCTCGCGTGCGGCCATCCAGTGGAGAAAATCATCGACGCGATGGGTGATGATGTCCTCGGCCTCGACGATCGCCGCCTGGCGCGATTCCTGGCCCGATTCCACGATCTGGCCAAGATCATCGAGCGTATAGAGGAAGACATCGTCGAGTTCGCCGATTTCGGCTTCGATGTCGCGCGGCACGGCCAGGTCGACCATCACCATCGGCCGGTGCTTTCTCGCCTTGAGCGCACGCTCGGCCAGGCCGAGGCCGATGATCGGCAAGGTGCTCGCCGTGCAGGACACGACGATGTCGTACTCGGCCAGTTTGTCGCTCACTTCTTCAAGACGCAGCACATCGCCGTTGAAGCGCTCGGCGATGGGCTTGGCGCGTTCGGGCGTGCGATTGGCGATCGACAGACGCCTGGGCTTCGCGCCGGCGAAGTGGGCGGCGCACAGTTCGATCATCTCGCCCGCGCCGATGAACAGCACGCGCTGCTCGTCGAGGCGCTCGAAAATACGCTCTGAGAGATGCACGGCGGCGGCGGCCATCGAGACAATGTTGGCGCCGATCGCCGTGGTGGATCGCACCTCCTTGGCGACCGCGAAGGTGCGCTGGAACAACTTGTTGAGCAGCGTACCAAGGGTGCCGGCTTCTTCGGCGACGCGCGCGGCCTGCTTCATCTGGCCGAGGATCTGCGGCTCGCCGAGCACCATCGAATCGAGGCCGGACGCGACGCGGAACATGTGACGTACGGCGTCCTTCTGTGGATGGCGGTAAAGATAGGGTTCGATGCGGCGGGTCGGCAGTGCGTGGTACTCGGCCAGCCAATCAACCGCGGCGGCCGGTTCCTCCGTCGCGCAATACAACTCCATGCGGTTGCAGGTCGACAGAATCGCCGCTTCGCGCACCGGACGGCCGCGCAATAGATCGTGCAGCGCCTGCGTCAGCCGCGTCGGGTCGAACGCCACCTGCTCGCGGATGTCGAGCGGGGCCGTATGGTGATTGATGCCGAGTGCGAATACCTGCACGGTGCCTGTCGTCGGTTGCAAAACCTTGATATTAGAGACGATCCACCCGAAAGGTTCAACCCGGACAGATCAAGTTTTCTCTCATTCAGGCTACTTGTCGCTGGTCGCCTGTCCCTCGCTCGCTGCCGGCACAGCCTCGGATTCAGCACTATCTTCGGCAACGGGGTTCCCGGAGGCCTTCTTCTTGCGTTTCTCTTCCTGCTTGAGTTTCTTAGCCAGTTCTTTCTGGCGTTTCTCGAATTGGTAGTTTGGTTTGGCCATATCGTCACCTTTGATCGCCGTGCTGGCTGAGTGTAATCAATATCACGTGGCTGGATCGGTCACTCAGGCACTTACTTCCCTGCATTCAGGGTGATCCTTGCCCTGCTTTGACTGTCAGCCCGGTTGATTTCGGTGACCTTCTTGCCAAAAGCATCCCGGGTCTCCCGGTTCGCCTTGGTGGCTTCGATGCTCTTGATGCAGCGCCAACGCTTGCCGGTCTTGGTGACGAGCTGGCGCATCTCCTCGATGGGATGATGTTTCCCGCAGTGGTAGCAATACGCAGTTTCGGCAGCCATGGGTATTGGCGGGCTACTGCCCGGGCTTGCGCCCCGGCGCGGCCGGAGGGACATAACCGGAGATACGGCACTGGATGGCTTCGAACGGCTGACCATCGTTGTACCGGGTCACGTTGCAGCGGGAGATTATGCCGCGGACCGACAGATCGGCGAGGGAAGCGCGCACGCTTTTCAAGGAGATCCCGGTCGCTGCAGCGATTTCGTGATCCAGAAGCTGTCCGTGCCTCTTCAGGTATTCGAGGATTGAAGCTGTATGCATGCGCCGCCCTAATCGTTCCGATAGAGGCAATGCCGGTTCTTCTCTATCCAATGAGAAAGACCCCGGCCGGCAAATACCAGTCGGGGCCTTGCTGTAACTGGTGGCCAGGGGCGGAATCGAACCGTCGACACGCGGATTTTCAGTCCGCTGCTCTACCAACTGAGCTACCTGGCCAGGAAATTCGTGGCAACTGCCTGACTGCAAAGAGCCGCGCATTATATGGAATCTCTCGACCGCCGTCAAAAACAATCTGGCCACCACCCTCCCGGGCGCGACCTGCTTCAAGGTTCGCAGCGCGCGGTGAGATGGTGTCGCCATGAAAATTCTGCTTGCCGAAGACGACCCCCTGGTAGGCGACGCCGTCGCCCAGGGTTTGCGTTTGGCAGGCTTCACGATCGACTGGGTGCGCGATGGTCGGGAGGCCATCCATGCCTTGAAGGTCGGCAGCTACTCGCTGTTGCTGCTTGATCTGGGGTTGCCCATGCTGGATGGCCTGTCCCTGCTCGACAAGTTGCGCCGCACGGGTGACAAGATTCCTGTCCTGGTAATTACTGCGCGCGACGCGCTGCCTGACCGCATCGACGGCCTGAATCGCGGCGCCGACGACTACTTGGTGAAGCCGTTCGACCTGGAGGAACTGGTGGCTCGCGTACATGCGCTGCTGCGCCGCGGGCAGGGACGCAGCCATTCCGAACTGCGCCTTGGCAAGCTGTGTGTCAGCCCGCTCAACCATACCGTGACCTACGACGGACAGGGCATCGCGCTGACATCGCGCGAGTTCGCCCTGCTTGCGGCGTTGATGGAAAACCCGGGCGCGGTCATCTCGGTGCGCGATATCGAAGAGCGGCTGTATGGCTGGGAAGAAGAGGTATCGAGCAATGCCGTCGAGGTACTGCTCCACCGTCTGCGTCGGAAACTGGGGGGTGAGTGGGTGCGCAATGTGCGCGGAGTCGGCTTCAAGATTGTCGAACCTTCTTGAACTCGATACGCATTCGCCTGTTTCTGTGGCTGACGCTTGCGCTGGCCGCCTCCAGCATCTTCGTCGGCCTGATTGCCTACCAACTCGCCTGGGACGGCTTCAACCGCTTGCGCGACTTTGCTCTCGATCAGGCGGCTTACACGATCCTCCAGCACGAAGTCGATCCCAGCCCCGTCGCAGACCAGGCGGGCCAGTACCTGAGTCAGGTCTGGAATCGGGATGGCAGCCTGCGCTTCAGTACCCGGCCTGAAATCAGGCTCCCCCTGCAACCCACGGGCCGCCACCTGATCGAATGGCTGGGCGAGGAGTGGCACGTGATTACAGTCATGGAGGGCGAGCGCATCGTCCAGGTCGCCAACACGACGGCCGATCGGAGCCTGATGTTCAAGGAAGTCCGCTTGTGGTTGTGGATTCCGTTATTGTTGCTGGTGCTGTTCCTCGGCGCCCTGATGTCGGGAGCGGTCGGCGAGGCGCTGGTGCCACTCGATACCTTGCGCCGACAGATTCATGCCCAGGCTCCTGCCCAGTTGCAGCCCCTGCCTGTGGAAGAGCACCCGGTCGAGATTGCGCCACTGGTTGATTCGATCAATGACCTGCTCGCCCGTTTCGACCACTTGCTCGGAAAGCAACGCAGTTTTATCGCCGATGCCGCCCATGAAATGCGCACACCATTGACAGCCATCAAGTTGCAGGCACAAGTCATGGCCGCCAGCACGACAGCGGCAGACCGGCAACTGGCACTGGCGGCACTGCGCGCCGGCGTGGATCGCGCCACTCATCTCGTCGAGCAGTTGCTCCAGCTTGCCCGTTTCGATGCGGCCTCGATGCCTGCTCCAATACTGCACCCCTGCCATCCCGCACAACTGGCACGCCAGTTGGTGATCGAGTTTTCGCATATCGCGGAAACCCGTGGCATCGATCTTGGCCTGGGACATTGCGATGACGGCGCGATCGCGGCCGACGAAGCGGGGCTGCGTATCCTGCTCGGCAATCTGATCGACAATGCCCTGCGCTATGCAGGCACGGGCAGTCGTGTCGATGTCGAAGTGAGGATGGGGCCGGATCGGGCTTCGCTGTGGGTGATCGATAACGGCCCGGGGATTCCGCCAGACGGGCGGGAACAGGTGTTCGAGCGCTTCCGCCGTCTCGCCAGCGCCGGCATTCCGGGCAGCGGGCTGGGTCTCGCCATCGTCAGGGAGATTGTCGAACTGCATCACGGCCAGATCAGCTTGCTCGATACGCCCGGCGGCGGACTAAGCGTCCGCGTCGACCTGCCGTTCGCCTGAATCCCGAGGTTCTGCGGCTTTCTAGAGAATTCTTGCGCAAAACTTACAAACGAACGCCTCGGTAAGTGGATGGTAAGTCGGACTTACCTAGAGTCCGCGCTTCGGCAATCCTGCCGTGACTCCAATACGTTTAGAGGAGGCCAGATGGCACAAGAAACCTACGAGCGGATTCGGTCCAACCCGAAATTCCAGCAATTTGTCAGCAAGCGCAACAAGTACTCGATCGTGATGAGCATCCTGATGATCATCGCCTACTACGGCTACATCCTGCTGATCGCATTCGACAAGCCCTTCCTGGCGACCAAGCTCAGCCCGGGCATGGTCACGTCGATCGGTATTCCCATGGGTGTCGGTGTGATCGTATTTACCATCGTCCTCACCTGGATCTATGTGCGTCGCGCCAATACCGAGTTCGACACCGAGTCCGAGGCCATCATCAAGGAGGCCCAGCAATGAACTCCGGTCTCAAGTTCCTCTACGCGGCAGCCGCCGTCCTCCTGGCCGGCGCGGCCGGCATGGCGATCGCCGCCGGCGCCGATCTCGGCCAGACCCAGAAGCAGGCCACCAACTGGACGGCCATTGCGATGTTCGCCATCTTCGTTGGCGCCACCATGTACATCACCAAGTGGGCGGCGGGCAAAACCAAGTCGGCTTCCGACTTCTACACCGCCGGCGGCGGCATCACCGGCTTTCAGAACGGCCTGGCGATCGCCGGCGACTACATGTCGGCGGCGTCCTTCCTCGGCATTTCCGGCCTGGTGTTCGCCTCCGGCTTCGACGGCCTGATCTTCTCGATCGGCTGGCTGGTCGGTTGGCCCGTCATCACCTTCCTGATGGCCGAGCGCCTGCGCAACCTCGGCAAATTCACCTTCGCCGACGTGGCCTCCTACCGCTTTGCCCAGACCCCGCTGCGCACTTTCGCGGCGACCGGCACGCTGGTCGTCGTGGCCTTCTACCTGATCGCCCAGATGGTCGGCGCCGGTCAGCTCATCAAGGTGCTGTTCGGCCTCGACTACATCTACGCGGTAATGCTGGTGGGCGTCATCATGATGATGTATGTGCTGTTCGGCGGCATGACGGCCACCACCTGGGTGCAGATCATCAAGGCGGTGCTGCTGCTGGTCGGCGCCACTTTCATGGCCATCATGGTGCTGTTCCAGTTCGGCTTCTCGCCCGAGGCGCTGTTCTCGAAGGCGGTGGAAGTGCATGCCAAGCATGATGCGATCATGGGCCCCGGCGCGCTGATCAACGACCCGATCTCGGCGATTTCCGTCGGCATGGCGCTGATGTTCGGTACCGCCGGCCTGCCGCACATCCTGATGCGCTTCTTCACCGTGCCGAACGCCAAGGAAGCCCGCAAGTCGGTGGCCTGGGCCACCACCTGGATCGGCTATTTCTACATCCTCACCTTCATCATCGGCTTCGGCGCGGTGGTGATGCTGACCCAGGACCCCGCTGCCTACTATGTACCGAAGATGATCGATGGCGTGCAGGCCGTGGGAGCGAATGGCGAACTGCTGTGGGATGGCCTCAAGGGCGGCGGCAACATGGCGGCGGTGCACCTCGCCAATGCCGTGGGCGGCAACATGTTCCTCGGCTTCATCTCCGCCGTGGCCTTCGCGACGATTCTCGCGGTAGTCGCCGGCCTGACACTTTCGGGCGCCTCGGCGGTGTCGCATGACTTGTACGCTTCCGTCTGGCGTCATGGCAATGTCGACAGCGCGACAGAGCTGCGCGTGTCGAAGATCACCACGCTGATCCTCGGCGTCGTCGCCGTGCTGCTTGGCATCATCTTCGAGAAGCAGAACGTCGCCTTCATGGTCATGCTGGCCTTCACAGTAGCCTGCTCGGCCAACTTCCCGGTGCTGTTCATGTCCGTGCTGTGGAAAGACTGTACCACCAAGGGTGCGGTGGCCGGCGGCAGCGTCGGCCTGGTGATGTCGGTGGTGCTGACCATCCTCTCGCCGGCCGTCTGGGAAGCCGCATTGGGCAACCCGAAGGGCAGCGCAATGTTCCCCTACGCTTCTGCTGCCATCTTCTCGATGACCGCCGCCTTCGCCGTCATCTGGCTGGTTTCGAAGCTCGACAACAGTGTGCAGGCGCAGAAGGAACGCGGCCTGTTCGCCGACCAGCTGACCCGGTCGGAAACGGGTGTGGGCGCAGCTTCGGCTTCCGCGCATTAAGCCTCACCATCTCATCAATAAGGCCAACCTACGGGTTGGTCTTTTTTCATTCAGAAGCACTGAAGCATATTGGCTTCGCAATAGGTCCGCTTCAACCAGGCCAGCCCGATCCAGCACCAGAACAGCACGAAGAAGGCAACGAAGGGCAGGTGCTTGTCGATGATCTGCGGCGGGGAAATGAAGCGTACTACCTTCAATACCGGGCTGGTGATCAGCACGAACAGTTTGTACACGCCGTTATTGTGGCGACGGCTGCCGGCCAGCAGGGCGAGCAGGCCCTGACCGACGAGAAACAGCAGCGCGACCTCGACGATGGCGCGCAGGGCGCCGATGATGAGAAGTTCCGGATGAGTCATGGTATGTTCAAACTTTCCTGTTCAACTTGAAAAACAATGAATTTCGATCACTGGCGCCATTATGCCCGCGGCTGGGTTTTTCATTTTTTCGGCAAGGCGGACAGCGCCTACGATGCCTTCGTGGCGGCCCACCGGGCCGCTCCGCGCGACCTGCAATCCGTGCGCCACCTGGCCGCGATCGCGGTCGACCGGCAGCGCTGGGATGTCGCCGAGGCATGGTTCGGCAAGGTGCTCGAGCTGGCGCCGGAGGATACGGACACCTGGTTCAACCTCGGCTTCGCGCGCGAGCGTTCCGGCAACCCGGCGACGGCCATCGCAGCCTTCCGCGAATCGGTGCGCCTGAAACCCTCCCAGGATCGCGCCTGGTACGGCATGGGCCTTGCCCACGCCCGCCTTGGCCAGCACGACGAAGCGGCGGCGGCGCTCGAGGAAGCCGTCAAGCTGCAGCCGATGAACGGCGAGGCCTTCTACCAGTGGGGCATGGCGCTGCATCATGCCCACCGTCCGGACGAAGTGGCGAAAGTCGTCGGGAAACTCGTCGCCTTCGAGCCCAAGCGCGCGAAAAGGCTGGTGCAGGACACCGAACGTGCCGACCTGCTGAGGCTCATCCCCGAATTGCCCTTCTGAAGAAACTCGGTGAAGAAAGTCGGCGCTGGCGGGACGGCACCGAAAAAAACCGGCCCGCGCCTGGCAGGCGGGGCCGGTTCGTGATGACGGGGGAGGTCTGCGCCTCCCCTCTCCTCCTCCGGTCGCGATCAAACGGCCTTGGTGTCGATATCGCCTTCCAGGTTCGGGTAGCGCACGTGATCGACCAGTTCCTGGACCTCCTTGCTCGGCGCTGGAGAGATCAGCGTGCCGACAATCAGGCCGAGGAAGCCGGCCGGAATGCCGAAGATGCCGGCGGCGATCGGATTGATGTCCCACCACTTCGGCGCATTGACGCCAAAGAACGGATAGGTCATGTACATGTAGTAGGCACAGACGAGCAGGCCGGCCGACATGCCGAGGATGGCGCCCAGCTTGTTGGCCCGCTTCCAGAACACGCCCAGCACCAGCGCGGGGAAGAAGGCCGAAGCCGCCAGCGAGAAGGCCGCGCCGACGAGGAACAGGATGTCGCCCGGCTTCATGCTGGTCACGTAGGCGGCAATCAAGGCCACCACCAGCAGCAGGCCCTTCGACACGGCGATGCGGCGCACCGTGGGGGCGTTCGGGTCGATGATCTTGTAATACACGTCATGCGAGAGCGCGTTGGCGATGGTCAGCAACAGGCCGTCGGCGGTGGAGAGCGCGGCGGCCAGACCGCCGGCCGCCACCAGGCCCGAGATCACGTAGGGCAAACCGGCGATTTCCGGCGTGGCCAGCACGATCAGGTCGCCGCCGATGACGATCTCGGCCAGCTGCACGATGCCATCCTTGTTGATGTCGGCGATGTTCATCAGCGTCTTGTCCACCGCCGCCCAGTTACTGACCCAGGCAGGGAGCGAGGCGAAGCTCGAACCGACCAGGCTGCTATACACCTCGAATTTCACGAGGATGGCCAGCGCCGGCGCGGTGAAGTAGAGCAGGAAGATGAAGAACAGCGACCAGAACACCGAGCGGCGCGCTTCCTTGACCGACGGCGTCGTGTAGAAGCGCATCAGGATGTGCGGCAGCGCGGCGGTGCCGACCATCAGGCAGAAGATCAGCGCAAGGAAGTTCTTCTTGGCGATGGCGCGGTTTTTCTCCTGCTCTTCCGGCGTCTTGCCGGCCGCCGGGAAGGCCTCGGCATGGGCGCGCACCGGTGCGGCGCGGGCGCTGGCGCCCTTCTCGGCGGTCCAGGCCTTCTTCGCCGCGGCAGCGTCGACCGGGAAATCCTTGACGGCCTTCTCGGCAGCTTCGATCGCCTTGGCGTCCGGCGTTTCGGCAGCCTTCAGTGCAGCCACCTTGTCTTCCAGCGCCTTCTTCTCTTCGGCGAGGAAGGTGGCACCGCCAGCATCGAGACCCTTCAGCTTGCGATCGCCTTCGGCGGAGCGGGCGCGGAAGATGGCGCGCACCGACTCTTCGGCCGCGCCCTTCGGCGTGGTCTTGTCGTTGAACTCCTTCTCCAGCGCCGTCACTTTCGGCAGCACCGAGACGTAAGCCGAGACCTGCGGCACCGGCACGCTGGTGTGCTTCATCGACAGCCAGACCACCGGGATCATGTAGGCGACGATCAGGATGATGTATTGCGCCACCTGCGTCCAGGTCACCGCCTTCATCCCGCCGAGGAAGGAGCAGACCAGGATGCCGGCGAGGCCGACGAACACGCCGATGCCGAACTCGAGGCCGGTGAAGCGGCTGGTGATGAGGCCGACGCCGTAGATCTGCGCCACCACATACACGAAGGAGCACAGCACGGCCGCCAGAACGCCGATCAGGCGCGGGATGTTGCCGCCGTAGCGCGCGCCGAGGAAGTCGGGAATCGTGAACTGGCCGAACTTGCGCAGGTAGGGCGCGAGCAGCAGCGCGACCAGCACGTAGCCCCCGGTCCAGCCCATGATGAAGGCCAGCCCGTCATAGCCGGTCAGGTACAGGGTGCCGGCCATGCCGATGAAGCTCGCCGCCGACATCCAGTCCGCGCCCGTCGCCATGCCGTTGAACAGCGCCGGCACGCGGCGTCCCGCCACGTAGTATTCCGACACCTCGGAGGTCTTCGACATGAAGCCGATGCCGGCATACAGCGCGATGGTGGCGAACAGGAAGATGTAGCCGAGAATCTTGATCGGCACGCCCATCATCTCGAGGATGCCGACGGCGATGACGAAGGCGACGAAGCCGCCCGTGTAGAACGTATAGTATTTCTTCAGCTGCTGGGTGAATGCAGCCTGACTGCTAGCGGCGGTCGCCATCACTCGTCTCCCTCATGAACGCCATATTCCTCGTCCATCTCGTTCATGCGCTTGGCGTAGAACCAGATGATCAGCACATACACGATCAGCGAACCCTGTGCGCCCATGTAGAAGCCGAGGGGGCCGATGATTTCGATCGCATTGAGCTCGCGGGCAAAGAATCCGACCACGTAGGTCACCACGAACCAGATGGCGAGCAGACTCCCCGTGAGCTTCAGGTTCCGCTGCCAGTACTCCTTGTGTTTCTCGGTCAGTTGCATGAATTCCCTCCTCGCTTGTTTGTTCGACGCCTCCCCGCGTGACGGAAGCCGTTTGGGCGTCCGTGAGCCTCCGGATACCGCGCAGCGATGCTCCGCCATGAACCTTACGGAAAACTTACAAGCAGGCGTAGATGTTTGATGCATCGCAATATTTTTTGCGGTGCATCAAACCGGCTTCAGGCTTATGTCATAGGAAAGACGAGACGGATCAGGGTCCCGCGACCCTGCGGATTATCGAGGACCACAATGCTCGCTTCATGCAGGTCGGCGATCTCGCGGACGATGGCGAGTCCGAGTCCGCTGCCATCGACCTCCGTCCCTAACACCCTGTAAAAACGGTCGAATACCCTTCCGCGATCGTCGGCGGCGATGCCGATGCCGGTATCTTCGATTTCGAGAACCCAGCCAGCGTCGAAGCGCAGGCGCACCGTCACCGCGCCACCCTCCGGGGTGTACTTGATCGCATTATCGATCAGGTTGTCGATCATTTCGCGCAGCAGCAAAGGTACCCCAACTATTTTCATCGGCCGGTCGGGTTCCTCGAAACCGATGTCGATATTCTTCGCCAGCGCGCGCGGAACGCAGTGCATCGTCACCTCGCGGGCAAGCTCGCCGAGATCGACAGGCTCCATCTTCTGTGTGGCGTTTTCGTGACTGGCCTCAGCGCGGGCAAGTTGCAGCAGTTGATAGGTCAGATGCGAGGCACGATCCACGCCGGTGGATATCCGCTGCAGATAGTCGCGCAACTGCGCCGGATCGCTTTCCCGCAGGGCCAGTTCGATCTGCGTCTTGAGTCCGGTCAGCGGCGTCTTGAGCTGGTGTGCCGCAGCCGAGATGAAGCGCTGCTGAGCGTCGAGGTTGTCCTGCAGGCGCACCATCATGTCGTTGAAGGCAGAGACAATCGGCTGCAATTCTTCCGGCACGGTGCGCAGGTTGATCGGCGCGAGATCGTCGGCGCGCCGGTCGCGAATGCGCTCGCGCACTCGGCCCAGCGGGCGCAAGCCGCGCGACAGGCCGAGCCAGACCAGCACGACAGCCAGTGGAATGATTGCAAACTGCGGCAGCAGCACGCCGGAGATGATGCGCGACGATAGTGTCTTGCGCTGCTTGCGCGTTTCGGCCGCCTGCACCAGCAGGGGCCGCGCATCGGACACCGAGGGCAGCAACTGATAGGCGATGCGGACCGGCTCGTCCATCAGGTTCGCATTGCGGAAATGCACAGCACCTGGCGTGGTGTTGTCCCCACCGCGCAAGCTGGGGATTTCGGCAATACCGGCGAGAGATTCGCCCCCGGCAACCGCCAACTGGAAGTATTGCCGGTCGATTTCGTCATCGAATGACGGCGGGGAAGCCGAGGATGGCAGCGTCGCGACAACGCCATCGGGCGTCACGCGCACGGTGTGCACGATGCGCGTGACATGTTCGGCAAGCACGTGATCGTAGGCGTGGTTCGCGATCTGGTCGGCGATATGATGCGTGACTGCAATCGAGATCGGCCAGACCAGCAACAGCGGCGCCAGCATCCAGTCGAGGATTTCCCCGAACAGGGAGTTGAGGGCCGGATTGAGATCGCTGAAAACCGAGGGGCGCCGCTGCTTTGCCGCCGGCTTCTCAGGGGCTGCCAACCACGCCTCCCTGCGGCTTGTCGAGGCAATAGCCGAGACCGCGCACCGTGGCGATGCGGATGCCTTCCGGCTCCAGCTTCTTGCGCAGGCGATGGATGTAGACCTCGATTGCGTTGGTGCTCACTTCCTCGCCCCAGCCGCACAGGTGATCGACCAGTTGATCCTTGCTGACCAGCCGCCCGACGCGTAGCAGCAGGATTTCGAGCAGCGCCAGTTCGCGCGCCGACAGGTCGAGCGGATGGCCGTTGCAGCGCGCCACGCGCTCGCCCTGGTCGTAGCTCAGACAGCCGAATTCCAGCAGTTTCGATTGCGCCGTCCCGCGGCGCGTCAGCGCACGTACGCGCGCTTCAAGTTCGGGCAGCGCAAACGGCTTGGTCAGGTAATCGTCAGCACCAGCGTCGAGGCCGCGCACGCGATCGTCGAGCCCGTCCTGCGCGGTGAGAATCAGCACCGGCAAGGCGTTCTTGCGCGCCCGCAGGCGCTTCAGCACTTCGATACCGTGCAGCTTGGGCAGGCCGAGATCAAGGATCAGCAGGTCGAACTGCTGGGACGCCAGGGCGTTATCCGCGTCGGCGCCATTGCTGACATGATCGACGGCATACGATGACTTGCGCAAGGCGCGTATCAGGCCGTCCGCAATCATCGTGTCGTCTTCGGCGAGGAGAATCCTCATGGTGCGCCGATTCTACTGCCGTCCTGCCAGCGCCGACTTTTCTGCGTGCGCCTGCAGAGATAACTTGTTGCAAGGCAATCTCGTTTTTTAGGGATCGTAAGCTCGACGTAAGTTTGCACCGACAGAATGCGCGCTGCCAAAGCAGGGCTTTGGTTTTATGCCAATTCCTACACACAGGAGGACTTAATGCAACATAACCACGACGTTCAAGGCTACTGGAAAGCCACCTTGGGCCTGATTGCCAAGGTGCTGGCGATCTGGTTCCTGGTCTCGTTCGGCGCCGGCATCCTGTTCGCCGATGCCCTGAATGGCATCTCGCTTGGCGGCTACCCGCTCGGCTTCTGGTTCGCCCACCAAGGCTCGATGTACGTATTCATCGCGCTGATCTTCTGGTACGGCAAGAAGATGGGCGACATCGACCGCGAATTCGACGTTCACGAAGACTGAGGAGCGACCACAAATGGATCTGCAAACAACAATTTATCTGGTCGTCGGCGCCACCTTCGCGCTGTACATCGGCATCGCCATCTGGGCGCGTGCCGGTTCCACCAGCGAGTACTACGCTGCTGGCGGCAGCGTGCCCCCGGTCATGAACGGCATGGCGACCGCCGCCGACTGGATGTCGGCTGCGTCCTTCATCTCGATGGCCGGCCTGATCGCCAACATGGGTTACGGCGGCGGCCTGTTCCTGATGGGCTGGACCGGTGGCTACGTGCTGCTGGCCTGCCTGCTCGCCCCCTACCTGCGCAAGTTCGGCAAGTTCACGGTGCCCCAGTTCATCGGTGACCGTTTCTACTCGCAGACGGCTTCCACCGTCGCGGTCGTCTGCCTGCTGGTCGCCTCGATCACCTACATCATCGGTCAGATGACCGGCGTCGGTGTGGCCTTCTCGCGCTTCCTCGGCGTCTCGTCCGACACCGGCATCTACGTCGGCATGGGCATCGTGTTCACCTACGCGGTGTTCGGCGGCATGAAGGGCATCACCTACACCCAGGTCGCCCAGTATGTCGTGCTGATCTGCGCCTACATCGTGCCCGCCGTGTTCATCTCGATCGCCCTGACCGGCGTGCCGGTTCCGCAACTGGGCCTCGGCGCCAACGTCACCGGTACCGACGTGTCGCTGCTGACCAAGCTCGACCAGGTCGTCACCGACCTCGGCTTCGGCAAGTACACGACCACGACCGCCGGCAGCACGCTGAACATGTTCGTCTACACGTTCTCTCTGATGATCGGCACCGCCGGCCTGCCGCACGTGATCATGAGATTCTTCACCGTGCCGAACGTCGCTGCCGCCCGCAGCTCCGCCGGCTGGGCGCTGGTCTTCATCGCGCTGCTCTACACCACCGCGCCCGCCGTGGCCGCGATGGCCAAGCTGAACCTGCATGGCACGGTCAACTCCGCCGTCGGCATCCAGAGCTCGTCCGAAGGCATGAAGGTCCACGCCGAAGCCATCAAGGCCAACGCTGATCCGTATGCCGTTGAGTCCAGCCTGCAGTACGAAGCCCGTCCCGACTGGATGAAGCGCTGGGAAAAGACCGGCCTGCTGAAGTTCGAAGACAAGAACGGCGACGGTCGCATCCAGTACTACAACGACAAGACCAAGAACGAAGCCGCGAAAGCCAAGGCGGAAGCCGCCGGCTGGAAGGGCAACGAACTGACGGTCAACGCCGACATCATCGTGCTGGCCAACCCGGAAATCGCGCTGCTGCCGAACTGGGTTATCGCGCTGGTCGCCGCCGGTGGTCTTGCCGCCGCGCTGTCCACCGCCGCGGGCCTGCTGATGGCAATCTCTTCTGCCATCTCCCATGACCTGGTGAAGGGCGTCTTCGCGCCGAACATCAGCGAGAAGGGCGAACTGATGGCCGGCAAGATCTCGATGGCCTGCGCCATCGTCGTCGCCGGCTACCTCGGCTTGAATCCGCCAGGCTTCGCGGCCGGTACGGTGGCCCTGGCCTTCGGTATCGCGGCCTCGTCGTTGTTCCCGGCGATCATGATGGGCATCTTCTCCAAGAAGATGAACAAGGAAGGCGCCATCGCCGGCATGCTGGCGGGCCTCTTCTTCACCCTGTTCTACGTGTTCGCACACAAGGGCATCTTCTTCATCAAGGGCACCGAGTTTCTGAATGTGATCGGTGGCGCCAACAGCTTCTTCGGCATCACGCCGGAAGCCATCGGCGGCGTCGGCGCCATTGTGAACTTCATCGTTGCCTTCGCGGTCGATAAGGTCACCAAGGAACCGCCGGAGCATATCCAGCACATGGTCGAGAACGTGCGTATCCCGCGCGGCTCGAAGGCCGTGGATGGTGCGCACTAAGCAATAAGCTCATCCGGGCGCAAGCCCGGATGCCTGAAGCCCCGCCGCGTTAAACTGGCGGGGCTTTTCTTTTTGGTTCCTGGTTTCTGGAAAGGGAAATAATGGTTTTCGATGTCAGCGTCGCCATGACGTGGCTGCTGTTCCTGGCACTTTTTCCGATCAGCTTCTACTGGCTGCGGCGCGCCTGGATCATTGCCGTCAAGCGCGACACTTCCGAGGTCGCCCTCAAGCGCGGTGAGGCGCCGCCTAACCAGGCCAAGTACGCGCCTTACGCGGTAATCATCAACCTGGTCGGCGCGGGAGTGCTGATCTTCATGATCATCGGCATCGTCGCGGGTTCGCTCGAATATGAAACCTGGTCTGCGATCGCCGGCTCGACGATCTGGATGAAGATCATCCTCGACTTCGCCCTCAGCCGTCACGCCCATATGAAATTCGGCAAGAAGTAGTCCGCGCCCGCAGCTGGCCGCAGGCGCCAGCGATGTCCTGCCCGGCCGACTGGCGCAGCTTGGTCAGGATGCCGTGGCGATAAAGGTGCAGCGACATGGCCGTCACGCGCTCGGCAGACGGTCGCCGGAAACCGGCCCCTTCGATGTCGTTGTAGGGAATCAGGTTCATCACCGCGTACTTTCCCGCCAGCAGGCGCACGATGCCGTCCAGTTCCGAATCGCCATCGTTGACCCCTTCAATCAGTGTCCATTGATACTGGATCGGGTAGCCGGTGGCCCGCGCATAGATTTCGCCGAGATCGACCAGTTCCTCCGGGTCGATGCGCGGCGCGCGCGGCAGGAGTTGCGCACGCAAGTCAGCCTTGGTCGTGTGCAGCGACAGGGCCAGCGCCGGCTTGACCGTTCCCCGGGGCAGCCGCTCGAATACGCGCCGGTCGCCGACGGTGGAGAAAACCAGACTCTTGTGGCCGATGCCGCCCGCGGTACCGAGCAGGTCGATGGCCTCGAGCACGTTCTCCATGTTGTGTGCCGGCTCGCCCATGCCCATGAACACCACCTTCTTCACGTGACGACGGGCGCGCGCCAGTACGACTTGCGCGACGATCTCGGCACTGCCGAGCTGGCGCAGCAAACCACTCTGGCCGGTCATGCAGAAGGTGCAGCCCACCGCGCAACCGACCTGCGTCGACACGCACACGCCCTCGCGCGGCAGCAGTACGCTTTCCACCGTCTGGCCGTCGGAGAGTTCCACCAGCAGGCGCGCGGAGCCATCCTCACTCGGGTGCTCGGCACTTATGCGGGCCAACGCCTGAAGCTCCGCTTCGAGCGCCGGCAGCACGTCGCACACTGACTTGGGCGGCGTGTGCGCCGGCGCACAGGCATCCAGCGGCCGCGCCTGCGTCCAGTTGTACAGCAGGCGCTGTTCGTGGCAGGGCCGGGCACCGGCGGCTCGCAAGCGTTGCCGCAGTTGTCCGATGCGGGTCAGTGAGATTGTTTCATTCATCCGCGAATTATCGTGCCGTCCTGCCAGCGCCGAGTTTTACAAAGGTAAAAATCGGGATAGGGGCGGTCAGGATACCTGACCGAGCCCCTCCCACACCACCCGGCATGCGGGTCCGCACCGGGCGGTTCGAGAAGTTGAGGTCATGAGAGACGGGGCACGCCGAGTTTGTCGAAGTA
>Ga0209835_1000213_pt1 | contig 40616 bp, 32 predicted proteins | sample LakKivwa52mmetaG_FD_184138 | JGI IMG/M metagenome (GOLD analysis project Ga0209835, IMG submission 184138) | Anoxic lake water microbial communities from Lake Kivu, Rwanda to study Microbial Dark Matter (Phase II) - Lake Kivu water 52m metaG... | ecosystem: Environmental > Aquatic > Freshwater >... | reverse complement strand
ATCAAGCCCGAAATTAATATCATTGATAATCTGATACATAACATTTAAACCATGCCAAAAATTGCAGTTTTCACCAATCTTTTACCATTTTTTCGGGGTAGGGTGCTCAAGTTGGGTTAAAAGCGATGAAAAACTTTACAAAGTCTAAATTGATGCTTTTCAGTACATTGATTCTTATTTTTGCAGCAGCATTAACCTCCTGCGAATATGAATTTGTCGAAGTTGCCGAGCCAACCGAGCCGATGAGTTTTGCAGCAGACATCCTTCCGATCTTCTCACAGAACGGCTGCGTTACTTGTCATAAAACAGGTGGAACATCCCCGGATCTTACCGCCGACAAGGCCTACAATGCCATTTATCCAGCACTTGTCAACCTGACCACTCCTGAGCAAAGTATTATTTATGTAAAACCGGCGCCATCATCCTCTCATGCGGTTAAATACACCCCTGCCCAGGCATCGCAGGTGCTCGCGTGGATAAAAGAAGGTGCATTGAATAACTAAACTTAAAAGATACAGAAATGAAGAAGAATCTACTTATTCTTAGTTTGATTTGTGTGTTTTCGCTGGCATTATTTGCCCAGGAAGAACAGGCTGCGGCGCCCGAAAAAGATCGTCCGGTTAGGGCTCCCTTCGAATCAGGCCTATTGATTGACAATCAAACCACTTTTATTTCAGGTGCAAAAACCCTGGAATTTGACATCCAACATAAATTTGGAACCATGGACAACGGTTTTTCCGACCTTTTTGGCCTTTACGCACCTGGAGCTAACATTCGCATGGCCTTAAACTATGTCCCTATGAAAAACCTCCAGGTGGGTTATGGCATTAGCAAAACCAACATGTACAGTGATTTATCGGTGAAGTACACCATTTTTGAGCAAACCCGCAAAAATACCATCCCAGTTGCTGTTGCAGTATTTGCTAACATGGCCATTGACGGTCGCAGCGAAGATGCATTCGGCGATAACTATCAATTCAGCAACAGGATGTCTTACTTTTCACAATTGATCATCGGACGCAAATTCAGCGAGGCAATTTCGCTTCAGGCCAATGTGAGTTTTACACATTATAATAAGGTACAACCCGAATACGATCACGATAAAATTTCGGCAGGCCTTAACGGGCGGGTAAAAATTTCACCGCAGTCCTCCATTTTAATTCAATACGACATTCCGATGAAGATCAAAAGCATTTCCGAACACACACATTTCGACAATGCCGCTGAACACAATCTGGGATTCGGTTGGGAGATCCGTACACGAACACACTTTTTCCAGATTTATATGGGATCAGCCGATGGCCTGATACCCCAGCACAATGCAATGTACAACACCAACGACTGGACAGATGGCGATTTGATGTTTGGCTTTACAATTGCAAGATTATGGAGTTTCTAAATAAATTCAATTATTGTTAAACAGTTAATATCTAATTAATTATGAAGAAAGGACTAATTTTAAGTATTGTTGCTTTGATCAGTGTAGCTTTCCTGGCATTTATTGCTCCCCAGGAGCAGAAAAAAGGTGAACCATGGAAAATTCCAGCTGAGTACAAGAACAAAGCCAATCCACACAAAGGAGACGCTTCGCTCGACAAATTGGCCAGAGCAGCTTATGGCAAACACTGTCGTTCATGCCACGGCACAAAAGGTAAAGGGGATGGCCCGATGGCAAAAAACCTGAAAACCCACCCCGGCGATTTTGGTTCAGCAGAGTTCCAGAAACACACGGATGGAGAAATCTATTACATGTCTATTATTGGTCGTGATGAAATGCCCAACTTTGAGAAAGAGATCACGGATCCTGAGGAAAGATGGGCGCTGGTGAATTTCATTCGCACCTTGAAAGAATAAGTATCAGATAATTGCTGAACCGGAATTGTATTGATTCCGGTTCAGTTTTCTAAAACGTAACTTCCGTTGATTATGCGCAGGGCATTTACAAAAGGGTTTAAGAGTTTGATCAGAGTTGGTGCAACGTTGTTTGTTATTTTGTTTACATCCGGTTTAATGGCGACAGAATACAGCGATAAACCCGAAATTTCGGAGGAGTCGCAGCAATGCCTTGAGTGTCACAGTAAGATGAGGTATAGCCTGGTTGACCCATACACTGGAGATACAGCAACCTTTAAGATGTATGAAGAGCTAAGAATAGATCCTTTGAGATATGTTAATGCCACTCATGGAAGTTTCTCTTGTCTTGATTGCCATTCTTACGAATATGAAACCCATCCTCACCCAATAGAAGTAAAATTTGAACCTCGCTATGTTTGTATGGATTGTCATGGTAACAATGATGTTTTTGCCGATTACCATTTCAATACCATCGCGGAAGAGTTTGATATCAGTATTCATGGTAATCATTATATCGAGAATTTCTCATGCTGGAGTTGTCATAATCCACACACCTATGTAAATACTGCAAGAAAAGGCGGGCCGATCAGTGATGTGGTTGCCTACAATAATTCAATGTGTCTTGGCTGTCATGGGGATATAAGTCATTATGCAGTATTGATTGAGCGGCAGCTGACCAACATGCTTTCGAAACACGACTGGCTTCCTAATCAAAGCCTTCACTTCCGCAAGGTCAGATGCATTGACTGCCATGCAGCTACAAATGATAGCATCCTCGTAGCCCATCATATTTTACCTGCTAAAGAAGCTGTGAAAAACTGCGTTGATTGCCATTCGACCAATTCCATCTTACTGGCTTCGCTTTATAAGCATCAGGTGATCGAGAGAAGGAATAAATTTGGTCTGTTTAATGCAGCCATTACCAGCGAAGCATACATTATCGGTGCAAACCGCAATTATTTCTTCAATGTAATAAGCGCGGTAATTTTTGGCCTGGTACTGATTGCCATTTCAATCCATTCGGTTTTCAGGTACATTAACTACAGGAAAAAAACCAAATGAAACAGAAGAGATTATATTTATACCCGCTATGGCTGCGTGTTTGGCATCATGTGAATGCCGTTCTGATGATTTTTCTGATAGCTACAGGAATCAGCATGCAATATTCTGACCCGGCTTATCCGCTCATCAGGTTCGATATAGCGGTGAATGTTCACAATTGGGCAGGGGTCTTGCTCACTGTATCCTATTTCTTCTTTTTGTTTGGCGTAATTTTCACTGCCATTGGCCGCTACTATGTAATTAGGACTGAAGGATTTGTCATCTCATTTATCAAACAGATGAGATATTACCTCTTCGGGGTATTTCAGGGGCAGAAGAATCCTTTTAACGTAAGCGAAGAGAAGAAGTTCAACCCGGTACAGCTTATCACCTATAATCTTATTATGCACGCCATTACACCTATCACCTTTATTACCGGATGGGCGCTGATTTTTCCCGAAACCATTGTACTGAATGTCTGGGGTTACAGTGGTATCATGCTTACCAGCCTTGTGCATTCAGTTGCGGGGTTCTTTATTTCAATATTTCTCATCATACATCTTTATGTGATTACGATTGGCCCGAGCACACGGGCAAATTTCAAAACCATTATTTATGGTTATCATGAAGTTCATGACGACCATGATCTTAAAAAAGAAGGATAGTTAAATTTAATCAATAACAAAACATTTTACTATGAAAAACAGATTTACTTACCTGATCCCGGTTATCATCTACTGTGTGATTACTGCCAACATGATGATATCCGGCTGTACGAAAGAAGGTCCAGTTGGCCCTCAGGGAGCTGACGGACAGGATGCTTCCGAGTCATGTACCAGTTGCCACAATTTTTCCGAGTTTCTGCTCGAGAAGATCAATCAGCACAACAATTCAGTGCACGCTAGTGGTAATAATATTAACCGCAGCGGAGACGGATGCGCTATATGTCACACCAGTCAGGGATTCACAAAGTTCCTTGCAGATGGGACCACAGGCGCAGTGCAGAATCCTAACCCGATCAACTGCCGCACCTGTCACCCGATTCATGAGAGTTATGACGCTGCTAAGGATTTTAATGTACGCACAGCTGCAGCAGTAACCATGACGGTTGGCGGAGGTTCTTATGACTTCGGAAATTCTAATCTTTGTGCCAACTGCCATCAGGCGCGGGCAATCACACCTTATCCGGTTGCTGGGGGAGATAATATTACTATCACAAATGCGCGTTATGGCCCCCACTATAGCCCACAATCCAATGTGTTAATCGGTAATGGTCCTTTTGAAATACCGGGAGCATTGCAATACACAAACTCTCCACACGGTCAAATTGAAGATGGCTGCATCACCTGCCACATGGGCAACACAGCCAACGGACTTGCTGCTGGAGGTCACCAGATGAACGTTACCTATACAGGTTCTAACGGCAATGAGGCCTGGAACTATTCAGGCTGTACTGAATGCCATCCAAGTGCAACCGATCTTGCCACTCTTAGAGCTCAGCACCGCGAGGAAATTAAAACCCTCCAATATGCCCTTAGGGATAAACTGATTGAAAAAGGATTGCTCAATGCAAGCGAACTGGTTCCCGTTCCAAAAACTGTTACTCCTAATGAAGCAGGAGCGATAATGAATTACAAGTTTGCTTACGGCGACCATAGCTACGGCGCTCATAACTATCCTTACATGAAAGCTTTGTTAACCAACTCAATTGCTGCACTTAATTAAAAGGTTGTTTCGACTTTTAACGATTCAAAGACACTAATCCGAGTTTAATACTCAAGACCTGACAGCCCTGAATGTGCAGTATCATTCAGGGCTGTTTTGCTTCATATTTTAATAATCACTTAAAAATTGACAGACAATGAAATTACCAGACTCAGCTCGTAACTGGACTTCAATTTTAGGCGCCGCACTGGCACTCACGACCCTTTTTGTTATCATTTTCCTGTTTATCATTTCAATATTGTTTGATTCTGGAAGTTCGTATCTGGGACTTTTTACTTTTATCATTCTTCCGGTATTCCTGGTTATAGGCCTTTTTCTGATTCCAATTGGAATGATATTTACCAGCAAAAGGAAAAAATCAATTGCAAAAACCGGGGATCAAACGGATTGGCCGATCATTAACCTGAACCTCAGAACAACCAGAAATGCACTCACTATATTTGTGATTGGATCGGTTATATTTTTCATGCTTTCAGGAATTGGTTCATATGAGGCATTCCATTATACTGAATCGGTCGAGTTTTGCGGAACACTATGCCATAAAGTTATGGAGCCCGAGTTTGTTGCTTATCATCAATCATCACACGAGAGGGTCAAATGTGTGGAATGTCATGTTGGTGCGGGTGCCGACTGGTATGTAAAGAGCAAGTTATCTGGTCTATACCAGATTTATTCGGTAGCTTTTAAGAAATACCCCCAACCTATTCCAACACCCATTCACAATCTGCGGCCTGCCCGCGAAACCTGCGAGCAGTGTCACTGGCCCGATAAGTTCTACGACCCGATGATCAGAATGAAGAAATCTTATCTGAGCGACTACGATAATACAGAATGGGACATTCATTTGATGATGAAAACCAGCGCCACTTATAGCGCCCTTGGGTTGCAGGAGGGTATTCACTGGCACATCAATCCTGATGTTCAGATTGACTATATTACTGATCTTGAAGATCCTTCAAAGATACCGTGGGTAAGGTCGCGAAACAAGAAAACCGGCGAAGAAAAAATTTTCCTCGACAGCCAATACAGCGATAAACATTTGGCCATAGACGCTGGCCAGGTGAAAACGATGGATTGCATGGATTGCCATAACCGCCCTTCTCACAACTACAAAGTGCCACAGAATTTTGTTGACGACCTGATTACTGCCGGCAGCATATCTACGGAATTACCTGATATTAAGTACGTTTCGATGGAAATCCTTTATCAGGATTACGAAACCAAGGAAGCCGCATTTGATTTTATTCAAAAACGGGTAAAAGAATATTACGAAGAAAATTATGACTATCTGCTTGAGGACTACGAAGAGCAGATCAATCAGGCTATTGCTGCCATTCAAACTGGTTTCAGCCAGAACATTTTTCCTTATATGAAGGTTAACTGGTCCGTTTACCCGACTCACCTGGGGCATATGGAATCCGACGGATGTTACCGCTGCCATTCGGACAGGCACTCGACAAGCACCGGGGAGACAATTTCGAGAGATTGCCAGTTGTGCCACAACATCATTGCGCAGGGAACCCCCAGTAGTATGGAATTTAGTCAAACCTTCAATGCGCTTGACTTTAAACATCCTATCGAAATACGCGATGCCTGGCGTGAAACACTTTGCAGCGAATGCCACTTTAAGCTGTATTGATTTTAATTGCCATGCGCCGGAAGAAATATTCTTTTTCTTTTGAGAGCTTTTCTTTTAAAAAAGTTTGCTGCTGATATCAAGCCCAAAAAATTTCTCAACCTGGCTTGTGAATTTTTGCACTTTTTAGTCTTTTTTACTCATCATTTTTTGCTTTTAATACTTTTGCAAAACAGGAATGGATTGCTTGAGTAAATCTTATTCACCAATCAATTTCCGGATCAAAATGTAACAAAAATTTATTATTTAATCAAAATGAAAACAAGTATCCTGTTCATTATCAAGTTAATGCTGATAAGTTCGCTGTTCATTTCTTTATTCACTTCGTTTACCGAAGCAGATGAAAATGCCCAGGTTGAAAACACCTCCGGAACTGTGACCTTCACCGTTACTACCCTGAATGCCGGCGGAACTTATGCTCCACGACATGTGCTTGCCATCTGGGTGGAGAAGAATGGCGTTTTTGTGAAGTCACGCAAGGTCATGGCGAATCAGCGCAAGCAATATCTTTACAAATGGATGGCATCGAGCAATAACAACGTTACCGACGCCATTACCGGCGCCACGCTCACCCAGCCCCAGACCCACACTGTACAATGGAACTGTACTGACCTCAGCGGGAATGTGGTTCCTGACGGCGAGTACACCATCCTGATTGAGTTTACCGATAAGCATGCCCAGGGACCTTTTTATGCTGTAAATTTCCAGAAGGGAACGGAGCCGGTAAATATTACTCCACCTAATCAGCAGTACATCATCAATATGCAGCTCACTTACGTGCCTGATATTGTGGTAACTGCCGACTTTAGCGCAAACATTACACAGGCTTGTGAGCAGCAAGAGATCATCTTTACCGACAATTCCACCGGAGCAACGTCATGGCTCTGGAACTTTGGCGCCGGCAGCAACCCGCCAACCGCCACCACGCAGGGGCCGCACACGGTTACTTATTCCACATCAGGCGCCAAAACAGTTTCGCTTACCGTAAACGGCGCTGTTACCTCCACCAAAAACGATTACATTCAGATTGAGCCAATACCGGTGGCCGGATTTATTTTCGAAGTTGTCGAAAACATCGCCATTTTTGCCAACACATCCCAATTTGCCACATCCTGGCTCTGGGATTTCGGCGATGGAGAAACAAGCACAGAGTTTAACCCCATCCATCAATACTGGCAAAACGGCGAATTTACCGTCACACTGACAGCAACCAGCGATGATTGCGGCAGCGATACTTTCAGTGATGTTGTGATTATTACCGGGGTTGGCATTGATGACCGGGATCAGCAGGAATTTGAAATTTTTCCCAACCCAACCTCCGGAGCGTTCAACATCTTTTTCGAAAGAAATTTAGATAAAGCCGGCATCAGAATAATTGATCTGCAAGGGGGATCAGTATTTAGCAGCCAATTGAATATCAACGGAAAAGCATCTGCTTTACAAGATCCCGATCTGAAACCCGGATTATACCTGGTGGAGGTGCAGATGGATGGCAAAAACTACCGCCGGAAATTGGTGGTGAATTAGCCTTGTCCGGCCAACTATTCCCGGTTTAATGCGTTCCTTTGTATTCTATCAATTAAATGTTTGGTAAAAAACTAAAGAACTGAGTTATGCCGGAAATGAAAAAACTCTTCCTTCTTGATGCTATGGCCCTGATCTACAGGGCGTTTTATGCATTAAATAAAAACCCCCGAATCAACTCCAAAGGATTGAATACATCGGCAATTCTCGGTTTTGCCAACACTTTGCTCGATATTATCAAAAATGAAAAGCCAACCCACATCGGAGTGGCATTCGATACCCATGCACCAACTTTGCGGGCGGAGGAGTTCATCGCCTACAAGGCCAACCGCCAGGAAATGCCCGAAGACCTGGCTAAATCGCTGCCATACATTGTGAAACTGATCGAGGGCTTCAATATTCCCATACTTTTTGTTGATGGCTTTGAGGCTGATGATGTCATAGGCACCCTGGTAAAGAAAGCCGAAAAACAGGATTTCACCACCTTTATGATGACCTCCGACAAGGATTTTGGTCAGTTGGTGTCGGATAAAACTTTCATCTTCCGCCCGGCTTATATGGGAAACAAAGCCGAAATACTTGGGGTGAAAGAGGTTTGTGAAAAATTCAGCATCCAGCGGCCTGAGCAGGTGATTGATATTCTTGGCCTTTGGGGGGATGCATCCGACAACATTCCCGGAATTCCCGGTATTGGCGAAAAACGGGCCAAAGAGCTCATTGCCACCTACGGATCGCTGGAAAACGTCATTGCCCACGCAGATGAGCTGAAAGGAAAAATGGCCGAAAATGTCCGCGATTTTGCTCAACAGGGTATGGATTCGAAAAGGCTGGCTACCATTATTCTTGATGTTCCTATAGAGTTGGATGAGCAAGCGTTGCAACTGACCTCTCCCAACCTCAGCGCTTTGAAGGAGTTGCTCGATGAATTGGAATTCAGGACTTTTGCAGCCCGGTTGTTTGAGTTTTATCGCACACAATCCCCGGCTTCATCAACCTCCAAAGGTCAGCCTCAGCAGGATCTTTTCGGCGCCATAGAATTTGAAGAACCCCAGGGAGTTAAATCCATCGAAAATTCTCCCCATCATTACTCCCTGCTCGATACCCCGGAAGAAATAGCCGGATTAATCAAGGAAATCAAAAAGCAGAAATCATTTTGCTTTGATACCGAAACCACTGGAACAGATGCCAACAACTCCGAACTGGTAGGAATTTCATTTTCACTGAAGCCCGGCGAAGCATTTTACCTGCCAGTGCCGGAGATCTACCAGGAAGCGCTCGACATGGTGCGAGAGTTTAAAGATGTTTTTGAGGATGAAACCATCGAAAAGACCGGCCAGAACCTGAAGTACGACATCTCTGTGCTGAAATGGTATGAGGTGGTGGTTAAGGGAAAAATGTTCGATACCATGCTGGCGCATTACCTCATCGAGCCTGAGCTGCGGCACAACATGGATTTTCTTTCCGAAAAATACCTCAACTACCGTCCGGTTTCCTATGACGAAGTAACAGCAAAAAAAGGCGGAAAGCAGTTGAATATGAGGGAGGTGCAGAATTTGCGACCGCTCGATGTACTCAATTACGCTGCGGAGGATGCCGACATTACCCTTCAACTCAGGAAAAAACTGGAACCAAAACTTGCTGAATCGGGGGTGATGAAGTTGTTTGATGAGATTGAAATTCCGCTGATCCCGGTGCTTGCCTCCATGGAAGCCGAAGGGGTGAAACTGGATGTGGAGGTTCTGAAAGCATTTTCGCAGCAACTGGAGGTGGAAATTTCGACAGTTGAACAGGAAATTTATACCCTTTCAGGCGAAGAATTCAATATCGGCTCACCCAGACAACTTGGAATTATCCTTTTTGAAAAACTAAATATTGCCAAAAACCCGAAAAAAACCAAAACAGACCAGTATTCTACCGGCGAGGAGATTTTATCAAAACTTGAGCATAAGCACCCTATCGTTGCTAAAATATTGGATTACCGCTCGTTAACCAAGCTGAAATCTACCTACGTGGACGCACTGCCGCAACTCATCAGCCCCCGCGACGGACGGGTACATACGAGCTACAACCAGGCGGTTACCTCCACAGGCAGGCTCAGCAGCACCAACCCCAACCTGCAAAACATACCCATCCGCACCGAAAAAGGGCGTGAAATCCGAAAGGCATTCATCCCTCGCAACGAGGATTATGTGCTGATGGCGGCAGACTATTCGCAGATCGAACTGAGAATCATTGCTGAGCTGAGCCGAGACAAAGGAATGATGGAGGCTTTTATTCAAGGGCTGGATATCCACACTGCAACTGCTTCCAGGGTGTTCGGGGTTGGCATAGGTGAGGTTACCAAAGATATGCGCCGCAATGCCAAGGCGGTAAATTTCGGAATTGTTTACGGAATATCGGCCTTCGGATTGTCGGAGCAGCTCGGCATCACGCGCAGCGAGGCGGCAGAGATCATCAACACCTATTTTGCTCAATACCCGGGTATTAAGCAGTTTATGAACGACAGTATCACATTTGCCAGGAAAAACGGCTACGTAGAAACCATGATGGGACGCCGGCGCTACCTGCGGGATATCAATTCGGCCAATGCCAACATAAGGGGTTTTGCCGAGCGAAACGCCATCAATGCCCCGATACAAGGCTCATCAGCCGATATGATCAAAATCGCAATGATCAAAATTTTCGGCGAAATGACCCGGCGAAACATGAAATCAAAAATGATCCTGCAGGTGCATGACGAATTGGTGTTCGACACCCACAGAGCTGAACTCGATCTGCTCAGGCAAATTGTTGCTGAAAATATGAAAAATGCCATCGAAATGACCGTTCCGGTGATTGTGGATGTTAATACAGGCAATAACTGGCTGGAAGCGCACTGAGGTCTGCCCGGTGGAATAGCTGTTACATAGAGTTTGTCCCGAATTCCCATGCAGTTATTCTAACCTTAAAAATTCATTGATAATAGCACATGTTTGAAAAAGCAAATTGCTTTACCCAGACCTTCAGGTCGGGGAAATAGGACGAAATAGAGAGGCCACGGGCTTCAGCCCGTTATCTCTAAGTTTGTGAATAATAAAGGGTAAAATCCATGCACGTTGTATTGGCAGATAATTTTTTTCTCTCTGTGTAACTCTGCGATTCCTCTGCGAAACTCTGTGTAACAAATAAAATTACACAGAGAACCACGGAGAAGACACAGAGAGCCACAGAGCATCAAAAAGTTCTTTTATTTCTAGTTTAGTTTTTCAGCAACCCCTATTCCAATCCCCCAAAAACAGAAAAATCCGGGCTGGCAATTCCTTTTCTGTATCTTTGCTGCCATTGTTTACTTTAAACTCTAAAGTTATGAACATTAAGGAAGATCAACGAATTGTAATGACCCTCGATGCCGGAGGCACGAATTTCGTTTTTTCAGCAATTCAGGCCGGCGAAGAGGTTATACAACCCATCACATTGCCCGCTCCTGCTGATAATATTGCCGAATTGCTCAAACGAATTATTGACGGATTCGAGCAGGTAAAAACCCATCTTAAAACAGCTCCGGTGGCTATTTCGTTTGCTTTTCCCGGCCCTGCGAATTACGAACTTGGCATCATCGGCGACCTCGTCAATCTTCCACTTTTCAGGGGTGGCGTGGCTTTGGGACCAATGCTCGAAGCACACTTCAATATTCCGGTTTTCCTCAATAACGATGGCGATTTGTTTACTTACGGTGAAGCCATCGGGGGATTTTTGCCTCATATCAACGACCTTTTGGAAAAAGCCGGCAGCCCGAAAAGATTCAAAAACCTTCTGGGAGGCACATTTGGCACCGGTTTCGGCGGAGGGATCGTTTCCAACGGAGAACTTCATCGAGGCGACAATTCTGCCGGCGGCGAGATCAACCGGATGCGCAATAAAGTCCATCCTTTTTACAGCGTTGAAGAAACTGTGAGTATCAGGGGAATCAGACGCAACTACAGCCGTGCAGCCGGTATTTCCGAAATTCTTTGCCCTACTCCTCAGTCCATTTTCGAAATTGGAATGGGAAAAGTAGAAGGCAACAAAGAGGCTGCCCGCCAGGCTTTTAAGAAATTCGCCATTGCTGCCGGCGATGCGCTGGCCAACGCAATCACTCTCGTGGATGGCCTCATTGTTCTTGGCGGCGGAATTTCAGGAGCTTACCCGCTTTTCCTGCAACATTTGGTTAATGAAATGAATTACCGCTTCGAAACCCCGGAAGGAAAATATTTGCCGCGTCTCGAGATAAAAGTCTTCAACCTTGAAAACGAAAAAGAGTTGCAGCGATTCATCACCGGCGACAAACGTGAAATCGAAGTTCCGTTCAGCGACAAAAAAATTTCCTATGATCCGCTGCAAAGGATCGGTGTGGGCGTTACCAGGCTTGGCACTTCCAAAGCCACTTCGCTTGGCGCTTATGCCTTTGCATTGCACGAACTCAACAAAAAGTAACGGCAATGAAGGTTTCCGGCTTCACGATCGTCAGAAATGGCCAGAAATTCGATTATCCTTTCATCGAGTCCATCCGGTCGCTGCTTCATTTGTGCGACGAGGTAATCGTTGCCGTTGGAAATTCTGAAGACGACACCCTCCTTATGGTTCAGGCCATCAGCTCCCCGAAAATCAGGATTATCCAAACCATTTGGGATGATTCGCTGCGCGAAGGCGGGCGCGTGCTGGCAGTGGAAACCGACAAAGCCAAAGCGGCCATTTCACCCGATTCCGACTGGTGTATTTACCTTCAGGCTGATGAAGTGCTTCACGAACAGGATTATCCCGAAGTGAGGAATGCGATGGCTAAAAACCTGGCAGATAAAAGGGTTGACGGCCTTTTGTTCGATCATCTCAATTTCTACGGATCTTTTGATTTCATTGCCGATTCGAGAAGATGGACCTACAAACAGATCAGAGTAATCCGAAATAATCCGGAAATTCACTCATTCCGCGATGCAATGAGTTTCAGGAAAAATGGTAAGAATCTGCAGGTAAAAAAGATCAATGCCACGGTTTATCATTACGGCTGGGTGAGAACACCCGACGCCATGCAGAAAAAGCTCGAAACCTTCCAGAAACTCTGGCATGATGATGAGTGGATCGAGAAAAACGTACCTAAGGCCGACGAGTTCGATTACTCCAAAATTGACTCGCTGTCGCATTTCAAAGGAACCCATCCCGAAGTAATGCACGAACGTATCCTGCGGATGAACTGGAAATTTTCGTTCGATCCCACGAAAGGAATTAAACTCCCGCTTCGGCTGCGGATATTGAACTGGCTTGAAAAAAAACACGGCATCGAGATCGGGAAGTTCAGGACTTACAGGATAATACGGTAATATTTACGATTGATCGGTAAAGATGGCTAAGGGAAAACAAGGAACCGAAAAGGAAATGACCTTCTGGGAGCATCTCGAGGAGTTGAGATGGCACCTGTTGCGCGCTGTGGGAGCTGTGGTAATTCTGGCTATTGTTGCCTTCATCAGCAAGGATTTCATTTTCGATCAAATCATCCTTGCCCCGAAATCGGCTGACTTTGTTACCAACCGTTGGCTTTGCCTTGCCGGTAAATGGCTTGCAGAAAGGTTGCCATTTTTTTCGGCTTCTGCGCTCTGCATCGGCGATTTCGACCTGAAAATCATCAACATCAATCTGGCCGGGCAATTTCTGATGCACTTCTACATCTCCATTTTTGCAGGGCTAATTGTTGCCATTCCTTTTGTCATCTGGGAGATCTGGAGTTTTATAAAACCTGCGCTTTATGAAAATGAACAGAAATACACCGGGGGTGCTGTAGTCTGGAGTTCACTACTTTTTATTGCCGGAATCCTCTTCAGCTATTTTCTTATCGTTCCGCTTTCGATTCTTTTCCTCGGAACTTACACGGTGAGCGACTCAGTTCAAAACCAGATTGCGCTGAACTCTTATGTCAGTACGGTAGTTATGCTCACCTTTTCAATAGGTTTGGTGTTTGAGTTGCCGATTTTTGTTTACTTTCTTACCAAAGTGGGCATTATTACGCCATCGTTCATGCGAAGGAACCGCAAAATGATGATCGTTATCGTGTTAATCGTGTCTGCCATTATCACCCCACCGGATATTTTCAGCCAGATTTTGGTAGCCATCCCCTTGTTTGCTCTGTACGAGCTGAGCATCCTGGTTTCTGACCGGATTCACAAAAAGCAGACGAGGGAAATTCCCGGGTAACATTACTCTTCTTTTCTTTTGCTGTAGGGCATTCTGAAGGACGCCGGAAAAAATATTTTTATTTGTTATTTGTTTAACAAAAAATCGGTTCCGAGCCTGAATTATACCTATTTTTGCCGCAAATTTCATTTTAAATTAATCACTTAACACAATTGGCAATGGCTTATCCTTACACACCTCCGGACTACTTCCTTTTGGATGAACTGCTCACCGACGAGCACAAGATCGTACGTTCTGCAATTCGCGACTGGGTTACCCGATCGGTTGTTCCTGTGATTGACGAAGCAGCACAAAAACATTATTTCCCCCGTCATTTTTTCAACGAATTAGGAGAAATCGGCGCATTCGGACCGTTTATTCCGGTGGAATATGGCGGCGCCGGCATGGATTACATTGCCTACGGCGTTATCATGACCGAACTCGAGCGCGGCGACTCAGGCATACGCTCGGCTGCATCGGTTCAGACTTCGCTGGTCATGTACCCGATTTATGAATTTGGGAGCGAGGAGCAACGCAAGAAATACCTTCCCAAACTCGCCACGGGTGAATGGATTGGCTGCTTTGGCCTAACCGAGCCCAATCATGGTTCTGATCCAGGAAGCATGGAGACCCGCATTAAGGATATGGGCGATCATTACCTGCTCAATGGCGCCAAAATGTGGATTACCAACTCAACCATCGCCGATGTGGCTGTGGTTTGGGCTAAAGATGAATCCGGCGTGGTACGCGGAGTTATTGTCGAAAAGGGGATGCCTGGATTTTCAGCTCCCGAAACCCACAATAAATGGTCGCTGAGAGCCTCCGTTACCGGCGAGCTGGTTTTTGAAGATGTGAAAGTACCCAAAGAAAATCTATTACCCAACATCAAAGGCTTAAAAGGACCACTTATGTGCCTGAATTCCGCTCGTTATGGTATCGCATGGGGAGCCATTGGCGCTGCCATGGATTGCTACAACACGGCATTGCATTACTCCCTCGAGCGCAAGCAGTTCAACAAACCAATTGCTTCATTCCAGTTACAGCAGAAAAAACTGGCCGAAATCCTTACCGACATTACTAAAGCGCAATTTCTCGTTTGGAGGCTTGGCGTTCTGCGGAATGAAGGCAGAGCCACTCCGCAGCAGATTTCGATGGCCAAACGCAACAACGTAGAGATGGCTCTGCGCTCAGCTCGCGAATCCCGCCAGATACTTGGTGCAATGGGTATCACCGGCGATTTCCCGATCATGCGTCACATGATGAATCTCGAATCGGTAATCACCTACGAGGGAACCCACGATGTTCACCTTTTGATCACCGGCGCCGACATTACCGGAATCTCTGCTTTTGTATAAAATTAACCTGCTTAACAAGATTTTAAACCCGGAATCATGAATATTTCACACATCGAACACATCGGAATCGCTGTTAAAAGCATAGAGGAGAGTATTCCTTACTACGAAAATGTTTTGGGACTGAAATGCTACGCCGTGGAAGAGGTGAAAGACCAGAAGGTGAAAACTGCTTTTTTCATGGTAGGTCAGACTAAAATAGAGTTGCTCGAATCTACTGATCCTGAGGGGCCTATCGGCAAATTCATCGAAAAGCGCGGCGAAGGAATTCATCATATCGCATTTGCAACCGACGATGTTAATGCAGCGCTGGCGGAGGCTGATTCAAAAGGCGTTAAATTGATTGACCAGCAATCCAGAAAAGGTGCCGAGGGATTAAACATTGGATTCCTGCATCCAAAATTCACACAGGGTGTTCTTACCGAATTTTGCGGTAAATAAGCATTTTCATATCAACCTCTAATCTGACTAACCAGTGAATAATCAGCAAAAACTTCAGAACCTCATCGAGTTGCGCAAAAAAGCCCGTGAGGGAGGTGGAGAGGAGCGCATTGCCGACCAGCACAAAAAAGGAAAATATACCGCCCGCGAACGAATCGAGATGCTCCTCGACGAGGGCAGTTTTGAAGAATACGACATGTTCGTCACCCATCGCAGCACCGAGTTCGGAATGGCTGAAAAAGTTTACCTCTCTGATGGGGTTATTACCGGCCAGGGCACGATTGACGGAAGGGTCGTTTTCATTTTCTCCCAGGATTTTACCGTGTTTGGCGGATCATTGTCCGAAACCTTTGCACAAAAGATATGCAAGGTAATGGATAAAGCGATGAAGGTGGGCGCTCCGATCATCGGAATCAACGATTCGGGCGGTGCCAGAATCCAGGAAGGTGTAAAAAGTCTGGCCGGGTATGCCGAAATTTTCCAGCGCAATATTCTTGCATCTGGAGTGATTCCACAGATTTCCGCCATTTTCGGACCTTGTGCCGGAGGTGCGGTGTATTCGCCGGCGCTCACCGACGTTGTGATCATGAGCGACAAAACCAGTTACATGTTCGTTACGGGCCCAAAAGTTACCAAAACCGTAACCGGGGAAACCATTTCGGAAGAAGATCTTGGCGGCGCTACGGTGCATGCCACAAAATCAGGCGTTACTCATTTCAGGGCTGATGATGAGGATGAAGGAATTTTGCTGATCCGTAAAACATTGGAATACCTTCCGCAAAATAACCTCGAAGAGCCAATTGTTACCGAATGCACTGATCCGATTGACCGCAGAGACGACATGCTCAACAGCATCATCCCCGACAACACTGCCGAGCCTTACGATGTGAAGGATATCATTTACACCATCGTGGATGACCGTGAATTCCTTGAATTTCACCGTCATTTTGCCAAAAATATTGTTGTGGGATTTGCCAAATTCAACGGGCAACCGGTAGGCATCGTGGCCAACCAGCCCAACTTCCTGGCCGGCGTACTCGACATTGACGCTTCAAGAAAAGCAGCCCGGTTTGTAAGGCTTTGCGATGTTTTCAACCTGCCAGTTATTACTTTGGTAGATGTTCCCGGATTTCTGCCAGGAAGTACACAGGAATACGGCGGAATCATCATCCATGGCGCCAAGCTCTTATTTGCCTACGGCGAGGCTACGGTTCCCAAAATCACTATCACGCTCCGGAAATCTTATGGTGGCGCACACGATGTGATGGGATCAAAGCAATTGAGGGGTGACCTCAACTACGCATGGCCTTCAGCAGAAATTGCAGTCATGGGGCCAAAAGGCGCTATTGAGGTGCTCGAAGGGCGTAAGATCAAGGATTTTGCCACACAGGAGGAGGCAAATAAATTTATTGCCGAAAAAGAAGATGAGTACCGCAACAAATTCGCCAATCCTTATGAAGCGGCCAAGTACGGATACATTGATGATGTAATCGAGCCCCGCAATACCCGGTTCAGGATTATCAGGGCATTGCAGACCATGGCTACCAAGAAGGATACCCTTCCTGCCAAAAAACACAATAACATTCCACTTTAAAGACAACGTTATGGTACTGAGTGAGATAACTTTCGATCTGTCAAAGATTACAGGATTGAGCATTATGATATCGGTTGTCGGCTACCTGGTTGTTTTCGTTGCGCTGGTGGTTCTTGTGTGGATTTTCAATCTTTTGCCATGGCTGATCAATATCAACATTCGAAGACAATTGCGGGCAAAAGGTAAATCCGATGATCATGAAATCAGCAATATCGAAGGAAATATTTCCGCGGCCATTTCCACCGCTCTGTATTTGCATTTCAGCGACATTCATGATGATGAGAGCGGTGTTATAACCATCAAGCGGATTTCAAAACAATACACTCCCTGGAGTTCAAAAATCTATTCGACAAACTCATTTTTCAGATTAGCAAAGCGATGAAAAAATTCAAATTCTCGATCAAAGGGCATGATTACGATGTCGAAATCATGGGGTTTGAGGAAAAAATTGCGAAAGTGGAAGTAAACGGGACCATTTACGAAGTTGAACTCCAACAGGAGGTGAAGCAGAGTAAAACCCCAAAACTCGTTCGCCAGGAAGTTGAAATCAAACGTCAGGATCACAAGATTAAAAAAACCATCACCAAAACCGGCGTTTTTGAAGTGAAAAGTCCGCTTCCGGGCAATATTCTGCAGATTTTCATTAAAGACGGCGACTTAGTGAAACTTGGGGACAAGTTGCTCATGTACGAAGCCATGAAGATGGAAAACACCATCCTCGCCGAAAAGGATGGAATAATCAGAAACCTGAAGGTTCATACCGGCGACAATGTGCTGCAGGGTGAAACGTTGATGATCATTGAGTCGCCGACAACCACCTGATCTGCTGTGCGTTAAATTTTAACTCAACAAAAAATCCAATGAAGAGATTGATTACCATAGCCGGCATAATTGTTTTCCTGACGCTGATCAGTACGATGTTTGTCAATACAAGCAAAAGCCAGCCGGTTAATGATTCGGTTCAGCTCATTCAGAGTGAGTCCAATATGGATGCCCAGGCTGACGAGGAGTTTTTAGAAGAGATAGAAGAACAACAGGAAGCGGCATCCAAAGGTGTAATGAAGTTTTTGGATTATACCGGGTTTGCCAATGTTACCAAAGGACACCTGATAATGATCCTGGTGGGATTAATCTTTATTTACCTTGCCATCCGCTACGATTATGAACCGCTGCTTTTGATCCCGATCGGAACAGGGATATTGATCGGTAACATCCCTTTTATGCTCGATGCGGGGCTTCAATTAGGGATTTATGAAAAGGGCAGCGTGATGAATTACCTCTATTTTGGGGTAACAGCAGGGATTTATCCGCCTTTGGTATTTTTAGGAATCGGCGCCATGACCGACTTCTCGTCGCTGATTTCCAATCCGCGTCTGATGCTTCTCGGCGCAGCCGCCCAGCTCGGCATCTTCGCCACCTTTATCGGAGCCTTGGTTCTTGGATTTTACCCCGCCGAAGCCGGCGCTATAGGCATTATCGGCGGCGCTGATGGCCCTACCGCAATTTTTCTATCATCCAAGCTGGCCAACGGGATCAATATATTGCCTGATGGAACAACCGTTAAGAATCTTATCGGTCCCATAGCTATTGCCGCCTATTCTTACATGGCGCTTGTTCCGGTAATTCAGCCGCCCATCATGCGGTTGATGACCACTCCGAAGGAACGGGTAATAAGGATGAAACCACCGAGAGCCGTGACCAAACTTCAAAAAATTCTTTTCCCTATCATAGGACTGCTCATCACTACTTTTATTTCTCCAAGCGCACTACCATTGCTGGGGATGCTCTTTTTTGGCAATATCCTGAAAGAAAGCGGCGTAACCAAGCGTCTTGCGGACACTGCCAAAACATCCCTGATTGACATCGTCACAATAATTCTCGGACTCACAGTTGGCGCATCTACCCAGGCTGATGTTTTCCTTACAGGCGAGTCAATTCTGATCTTTGTTCTGGGTGCGTTGTCGTTTATGGTGGCCACTGCCGGAGGAGTTGCTTTTGCCAAAGTGATGAATCTGTTCCTTAAAGAAGATAATAAAATCAATCCGCTGATCGGTGCTGCCGGCGTTTCTGCTGTTCCTGACAGCGCAAGGGTGGTGCAGATCGAGGGTTTGAAATACGATCCCAAAAACCACCTGCTGATGCACGCTATGGCGCCCAACGTTTCGGGAGTTATCGGATCGGCTGTGGCAGCTGGGATTCTGCTGAGTTTCCTGCTGTAATCCCTTGCTGACAGGCAAATGGAAAACTTTCATTCCTTTTTGTCGAATTATTGAGCTTTTCCACAGAAAAGTTATTTTTGAAGAAAAAAAGGAAAAGAGATGTTTATCATTGGGATTGCCGGGGGATCAGGCTCAGGAAAAACTACCGTTGTCAGAAATATCATACACGGATTACCGAAAAACTCGGTGGCGGTCATTTCGCAGGATAGCTATTACAAGGACAACGGACACCTGAGCGACGACGAAAAAAAACGCATCAACTTCGACCATCCGGCCTCCATTGAGTTTGAGCTACTCAACAAACACATCGACAAACTGATTGTAGGCGAACCTATTGCTAAGCCAGTATATGATTATGTAACCTGCGGCCGCCTGGTCGAAACGATCCCGATTTTTCCCACCAAAGTTATAATCGTCGAGGGTATTCTGATCTTTACCAATGCTCGCCTGCGCAATAAATTCAACGTTAAAATATTTGTGGACGCCGACACCGACGACCGTTTGATGCGCATCATCCGCCGCGACCTGATTGAGCGCGGACGCTCGATAGACGATGTACTGGTGCATTACGAAACCTATGTAAAACCCATGCACCTGCAGTTTATCGAACCTACCAAACGTTACGCCGACATCATTGTTCCACAGGGCGGCGCCAACAGCGTGGCCATTGACATCCTGACATCAAGAATCAAAATAAAGCTCGGTGAGTGATCAACTTTATGAAATGCAGTCTCACTAATTTGCTATTTTACTATTTGTGCTTTTAGAGATTTTATTAATAACAGTGTGGATTAAAATCCCTGCTGATCAAGGACTTACGAATGGCTTTGGAAAATCGAATCAATATTCTGGTAGTGGACGATAAAGAGGAGAACCTGCTCGCAATTGAAGAGGTTCTTGACTCACCGGACATCAACCTTGTGAAAGCCCTCTCGGGAAACGAAGCGCTGGCGCTGATGTTCGACTACGACTTTGCCCTTGTGCTGATGGATGTGCAGATGCCCGGTATGGATGGTTTTGAAGCAGCGCGCCTGATGCGCAGCTCATTGAAAACCCGACACATCCCCATCATCTTTATCACCGCAATCAGCAAGGAAAAAAAACACATCTTCAAAGGTTACGACAGCGGAGCGGTAGATTATCTCTTTAAACCCATCGAACCCGAAATACTTCAAAGTAAAGTCAACGTTTTCATTGACCTTTACAAGCAGAAAAACGCGCTCGAAGAGCTAACCCTGAAACTCGAAAACACCATTTCGGAACTGCTCCGCTCAAAGGAAAACCTTTCGCAGAGCGAACAAAAATACCGTGACATCTTTCAAAATGTGAATGAGGGGATTTTTGTAATGCGATGGGGGAAAATCCTTTTTCACAACCCAAAAACCAGCATGATTTTGCTGGATAAAAAAGCCAATATCTGCCAAAAACCGTTCACCGGTTTCATCCATCCTGATTATAAAGAAATTGTCCGGTCGAAATTCGAAAACAATTCCGCAGTTGCCGGCAAGGGAAACCGGATTACCGTGAAGATTGACGCCGAAAAGGAGGAGAGCAAGTGGATCGAAATCAATGCGGTTACCATTGACTGGGAAAATGAGCCGGCGCTTCTGGTTTTTATCAGCGATGTTTCGGCGCGCAAAATGGCTGAAGCAGAGATGATTAATGCTAAAAAAGTGGCCGAAGATGCCAACCTGGCCAAGAGTCAGTTTCTGGCCAATATGAGCCACGAAATCCGCACCCCCCTCAACGGTATTATTGGCATGGCCGAACTGATGCTGATGAGCGAGCATGAAGAGGAGCTGACGGATCGGATCGAAGCCATCAAAATTTCGGGCGAATCTCTGCTCGACATCATCAACGACATTCTGGATCTCTCCAAAATCGAGGCGCACAAGTTTGAAATGGATAATGTGGAGTTTTCGCTGCGGGATGTGATCGAAAAAATTACGCGCCCGCTGGCTGCAAAAGCTGCACAAAAAGGAATAGAGCTGATACTTGATATTGCCAACAATGTTGTGGACAATTACCGTGGCGACCCTGTGCGGTTGCGGCAAATCCTTTTCAACCTGGCCGGCAATGCAGTAAAATTCACCGAAAAAGGCGAAATCATCATCCATGTTTCGCTCGGGAAGAGCATCGAAAACAAAATGCAGCTCAACTTTAGCATAAAGGACACTGGAATTGGGATTCCGTTAAATCAGATGAGTAACCTGTTTAAACTTTTCAGCCAGGGCGACAGTTCCACATCTCGAAGGTTCGGCGGAACAGGACTTGGACTGGCAATTTCGAAAAGCCTGGTGGAGATGATGAACGGAACCATTGGTGTTACCAGCGATCCCGGAAAAGGCAGCACTTTCCACTTCAGCATCTGGCTCGAATCCTCCATGCACCCGGCCAGGCCTATTGTTTCGGTAATCAATCCCCAACTCAAGGAAAAATATATTCTACTGGTTGACGATAACCCGACTAACCGCAGCATAATCAAAGGCTTCCTGAGTTTTCACGGGATAAAATACGATGAGGCCGCCAGCGGAATTGAAGCCATCGAAAAAATTTCAGCCCAGATAAGAGCAAATCGCCCCTTCGACATAGTGCTGGTGGATTATCACATGCCCGGAATGGATGGTCTCGAAACCGCTCAGCTTCTGAAAAATGATGAACATCTGAAGACGACTACCGATTTAATACTGCTCTCGTCCGACGATGTAAGTATCAAACGCGAATCACTGGCCAGGCTTGGGTTCAGAAAGTATCTGGTAAAACCGGTTTTTCAGGATGACCTGGTGAAAGCGCTAAATGAGATTACCGAAGCGAAAATTGAAAAACAGGAAGGAAAACAAGGAGAAAAGTCCGGCTGTGCAAAACTGGCTAAAAACCCTGTGGTTATTCTACTTGTCGAAGATAATCTCATCAACCAGAAACTATTTTCTGCCATGCTCACCAATCTCGGCTGCATGGTTACCTGTGCTTCCAACGGTCGTATTGCTGTTGAAAACTATTTGGCCAACGAATACGATCTGATATTCATGGATGTACAAATGCCTGAAATGGACGGATTTGAAGCAACTATTCTTATCAGAGAAGAAGAAAAGAAAACCCTCAAACACACACCGATTGTGGCGCTAACGGCCCATGCCATGAAAGGCGACAAAGACAGATGCCTCGAAGCCGGAATGGACGAATACGTCACCAAACCCATTACCATTAAGAGCATGCTCACTGTGCTGAACAAATTTAATCTGGTTGAATAACCACTTTCAAATCGCTAATTTATGAAAAAATGGTTTCTAAATCTCAGGATAAGGCATCGCCTGAACACCATGACCGCCGTTTCGCTCCTGAGCATTTTTCTGATCGGGTACGCCTCCTGGTATTTTTTCAGGACTACCAAAGTGCTGACGCTCGTGCTCACCGAGCAACGTATCCACGATGTGAATTACCGCAGCGGTTTGCAGTTGTTTTACGAATATTTGCAGGATAGAAATCCCCAGACGCTCCAGCGGGCTTACCACCATCTTGATTCGGCGGCTCACATTGCCTTTATCTTCAGCAAATCCAAGGATTACCACCACCAGAAGACTTTCGGCCAATACGTTGATGTTCTGCTTGATACCTATGGTCCGACAATAAATTACAGGCGCTCTGATGCTGAATTGCTGGTAAGCCGTTTTAAATTGATGATGCGGATGGACAACCCGCAGATGAATGATGCCCTGGCTATTGCTGATGAAGCCTTTCGAAACGGAGTTAAGGTGAAAGAGGCTATATCAGGTTATCTTGAAAATCCGGACAAAGCGGAAGTTTTCGAGCAGCTTGAAAGTGCCAAACATGAGATGTCGTTGATGGAGGTCAGGTTTGCCGAAGCAATCGCCAAGCTCAATAATTTTGTTATTAACCTTTTGTTGATCAGTATTTTACTGATATCAGCCTTGCTTGGCATTATCACATTCATATCGTCACGGGTAATTTCGGCCACCATTGCCAAACCAATTATGAAAGTGGTTGATAACCTGAGAAGCCTTGCCTCCGGCGACCTTTCAACTGAGATGGTAAATGAAACCCGGGATGAAATCGGCAAACTTCAGTCATCTTTTATTGAGTTGCAATCCAGCCTGAAACAAAAAACAGACGTGGCAACAGCCATCGCCGGCGGAAATTTCCTGCAAAAAGCAACTCTTCAAAGCGATAAAGATATTCTCGCACTGGCAATCAACCAGATCGTCATAAACTTTAGCGAAGTTATCGAACAGGCCAACCGCATTGCACAAGGAAACCTGGAAACTGTTATCACCATGCGGTCAAACCAGGATGAGCTTGGTCAGGCGTTAATTACCATGACAACTGAGTTGAAAAAATCGAACGAAGAAAAACTTAAACAACTCTGGATCAAAAACAACCAGTCGGAACTAAACGACATAATCCGCGGAGAACAGGAGGTTACCGACCTCAGCCGTAAAATCATCAGCAAAATGTGCCAGATCCTGGGCGCTGGTATCGGTGCAATTTACCTCAGGGACGATGAAGGCGTTTTCAGACTAACTGGCAGCTATGCCTTCAAGTACCGGAAAAATGTAAAAACCGGATACGAATCGGGCGAAGGGATTGTAGGACAGGCGGTTCTCGAAAAACAAACCATCATCATGACGCAGTTGCCCGAAGATTATCTCGCCATAAATTCGGGACTGGGTGAGGCGCCGCCGCGAAATCTTATGGTTACACCCTGCATTTTCAACGATGAAGTGATTGCTGTAATCGAGCTGGGTTCTTTCGATCTTTTCACTGAAAGCCAGGTAAATTTTATCTCCATCATCAGCCAGACGGTAGCAATCGGGCTGCACACTTCGCGCAGCCGCGCCGAGTTGGAAAAGCTCCTCAACAAAACCCAGCAACAGGCCGAAGAGCTTCAGGTTCAGCAGGAAGAACTTCGCCAGGCAAACGAAGAATTGCAGGAACAAACCCGCGCCCTCAAAGAATCGGAACAACAGCTTCAAACCCAGCAGGAAGAGTTACGCGTTACCAACGAAGAGCTTCAGGAACGTACTCATGCCATCGAAAAACAACGCGACGACATCCGCCAAAAGAATGAAATTTTGAAACAAGCGCAGCTCGAGATCGAGCAGAAAGCCCGAGATCTGGAGCTGGCAAGTCGCTATAAATCAGAGTTTCTGGCCAATATGTCGCACGAGTTGCGAACCCCGCTCAACAGCATTTTGGTGCTTTCGCAGGTGATGGCCAACAACAAAACCGGGAATCTTACCGAAAAACAGATCCAATCGGCCAAAACCATTCATTCCTCCGGAGCCAGCCTGTTGTCGTTAATCAACGAAATCCTCGATCTGTCGAAAATCGAATCCGGAAAATTGCAGATCAATGTTGAAAAAATTGTGCTTACCAGCTTCACGCACGACATCCGCGAGATATTTACACCGCTGGCCATGGATAAAGGACTGGAATTTTCTGTCAATATTCACGAAAAAGCGCCAGAGTCTATCCAAAGCGACAACCTGAGGGTGCAGCAAATCATCCGGAATCTGCTCTCCAATTCCATTAAATTTACCAACCAGGGAAGCGTAAAACTTAATGTTTACAGACCCGAACCCAATCAGATTGACCAGCCAAAGAGCATCGAACCGGGCGACATGATTGTGTTTGAGGTGGAAGATACCGGGATTGGCGTGCCAACCGAGCAACAAGAGGTTATTTTTCAGGCTTTTACGCAGGCTGATGGAACTACTTCCCGAAAGTTTGGCGGTACCGGACTAGGTTTGACTATCTCGAAAAACCTTGCTCATATTCTGGGTGGTGAAATTACCCTCGAGAGTGCACCCGAAAAAGGATCAGTGTTCAGGCTTTGGCTCCCGGTTACCTTCACCGGAAAACAGACGGAAAAGAGAGCACATCCGGTCATTAAACCAGTTGCACAGCCTGAAGCGCTTTCGGTTGATTATCCCGCATCCATTCGTGAAGAACTAAAGCATCAACAGAAAAAACCCGTTTTGGAATATAACAACGGGAATAATGACGGTCCTAAAGATGACCGGAAAATGATCAATAAAGGCGATAAATTTATTCTTGTCATCGAGGACGATCACAATTTTGCAAAGATACTGTACGACCTGGCGCACGAAAAAGGTTTCAAATGCCTGATTGCACCCAACGGCGAAACAGGTCTTCATTATGCTGATTACTATAAACCGGACGCCATTATTCTCGATATCGGCCTTCCCGGAATTGATGGCTGGCAGGTGATGGACAGGCTGAAGGACAACCCGGAAACCAGGCACATCCCGGTTCATTTTATGTCGGGAAAGGATAAAAGCCTGGATGCCATGAAAATGGGAGCCATAGGATTTCTTACCAAACCCATCAGTTTAGAACAACTCGAAGAGGCTTTTGCGAAAATTGAAACATACATCTCCAAACAATTCAAAAGACTGCTCGTGGTGGAAGATGATGACAACATGCGCAAAGCCATTGTCGAACTTATTGATGACAAGGACGTTACCATTACATCAGTTCCCACTGGCGCTCAAGCAATTGACCAAATCCGAAAACAGGATTTCGATTGCATCATCCTTGACCTCGGGCTCAAAGACATGCCCGGTGACGAGTTGCTCAAAATGATCGGAAAGAAGGGCGAAAACAGCTACATCCCGGTTATCATCTACACCGGAAAAGAGCTCAGCCGCGACGAAGAAGACCGTTTGCTTCAGTATTCTGACCGCATCATTATAAAGGGTGTAAAATCGCCGGAACGACTGCTTGCCGAAACCACGCTCTTCCTTCACCGTGTCGAATCCAGCCTCCCCGAAGAGAAACAACAGATGCTCCGGGTAGCGCATCAGAAGGAAGACATAATGAAAGACAAAAAGATCCTTATTGTGGATGATGACATGCGCAACGTGTTTGCTCTCAGTAGTTTATTAGAAGAAAAAGGACTTCGGATCGAAGTAGGACGAAATGGAAAAGAGGGGCTGGCTAAGCTGGAACAAAACCCGGATATCAACCTGGTACTCATGGATATAATGATGCCCGAGATGGATGGATACGAAGCCATCAGAAGAATCAGAAAAAATACACGACTCAGCAAATTGCCGGTGATTGCTCTCACTGCCAAAGCCATGCAGGGCGACCGCGATAAATGCATTGAAGCCGGCGCCAACGATTACCTTACCAAACCTGTGGACACCGCTAAACTCCTCTCCCTGATCAGAGTATGGCTATATCAGTAAAAGAACATATTGACCCCGTTTCCGAAAGCGAACTCATCGAGATAGAACTGTTTCTTCAGGCTATCCACATGAAGTTTGGATACGATTTCCGAAACTACGGCAAAGCGCATATCCGCCGCAGAATCAGGCACCGGATGGTCGCATCCGGATTTAGTTCGGTGAGCGAAATGACCCATAAACTTTTGTATGATTCCTTCTTTTATCAGGAGGTTTTGCAGGATTTGTCCATCACTATTACTGAGATGTTTCGTGACCCCGAGTTTTATAAAGCGGTTCGTAATGAGGCGGTTCCGTTTTTAAAGACCTATCCTTTTGTAAAAATCTGGCATGCCGGATGCGCTACTGGCGAGGAGGTGTACTCCATGGCGATTCTTTTGCTTGAAGAGGGTTTGCTCAACCGCGTGCAGATTTATGCTACCGATTTCAACCAGATAGCCTTGCAAAAAGCCAAAGAGGGAATATACCCAATCGAGAAGATCAGGGAATATACCTTCAATTATCAGAAAAGCGCCGGCAAGTCGAGCTTTTCGGAGTATTACAATGCTTTGTACGGCTCGGTGAAAATGAACGAATCGCTGAAAAAAAACATCGTATTTGCCGATCACAACCTGGTTACCGATGGTGTCTTTGGCGAAATGCACCTGGTAATTTGCCGTAACGTTTTGATCTACTTTGACAGAGACCTTCAGAACAAGGTGATCAATTTGTTTTATGAGAGCCTGATCCCTGGCGGAATGTTGTGCCTGGGAAGTAAGGAGAGCCTGCTTTTTACCGATAAAGCAACGGCATTTGACACCATTTCGGAGAAGGAGAAAATTTACAGGAGAAAGTTTATCAAATAACCCTTCCAATGAATTACAAGGCGGTGGTCATCGGCGCTTCTGCAGGCGGAATTACAGCATTGGGAAAAATTCTGCCGCGCCTTCCACTCGATTTTGCTTTGCCGGTTCTGATTGTGCAACACATCAGCCCCAACTCCGATAACTTCATGGTACGTTACTTCGACCGCCTTTGCCAGCTAAAAGTAAAAGAAGCAGATGAAAAAGAAGAAATAAGGCCGGGCACGGTCTATTTTGCCCCGCCAAACTACCATCTTTTAGTCGAAACAGACTTCACCATTTCACTTTCTGTTGACGAACGGGTGAACTTTTCCCGTCCGTCAATTGATGTTCTATTCGAGTCGGCAGCTGATGCGTGGTGTTCGCACCTGATCGGTATTATCATCACCGGCGCCAGCAGCGATGGCAGCAAGGGTTTGCGAAGGATTGGAAAATGCGGGGGGTTGACCATTGTTCAGGACCCCGCCGAAGCCGAATCGTACATGATGCCCGAATCAGCCATTAAAATTGCCAACGTTGATAAAATACTGAAGCTGAATGAAATCGCTGACCTTTTGCTGCAAATCCATCAGCAACTCCGGCGTGATAATTAGACCATCAACCTTTTTAAAACTATGAATATCAAAAGCTTTCATGATTTCCACCCCGATGAACTCTATGCCATTTTCCGGCATGTTTATCTCACCTCTTCCTTTATGAGTGATGATTTCGACCGGAAGTTCAGCAGTTCGGTTCAGTTTAAAAACCATTACCAGAAATTACTTGAACGACCGGGTTCTTTTCTCCTGATTGCAATGGTGGAGGAAAAGCCGGCCGGTTACCTGGTTCTTGAACCGAATTCTGCCCAAAACCTGAAGCACACGGCCTGGCTGAACATGGGAATTATTGATCGTTTCCGGGGCCAGGGTATCGGGGTAAAACTGGTAGAGCAAGCTTATAATCGGGCAGCTTCCGAGGGCATTATCGAAATTATCTATCTCATGGTTCGCAGCGATAATTTTGCAGCGCTTCAACTTTACAAAAAGACCGGTTTTGAGATGCTCGCCAGGTTGGAAAAAGACACCAAAATCGGAGATGAATACTATGACGGGATATTGATGCGGAAATTCATTCAACATTGATTCATACAATTCCCGGTCTGCTTATTATTGGCTGCAATGGATAAAGTATTGCTGCCTGGCAGGGTTGTATTCATACATTGTCTTTAGCGCCTGGCCAAAATTTCCGCCCACAACATAAATTTTTTCTCCGATGCTAACCGACCCAAAGTAAGATCGGGGTGATGGGAGGGAGGCGGTTTCTTTCCATTCATTGGTCAAAGGATAATATTCAAGTGTTGTTGTGCCAAAGCTGTATGCATCTCCACCTCCAATAAGGTAAATCCTGCTGTTGGCTGATGCTCCGCTACATCCGGCGCGGTAACCCGGCATTGGGTAAAGCGTAGTCCACGTGTTTGACGAAGGAGAATAATATTCATTCACATTCAGAATATCCTGGTTCCATCCGCCAATTATGTATATTCCATCATTCAAAGTAACAGTAGCGAAGTCGGTTCTGGCGGTTGTCATTGCAGTTTTATCGGTCCAGGTATTGTTTCCGGGATCAAACATCTGATTTGTATTCAACGCGGCATTGTTGAAGTAACCCCCAATAAGATAGATTTTTCCTCCCACCACGGCGGCTCCGCCTCCCGATCTTGCCTGGGGGAGGTTAGTGGCCAGCGACCACGAATTGGTAGTGATATTATACATCTGGTTCCGGTTGGTTATGGTTGATCCCGTGTAACCACCCAACACATAAATCTGGTTGCCAACCACAGCTCCCGCCGCATAAACCACTGCCGTATTCATGTTGGATTTCCGTGTCCAAACGCCGGAATTCGTATCATACTCCTCAACAATGTTACTCACCGACCCAATACCATCCCATCCGCCCATCACATAAATCTTGCTTCCGGCGGCCACTACCACAGCACCATATCGGGCATAACCCATCGAGGGCATCTCTTTCCACTGGTCGCCGGCATAAAAGCTGTTCCCAGAGTAAGTATAGCCTGCAGGCGGGCTCGGATTAAGGCTTTGAATGCATCCGCCGGGAGGCACAACCGCATTGGTAGGAACGGGCAGTTTTACAAATCCTCCATTGGAAAGGAATATCGTATCGTTGGCAATCGAAATTACCTGAAGTTCGTTGGAAGAACTGTTGTCGAAGTCTGATACATCAATATTTACAGTATTTCCACCAGAAATCTGCAACTGCCTCACGGTTCCGAGCGCAGTAGCGGAAAGTGTCTGATTGTCGGAATCGCTGACTGATCCACCTCCGGGATTTAGTGCTATGACATATCCGTTTTTGGATATGGTTTGTAGCTCATTTGTGTTGCTCAAATCGCCGCTGTTCGAGATAATTTTGTCCGAAATGGTTATGCCCTCCCCCGGAAAATACCCGGCGCCACCATCACCGGCAAACAATGCGTAAGGTACAGAAAGTAGCTGGCTTTGTCCTGCAAGCACGAAATTGCGACCACCATCTGCGTCGAATTCAATTCGGATAAAGTAAATGCCTTCCCCCCAGTTGATTTCAGAAATGGCTCCGTTTTGATTGTTCCCATTGCCTACCTGCAGATTGATTCTTCCAAGGTTATCTGTTGTAATTTCCTGAATTTCACTGTACTCAATTGTGCTTTGAATTGTGTCGGAAAGAATGCTGATGCGCAGGCTAACCGCTTCATTTACCATTGGGATTCCATCTGAATCTCTTAAAATAGCCTGATACTGAAACGCATTTGGAGATTGAGCCAATACCTGAAGTTCAAGTAAGAGTATAAAAAATGTGATCAGCGTCTTTTTCATAGTAATTCAGTTAAATGGTTGAACAAGTATCATTTTAGAGTGGAATTGAAAGGAATATTCCGGAAAGGATCAGCTCTTTTTCTTCTTTTTTTTGGATAAATACTCTTCATACATCTGGTAGATCAAACCATCAGCAAGCCCGATTTTGGGCACATGCACAGAATCAGCTTTGATAATACGGGTGATAAAACCAAAAACTTCCGCAGCCGGCAAGATAACATCTGCCCGGTCAGGCCGCAAACCAAGGATTTCTATCCGCTCTTTCAGGTCAAAGCTTTTCAGGTGATTCACAGCATGCTGAAGCCTATCAACCGAGATGGTCATGGCGTCCGGTGAGCCGTAAATTTTTGCTAATTTATTGATATTTCCTCCTGAACCAATCAGGTTGATTAGTCCAAAACTATCTTTAAACTGAATGAGCCACTCTTCAAGACTTACCCACTCCGATGGTGGTACTTTGTCGCTAATCAGACGTAAAGTTCCGATTTTGAATGAATTGGCAGCAAGTAGTTTGTGACTGGATGTGACCGATATTTCGGTGCTCCCACCCCCAAGGTCAACATACATGGTCAGTTTCTTTTCAGCAGGAAATGCATGATCGTCTGATGCTCTGATAATTGCTGCCTCTTCCAGCCCATCAACGATCCTGACATTTATTCCAGTCTGCTTTTTTATTTTTTTGATCAATTCTTCGCCGTTCACAGCTTCCCTTATGGCAGCGGTTGCGCAAGCTGTAAAAGACTCAGGTTTGTATACGTCAATCAGCAACCGGAAAGCTTCAAGCGTTTTGATCAATTTTGACGCCCTCTCTTTTGAAATCTTGTTACTGTTGTAAACATCAAGGCCAAGTCGGATTGGAATCCGGATCAACGTTGCCTTCTCCACCCTGATTTTCCCATCCTGCAAAAACGCATTTGAAAACAGCAACCTGACTGCGTTTGAGCCAATATCTATTGCGGCAAAAATCATAATCGGAACTTTTATCGTTTGTAATGCAAAGTAAATTGAAAATTGATGATACAGTAAATAATTTCAAGAATGTGGTTCAAAGTTTTTCTCAAAATCACCTGATGCTTATGAATAGGCAGGATGGCCAGATCATTCGGACAGATACTTAATAAGCGGGAAAATTTTTTGATGAATAGAAATTTTTCTTGTACAAAAAGATAATACAAGTATCTTTGCAGCCCGTTTCACAAAAATAGTTCCTGAAAATAATGGGAGTTTAGCTCAGTTGGTTCAGAGCATCTGCCTTACAAGCAGAGGGCCACTGGTTCGAATCCAGTAACTCCCACTTGATAATCAAAGGCTTACAGACAAAATTTCTGTAGGCCTTTTTTATTTCCGGAACATTTCCGGAACATAATGTTTCTTAAGGCTTACTTTCTTTAGTGATTCAGACCCTTCAATTCAACATAAATCTGAAGATTTTCCTGGCAAGTTTGCTTCCCTGACAGGCAGGTTTTGTTTGGACGATCCTTGTCTGAATTTGCCGATCATCGAATGAATCATCATCTCACCTACACCTTTAATAATTCAATGTTGTGGTAGGCATAGAGACCCGTACACGAATCTTTACTGCTTTCAGGTACATAGGGTTACCTTTTGCAAGAAGATCGCTATTTCATTACATTTTTGTTGACAATCAATTGTTTTGACTCTGTAAAGATACTTTTGAAAATAGCAAAGTACTTTGGAATGGAGTGGCTATTATTTAGAATCAGTTAAAATCAGCTTTAATGTGGAAGAAATTGAAGTGACATTAGTTTTTCATGCTATTTTCGCTAACTGAACAAATAAAAAATGATGACAAACGGAGAAGAACATTTTCACAACGGCTTTCGATATTCAATAGATTATGCTGATGAAAACAACATTCCTGTGATTGAACATTCAAAGCCGCGACCGGATTTTCTTTTCAAGTACTATCCAATGAACAACTACAGCGTAAATGCCTTAACTTATGGATACTTTTACGCTTCTCACCCATTAGAACTTAATGACTGCCTTGATAGCAGTCCTTTATTGTTGTTCACTTCCAAACCACTTGAATTTGAACTTTATGATAAATTCTTTGGGTTTATGTATGAAAACAATAGGCAAAAGTTGATTGATTATTGGAAGGAGGACTGTGAAAAAGAAAGTCGCTGTAAGGGGTATATTGCAAATATGTACACACTTGTTACCTCAAGATATGGCTTAATCTCAATGACCGAAAAGGAAAATCATACCCTGATGTGGCCTCACTATACTGGTGAAAAGGGCTTTCAGTTAAAATTTAGAGCTGCTGAACTCGAAGAAAGTATTGAAAACAATCTGAAAAATGGCAAAGGCCAGTATTTGGGTTTGCATCCCATTAACTATGTAAATGAGCTGAAGCCAATTGATATTTACCCATTCAAGACATTGTACGTTCCATTTGCTTACTCAGCAAATGTAAAAGCCGAGGATTGGGAATATGAACAGGAGTGGAGATTTTTAATCAGTAACTTCAACATGGGGGTACCTTTTAGCAAGGCGGGTTTAAATACCATTCCCGACATCCAGGGTAACATTAAAAACCGAAAAACCTATTATGACTCTGATTTGATTGTTGAAATTTGTCTTGGCCGAAATTTTTTCACTCAGGAAAATTTTGAAATCGAACAAATCACCAAAATGGAATTTAGAGTTAAGCCAAAACATAAAACTCCCGACGACATCAATATTCATGAAGAAATGATGAAATTCATTTCGTCCAGGATGAATGATAGAGTTTATCATTCCGGCGTAAAATATGAATTCAACGAAAAGGGCAGTCCTTTCTTAATGAGAACAAAAGAGCAGATTGAAATTAAGTTGCAGGAAGGTGGATGGTATCAATTGAATAGAACCGCTAACGTGATTAAGTACATGGGATCAACAGATTAAACACAGAGAGCCAAATTAATAGTCAGAATTTTGCTTAAACCTTAATAATGCCCATAATCACCTAGTATAGCGCAAGATTATCATCTCAACAAGCCCCGAATAATTTATCTTTGCTTTTTGATTGCAATGACCACATTAACTTAGCGAAACCGTGAAACACACCAAACGCAGTAAATACAGTACAGCTTTCAGTGCGGGGGCGCTTTTGTTCAAGGAGTCTGAAGCTATAGTGAATAGTATCATAGATGAGGAGGCTTTTATCAGGGGTGATGAAACGATTGATTATGAATGTATTCCTGTGAACTCTGATGCCTCCAAAAAGAGGCTAAGGACTGAAGTAGTTACCAGATTGCGAAATTTAGGAGACCCCCATTTTATGAAGATTTACAAAAACGGAACGAAAGAAGACAAGTTGCTGATCCTTTTTTATGCCGCATGTAAAACTTACCGCCTTATCACCGACTTCATGATTGACACTGTCCTGGATAAATGGTATCACATGGATTATGAATTAAGTAATGCTGATTACAAAAATTACCATTTTCGGCAAATGGACAAACATGAGGAGTTGAAGGATAACTCTACTCTCTTGATCAAAAAACTTTCGAATGTGACCCTTAGAATGCTGGTTGAATTGGGAATGCTGAAGGAAAACAAACTACAAAAACAACAATACAATCACTCCATTTTAGCACAAATTGCAGCAAGCGGTGATGCCTGGTTTCTGGAAGTGTTGCTGCTGAATAAAGAAGAACGAAACGAAATATTATCCTGATGATCAATATTGACAAGCTTTACGATTTGATGGCCGATAAAGGTTTCCAGGAGCCAACAACCGGAAACCTTTTTTTTCCTGCCTATATCTACACCTACCCACCTGAAAATGAATACGAGATCAGGGAGCAATTGCAATTGCTGAGCGAAAAACTAAAGCGTCCCAATAATTTCCTCGAATGTATGGTGATCAACATTTATCACGAGATGATTGAATACCTGAAATCCACCATTTTCGCAAACGAAAGTTTGTTCGACAGCATTATTCGTTCAGAAAAGGAAGATCCGCAGGAGGCTCATGAATGGCTATGGCATGAAGTGAATGATGAAAAATTCCTCCTGTTTTTGGAAAAGAAGGTGCGTCAGTATTTCGAGCCTGTGCATGAAAAGAGAGTGTATCTGATATTGTATGGTTTTGGAAGTGCATTTCCCTATTTGCGCGCTTCGCATTTGCTTGCACGAACTGAAAAACTGATCAAGGAGTTCAAGGTTGTTGTGTTTTACCCGGGAGAGTATGCCAAAGCCAGATACCACCTTTTTGGTTTGCTGGACGATGATCACATGTACAGAGCTAACAATTTGAACATTCAACTCGGTGAGACAACCAATTAATATCCCCCCAAATTCAACAAATGATGACGATTAAAGATCTTTTCGACAGAGACATTACAAGACGAATTAACCCTGCCGTGGTAGTGAGCGAGATGGATACCTATTCCATCAATCAGGAAATTGATGAATACGTTTTCACACCCACAATCACCAAAAATATCTACAAGTTCCTTGATGCTGTGGTGAACAAAAAGGAGGGAAAAACGGGCATTTGGATCAGCGGCTATTATGGCAGCGGTAAATCACATTTCATCAAATATCTCTTTTATTGCCTTCACTCAGCCCATGCAGAAAAGGCATTCGATCATTTTAAGACATCAGTAAATGAGCTCGACCCACTGGAAGAGCCTAATCCGGGTTTAGTATCCACCCTCCACAACAAATTGGTTAAACTTATGGTGGATGAAATCATTTTTAATATTGATGCTGTTTCTGATCGTAAAGATTCGAAGGAGCGGATTACTCGTGTATTTTTAAATCAGTTCAATCAGTTTCGCGGCTACAACAACACCAACATTGCGCTGGCGCTATATCTGGAGAAACCTCTGGATAAGGCTGGGCTTTATTCGAAATTCAAGGAGCGTATTAAGCAAACCTTGAACGAGGACTGGGACGGGAATCAGCTTCGATTTACAAAAAGGTACCTTGACAAGGTAATTGATATTGCAGCCGAATTTGATCCCGATATTGACAAGCAATCGCTCAGGGCAGCTATTATGGACAGGAACCAGGATTACACCATTGAGTTTCTTATCGGCGAGTTGCAGGATTTTCTTGCCGACAAATCACATGAGCACAGGCTGCTGTTCCTGATTGACGAAGTTTCGCAGTACATCGGGTCGGATACTACCCTGCTGCTGAACCTTCAGACGATAGTGGAGGAGATTGGATCAAAAATCGGAACCAGGGTGTGGGTAGTGTGCACCGCACAACAGGAGTTGAAGAATTTGGTGGCAAATACCGATAACAAAGCAGAAGATTTCGGGAAAATTTTTGCCCGCTTTGAAACAATGATCTCATTGGAAAGCCAGGATGCTGCTGTAATTACCAAGAAAAGGGTGCTCGAAAAAAACTCAGAAGGAACCGGTATTTTAAACGACTATTACCGCAACAACAAAGGAGCTATCGAAAACCAGTTTGTATTCGATCATGACCTCTATACCAATTTCAATTCAAAGGAAGATTTTATCCTTACTTACCCTTTTGTTCCCTATCAGTTCAGGTTGATCTCCGATGTGTTCGAATCGTTCAGCAATGTTGGTTATGTAGGCGAAGGGGTAAAGAATACCGAGCGCGCCATATTGGGAATCACCCATTTCACAGCAAAGCTTTGTAAGGACAACCAGACGGGTTTCTTCGTTCCTTTCGATCTCTTTTTTAACGAGCAGTTGGAGAAAAGCTTGTCACACTATGCGCGTAACATTCTTGACAGGGCATACAATATCAGGGAAATACAAAAAGACCCATTTGCCCGGCGGGTAGTCAATGCCCTTTTTATGATCTCCAACCTTGGCGAGCGTCACAGCGTGAACTTCCCAGCTACCGTCGAAAATATTGCGCTGTTGTTGATGGATGCTGTTGATACCCCAAAGGTTGAAATACAACAACTGGTGCAGACTGTTTTAGCTGAGTTGGTGGATAAAAACATTATCCAGGTTTCGGAGGGCAAATACCGCTTTTTAAAAGAGGACGAAATTGAGGTGGCGCAGATGATCAAAAATTTGCCGGTGACCAGCGAAGACAGGCTCTCTTATTTTTATGAAGACATCATTCTGAAAATCGTTAAGCCTGATCCTGTGGTCAATTTCGGCAACAGGGGTTTTCGCATGGCAATACAGATTGACGACAAGCAGATAGCCCAATCCGGGGACTTCAACCTCAAGTTTTCCGTGTTCGATAACAGCGACCTCGACCACATTGCTCATCTTACCCCAACCAACGATATGGTGATTGGGATTTGCGAATGGTTCAATCATGACAACGATTTTAAAACTAAGGTGCTGGAGTATGTAAGAACCCAGAAATTTATCCGGTTGAACTCATCATCAGCGACAGGAAACAGAATGCAGACCCTGGCCAATTTCAGGGAGGCCAACAAATTGCTCCTCCGTGAGATTCATTTGCGGTTCGAAAAGATGTTCATGCAAACCGGATTCGTATCGAAGAACCAGGTAATTGGCGCTGAAGAATTGAATACATCCGCTGCCGCATCGCGGTTTCAGCAGATGGTGATCCGCCACATGGAGGAGTTGTACAGCAAGCACAGACTAAGCAGCGATTATGCCGCATCCTCCGCCACGATTATTACCAATGCCCGCTCCAAGCAAAAGTCGCTTTACAACGAGCTAAAGCCCGCCGAGGAGGAGGTCAATAACAGGCTGAACCTCGAAGGAGAAAGCCCCGTGGCTGGAGACATTGTAAAGTTTTTCGGTAAGCCCCCCTATGGTTGGAAGGACATATCTGTGCTTGATGTATTGTTGCAATTAGCCAGGAAAGGACTGCGAAGGTTTGAATGGCGGGGCGAAGAGATTGATCTGGAAACTTTTGCCGATAAAGCCATTAACACCCGCGAACGGGATGCGATAACCATACACAAAGAAAAAATCCATTCGAGGGAGCAGGTGGAGGCATTTATCCACGCACTGAATCATGAGATTTTCCTGGAGAATATAATCCCTTCCGGTTCATCCGACTTTAAAGTAGTGATGGAGATATTCAGAAAGAAACTTGAACCCATCATATTAAAGGTGAATCAGTTGAAGGATGAATATGAATCGCGGCCATTGTCCATCCATTTGAAAAACTACCACAAAGCCCTTAGCGATCTATATCTGGCCAGAAACAACGACGAGGTGATGGAGCAGGTGTTCAGCAACAAAGGGAAACTTAAAGCGCTTCGCGATAACTTCTCCATACTCGAAGAGTTTATCAGCCACCACATCACTGATCTTGAACAGATCATCCGGTTTGTCGAGGTAAACAAAAACAATTTCGACGCCCTTGACGAACTCCAGCAGGTGAAAGCCGGCGAGCTATCCTCCTATCTTGCTTCCGATCATGAACCGTGGGAAAAGTATCCGCAGATGAAAAAGGCCTACAAGGAGTTGCACACTGCCATTGCAGGTCATATCAATAAACTCAGGGACGATGTATTGAAGCTTTACGAAAGCATTTTCGACGAAATAGCCCGGCGCGCCGGGGAGCTGGGGGTGGATGACGCCAACGTAACCACTGAGCCATCTTCAATGCTGCAGAAAATTAGGAAAGAGAGCCAAATTGCACAACTGGAAATTTACGAATTGAAAGCCGGTGAGTTCAGGGCTAAAAACTTCAAATCACTCGATGATTTCAAGGCAAGGCAAACTGCCAAAAAAACCGGTGGGGATTACGAGCCAAGCATCCCCGTGATGCTTGCAGCCGAAATGCCTCCCACTACCATCGAAACCCCTGAGCAACTGGACGAGTACCTGAAAAAACTCAGAGAAAAACTTATGATCAAGCTGGCGAAAAACAAGAAGCTTTTCATCAACTGATAGCGAGAGCATGAAAACAAACAACATCAAATCGTTTGCGAAGAAAGCCCGCCTGATCCTGCTCGATGGCGTTGCTTTTCAACTTAAGTACTGGGGTTTTGATGAAAATGGCACTGTCGGCAGCGCTGTAACGCCCACCGTTGGCGGGTACGCTTTCAGGGGACAAATATTTAACGATGCAGGCGTGCCGGCCAAATGGAACAGGTTGAAGAGCCGGATGACCAGCAAACAGGCTGTGGAGGATGTAAAAGAAGAGGCTGCCTACACCTGGTTCAACCGGCTGATGGCCATTAAGATACTCGAGATGAACCGCTACATCCCCGAAACGCTGGCCTTCACCGGAGGCACACGCACACCGGCTATCCTGCAGAAAGCCAAACGCGGCGAACACGACATCAGCCAGAAAGAGGAAGCACGGCTGCTTAACGAATGTTTGATGGATAACCGCGACGAACAGGCGCTTGCCATGCTGCTCATCAACTATTGTCACAACAACCGGCTACTCAACAATGTTTTTGGAAGGATTGACGACTTCACCGAAATTCTGCTGCCCCAAAACATGATGCAAAAGGACGGACTGCTCGACCTGATCAACTCCGGGATGATTGATGCCGCCGACTTTAAAGAGGTGGAACTCATAGGCTGGCTCTACCAGTTTTACATCTCCGACAAAAAGGACAAGATTTTCGCTGATTTTAAGAACAACAAAAAAGCCCGCGCCGAAGATATCCCCGCCGCCACACAGATTTTTACCCCCAAATGGGTGGTTAAGTACATGGTTGAAAACACAGTGGGCAAGATATACCTGGATTACGAGCCATCTTCCTCCCTGAGAGTGGAAATGAAATACCTGGTTGAAACCCACCCGGGCACAAAACAGGACGCTGAGCTTGTCGAAGCGTCAGGCAGTAAACAACCCCTTAACCTTTTCTCCGAACACCCCTCTACGGGCACTGAGCCTGCCGAAGCGCCGCTCATCTCCGACATTACCCAACTCACACTACTTGACCCCGCCAGCGGGAGCGGGCATATCCTCGTAACCGGTTTCGACCTCTTGTTTAAGATGTACCGTGAGGCAGGCTATTCTTCCCGCCAGGCTGTGGAAAACATCCTGAAAAACAACCTTTTTGGTCTGGAAATTGATGACCGCGCCATGCAACTGGCAAGGTTTGCCGTGCTCCTGAAAGCGGCACAGTATGATGCCGGTATCCTGAACCGCGATATCATCCCTCATGTGTATAGTTTCCCTGAAGCCGACCATTTCTCCACTGAGGAACTTCATACTTTCCTGGGGCACGCAGGACTGGCTTATACGGCTGAACTAAAAGACGCCCTGAACCTGATGAACCAGGGCAAAAACATAGGCTCAGCCCTGAAGCTACAACTGAGCGAAAGCTGCAAAGCACACCTGCTTAAAACCTTTAAGCAATGGACTGAAAAAGCAGCAAGCCTCAGCCTTGATATAGAAAAGCTGGGCATCTGGTACCGCCTGAAACCTTTTCTAGAGGTACTTTTATTAAAGACAAGACGCTTTAAATCTGTGGCAGCTAATCCTCCGTATTTGACTGAGAAGAATATGAACAATGAATTACGTCAATACGTGAAGACCTACTATAAGAAATCTGCTTCGGATCTATCTATGATTTTCATGGAGGTTATATCTGACTTTTCATTAACAAAAGGATACTTGTCAATAATTAATCAGTGGTCGTGGTTATGTACTGACGATTTTATTAGTCTAAGAGAATGGTTTTTAAACACTTTTCATATAAAGTCTGAATTATTTTTAGGAATTGGCGTTTTCCCTGAGCTAAATTCAAAGAAAGTTCAATCTGTAGCCATAGTATTTCAAAATGAAATGTCTAATAGCGACTCTATTTTTATAAAATTGGATGAAGTGTTTAATGCGCGTTGGAAGGAAAACAACTTCTTTAATCCGAAATTGAAATATTCAAAAAATCAAAAAGATTTTCAAAGAATAGAAGGCTATCCATTTACATTCTGGTTTAATGAAAATTCATATCAATTATTTGATGATAATAAATATTTGGGGAACATCCTGGATCCAAGACAAGGAATGGCAACAACTGATAATAAGCGATTTTTAAGATCTTGGCATGAGGTTCCATATTACAAAATTGGATTTAATCTATCACATTTAGAATATCTTAGGTCGAACAGTAAATATACTCAAGTTTCCCACTTCTTAACAGCTTAAAAATCAGTTGAGGAAAAAATGGAATAAGTAGTGGTATATTGAGATAAATTGTTAATTTTGAGGTGATTAAACAATAAAAT
>Ga0209835_1000212_pt1 | contig 40648 bp, 41 predicted proteins | sample LakKivwa52mmetaG_FD_184138 | JGI IMG/M metagenome (GOLD analysis project Ga0209835, IMG submission 184138) | Anoxic lake water microbial communities from Lake Kivu, Rwanda to study Microbial Dark Matter (Phase II) - Lake Kivu water 52m metaG... | ecosystem: Environmental > Aquatic > Freshwater >... | reverse complement strand
GGCATATTCGACGCCATTCGGGCAATTTTCAAGTCGCAGGATTACGCATCCGCGCGCGAGGCTGCGCGCACCGCCGAAGCCGAGCATGACGCGCTGAAACTATGGGTGGCGCAAAACCTCCCGGCGGAATACGAGCGCCCGTTCGACCTGGCGGGGGGCTACAGCGCGCTTTCGCGCGCCGACGTTTTCGATGGCAGGATTTCCCGCTCGCAGTATTGGGGGTATCTCCGCTATTCGACAGACCTCCTCTCATCCGGGGTTGCGCTTGCGAAGGAGTCGGTCTACAGGAAGTTCACCCCATATTCGTTTCCGGCGTACCTTCGCGAGATGGGCGCCTCGCGCTCTTCCCGCGCCGCGCGCAGGGCGCTCCTCTCGAAAATTGCGCGCACCTGCCACTGCTCGCTTGCGCAGGCGTCTGGCTACCTGCCACTCGTTTCAGCATACGTCTCCAAAGGGGGCGCAAAAGCTGCGCAGGAGTTCGGCATCGACGAGGAGGATGCAGCATTTCTTTCCAATCCCGCCCCCAAGGCGGCCCGCAAGGCGCAAGCCGGCGGGGCAAAAAAGGGAAAAGGGGGCGCAGCCCCGCCGGGTGAGCCGCATGATTAAGGAGGACAAAAAACAGGCAGGGCTTTTTTGCGAGAGCGACCCCTCTGCCGCGCGAAGGCTTTCGGATTCCGGCTTTGGCCGCATGAACGGCAACCAGCCGGTTTTCCATCCCCTCGAGGTGGCATACATGCTCAAACTCGGCATCGCCTCATCGGACCGCACACTCCAAAAATTCGTCGCAGGTCAGGCAAAGCGCGACAGGCGGTTCCCTTTCGCATTCGATGTCTATTCGTGCATAAGGCAAACCGGGCGCATCGTTCGCCCATACTCTGGGAAAGAGGGCGCAGGCTACCTTCGCGCATACGCGCCAGGGGCAGGTAGGCTTGAGGAGCGCCCCTCCCATATCATATGCCTCCTTCCGGGGAAGGCGCCATCCGCAAACTCCCTCGGGCGGGAAATCGCCATTGCCCACAAGGTGCGCCTAGACCTGATAGTCGCATATGGAGAACCCGGCAGCGTGCGCTTTGTGAAGGTGGCAGCCTTCAATTTCTGAACGGTTCCGCAACAGGCCCGCCATTGCACAAGCCCCCACGCTTTTATTCGCTCCTGCGCAACACAACTCATGCAGCACTGTCTCTCCTGCGGGTCGATGATAGACGAGTACGATTCGGCTTATTATGCGCGCAACATGCTGTGCATACCGTGCTATTCACGCAAGGCTTCGGAAACCATGGCAACCTGCTCAAAGTGCGGCATCCGTATCCGCAGCGAGGAAACGCGGCGGCACAGGGGGGCGATGTGCTGCAACTACTGCGCCTCCGAGCTTGAGCGCGATGAGAAAAAGCCAACCTGCCCCGTGTGCGGAAGGAAAATCGAGCAATGGCAAAAAACGCTTTCCGGGCATGACGGCAGGCAATACCACGAGTACTGTTCATCCGGCATGCCGCGGGGGCGCCAGGCGATGGTATGCGCCGTCTGCGGAAAAAAGGCCGACAGGTTCAGGCTGTATCCTGGCAAGGGCCCCGTCTGCTCAGGCTGCGATTCCGGAAACCCCCCGCCTTCCGGCACACTTGGGGTTCCCCTAATCCGGGGGGTCGTCGGAAGGATCGCGAAGTTCATATTATGAAATGCAAACCACCGCGGAAGATTCCTGCCGCGGTGAGCAACTCACGTCGGCGAACCGAAAAATGGCTTCGACGTATATTCACCACAGCAGCAGATTCCGGGCGGCGCAGGCCCTGTAGAAATGCTTGAATAGTAGCTCCGGCTAACTGTTGATTTGGCGACCAACAGATGTAGCCGGAGAGCTACTATGAGTAAATCTGAGCTTGGAAAACTATTTGAGCATTGCCGGCGGCGCATGCAGCTTTTAATATTCAACCCCCAAATATGCACATGGCAGCCTTGCTCGTTAGCCAGAACTCCTCCTACATTTTCCCTTCGAACATAGACTTGAAAAACTTCCCGGACAAGGAAGCCCACGTGCTCATACGCGGGCTCGAGTCCTTCCGCGGGCAGGATGCACAGGTGCTCCATCGCTGCTACCCGAAACAGGACAGCTCGCTGCTCCAGCTTTTCCTGATAGGCAAGGCGCTTTCCAGGGTCGCCAACCGCATGGAAGCGATAATACCATACCTCCCCTACGCGCGGCAGGACAAGATTTGGAAGGACGGGGAAGTGCTCTCCTCCGAAATCATATGCCACATGGTGGCATCCGCTGGCTTCTCCTCGATTGCCACATTCGACTGCCACTTCCTCAAAAAGCCAGGCATCTTCAACTACGGCGGCATACAAATACGGAACTTCTCGCTTTCGGACGACTTGACCAGCTACTTCCGCAAGAGGAAACCGGACGCCCTTTTCATAAGCCCGGACCAGGGCGCAAATTATCTGGTCGACGATGTTGGCGGGAAGAGCATGATGAAAAAAAGGGGGGATTACCGCAACCACAAGAGGAGCGCACTGCGGCCGGTGGAGTCGCTTTCGCTCGATTTCGACGTGCGCGGGCGCGACGTGGTAATGCTTGACGACATGATCGCCGGCGGCGGCACCATGGTGAAAGCCACGCGCGCGGTACTCTCGTTTGGGGCGAAGTCGGTCTGCTGCGGCTGCACGCACGGCCTTTTCCTGGGCGACGCATACAACAAGCTCCAATCCGCCGGCGTGGAAGAGATAGTCGCGTCAAACACGATCGCATCCGAGGCGTCGAAAATCGACATCCTCAACCCAATAAAGGAAAAAATCCTTGGCAAGTTCTAGGAAAAACCAAGCATCGCCTTCACCATTATGGGGCTTCTTTCAAGCCAACGCGTGCTTTCAGGTGCCATTTGCGGCAGGCGGCTCTTTCTCCGCCCGCCGGAGCCGCAATCAGACCTGCTTTTCGCCTCTCCATCCGACTCGGTCTACATGGGGAAAACCGCGCACCTGCGCACCCCCTTTTGCTGGTGCCCGAAAAAGCTCCTAAACCCGCACATCTGCGTGGTTGGGATGACGGGCTCGGGCAAGTCTTACTTCATCAAGACATTCATAACGCGCGCCCGCCTGGCGCTTGGCGCAAGCGCCCTCATACTCGACTGGTCCGGGGAATACGCGGATTGGGTCCGCGCGGCTGGCGGGGTGGCGATGGATTTCGGGGAAAGCGGGGTGAATCTGCTTTCGCTTTGCGGCGCGCCTCCCCATCAGCGGGCAAGGCAGGTCGTCGAGGCGCTCGAAATCCTTACCGACATCTCGGCATTCCCGGCGCAGAGGCGCATGACTGAAGAAGCGGTTGAAAAAGCCTACCGTTCCCGCGGCTTTGGCCCACATGGCTGGCGCGGAGGGAGGGGAAGAAGCCGCAAGGGGGGCGTTTTTGCCAAACGCAAGCCCCCAACCGAACCAACGCTTCGCGACGCGCTCGCAGTTCTCGAGGCGAACGCCGCCCGCACGCGGGCGCACGACGCAAAGGAAGCCGCCCGCAGGGTGAAAAGCCTCGTTCAAGCGTCAGGCAACTCGTTCTGCACCCAAGGATTCCAGCTTGACTCGCTCCTATGCGGGCTGGTCTGTGTCGACTTGCACGCGCTCCCCCACGAGTCGTTGCGCAGCCTTGCCGGTCTCGCAATCCTCCAATTCGTGAAGGAAAAGATGCGCGGCAGGCGGGTTGCGGCTGGAAGGACGCCCTCGCTTTTCATCGTGATTGACGAAGCATGGAAAATCGCCTCCGATGCGCGCTCGGACGTGGTTTCAATCGTGCGCGAAGGCAGGAAATACGGCATCGGGCTGATAGTCTCGTCTCAAAGCCCGTCCGACGTGCACCAAAGCATCCTGTCAAACGCAGGCACAACAGTATGCTTCCGGCTCCTCTCGGCGCAGGAGCGCGCAACCGTCCGCGCGTCGCTTTCCTATTCCGACCATTTCGAAGGGCAGTCGCACCACCTTTCGGTCGGCCAGGCAATAGTGCATCTCGAGTTTTTTTCGCCCGTCTGCTGCCCGAAAACATTCCTTCTTGGCAGAGTCGAAGGCGAGGAGATTCTTCAAGCAATTTCCATACGGGGTGATGGGATGGATTTGGAAACCGAAAGGGCAGCGCTCCTGCGCAGCCTCTTCGCGCTCGGGCTCTCGGACTCGCAGGCGAACGGGGTGCTGGCGGAATTCGAGAGGAAAAACAACACGCTCCAGGCAAAAGAGTTCGCGCAGATTCTCGAGCGCGCCGGAGCCGGCCGCGCCCAAGTGATTTTCCTCCTCCGCGAGCTTGGAGCAAGCGAGCACGGCATAATCGCGCTTTATGCGTCGCTTGGCTCAAGCCGCCCCGGGGAGGCACGCGCGGTTTTGGGGGCCGTGAGCGGCGCCAAGGTAGGTCGTGCCAAGCCGGCGAAACGCCCCTGCCTCCCGGTCACAACCGGCAGGGCGGCATTTGGGCGGAAAGGGGGGCGAACCCATGGCTGAGGAAAAAAAGGAGAGAATCTGCACACACTCGCTCGAAGTGGAGTTTAGCAGATTTCCGCCAAGCACAGCGAAACTTGCCGCCCTTGGGTTTGAGCAGGCAACGGTTTCAAAATCATCCATTCGGCTCCGCAAGGAGTGGGGCGGGCCGCCTGGCAAGCCCCAGCTGTTTACCGAAATACATCTTGCAAAAAACCGGGCCACCATCTCATACGCCTGCCCTGAAGGCTCCGACCCAGAATTGCGCAGGCTCTCATCAACGCTCATCCTGCTCAGGGCGCTTCTCGCCGCTGGAGAAGCCAAAGCAAGCATCAGGGAAACATGCCTCCTCCTCCTGCCTCCGCTTGAAAATGCGGAAAGGGTGGCGAACGAACCATACGAGCGCCTGTGCCACAGGTGCGCCGAGCTCGAGTCAGAAAACCGACAGCTTTCGTTCCGCGTGCCCCGCATCGCAGCCGCAGCAGAAGCCTGCGCCAGGAGGGAAATCGGGCTTGAGAGGCAAAACGCCGCTCTTCTTGCGCGCATCGCAAAGCTCGAAGCACTTTCTGACGACGCCCTTTCAGAACTGGTGCTTGAATGGATAAGCGCGCACAGGGGGAGGTTCAGCGTCACCGGCTTCTCGAGGGAGAACAGGGTGCCCCCGGCAAGGTGCGAAGAATGCCTCGCGCGCCTTATTGCGCACGGGGCGCTTGTGAAGGCGGGAGGCGGATTTTTGCCGGCAAGGCGCGGCGGCAGCATCTATTTTGGGAAAAAAACCTCCGCGTTCGAGGAAGCGAAGGAAAAGGTTTCCAAAATGCTGTTCCCAAGGAACGGCACGCCCGAAGGGGCTGCCGGAGCGGGCAAGAAATAAAAATCCGGGCGCAGAGCATATGCCATGGAAACACGGCACGTCTTTCCGGTGGCGCTTGCGCTCGCACTCCTGTTTTTTTTCGGCTGTGCGGCGGAGCCTTCGCGCCCCGCTACGCCCGCCAGAAGCCAGGTTGCGCCGCAAGAAGGCTTCCCAGCCGGCGTCACAAACCAATCGTCCGCCCTCCAAGACGCCGCCCCAAGCGGCCTGGTCTGGTATTTTGCCTACGGCTCCAACCTGAATTTCGCAGGGATGCGCTCACGGGTCGGCAGCTGGCCGGAGGCACGCAAGGCGACCCTGATGGGGTTTCGCCGCACGTTCTCCGGCGCGGCAACAATCGCCGAGGACAACTCCTCCGAGGTGTTTGGCGCGGTATATCTGCTGAACGAATCGCAGATGCTCTCGCTTGACAGGTACGAGGGCGTTCCGCGGAGCTACGTGCGCATCAATGTTTCCGTCTTGTCTGGCAACATTTCCCTTCCTGCCGTGGCCTACCAATTCACGTCTCCGCGCAAATTTGCCACGCCTTCGCAAGGCTATCTTGAAATCATCAGGCAGGGGCTTCTGGACCATGGCTATGGGCAAAACGAAATAGGGCTCCTGCTGAGCGAGGCAAACAGCACAAAAAGCTAGCATATGCGCAGCATGCGCCAATCACTGCCGCGAACGGCAAAGCCAACAAACGGGCAGCACAAGAAAAATAGCAGCGCAGCCGTGCCCGCGCGCTTGCGACGTGGGAGTTCACAACCACATCAATTCGCAGCAGCTGCTTTCAAAAATGCCAAGAGGTTTTAACCTTCCGCCCCATATGAAACAGGTTTTCATGGATCTTGGAAGAAGCCTCCGCACGGCGCTCTCGAAGTTCACGGGTGCGCCCGTTGCGGATGAAAAGGCGGTGAAGGCGCTCTGCCGCGAGCTCCAGCGCGTTCTCATATCGTCTGATGTGAACGTAAGGCTGGTCTTCGATCTCACGAAAAGGATAGAGGCACGCGCTCTCGACGCAAGCCTCCCAAAGGGCATCTCACTTCGCGAGCATGTGGTGAAGGTCGTCTACGAGGAGCTCGCTGGAATGATGGGCGAGCGCTACGAACCTCGGATTTCCCCCCACAGGGTGCTTCTCCTCGGGCTTTACGGGAGCGGCAAGACAACGACCGCGGGCAAGCTCGCGCATTTCTACAAATCACGGGGCCTCTCGGTGGCGCTTGTTTCCTGCGACACCGACCGCCCTGCGGCGTTCGAGCAGCTCCAGCAGGTCGCCCGCCACTCAGGCGCGGCGTTCTACGGAATCGCGGGGGAAAAAGCGATCCCAAAAATAATCGCGGACGCAGAATCGAGGTGGAAAGAGGACATAGTGATAGTCGATTCGTCCGGCAGGAGCGCGTTTTCCGAGCCGCTCGTGCAGGAACTCAAGGAAATAAGCTCCCTTTTCAGGCCCGATGAGCGCTTCCTAGTAATTTCCGCAGACATAGGGCAGATAGCCGGGAAACAGGCTGCCGAATTCAATGGGGCGGTCGGGCTCACCGGGGTTGTAATTGCCAAGCTCGACGGAAGCGGCAAGGGCGGCGGCGCGCTCTCGGCGGTCGCCTCTTCCAATGCCAAGGTCGCGTTCATAGGCACGGGGGAAAAAATGGATGCACTCGAGCCGTTTGACGCGCAAAAATTTGTGGGCCGCCTGCTTGGCTTTCCGGACATCGGCGCGCTTTTGGAAAAGGTGAAAAAAGTCGCCGAGGAAGAAAAACTCCCCTCCGAAATCGGCGACAAGCTCACATTGGGGGTTTTCTTCGACCAGCTGAAGGCGGCGAAAAAACTCGGGCCGCTTTCAGGCGTGTTCTCCATGCTCGGGGCAGGCGACCTGCCGCAGGAGGCCGTCCGCACGAGCGAAGAGAAGCTTCGGAAATACGAGGCGATAATCTCCTCGATGACCCCCCAGGAGCGGGAGGACGCGTCGCTTCTTCGCAAGAGCCGCTCGCGCGTGGAACGAATCGCGCAAGGTTCGGGGACAAAGCCGGAGGAGGTGCGCGAGCTCCTCGCTCACTTCGAAAAGGTGAGCGGCATGTTCAACCAGTTCAAAAAGAACCGCGGCATGAGGAAGCGCATGGAAAAAATGATGAAGGGAATGAACATCGACATGGCAAAGTTCGGCGGCTAGGCGCGGCAGCGAAACGAAACATAGCTTTTTATGCCTCCCCGCCATGGAAAAGTCCATGCACCAGGCACATGCGCACACACAGCCTTCCTTCGCGCAAGCCAGGGCTCTTCTTCTCGGCAATGTCATGCGGGCGCCAGCCTGCTAGACCGCAGGCCGGCCCTTGTTGTCTGGCGGATGGCTCGGGCCTCTTGGATGTTTTCAGGTTTTTCTTTTTACAAATAACGTTGAAAAACAAGAGGTGAACAAAATGGCAAATGCAGTTGTCAATCCGAAGATAAGAGAGAGCAAGGAAAAAACAGGCGCTTCCTGGACAGCCGACATGTCTCCGCCGCCGGGATTGCCGAATCATCACTTCCCACAGCCCAAGAGGGACGGGCCGCCAGAGTCAATTCGCAAGGGGAGGCAGCACGCCCGCGCAGTTCCTCCGGAGGAAAGCCCGCCGGCAAAAGACGGGTTTGGCGGGAAAGCGCCAATGGGCGAAGGAATCCTGTGGGGCTGCCCCTGACGGCAGTAAATTTTGCAAAGCAACGCGCTTCCGCAGCGTTCATCCATTTCAAAGGCGCACGTTAGCCCAAGCCAAGGAAAAATAAAAACAACAAGAAAAAGAAGGGAGGAATCATGCCCTGGGCTTTGACAGCGCAAGCTCCTTGTTCACGAGCTCATCAAGGACTTCCTTGGCAATCACGCGCCTTCCGCCTAGCTTCTCGTGCGGTATCCGGTTGCGGTCAAGCCTGCGCTCGAAAGCGTTGCGCTTTATCGGTATGCCGCGCCTGTTCATCTCAACAACGGCATCCCCGACCTCATAATAATTCTTGCAGACGTGCACCATTCCATCTATCGCGGTTTTCGGCACCCAGCGCTGCGTCCCTATCTTGAGGGAGGGCACGGAGTTCTTCTCAATCCTGCCGATAAACGCGCGGAGATTAAGCTGTTTCTCGTGCTTCACAAGTTCCTTGAAGGCGGCCTTCACCGAGTAATACTCGCGGTTGAGGGCGACCCAATCGTTTATAACCGGCTTAGGGATGAGGCGTTTGTTGCCGATTTTCTCGGAATGTACTGAGCGCCTCTCGACGCGCCCGCCAAACGCGCGGAACGACAGGCCGACTCCGCCGCGCCTGAGTTCGTCATAGGCTTCCTCCACGGTGTAAAGCCCCATGCCGTTCAGCTTGTCGCGCTCGAGCTTGTCTTGCGCATGGAGGTTTTTTGCCTTCTCGACGATACCGGAAATGTTGTTGTGGAGCACGCTTTCAGCCTGGGACCTGCGCGTTTTCATCTCGCCTATCTTCATCGTCTTAAGACGGACCACGACGGGGTCCTTTACCGTCTTTTCTATCACAATCCTTTTTCCACGGGGCATACGCGTCACCTGTCCGGTTGCAATAAATACATCAATTACCATCTTTTCTTTACAGCAACCCATTTATAATACTTCCTCTTTTTCCCACAACCCGCCCGCCTGCGCACCGGAAAATGCATGGTTCGCAACATTTAAATACGTTCCAACGTCCCTCCGGAAAACACCGCCACAATTATTTCATTTCCGCCAATAACCATGCCATGGCCGATTATTTGCTTTGCGAAGACTGCGCCGGGCGCTTTCCGGAAGACTCGCGCATTGCCGTTTCGCGCAATCGCGGCGGATGCCATATCTGCGCCGGGCTTCTTTCGCAGAAAGGGCAGCTTGTCTGCCAGGCGATAGAAAAATCCTCTTTCTTCGAGTGGAAAACGTTTTCCCTCTCATCAAGCTTCCCAAAAAAGGCGTTCGTGAACGATGAGGAGATTGCAGACTTGTTTGCGCCCGAGCAAATAACCTCCCTTAAAAATGCCGTCAATGCGTGGGCAGTCGCACAAATCGCGGCAAAAACGGGCAGGGCGAACAACCAGCGCGGAGCCGACGCTGCGTTCGGGATAGATTTCAGGTCAGGCTCGGCAAGCGCCAGCCCCCAGCCCATTCATGTCTTCGGCCGCTACTCCAAGAAATCACGTCGCCACTGCCAGAGCCGCTGGCACTGCTTTACGTGCCGCGGCAAGGGCTGCCCGGAATGCAAGGGCAGCGGCAGGAATTACCCATCAATCGAAGACGAGCTGGCGGCAGTCCTCAAACCGGCCTTTTTGGCAGACGACGCAATCCTCCACGCGTGCGGCAGGGAGGACGTTGACGTGATGATGCTCGGAGAAGGCAGGCCATTTGTCATGGAGTTTGTCTCCCCGAAGAAAAGGGAAGCCGACCTTGCGGCGCTGGAGAGTGCTCTTTCGCAGAACCACTGCGTTTGGGCAAGGGGGCTCCGCTTCGTGGGCAAACGCTTTCAGGATGCGCTTTGCAGCTCGCATTTCGAGAAGGAGTACGTTGCGACAGTTTCGGCTAGCCGCCCGCTTTCCGCAGCCGATGCCCGCAAGGCGGAGGCCCTCTCGGGGGAAACACTCTCCCAACTCACCCCAACGCGGGTGCTTTCGCGCAGAAGCGACATGGAGAGGCGCCGCAGGGTATTTTCGATAAAGGCAGAGCCGATTCCAAAAGGCAAGCTTCGGCTCCACATACTCGCCGAGGCCGGCACCTACATAAAAGAGATGATAAGTTCGGACGGGGGCCGCACCAAGCCCAGCATATCCTCGATTCTTGGCTGCGCTGCGCTCTGTGAGGAGCTTGACGTAGTCGCAATACGCGATTCATTCCTTTCCACGCTCTCCATCGAGTAACTGCGAAGGCCGCGCTACGCCTGCCGCGGTTCCGCAGGGCTTCAGCACCGGGCAGCCCACTCCCAAAACACCAAGCCCCGCAACCGGCTAGCCATAAATAGTTTCCCCCGCCTCACTTTCCCATGTTCGGGCTATTCGTCTTTCCCCAAATCCTCCCGGGCGCCGAATACCGCATGGCTGCAGTCATCGCATTCACAGCGGCAGCCGCATGGTTCGACGTATTCAACCGGAAATGGGTGCCAAACTACCTGATTTATGGTTTCCTTGCGGCAAGCCTGCTTCTCAACTTGGTTTTTTTCGATTCGCGCGCGTTCACGCTCGGCGCGGCGTTCTCAACCGCGGTGTTCGTTCTTTGCTATCCGATTTACAGGCAAGGGCAGCTTGGCGGGGCAGACATGTTCATCCTCGCCTCGATAACGCTCGCCCTGCCATTCCTGCCCTCGCCGCTTCTTGCACAGCCTGGTGCGGCGCCCTATCCATTCATCCTGTCCGTCCTTGTGCCGACCGGGCTCCTTTTCATACTGCACATGGCTTCGCAGTTTGTGCCGTTCATCCTGGCGAAAATTGAAAGGCGTGAAATAGCATTCGACCGCACAAAAATCGCGGGCTCGGCGCTGATAGGCCTCGCGTTCCTCGCAATTTTCCTCACGTTTTCCTCCATCCCAATCGAAATTCCGGCAGCCTACACCGCGATCATGGGCGCGCTTTTCCTTTCGCTTGCCTTCTTCTCGCTTTTCCGCGAGGAAGTCAAGTCCAGCATGATAGAGGAAATCCCAGTGACCGCGCTTGAAGAGGAAGACGTCCTTGCCCTTGAGATGATGGACGAGCGCTTCAGGCGGAATCTTCGCCTCACCCCCCTCCTGAACAAGCACACGATTGCAGCGCTGCAGTCCTCGGGCATAAGGGAAGTGCCGGTCTATACCGGGATGCCGGCCTTCCTGCCCTACCTTTTCGTGGGCACACTTTTCACAATCCTTTTCGGAGACATGCTCCACTACATAGTCTCCCTCTAGCTCTCTGCCGGGCTAGAAGAACGAGCCCAGTCCCTTCTGCTCGCCGCGGAACTTCAAATCGTCCTCAGAAAAGCCAAGCTCATGGAGTATTTTCAGCACCGAGGGCAGCACCTGGTTCTCAATATAGTAATTCGGGTCGTAGTCTTTCGCGAATTCAACAAGCTCCGCCTTTTCGGAAATGCCATTGCCTTTTTTGGTTATCACATAGCCTACGACCGTGCCTCGCTCGATTCGCATCCCCCTCCCAATCGCTTTTTGCGCGGCGGACAATTCAGGGGACTTTATGTCATATTTCCGCGGATCCTTTCTTATCTGCGTGTAGATGACAAGCTCGTCTAGGGGCACCTCGCCCCCGCGGAGCCTCTCAACAACCGCCTTGACGATTTTCACCGCCTTCTCCTTGCTGCCTTCTTTCAGTATGGCTTCAAGCACCCTCTTCTGCGTGGTTTTGGCGATGTTCGACCAGTCTCGGCGCACAAGCTCGAAGCCCCTTATCTTCACCCTGCCGTCCTCGCCGATTAACGCGTATTTCTTTTTCGCGCCGCGCTCGTCAGCGCCCTTCTTGGTGACAAAAACCCCCCGCGGGTAAAAGCCCTCAAGCTCGAGTTCCATGTCGCCCGGAAGCTCGGTGTTCACCTTTTTCATGAAGGCGATTGCATCCTCCCTGTTCTTGTTCCCCATAAGAAGGAAGATTGAATCGGTGTCGCCGTACAAAACTTCAAAGCTGTCCTTCTCCGCCTTCGCAATCGTTTCTTGTATGAAGTGCCTGCCCCACGCAGTCACCGATTCGCCGCATTCGCGCGAATACCATCTCGAGCGCGGGTAGGCGAGGTAGCCATAGTAGGAATTCGCAAGTATCTTCAGGCTCTGCACGCGCGCGAAAAGCGCCTCGTATTCCGGTGTATCCTTTTGCGCGCGCTTAAGCGCAGCCTTCATCTTTCCCCGCGCCGCGATGAGCTCCTCAAGCACAGAGGGAATGAGCCCTTTGGGCTTTTTGAGGAACCTGCTGCCAGTTGGCGAGACAAAACAATCGCCGTCAGGCACGGCTTTTGGCGGGTTGAGCGTGAACGGGTCGATGTTGTGCGAAGTAATTATCGAGGGGTACAAGCCCCTGAAGTCGAACACCGCGAGCTTCTCGTAAATCCCGGGCTGCGGAAGCTTGACGAATGCGCCCTTGATTGGCCCAAGCTCGCGTTCGCGCGCAGCCTCGTCTGTTGGCTTGTTCGGGATTATCGCATGCGCAGCCGCGCTCTTGTGCAAAAGAAGCGATTCCACAAGCTGCCCCGCAGTTGCGCTTGAGACATCGAACAATGGAAGCCTCGTCAGCCTTCCCATCTCATACATCAGGGGCAGGAGTATTTTCCCGATTTCCATCGTCGCCTGCGCGTCGAACCTCGAGTAATCTGCAAGCTCGCCGACAAGCTTTTCAGCATCCCACATCTTGTGTATCTCGAGCTTTTGCACCATGAGTTTTTTCTTGCCCGTTAGCTCCTCATAGGCGTTCTCAAGCGTGTACTTCGAGACCTTGAATGCGCCTATGAACCCCATGAAGCGCACCAGCGGATACAAATCAACATGCACCCTTCCCGCGATTTCGGCAACGTCCCGTATTCCATGCCTTTTCAGCCGAAATGGCCTGCCGTCCCTGCCGATTGAGAACTCAAGCCCGTTTATATCTGCCCTCGCTTTTAGATAGGGCAAATCGAAAACCGTGCTGTTGTAGCCAAGAAGCACCTCGACATCATTCTCTTTCACAACATCGAGGAACTTCCTAATCATCTCGCGCTCGTCTTTGCAGACGGTAACAAAGGGGCGGTCGATTTTCTTGCTCGTGATGACTTTGCGCTCGCCGCCAATTTCGTAGCTTATCATTATCGCTTCGTCTTGCTCGGGCCGCGGCGTGCCCTTCGGATTATATGTTTCGATGTCGAACGACATGACCCGAAGGTTCACCATTGCCTCTTTCTTCCCAATTATCCTCTTCAGCCACTTCCCCTCGCGCTCGTAAGTGAGAGTGGTGAACGGCGCAAGCCCCCTGTCAATCAAATATCTTCTTCCAAAAGGAATTCCGTTTTCGTAGGCAGCATAATTTTTCATCGCCGCGCTTACGTGCGGAACATCGTAGGGAAGCTCGCAGTAGACTTTCCAGAGTTCCTTTTCCTTGCCAAGGACAGACATCTTCACGCGCTCAAGCCTTGTCGGTGCCACCTGCCGCTCGCGCGACGCCACTCTGGTTGCGAGTATTTCCTTCTCTGCAGTTTTTGGTGCATCAAGATAGAAATATGGCTCAAACCGGTCGTAAAGCCTGAAAAAGCGCTTGCCCTTCATCAAAAGCCGCACTGCTGCCTTGCCGCCGGCTACTGCATAGTCGACGTCAATGAGGGTGGCTTTTTTCCGCACCATAAGAACCGCTAACTTCTTCCCGAAGAGGGTTAAAAACAATTAGGCTGGCTTTCTGCCGGTGGGAAGCGCAATCTACTCGCCACCGCCGCAGCCTTGGCTGTAATTTGCAACAGGATTAAGGGAAAACAGAACGCATTAATTATTTGCCCTCGTTTCTCCAAGCAGTTTGCGGGGGTGCAATTCAATGGTGAAAGTTGCAGTGAACGGATTCGGCAGGATTGGGAAGCTCGTGGTGCGCGCGGCAATCGAGAGGGGATTTGCGGGCAAGAAGTTCGACGTAGTCGCGGTGAACGACACCCACGACCCAAAGCTCTCCGAGCACCTCTTCCGCTACGATTCCACGCAAGGGAGATTCAGCGGCAAGGTTTCATGCACAACCGACAGGCTCACAATCGACGGCATGGAGATGGTGCGCACCTCGAGCCGCGACCCGGCAACGCTTCCCTGGGGCAAGCTGGGAGTCGACCTCGTTCTCGAATGCACAGGCGCATTCACCGACCGCACGGGTTCCTCAAAACACATTGCGGCAGGCGCAAAGAAAGTGCTCATTTCCGCCCCCTGCAAAGGCGGCGAGGCTGACGCCACCATCATTCTTGGCGTGAATGACGAAAAATACGACAAGGCAAAGCACAACATAGTGTCAATCGGTTCCTGCACCACAAACTGCCTTGCGCCGGTGGCAAAGACGCTTGACGACAATTTCGGAATAGAAAGCGGCTTCATGACCACAATCCACGCCTACACGAACGACCAGCTCATATTGGACGCCAACCACAAGGACTTCCGCCGTGCGCGCGCAGGCGCCGTGAACATCATCCCGACCTCGACCGGCGCCGCAAAGGCGATAGGCGAGGCAATCCCCAAACTGAAAGGCAGGCTTGATGGCCTGGCACTTCGCGTCCCGATACCAGTGGGCTCGATAAACGACCTGTCCTGCGTTTTGGGCAGGGCGGCAACAAAGGAAGAGATAAACGCCGCGCTCAAAAAATCGGCAGGCGGGAAAATGAAAGGCGTCCTTGAGTACACCGAGGAGCCGATTGTCTCATCTGACATCGTGCACAACCCCGCAAGCTCGGTAGTCGACGGCTCGTCCACAATCGCGATTGGCAAGGCAGCAAAAACACTTTCGTGGTACGACAACGAGTGGGGCTTCTCAAACAGGATGGTCGAGATGGCGGCAAGAATGCTCTGACCTTGGCGGGCAGAACAAGGATAATAAACATTGACGTTTGTAATCACGCGAACAAGTTTCCGGGGTTGCCCGGTCGCCCATTCTCCCATTCTCCTTTCTGGAGGGATGGTAAAGAGAAGTAGGCCAGCGCCAGAGAGGCGCTGGCAAGGCGACCAGATTTCTGTCAGAGACAGAAACAAAAGACGGGCATTATCTCCGAATAAGTTTGCAGTCCGGTATATATAAATATTTCCATACGAATAGACATAAAAGACGACAAGGGTATCAAAGTGGCTGAAAAAAAGGAAAAAGCACCAGTCGCCGAAGATCTCCCCGCCGGGCTTCGCGCAATTGCGGATTTGCCAAGTGGCGCGCCTAACGAGGCGCCCCAAACCCCGTCGCAGGAGCACCCAGATAGACCAAAAACGCAAAACGAACGGGCACTTGACACCCTCATCCAAAAGCGCCAGGAAATACTGGAGCAGCTCAAGGCGAAAAACCCGCTCGTCATGGAAGTGCGCAAGCGCATCGCGGCGGTCATCCCTTCGGTCCGAGGCAGGGGCGCTTCTGCGGCGGCGCGGCTTTTTGACGAGATGGAACGCCTCGAATTCGAAATCGCAACCTCGGCATACACTCCGAAGAAGGAAAAGGAGATGCTCACCCGCCTTCGCGTGATAAAGGCCGAAATCGCAAAGCACAAGGAGATTTCCGCAGCGCGGCAGAGGCTTGATGCCGAACGCGCAGCGCTTAACACAGTGGTTTCCGACATAAAGGGGCTGGAGCGCGAGCTTGCGGATGTGCGCAACGCGTGCGATGCTGCCTACAACGACGTGCTTGCCGAACGCAAGGCAGCGTATGCCGCCCGCCAGCGCAGGCGCGAGGAACAGCACCATAAGAAGCTTGACGAGCTTCGCGACCGCGTGCGGGTGGAAAAGAAGAGGCAGTATGATGACGAAGTCGGCAAGTACATGAAGGATTACGACGACACGGTTTCCATGGAGGAAATCTGCGTTTTCGAGAAAAAGGAGAAGAAAAAGGAAAAATAGCCGCAGCCCGCCACTTGCCAACAAACCCGGCTTTTCCGCCCGAGTCCGCTACCACTCGCCAGTAAGCCTGAACTTTCCCATTTCAAGCGCAAACGCCGCTTCGACAGCCGCCTTGTAGAGCGCATTGCCTTCGGGGAGCGCACCCGAGAGATTCACGCGCTCCCCATCGCGGTACTTTCCCATGACAAATTCCGCCACCGAATCGCCGAAAAGGGACATCGGCAACCGGTAGGCAATGTCTTTCTTGAAGTAGCGGAGGAAACTCCTTTTCCAGGCGGCATCATAGTCAGTGCCGTCAAGAAGGCAGTCTGCGGCAAGCTTTCCGCTTCGAAGCGCATAAACGATACCAAACCCCATGTAAGGGTCCTGGAAGCCGGCAGCTTCCCCTACATAGTATTTTCCATCGGCAAACGCAGTTTTCGGGAACCGGACTGCCCCGGCACCGCCAAACGAAGCAACTTTCCGCTTGCCTGAGACAAAATCGCGGATTATTTTCCGCCCACCCATCGCTTTCTGGTGGATTGCCGCCAGATCCGGAATATGCCTCTTTGAAACGCACGTCACGAACTCTATCTCGTCCGAGCTTATCGGCACGATGTAAGAATACCATCCCTTTGGCGAATAGCGGTCATCGAACATCACAAGGTAGGTGTCGCGCGGGAAAGCGGTGTCCTCGAACACCGTGCCCATTGCAGCGGCATCAGGCGCGCATTTCATCCCGCTTGCCACAATCCTCACATCCTGCTCGCCTTTCTGCGCGTTGAATTCAAATTCAACCCCCAACCCCTCGGCTTCGCGAAAAAGCGCATGCTCAAGCGACTCCTTTCCGCCGCGAAGCACGAAAGGCATGGCATTCCCGCCGCTTATGTCGAGGTTAATATCGCGGCTGCGCGTGCAGATTATCCCTTTCCGAAAGCAGCGGTAATCGATTTTCGAAGAAATGCCAAGCGCAGCCATGAACCTTTCCGGCGGCTCGTTGACGTGGCGCAAGCCCTGGAGGTTGGGATGGAACCTGCCCCCAACCGCCGCGCGCTTCTCAAACACCTTTACGCGCTCTCCTTTTTTCGCAAGGTTGATTGCCGCGCAAAGGCCAGCAGGACCTGCCCCTAGAATACCAATCATCGGAACACGTTCATGATAGCAAAAGCTTGAGGTAGAAAAGCGGGGACTTGTAGTCTTCCTTCGCATGCTCGCTCGTTATCGTGCCCGCAATCGCCTCGCGCGCCTTTTTGCTTGTCGCAGCCTTGCTTATGACAAAGTTAAGGAGCCATTCATGCGCGCCCATCTTCTGCATATTGTGGCTGGTCATTAGCTCGTTCCAGATTTTGCCCCAAAGCCTCTCCGGATAGCGCGAAAGGAAAGCCTCGCTTGTGTCGTTTGCCGCCAAAGCCTCACACACAACTTCAGCCGCAAGCTTTCCTGAAAGCATGGCATTCCCCACCCCCTCTCCCGAGAACGGGTCGACAAGCCCGGCAGCGTCTCCGACAAGAAGCGCACTGTCCGCACAAAGCCGCCTTTTCTTCGAGCCAAAGGGAAGCGACCACCCCGAAATCCGGCTTACCATCTTCGCATTCCCAAAGCGCCTGGAAAAAAGAGGGTTTTTGGCAACAATGTCTAGCATCTCTTTTTGCAAGTTGATGTTCAGCCTTTTCACATCCGACATAAGCATGCCCACGCCGACATTGGCAAGCCCGTTTTCCAGGGGAAATACCCAGAAGTAGCCAGGCATTATGGATTTGACAAAATGTATCTCGATAGTGCCGTTCATGCCGGTTACGCCCGAATAATACGCGCGGTAGGCAACGCAGGTGTGCGCCGGGTCGACATCGGCGCCCCGGATTTCCCGGGCTATAAGCGATGAAACGCCGTCGGCGCCGATGATCAGTTTGCCCAGGTATTCAGCCTCGCTTCCGTCAGAAAGCCTAGCTTTCACGCCAATAATTTTCCCGTGCGAAGGAGCAACATGCCCCCCGGCACCCGCCTTGCCATCCCTGCGGCTTCCAGCCTCGCCCAACACACCGCCCGCGCTTCCGTCCCCTCTGGTGCCAGGCTTTCCTCCGTTTCCCCCTTCCCGCACAACGCCTGTGACAGTCGCCCCCTCAATGCAGTCTGCCCCGCATTTGGCGGCTTTCTTGTACAGCAACGCGTCATAGACCTGCCTCCTGCACACATAGCCCCGGGCAATCTCCCGCCCGCCTTCCCCGAACCGTATCTCGACAATCTTTCCGTCCGGAGAAGAAAAGGTGAGCCCCCTTGTCCTGCCATGGGGCGCGGCGTCAAGCTCGCCAAGCATGCCAAGCTCCTTAAGGATGCCAATCGACTTTCCGGAAATGCCATCCCCGCACGTCTTGTCGCGGGGCATCTTGCATTTCTCAAGCAAAAGCACCCGTTTTCCCTTCAGGGCAAGGAACGACGCGGCAGTCGAGCCTCCAGGCCCCGCACCGACGATTATGCAATCATAGAATATGTTCTCGGACATGAAAATCCCCCAAATACGGAAAAAAACCGCAGTGGCGACTCCTTTCCACCAAAAAATAAAAAAGTTCGGTGCCAAGCCACCACCATGGCAAACAGCACGGTTTTCTCAGGAGTTAAAATCACCTATTTCGGGCACTCGAGCCTCTGCCTCGAAGCAGACGGGGCCATATTTTACCTCGACCCATTCGTGCTTCCTGTAGGGGCAAAACCCGCAAGCGCGATTTTCTACACCCACGGGCACTTCGACCACTGCGTCATAGCTCCGAAAATAACAACAAGCTCGACTGTCCTCATCGGAAGCCAGAACTGCAAAATACCGCTTCGCGTCATGGCGAACGGCGCAAGCGAAAAAATCGGGCCGATAACAACAGATGCCGTCCCGGCTTACAACGCCAACAAGCGTTTCCATCCAATCGGCGAAGGCAACGGCTACGTTTTCCACTTCAGGTCCGCGCGTGTGTATGTGGCAGGCGACACCGACTTCATCCCGGAAATGGAAAAGATAAAATGCGACATCGCAATCGTGCCCATTGGGGGCACATACACGATGAATGCTGCTGAAGCAGCCGAAGCAATCGCGGCAATGATGCCCAAAGTCGCAATACCTTATCATTACAATTACCTGGAAGACCAAAAAGCCGACCCGCAGGCATTCAAGGCGCAAGTCGGGGAAAAAACGGGCGGAAAAGTGGACGTTCGCATCCTCTCCCCCTAGCCACACGCCAAATAACCACACGCCAAATAACCACACGCCAAATAACCACACGCCAAATAACCACACGCCAAATAACCACACGCCAAATAACCACACGCCAAATAACCACACGCCAAATAACCACTATTTTAAATTCTTCGCAACACACTCCTTAGCATGAAACAAGCCCAGATGGCACCAGGAAACCGCGGGCAAGGCGATTCCCCCAGCGGAGTTTCGCAACTGCCTGCTCGGCGCTGGTGGCGCCAAAAGCGCGATGGCGACCAGCTTCTCATTTTCCCCCTCTGCCGCAAAAACTCCCTGTTTGAAGACGGCATTTCCCTGGCAGAAAGCAAAAATTACTCCGCAGCACGCCAAAATTTTTTGCTCGTCCTTTCAAAAAGCCAGAAATTTGCAAAAGCGCACTACCACCTCGGCTCATGCGAAGGAAAGCTCGGCAACGCGCAGGCGGCAAAGGAACATCTCGAATTGGCAATCGCACTCGGCTTCAAGGAGCCGCGCGCGCACTTCAACCTCGGGCTCGCGCTGTTTCTGGCGGATGATTTCAAAGGTGCTGCTGATGAGTTCTCGCGCGCAATCAACAAGGCAAGCCTGAGAGTTCTTTCGAAGCCCCCATTCCCCAACACGCCTTCGCGAAAAGCTGGCTGCGGGCAGGAAACCGATTTGAAAATCCTTCAGCTTGCGCATCTGAACCGCGCAATCTCATATATCCGGCTTGCAGAACCGCATGCAGCCAAACATTATGAAGCGCTGGAAGCCTCGGGGGCAAAAATCGGAAGAAAAGGCACAGACGAAACATTTCATTCGCATTTTTATTGCTGGCTTGCGCTTGATGACTTAAAGATTGCCTCCAATGGCGCATGGTGGCCTATTTCTCAGGAAACTTCAGATAACATCCGCTCTCTTAAGATGCACATCTGCGACATCGCGGTGGGGCTCGACTCAAGGCGTGCGGAAAACGCGAGGGGGCAGGAAATAACGAGAAGAAGGAATCTTTTCTAAGCGCCCGCCCGAAACCGATAAGAATTCTTGCAGAGAAATGATGGCATGAGGTGTTCTGGGAGGCACCTTGCGCTATTCGTTTTCCTGTGCGGCACTCTTTTTTCCGCAGCCCCCTCGTTTTCCGACTGCGCGTCCTCGCAGCCCGCCTACCGCTTTTACGCCGACCCCTATTACATAGCGACCAGCCCCTACATCTACAACCTCGGAGTAGTGCGCTTCTACTCATTCTCATTCGACATTGCCGGTTCCGAGCTCGTTGACGATTCCCTTGCCCTCTCCGACGGCGCCTACTACATTTCTTTCATCCCGCTTGACGACCGCAAGGAGTTTTCGGGGATTGCGCGCACGCTCGACAACGCGTCGCAGTCATTCGAGTCTGCAAAAGGCTGGAAGGCGCTTGCGCATGCCCTTTCGCAAGGGGCGCACACCCAAGCCAAGGCGATGCTCGGGCTGGATGCGTCGCAGTCGCTTTTCGCCCCATTCCCGCTCTCCATCCTCTCCCCGCGCGACTGGACGCTTCTTCTGGCATCCCTCATCGGGTATGTCGGCGATTACCCGCCCCTCCTCAACGCCGAGTTCGCATCGGCCTCGGACGCATTCGACGGGGCGAACCTCGCGATATTGCAGACTGCCGCAAAAGCCGATGAGAAATACGGGGCGCTTCGCATGGCCGGCGCCGGGCTTGCGCGCTATTCCGGCATGGCGAAAGAGCCGTTCCTTGCGGCGGCCTCGTCGCTTTCAGCCTCATCGCAACTCTGCTCGCGCCTCGCACAGGCAGACTCAATCAGGGGCTATTTCGCCTCACGCCCGGCAATGCCGAACTTTCGCACAAGCGACTTCTCGGGCTATCTTTCGCTTGCGGCTGGCAGGAGCCAGGACTCGTCGGTTATCTCGCTTGCCAAGCAGTATGCAGCGCTTTCCAGGGCGTTTTCAGGCATGGAATCCGAATACGCGGTTGCGCATTCGCAGGCAAAGGAGTCCCTTGCAGGGCTTTCAAACGAAATAGGGCTCCTTTCAGGCGAGCGCCTTGACCTCATGGGCGACGCCTTGCAGTTCCCGCCCGGCACGCAGGCGCAAGCCGGCTCTTCCTTCGGCGGCATCTACGGCGGCCTCCTCTCATCACAGGACTCGCTCTCCCGCGCAAAGCTCGGCCTCTCGCAAGCCGAGCGCCTCTCCTCATCCAGGAATGTCGAAGGCTACCTGGCAGATGCAATCACGCGCGCGGAATCCTCGCATGGCATATCGCAGGCCGCACTTGTTTCACTGCGGCTCGTGCGCTCAAACGCCATTCGGGCTGTGGGGCTTTCGCGCGAAGCTGCACAAGAGGCGATTTCACGCGCGCAAGACGAGCTTCCCCCCCAATCAAGCCCGGCTGGCGTCGAGACCGCGCAAAGCGCGCAGCGCCTCCTTGGCATGGCGCAGGAGAAATTCGATTCGGCTGGGCACCAAAACGCCCTTGGGGAGCGCTATGCAAGCTACCTTCGGGCAGCCGAACTCGCATTTGCCGCGCAATCGGCAATCGCCAAAAAACCCTCGCTTTTCGGGCGTGACGAGGCGCAACGGTCGCTTTCCAGCCTTGCTTCGCTGGTTTCCAAGGCGGCAGCCGACGGTGTCGACATGTCCTACCAAAAGCAAAAGCTCGCCGAGCTCAAGTCGTTCCTCGCAAACGCGGATTCATCCGAGGCATACGTGGCGATATCGCGGGCTGCAAAAGACGAGGAAGAAGGGGTGCTCCTCCTGCTCTCGGATGAATACTCCAGCCTCAACAGCGATTATTCCGCCCTCCAAACCGGGGTGTCGTCAGTGCGCGAGTTTGAGCTGAATTTCCTCCCCGAGGCTGATTCGCTTGTGCAGTTCTTCCCGCAGGGGAAGCTTGACACAGGGAAAGCGGCAGGCAGCCTTGCTGCGATAAGCAAGGCAATCGCCCGCTTCAAATCGCAGCTTGAGGCAAACACGCCAAGGTTCCTCTCCTCGCTTCTTTCCCAAAACGCGCGCGCATACGAGACAGTGGAGCCTCCCGTACTTGGCAGGCCAACACGCTACGCAGCGACCATCTTTACAACCAACCCTTCAGCAACCGGGCATGGGGGCAAAATCGCCTTCACAGCAAAGACAACAATTCCCCTCTACTCTTCGGAAAAAACCCGCGGCGAGGCGATTACCGACGCTTACCCGACAGAAGCAGGAACCACAATCACCCTGCCTTCTGTCGCAGCCGGGCAGTCATTTTCCATAGGTTTTGAAAAACAGGAATCGCCCGCGCAAATAACCTCGTCGCGCGATTCCTGCGGAATGGCGCAATCAGGCGGCGCAAGAAGTTCGCGCACAATCGCGTTTTTCGCTTCCCGAAGCCTCGGGTCGCTCTTAATCGATGAGCAGGTTCCGGGAATTGCGGCAAGCCCAGAGATTTCCTTCAACGGCAGGCACGGGGCGCTTTCAGCATCCCCCAACGTTTCCTCAACCATCCTTCTAGGCGCGCTCTCCAACATACCGCAAGGCAAAAACAGCCTCGAAATAACATATACGCTGCAAAACCCCTTCGCGCTTTCGCAAGGCGAGCGAAGCGCCGCGCCGTCACAGTCCGGCAAAAGCGCCATCGCCTACCAGCTCGCACTCTCAGAAGTCCTGCTCGACTGCGATTCTGCCGCAGTGGAGATTTTCGAGCCGTATTCAGGCATTTCGTCCTTCCGCGCAACCCCTCCGCCTGGCTACAGGATTGCAAACGCGGCTTCGCTTCCAACTGGCGCGTCCACAAAACTCCAATTCACAATTTCGCCGCTTCGCAAAGGCCAGATGGCATCAATCCAAATCTCCTATGAAATGGAAGATTCCGAATCCGCATACCAATCCGCCCTATCCCAAGTCGGGCTTCAAATCCTCACTTACAAACGGCAGGAGGACGCGGACAGGCTTTCAGTCGCGCAAGCGCTTCATTCGCAGAACAAGACCGCGCTTGCCCTGACCATGCTTTCAAGCATCATTTCCGACGGGCAGAAGCTTTCGCTTTCTTACCTGGACATGCCGGCCTACGAACAGGAAAACGCTTCGGCATCAGAACTCCTCTCCCAACTTAGCCAAAGCCGCGGCGCGCTCATGGAAGCCAACGCGACAATTCCCTCAGGCAAGCTCGCAATCGTCTCGGACGCACTCTACCGCGCAGCCAACCAGGCCGCGCTTCTCTCAAAAGACGGCGACTACAAAAAAGCAGCCACATCACTCCAGAAGGCGCAGGATTCCGCAAGAGGCGACCTTGCAAGCCTCGCGTTTTCCGCCTCGAAAGAAGCCGCAGCACAATTCTCAAAATCCCGCCCCTCGCTCGATTCAGAAACAGCCGCGCATCTCGAATCAGGGCTTCAGCAGGCGCAGTCGCTTTTCGCGCAAGGGAAGCACCTCCCTTCATTCGAAGCCTCCTCATTGCTCCTCGCATCCCTCTCAGCCTCCGCCTCGCAAGAAGCCTCGCTTTCCGAAGAATTCAACAACCTCTCATCAAGCTTCACATCCCTAAAGTCTGAAACCGCAGAGCTTCTCTCCAACTACTCCTCGCAGTACTCCTCGCTTCTTTCGCAGACCAAAAAACGCCTGCCATCCCCATCATCATTCGAGGCGAAAATAGGCGAGTCGGAAAAGCTTCTTTCCGCTGCAAAGAAGAAGCCGGCAAGGCAGGCGCTGGAGGACGCCAATTCCTCCATAGCGAAGCTGGAGGCGGTTAAAGGGGCGATTATCGCTTCCCAAGCCTCCCTCCAGTCATCCGCAGAAAGCTCGCTTGAGGTGGCTCGCGCTGCATTAGGGGAGGCATCGCGGAAAGCCGGGGCAACAAACCCGGACGTTCTTCAAATAGAAGCCGAAGTGGGGCGCTCGCAGGATTACCTCTCAAACAGCCTTTACGCAGATTCCATTGCATCATCGGACAGGGCAATCCGCGCGGCAAACAACCTCCTCTCATCAGCAGGCAAGCAGCTTGACATTGGCACAATCGCAATAGGCGCGCTCTCGCTTGCCTTCATAGGAGGGGCGGCGTACTATTTCCTGCGCCGCGCGCCAAGAAAGGAAAAAGAGGAAAAGAAGGAGCTGCCAAAAGAAATCGGGGAAAAGACGAACTAGGGGGGCTACCTAGCCCCAACACACTCAAAGCCATAGTCAATTTCACCAGGGTTCCTGTCATCTGTGATTATTTCGCCTCGTGCCTGCGCAGCCTGCCCCCTGCCTCGCGCAACAATCACGCAATTGGTCAGCCCGGTGCTGTTGGCAAGCGCGCATTTCACATCCGAGAACGCGGTCTTCACGGTGTCGCAGAACACGGTTTGCATCTTTCCATCGGCTCGGACGATGGCGTTTGCAATCATTATGCCGTTTTCGGAAAGCGAGCCCGCGGCGACTTGGAAAAATTCGCTGCTTGCCATGTTCGGCGGCAAGCTGCACCCCGAAGAGAACGCATCAAGGAGTATGATGTCCTGTCCCGGATGATTTTCAAGGAATTTCCTTCCGTCTTCCACGAAAAAGCGCACGTTTTGGCTTTCATTCACGTAGAAATACTTTGAGCAGATTTCGAACACCTTGGGGTCGATATCCACTACGCTCACTTGCGCGTTCGGGAAGACATCCAGGGCATGGTGGACCTGTGTACAGCCCCCGGCTCCTATTATGGCAATCCGGTTGGCTGCTTTCAGTTCTTCCATCTCAGCTTTCATCATCTTCGTATAGGGGAAAACCGGGCTCGAGTAATTCGAGAGGTCCAGCGCGCTTTGGGGGTGGTAGTCCATGAGAAGCATTCTTGTGCCATCAGCATCTGCGATATGCGCAGTATAGAAAAACGTCGGCATGCCGAAAACAGGCTGGGAGTATAAGAAGAATACCACGAGCGCCACCGGAAGCAGGGCGCCTGACCCCCTGAAGGCAACCGAGAGAGCAATCACCAAAATGCCTGCCGCCGCAAGCGTTGCCGCCACTCCGAAATAAGGCAGGAAAACAAACGCAGAAAGGAATGTGCCGGCTATCGAGCCGACTGTGGAAATGGAGTAGACCGTCCCGGCCGAGACGCCAGCATGCTTCCCTTTGCACTTTTCAATGATTACCGGGGAGACTAGCGAGAGGGCGGCTACCGGGAGGGAAACCGCCAGCGTGCTTGCGAGGATGAGGAGCTGCCAAGGAGCATGAAAAGCGTTGATGAACGGTGCAGCTATCGGGAGCAAAAGTGCAATCGCCCCGCCAGCTGCAAGACAAGTAGAAAGTATCCTATCAGGGCTGTCCCAGCAGCTTATTTTCCCTCCAACATAGTATCCGACAGCCATGACCGCCATGAACATCCCGATTATCGTCGCCCAAATCACCATCGAAGAGCCGAAATAAGGATAAAGCAAACGGGCGCCAGCCACCTCAAGCACCATGATAGCAAAGCCGGCTGCAAACGCCTTTGCCGCCAATCCAAAATCCATCAACCCACCTGCTCCTGCACTCGGCTGAGAAGAAATTTAAACCAAAGCGTCTTTTGGGCTTTGGAAAAAGGCCGAATTTTTAACCAAGCATCCCGGCAATCATGGCACGCCTGCCATTAGCAAGCAGTGCTTACTCCGGGTTGCATGACGTTGAGTACTGCGGGCGCAATCACTGCGATCATGATGCCGATGAGCGCGCCAGTAAGACAGGAAGTCGCCCATACATTCGCCCTTGCGCGAGTCTCAGCGCCCATCATCTGCCCCGCGGAATATATGACGGCGGCAAGAAGCACCATGAGCATGGCTGCGACCGGCACCAGATTCTTAAGGCCACCACACAAATCACTAAGCGCGCTTTGGAGCTTCGAGGTCGGATTGGCCGCAGCAAGCATGCCGCCAAGAAGCGCAAGAACTACGAGCGAATAGAACACTTTCGCATATCTCATGGCCGCACCCGCTTCTTTTTGGTGCTATAGAGTTTTTAATCCTATTTGAAACCAATCTTCGCGTGGGAACATGAAGATACGGCTTGACTGGCGAAAGAGCCTCCAGGAGAATGCCAACCGCCACTACTCGCTTTCCAAGGAAATGGCAAAAAAGGAGGGGGGCGCGCGCAAAGCCATTGCCGAAACCGATGCGCTTATTGCAAAAGCAAGATTCGAGTGGCAATCGTGCGAAGAAGAAGCAAAGAATCTGCCAAAGGCGAAGCGGAAGCGCGAGTGGTTTGAGAAGTTCCGCTGGTTTTACACATCGGGCGGAAAGCTCGTGATTGCTGGAAGGGACGCAAAGCAGAACGACTTGCTTGTTTCGAAATTCATGGAAGGGGAAGACCTGTTCTTCCACGCCGACATACAAGGCGCGCCCGCAACCATCCTCAAGGGGGGAAAGGGCGCAAGCGGGCAAGAGAAGCTCGAGGCTGCGCAGTTTGCCGCAAGCCATTCCTCAGCATGGAAAGTCGGCGCGGCCTCAGTCGACGTTTACGCGGTTTTCAAGGAGCAGCTCTCCAAGCACGCGCAGGGCGGCTTTGTCGGCGCAGGCGGCTTTGCGATAGCTGGCGGGCGCGAATGGTTCCGCGGCACGCCGCTTGGCTTGGCAATCGGCGAAAAGGAGGGCGTTGTGCTCTGCATTCCGCAGTGCCACCCCGACGCTTCGAAAATGCGCTTTTCGGTTGCAAACGGGTTTGTTGAAAAGGGCAAAGCGGCAAAGCAAATCGCGCACATCCTTGGGGCAAGCGTTGACGAGGTTACGGCGGCACTTCCGACAGGCAAATTCTCGCCAAAGGAGAGAAAGTAGGCGGCGCGCATGTTTGAAAAAATTGCAAAGCACACATCCATGCTTAGGGAAGACTGGCGGGTATGCAGCACGATTTACCTCATCGAGGAAAATGGCAAGCGGCTGCTCATCGACTCTGGAGACGGAATGGCGGGACTGGATTTCACACCAGACATGTGCCTGCTCACACACGCCCATTTCGACCACTCTAGGGGAGTCAAGAGCAGCTGGCAGAACGTTCTTTTGCATGAGGCGGAATTCTCATTCAACGGCCCTTACGTCGAAATACCAAAAAAAGCAGAACGGAATCCCATGAAACCGCTCAAATTCGGCTCGCACGCACTCGAGTTCATCCACACCCCCGGGCACACGGAGGGCAGCATCTGCATATTCGACAAATCAACAGGCATTCTCTTTTCAGGGGACACGAAATTTTCCGGCGGAGGATTCGGGAGAACCGACCTTGGCGGAAGCGAGGAGAAAATGGCGGAAAGCCTTGGAAAAATCGAAAAAATCCCATACAAGCTTCTCTGCCCCGGGCACGGGGATATCGGGAAAAAAGGCGAGTGAATGCTGCGGCAAGCCGACCTTCGCAAGCGGGAAAAGGCATTGTGCGCTAAGATATCCGCAAGGCTCTCATGCTTCCGGGCAGCAGGCAGGAGGGGCGGGAGGAAACTCTTTAGGGAGCTTTCCTTCTGCATCCTCACCCCGCAAAGCAGAGCCCGCTCTTGCGACCAAGCGATAAATGCGCTTGCAGAAAAAGGGCTCCTTTTCAAAGGCGATGCGAGCAAAATATCCCGCGTCCTCTCGAAGCACACGCGCTTCCACAACAACAAGGCAAAATACCTCGTTCTTGCAAGGGAAAAATACCGTTCGCGGGGCTTTTCGCAGCTGGCAGATGACACATTCTCGGGTAGCGAGAAAGAAGCAAGGGAAAGGCTTGTGAAAGGCGTGAAGGGGCTTGGCATGAAGGAGGCAAGCCACTATCTGCGGAATGTCGGCAGGGGAGAAACAGTCGCAATCCTCGACAGGCACATCCTGAAAAATCTCGTTTCATGCGGCGCAATCCCATCCGTTCCAAAAAGCATCACAAAAAAGAAGTACTTGGAAATGGAGCGAAAGATGGAAAAATTCTGCCAAAGAGTGAAAATACCGCTCTCGCACCTCGATTTGCTCTTCTGGTCAGAGGAGACAGGCGAGATTTTTAAGTGAGCGCAGGAAAGTGGGAAACATGCCCGAAATCTACATGGACCATGCCGCAACCTCCCCGCTCTCAGAGGAAGTGCTTGCCGCGATGAAGCCTTATTTTTCAAGGAAATTCGGCAACGCTTCAAGCCTCCACGCTTTTGGCAGGGGGGCCAAGGAGGCGCTTGATGCTTCACGCCAACAGGTGGCATCTGCGCTTGGCTGCTTGCCAGAAGAGATAGTTTTCACTTCCGGCGGAACCGAAAGCGACAATTTGGCAATCAAAGGCGCGTGCTTAGCGAACAGGCACAAGGGCAACCACATAATCACCTCTAAAATCGAGCATCCTGCTGTGCTTGCTACTTGCAAATACTTGGAGAAGCAGGGATTTTCAGTCACCTACCTTCCGGTAACAAGCGACGGCTTCGTGCGCCAGCAGGCGGTTGAAGCCGCAATAACCGACAAGACAATCCTCATCACAATAATGCACGCAAACAACGAAATCGGCACCGTGCAGCCGATTTCAAAAATCGGGGAAATCGCAAAAGAGAGAGGGGCGCTTTTCCACACCGATGCCGTGCAGACGGTGGGCAAGATAAAAACCGACGTCAATGAGCTTGGCGTCGGCATGCTTTCGCTTTCGGCGCACAAGTTCTGCGGGCCAAAAGGCGTTGGCGCGCTTTTTGTCAAGAAGGGGGTGCGCCTTGAGCCATTGCTTCACGGGGGCGAGCATGAAAGGCAGATGCGCTCCGGGACAGAGAACGTGGCAGGAATTGTAGGGCTTGCGCATGCGCTAGCTCTTTCGCAAATGGGGATGGAAAAAGAAGCAACGAGGCAGATGAAGCTTCGGGACCGGCTGATTGAAGGCGTGCTTTCAAGCATTCCCGAAAGCCGTCTTCACGGCTCAAGGGAAAACCGGCTTCCAAACAATGCCAATTTCGGCTTCAAATACATAGAGGGCGAGGGGCTGCTGCTCATGCTTGACTCAAAAGGGGTTGCGGCAAGCACAGGCTCAGCTTGCTCGTCAACGAAACTCGAGCCCTCGCACGTGCTTTTGGCGCTCGGGCTTCCCCCGGAGGATGCGCACGGCTCCTTGCGGCTAACACTTGGAAAAAGCAATACTGAAAACCAGGTCGAGCGCCTTCTAAGGGTTCTGCCGCCAATCATCAACAAGCTTCGCAAAATGTCCCCGATGAGGGCAGGCGTTACTTGGAACGGGAAGGAGGAAGGGCATGGCTGACGTTTACTCGAAAAAAGTGATGGAGCACTTCTACCATCCGAAAAACACAGGCGAGATGAAAAAGCCGGATGCGGTTGGCGAAGTTGGCAACCCGGTGTGCGGGGATGTGATGAAACTCTACATCAAGGTGAAAGATGGGAAAATTGCAGATATAAGGTTCCAGACAATGGGCTGCGCTGCCGCCATTGCAACCTCCTCCATGGTGACCGAGCTTGCGAAAGGCAAAACGCTCTTGGAGGCGAAAAAGATAACGCGGCAGGACGTTGCCGACGCGCTTTCCGGGCTTCCGCCGATAAAGATGCACTGCTCCAACCTCTCCGCTGCGGCGCTTCATGCCGCGATTGACAACTATCTTATGGATAATGAAAAGAAAGCCTCGAAAAAGAAAGAATGAAAGTACATGGGCGGGCTGCGGTGCGGGAAAATGGAGGCCGAAGGCATCGCAAGGCGCGCGTTAGGCTGCGGTTGGTTGCCGATGGATAATGAGCAGGTGCTGTGATGATTCGTTTCGGTCCAGCTGGAATCCCCTCAGGAACGCCGGGCGCAGGCGGCACGGCTGAAGGAATCGCCTACTGCGGCAAAATCGGCCTGTCCGCGATGGAAGCGGAGTTTGTCAGAGGCGTCTCGATGAAAGAGGAGAGCGCGAAACTCGCCCGCGCCGCATCTGAGGGAAACAGCATCTCCCTCTCGTGCCATGCGCCGTATTACATAAATTGCTGTGCAAAGGAGAAGCAAAAGCTTGAGGCAAGCGTGCGGCACATAGTGGCATCGGCACAGGCGTGCTTCTGGCTTGGCGCCTCGCCAGCGGTTTTCCACCCAGGCTACTACATGGGCAGAACCCCGAAAGAATGCGCACCCTTGGTAACAGACACGCTAAAACGCTGCTTTTCAAAAATGGACGAGCTGGGCATTAAGGGGGTGCGGCTTGGCGCCGAGCTTACGGGCAAGAAATCCGCATATGGCTCGCTTGACGAGATAATCTCCCTCTCCGAGAGGTTCGGGGTCGACCATCTCATCCCGGTGGTTGACTTTGCGCACTACCATGCGCGGGTAAAAAGGCTCAAAGCACGCGAAGACTATTCCGAAATACTCGTGCAGCTTGAAAGCCATCTCGGCTCGGAAGCCACGAAAAATTTCCACTGCCATTTCTCAGGAATAGCGTTCACAGGTGCCGGCGAGCAAAACCATTTGCCAATCTCATCACAGTCTCCGCCGTTTGCCCCGCTTGCCAAAGAGCTTGCCAGCCGCGGCTTTTCCGGGACGGTAATCTGCGAAAGCCCGCTAATCGAAAAAGACGCGCTTGTCCTCCAAAACGAGTATCTCAAGACCGCAAAAACCCGCTGCCGCCCAATAGTAGGGGTTTTTTAAACCTTTTATGGGTTAAGAGAGAGCAACCCCTTCCTAGGGTGGGGGCTCTGATTGCGACAAAGGTGTTATCGATGTACTACGCATTGTCATGCAAGGACAAGATAAGGCTTCCCGCGCAGTTTTTCTCAATGAAGCTCGAGGACGCGCTCCTCCAGATACTCCGCGAGAAGTACGAGCGCAGGATTGACAAGGACGCCGGGCTCATACTCGCCCTTTGGAACGCCAAGGCGGAAGGCGACGGCGTGGTCATCCCCGGGGACAACGCGGCATACTACAACGTCATGTTCGAAGTTCTCGCTTACCACCCGCTTGTCAACGAGATAGTCGAAAGCGACGTTTCAGAAGTGGTGGAGTTCGGGGCGTTTCTTACTCTTGGCCCAATCGAAGGGCTCGTGCACCTCTCGCAGATAGCAAACGACTTCCTCACATACAACAAGAAGACCGCATCGTTCGTCGGCAGGGAAAGCAAGAAATCCCTCAAGAAGGGCGACCACGTTTTCGCGAAAATCTCGACCGTCAGCATGAAAGGCAGCATACCCGAGACGAAAATCGGGCTCACCATGCGGCCCGACGGGCTTGGCAAGGACGAATGGGTTTTTGCAAAGGCGTCCGCGCCCGCGGGAGAGCACAAGGAGAAGAAGGAGAAGAAAAAGAAGGACGAGGCTTCCTGAGGTGCAAACCATGAAAGCATGCACATCCTGCCGGCTGATTGTCGAGACGGGCGAGGAATGCCCGCAATGCCATTCACAAGGCTTCACCGAAAAGTTCATGGGGCAGCTCATCGTGCTTGATGCCGAAAAGTCGGAAATAGCGAAGAAAATAGAGGCGAAGCTTCCCGGCAGGTATGCGATAAAAATACAGGAGCGCTAAAGGGTGTATTTATGGTCAACAAGACGCGGGGAAGGGAACGGCTTGGCACATGCGACGCGTGCGGCAGGACGATTCCGCGCGACAAGATGATAACCTACAACACGATGAATGTCTATTCAACCGACCTGAAGACGGCGGACGACGTTCGGGCAACCACCCGCGTTGAGAAGCACTACTGCATTTCCTGCGCCAAGTCAAAGCGCATCTTCGAGAAGCTCAAGAACCGCGCCATACGGAGCTCAAGCAAGTTCGGCGACAGGCGCGAGAGGCCGCACTCAGACCGGTGGAACAGCGGCAAAAGATGGTAGAGGGCGGATTCATTTTTTGGAAGGGGGCGGTTTTGTGGAGGAGAAACTCACTTTTGAAGGCCGCGAATACGTCGGCGTAAGCTTCCAGCTGGGCAACGTGCCCCTCCTGATCGTGAAGGCAAAGAAGGGCTATGTCGCCTGCGGCTATGTGAGCAAGGATGCCGCGGAGAAATTCGGCGACATCGCGGCGTTCGTGACAGGCGTCAAGACGTTCGAGGATTTCTTCAAGGCGAAGATAAAGACGTTCACAACTTGGGCTGACGACTTGGGCATCCGCGAGGGAATGTCTGTCAAGAAGGCGCTTGAGCTGATGGACCAGTAGTTCCCTTTCCGTGTCCTCCACAATGGCGCCTGTTTCGCCAGGGCGGGCGCACATACAGGCACATCTTGCAGCGGCTGTGCCCAGGGGCATTCAGCCATACTTCCATTTCATCATGACGAGTGCAAGCACGAGCGCGGCGGTTATCGAGTTTGCGGCAATCACCGGCGCGCTTGAGATGAGCCACCCGTAGGCAAGCCAAAGGCAGATGCCGATGAAAAACATCGCGAGGTAGGCCCAGGAGATGTCCTTGGAGCTTTTCGTCAGGTAGCTTCTGAGTACCTGTGGAAGGAAGGCGCCGGTCGTGAAAAACGCCGCTGCAAAACCAAAAAGCTCAGAAGATTCCATGAAGATCCCCTACCTCAGCCTCTTTAGCGCAAGTGCTGCAATCCTCTTCCCGCTTTCGCTTTTTATCTCGGCTTTCGCAGTCGCTATGAAGGGCGCCATGTTCTTATTCCCGCCAAGCTCGTTCTCAACCGCCCACAAAAGCATGTCGAGCCTGTCCGCATCCTTGCACAACAAGGCGAGCTTCTGCTTGCGCCAGCCCGACTCCTCGCCGGACAGGGCGGTGCCGCAAAGCATATCGCGGCTTGCCTTTTCGTAGTCGGCGCGCACATATTCCTTCTGGAGCCTTGAGAGGTCGCCGACCCGCGCCTCATGGAGGTCATGGAGAAGCGCCATCCGAAGAAGCTCCGCCTCCTCCCCACGGTCCAACCCCTCCATCCTCGAGAGCGCAAGGGCAATGAATGCCGTGCCGAAAGAATGGTCTGCAAGCGACTCGCGCCTCGCACCCGCGCCAACCCACCCCGTCCGCTCAACGCGCTTTAGGTGGCCTGCTTCAAAAAGAAGCGAAAGCGTCCTTGCAGCAGTGTCTTCTCTCGCCATTCTTCCACCTCACAGGTGCGAATCCGACTCGATTATCGAAAAGTTCCTCTCTATTATGCGCCGGACGTCTGCGGGAGGGTAGCCTATGCGGATGAGCCGCGTCCGCCCGCGCATGCCCGCGCCAGACTCGATGGTGGTGATGAGGCCGAGCATCTCCAAGTCATTGAGGTATTCACGGTACCAGCGCGCGCTGCGCCTAGGCTTCCTGAATTTCCGGGCGGTTTTCGAGTATTCCTCATAGGTTTCGCCAGAGGCGAGGAACGAGTCCTCCTCCTGCGCAGTGCCTTCGGTGAGCCTTGTGTTCTTGCCCTTGTCAAGGGAAAGATTGGCAATCGCCAAAAGCACAAGCTGCTGATGCTCCGGGAGCGTCGAAATCGCCTCGAACGCGACATCGGAGTCAACAGCCCTGCGCGCCTCCTCGACTTCCCCATCGGTTATTCTCTTCGCACCCTTCTCGTCTGTGATTTCCCCCGCTTTCATGAGCAGCTTTAGCGCATAGCGGGCGTCTCCGGTTTCGGACGCCGTGAGCGCGGCGGCAAGGTTTATCGCGCCCTCGTCCACCACACCGTGCTTGAAGCCGGTCGTTGCCCGTTGCGCTATTATCGCCTGGAGCTGCGTGGGCGTGTATGGGTGGAAAACCATCTCGTTTTCGCAAAGCGAGCTTTTGCTCCGGCTGCCGAGCTGATCCTTGAATGAGAGCCGGTTGGTGATGCCAATCACGCTCACGCTCCCGCTTTTAAGCTCGTCATTCGCGCGCGTGAGCGTGTAGAGGAGGTCATCAAGCTCCTTTACCATATCCACTTCGTCAAGGACGACGATAAGCCTTTTCGCCCCAGCCTCAATGTCCCCCATCGTCTTCTCATAAAGCATGGCAAGCCCGAACCCGGCCGAATCAAGGCTTGGCAGCAGCGCCTTGGCGATTTTCTGTACCACTCGGTAGCGAGAGTTGAACATCCGGCAGTTTATGTAAACCGGGATTGCGCTCGACTTATGCTCCCCCATCTTGCCCATCACGTGTCTGACCGAGCAGGTCTTCCCGGTGCCGGTCTTTCCGTAGATGAAAAGGTTCCGGGGCCTTGCGTTCTGGAGAGCCGGGGAAACAGACGACATTATCCTCCCGATTTCGCCTTCGCGGAAGGGAAGCACTTCAGGTATGTAGTGCGGCGAGAGCACGTTGCGGTCGGCAAAGACCGTCGGCTTTGAGAGTATTTCGGAAAAAGTTGGCATAGCCTGCACCTGGTTTCTACGAGAGAATTGTGGGCAAGAAAAGCCTTATTAAGCTATAGTCCGAATATCAAAGCAATCATACTGAGGTGAGAAGATGGGCATACTCGAAAAGATCACAAAAAGCTTCGGCGGCAGCAAGGAGATGAACCTTGAGGAATACATGAACACCGTCGAGATGGAGAACGTGGACGTGCTCCACGAGGCTGCGGACTTCTACGTCAAGCCGATTGCGCTTGAAAGCGAGTCGGACGTGTCGGTCATAATGGACGAGCTTAAGGCGAAGAACATCATCCTCCTCAACGTCTCGCCGATGAGCAAGCAGCCGAACAAGCTGCGACAGATAATCGACAATGTCAAATCGCACATCACCAAGATAAACGGAGACATAGCGAGGCTTGACAACGACAAGATACTGCTCACGCCTTCCAAAGTGAAGATTGTCAAGAACCGGAAGAAATAGGCTTCTTCCTTTTTTGTTTTCATTTCCCTTAGCGGATGCCAGGGTTGCGCAAGAAAGACCGCCAACTGATCAGAATGATTGCCTGAATGGGATTTCGTCGTCATACCCCCGGCTTAACCGCCCGCTTAGCGTTCATGGGCAGATATTTCCCGGAGCGCCCGCGCCTCGTCAAGAGTGACTATCTGCTCAACCAGGCAGCGGTTGCCGAATTTGTTCGAGCAGCACACATTCTTGCCATTGCAGACCGAACCGACAACCAAAAGCGCGCGGGGTTCTCCCAAAACAAGGCGGATTCCCTGAACCTTTTGGTGCGGACATGCGTTTGGAAGCGAAAGAGGGATTTGCCGCATGGCTTTATTTGCCGCAAAGGATTTTTACGGCTTTCCGGCTCAAAACGCCTCGCGGCATGCCCAGCTTGCAATCAAGGCGACTTGCCGCCACTCGAACTTTTTGGTTTTTGCGAGATGCGGTTCTTTCGCCCTCCGACAGGCCCGCGTGCAGAAAGCTCGCTTCCGGCTCTTCGGACTACGCCAAGTATGGAGGCGCACTCCTTGTCGGTGAGCATCGACTTCCCTACCATGCGCCGGAAGGCTATCTTCACCTTGCGCGGGTTTCTCATGACATTTTTGTAGCGGTCGACAAGAAGCGAAAAGCCATCGATAAGCGCCTCTTTTTCTTCTCCGCCCGAAGGCACGAATGTCCTTGGGCGAATTGTTGAAAGCTCGTAGAGGCAGATTGCAACCGCGTGCGAGAGGTTGAGTATGGGATATTCGTTTGAAGTCGGCACGGTTACCAAAAAGTCGCACTGCGAAACATGCTCTTCACAGAGCCCGAGCCCTTCGCTTCCGAAAACAAGCGCAACACGTCCTTCTTTATTGGAAGTGAGCTTTTTTTTCAAATCCTGAAGAAGGATGGGAGAGCGAATGGTCTTGTCCCAATGCCTATAAAGAACTCCGGTAGTGCCGACTGCTAATTTACACCCCTTTGTCGCCTGCGAAAGCGTTTTCACCACCTTCGCTCCCTCAAGAACGTCTCTGGCGTGCTTGGAGTATTTTATTGCGTCAAACCCCTTTGGGTCGCATTGCGGGGAAACAAGGTAAAGCTCGCGAAAGCCGAAATTCTTCATCACACGGGCTACCGAGCCGAGGTTGAGCTCGTACTCCGTGCCGACTAAAACTATGCGGAAGCACTCGTTTGCCATGGTGGGAATGGCTCGCTAGCGGCTTTTAACATTTCCTAAGCCCGAATCAATCTCAGGCTCTACAATCTGCGCGAGTACGGCGTCCTTCGTCGTCCTTTTTTTTACTTCGGAGCAGCCTGCGCCGCACACGAATAATGAGCCTGAGAAAAGCGCGTATTTGTAGAATTCCATCCTGCCGCCTGCGCCGCACAGCACGGCATTGCCGCCGTCATTGCCAAAATGCTTTATCTGATACGGGCAATCTTCGGGTTTGCCGGGGCATGTGGGGCAGGTTGAACGGACGATAACATTTGATGCCATATTGTCACTCTGCCCTTTTTTCCTGCTAGAACGGTTTTTAAGGCTATTTTTTTCAAACCTCGAGGCAGGTGTTTTTCAGATGGTTGCGGTTGCCAAAATATTGCCTGCCTCGCCCGCATCCTTGCAATGCCAAAGCTTCCTCGAGAAGCCATCCCCCAATTTCCGGTCAAGAATCGCGCTTATGGGGGAAAGGTCGCCGCTTAGATGGGCATATGCGAGAAGAGTGCCGGAATCCTCTCCAAGAACCCCTGACAGCCTTGAAAACACCCCCACTTCAAGAGGATAGCCGACATAATTCCGCTTTATCTGGAGAAGATCCATCACCGAGCGGGAGTATATTCTTTCAGATAGGAAATCAGCTAATCCCTCATTTACCCATCTTAGGTTGACTATCCTTCCAGAATCGGTAAAATATTGGTTTGACCGATGAAAGCCTGCAAGCGCGTGAAGAGACTCGTGGATAAGCACAGCTGATTTTATCAGGTCGGAGTTGCCAATCTTTTGCGAATAGGGGATGGTGAAAACGTATCCATCCTCGTACATCCCGGGGTAGGGCATTGCCGATTCGAATGCCATCGTTTGGAGCAGCACCTGTTTTGATATCTGCCCGCATCCCAGGTAAAGGAATTCGGAAAAGACCTTGCCGCGGACCGATTTCCAAATCTGCTCGCTTATGGGTGCCATTGTCTTTGCAACCAACTCCTCGGTCAGGGTGTTTGTCGGATCCGATGGTTCGGCAAGAAGCCTGTGCGAACGCAGTTTTGACAGCAGTGCTGAAAGCGCAGTTTCCTTGGTCCTGGGGATTTTTATGGGCATTTGAAAAAGTTCCGGGTGCCTGCGCGCCGAATCTTCCATCATTTCGAATGCATCTCGGGTGTATTGCGGTTTCCAATCAGGGGAATTTTCCTCGAATGCCTCAAGCGCGCAGTCTTCCAATCTCGTCCTTTGCGCGCCTCCCTTCGAAGCCGCGGCAACCGATTTCATTGCCAAATCATAATACTCCCTTGCGCATAGTTCCGCTTGTTCCTCTGGAATCCACCTGTTGAGATAATGGACCTCTAGGCGCCTAAGAAAACACTTTTCAAATGCGCTTCGCGCCGATTTTTTTGCGAAATGGCTCGGCTCCTGCCCTTCCAGAAGTTTGGCATGAAAATGGCGCCGCCCGGGCTGCTGGCTGCCAGAGTGTTTGTATTCGCGGTGCTTTCCGGCAAAGCTACCGAAAGCCAAGCAGGCAAGCTTCATCACTTTTTTCGCATGGCGGGGCGGGAGGTCCCCCCGCTCGGATAGTTTCGCCAGCGAAGCCAGGTTCGAGAGAATATCCTCTTCTGAGAATTCCGCCGCATTTGGCCTGAGGAATTCTGTTGAGAGGAGCGCAACATCGTTAATCTGGGCGAGTGTCAGCCTTTTTTCACCAAACGCGCCCCCCAAACCGCCCATGCGCCATCTATTGCCGTTTCTTTTTATAAACCGCATTTTTGGTTGCCTCGACAAGCGCGAGTTTTTCAAAGAAAAAGGATTCTTCCGCCACAATTTTCGCAGCACCCACGTTTTTTTCAAGTGCGGCAACGGTCTTTCCAATCCCGCCCCCAAGCGAGGTTGCAATCACCGCCACATTGCCCCCAGGCTTAAGGCGCCCTTCCACCTGTCTTGCAAATCTCAAGAACACACTTAACCCGCTCTTCCCGCCGTCATAAGCCGCGTTTTCCACCCTGTTTGCAATCCTTTCCCCTTTGGCAGTTGGGAGGTAAGGCGGGTTGAAGAGTATCGCGTCGAATTTTCTCCCCGTCGGAACCTTGGAAAACAAGTCCGACTCGATGAATTCGCAGTTCGAAATGCCGTTTCTCTTGGCATTCGCCTTTGCGCACTCAACCGCAGCAGGGCTTATGTCCACACCCAAAACATCATTACGCATGTCCGTAGCTGCCGCCGAAAGCGCAACAATCCCGCTGCCTGCGCCGACCTCCAATATCCTGCCCCTAAGTTTCGTTGCGTACTTTGCAAGAAGAAAAGAATCTTCAGCCGGCTCGTAAACAGTATCGTCAACAGTAAGCCCAAGATTGCCAAATAAGGTTTTATCCACCTAATCAGCCCACTCTATTTTGTCGCCTTCCCGCACCGCACCCCTGCGAAGCACCTTCATGCGGATGAGGTCGATTACGGTCGAGCCTTGCCCATACTTGCATCGTCCGCCGTCAACGACCAAATCAACAGCCTCAACAACTGCGCGCGGCAGTTCCCGCGCCTCTGCAACACCTCTCCCGCCAGACAGGTTCGCGCTCGTTGTCACTATGGGCATGCCGAGCTCAGAACACACCTGCCGCGCGAATGCGTGCTCAGGCACGCGCACGCCGACCTCGAAGTTTCCGCTGACGGGCAGTCTTTTCTTCAAGGGCAGGATGAAGGCATACGGGCCTGGCAGGAGCTCAACGAGCGTTTTCTTTCGCTTCACGTCAATCTCGCAGTATTCCCGGAGCATGGCAAAATCCGAAACAATCACCTGGAGGGGCTTCCCGCGCTCGCGGAGTTTTGCCGAATAGACCCTTTCCACGGCTTCCTCGGAAAGCGCATCGCAGCCAATCCCGTAGTGAGTATCGGTTGGATAGGCAAAGAGCCCGCCTTCAGAAACCACTTTCTTCGCTTTTGCAAGGCATGCGTCATAGTCAGAAAGAAGGGAGAGGCGAATCGGCATGCAAAATCCCGCCTGCAGCTAGACTTTTTTCCTGCCGGCCTCGTGCACGGCTTTGGCAAGGTCGGAAACCCTTTTCCTCACGTCCCCGCCTTTTTCAAGCGCGGTGCCAACCTGTATGGCATTTGCGCCGGCAGTTATGACCGCGGATGCTTCCTGGGGCGTCCTTATGCCGCCAGCCGCAACATAGGGCACGCTTATCGCCTTTGAGACAGCAGCTACCATTTCAAGCGGGATATGCCCTTCCTTCGGGTTGCTGCCAGCATCAGTTATGACAATCCGGGAGCCCGACATTTCGGCAGAAAGGGCAAGCGCGGCTGCGATTTGCGGCTTGCTTCTTGGAACCAAGTTGACGTCGCCCACCCAGCCGACCGTGCCGCCAGGCTCGACTACGATGTAGCCAACAGGCAACGGCTCAACGCCGAGCCTCCTGACCATGGGTGCGGCAAGCATCTGCGCCTGCGATATCCAATATGGGTTGCGGCTGTTCAGTAGCGACATGAAGTAGACCGCATCAGCGTATTTTGTGACAGTTGAGATGTTCCCCGGGAACAGGACGACAGGCACCGACGACTTCTCCTTTATCGCCTTTGTGACGCTGTCAAGTAGCTCGCCCTGCACCCCCGTGCTTCCTCCAACGAGGACGATGTCTGCTCCGCCTTCGGCAGACTGCACCCCCACAGCTATCGCTTCCTGGGGCGTCTTGTAATCCACCGGGTCGATTAGCGCAAAAAGAAGCCCTCCTTTGCGCGCTACGCCGTCTTTGACGTATTCCTCAACTTTTCCCATAAGAACTACCCTCTGCCCTCGGTTTCAAGGAATTCCCGCACAACTTCCTTGAGACCCTGGCTTATTTTAACCCTTGCGGCAAAGCCCAGCTCCCGCTTCGCCTTAGCCGCCGAGTAAGCGCGGTCTGTAGCAATCTGGCGCACGTTTTCAGGGTCAAGGGCGGGTTTTTTCCCAATCCCTAGCCGATAGAAAAAACAGCCAAGCGTGGCAAACGCCATTGCAAGAAAGAGCGGCACATGCTTTGTTGGGGCAGGCACGCCAAGTTCAATGGCTGCAAGCGAATATAATTCCGCCTGCGTCGGCCTTTCTTCACCGACAATGTTGTAAGCGCCCCCGCTCGCCACCTCCTTCTCAATCGCAAGGAGCAGGGCGTCAACCGCGTCGTCTGAATGGATGAGCGGCAGGCGGTTCTTACCGTCTCCGACAATCGCCATCTTTCCCGCCCCTATGCGCCGCAAAACATCGAAATAGCCTTCCTCAAAGCCCGGCCCGTATATCATGCCGAAGCGAAGCAGGACGATAGGGAGCCGACCGAAGCATTCGCTTGCGAACACCTCTCCCGCCGCCTTGCTTTTTCCGTAATTCCCCCAGGGCTTTTGCGGGAAATTCTCGTCCACTTCCACACTCCCGTGCCCCCCATAAACCGAAATCGAGCTTGCAAGGACCGCCCTTTCCACCTCGTGCGGGCAGTTTGCAAGAAGATTTTTCACTACAAAGGCATTCTGCCGCACAAGCTCGCCGTACGGATGGTCGCCGACCAAGCCCGCAAGGTGGACAACGTGCGAAACCCCCTCAAACGCCCTTGCGGGAAGCGGGCCTGATGCCAAGTCCCACTCGAACCTCTCAACCGCCGCGGGAAGAGTTCCTGCGCTTTGCGGCCGGACGACCGCGCGGGTGCTCCTCCTTGCGGCAACAAGCGCGGCGACAAGGCGCTTTCCTAGCCTGCCATTTGCGCCAGTGACCAGTATTGTTGCCATGAAAAGATAGTTGGAAGCGCAATATTAAACCCTTGCCATCGAAAGGGCAAGCATGCTCATCATATTCGAAGGAATCGACGGCGCAGGCAAGGGGGCGCAAATCAGGCTTCTCTCATCCTTCTTTCGCCAGCACGGCATCCGATT
>Ga0209835_1000210_pt1 | contig 40901 bp, 42 predicted proteins | sample LakKivwa52mmetaG_FD_184138 | JGI IMG/M metagenome (GOLD analysis project Ga0209835, IMG submission 184138) | Anoxic lake water microbial communities from Lake Kivu, Rwanda to study Microbial Dark Matter (Phase II) - Lake Kivu water 52m metaG... | ecosystem: Environmental > Aquatic > Freshwater >... | reverse complement strand
CTCCTTACGAATTGTTGAGTTTATCCTCTAACAAAACGTGGTACAAAAAATTAACTCAGTTCACGGACATATTTCTATATCCCGCGCAGCCAGACAGGCCGAGTTTCCTGCACAGTTTCAATTGATTGCCGCCATGAATCCTTGCCCCTGCGGATATTTAGGGCACTTTAATCATAAATGCCGTTGTACGCCCGACCAAATATCGCGCTATCGCGCAAAAATTTCGGGCCCGTTGTTAGATCGTATTGATATGCATATTGAAGTAAGCGCTTTAAAGCAGGACGAGCTGATTGAAAATGGCGTCGCAGAATCGAGCGCAAATATCCGCCGCAGAGTAGAAGCAGCGCGTGTGCAGCAGCTGGCGCGTCAGGGCAAGCCGAATTTTGCCTTGAATACAAGTGAAATAGATACATGGTGCCAGCCGGATGAAGCGGGTTTGAGCTTGCTGAAAAGCGCGATTTCAAAACTGAATTTATCCGCGCGCGCTTATCACCGCATATTAAAACTTGCACGCAGCATTGCCGACCTGGCGGAAAAACCGCATGTTCAGGCTGCGGATATTGCGGAAGCAATACAGTATAGACGCGGCGACATTTAGTAACTGCCTGTGGGCATGGTAAAATTGCGTAACCATTTTTGATGCAATTTCCATGAGCCAACCCAATCAATCTTCCACAGAAATAAAACTTCGTGAATTGCTGCAGCAGCGCATCCTGATTCTGGATGGTGCCATGGGTACCATGATTCAGCAATACAAGCTGACGGAAGCGGACTATCGCGGTGAGCGTTTCGTTGATTTTAAAGCACCGGCGGGTGAGCGTGAGCTATTTGTTAAAGGCAATAACGAGCTACTGACGTTGACACAGCCGCATATCATTCAGGAAATTCACGAAAAATATCTAGCCGCGGGTGCGGACATTATCGAGACCAACACCTTTGGTGCGACTAGCGTTGCGCAAGATGACTATCACATGGCGCACTTGGTGCATGAAATGAATGTGGAGGCTGCTAAGCTGGCTAAAGCGGCTTGCGCAAAATATAGCACAACAGATAAGCCGCGTTTTGTTGCGGGCGCTTTGGGCCCTACACCAAAAACTGCCTCTATTTCTCCTGACGTGAATGATCCGGCGGCGCGTAATATCAGCTTTGATCAGCTGGTGAGTGCTTACTTAAAACAAACGCGAGCGCTGGTGAAAGGTGGTGCGGATATTTTGATGGTAGAAACCATCTTCGATACGCTGAACTGCAAGGCGGCTTTGTTTGCGATTGACAGCTTCTTTGAGGAAGTTGGTTACACGCTACCCATCATGATTTCCGGTACGGTAACCGACGCCTCTGGGCGTATTTTATCCGGCCAAACCGTGACTGCGTTCTGGCATTCAGTGCGTCACGCCAAACCGCTGACGATAGGTTTGAACTGCGCGCTTGGTGCTACGCTGATGCGCCCTTATGCCGAAGAGCTCTCCAAAGTGGCGGACACTTTCGTCTGCATTTATCCCAACGCCGGGTTGCCTAATCCGATGAGTGATACCGGCTTTGATGAAACCCCGGATGTGACATCCAGTCTGGTGAAAGAATTTGCCGACAGCGGTTTTGTGAATATCGCAGGTGGCTGCTGCGGTACGACACCAGCGCACATCAATGCCATTTATGAGGCGATTAAAGATTTGCCGCCAAGACAGGTGCCTGTCATTCCGCCTTACACCAGACTCTCCGGACTGGAGCCATTCATCATTGATGACAATTCCTTATTTGTGAATGTGGGCGAGCGCACTAACGTGACGGGCAGCAAAGCTTTTGCGCGCATGATTATCAACGAGCAGTACGAAGAGGCGCTAAGTGTTGCGCGCCAGCAGGTGGAAAACGGTGCGCAAGTGATTGATATCAACATGGATGAAGGCATGCTGGATGCCGTGAAAGCCATGACGCATTTCCTCAATCTGGTCATGTCAGAGCCGGATATTGCGCGCGTGCCCATTATGATCGATTCGTCGAAATGGGAAGTGATTGAAGCTGGCCTGAAATGTGTGCAAGGTAAAGCCATCGTTAACTCCATCTCCATGAAAGAAGGTGAGGCTGAGTTCCTGCGCCAGGCCAAACTGTGCCGTCGCTATGGTGCCGCGGTCATTGTGATGGCGTTTGATGAAAAAGGCCAAGCCGATACCTTCGAGCGCAAAACGGAAATCTGTAAGCGCGCTTACGATTTGCTAGTGGCGACGGGTTTTCCGCCTGAAGATATTATTTTCGACCCTAATATCTTTGCCATTGCCACCGGCATTGAGGAGCACAACAACTACGCGGTGGACTTTATCGACGCTACGCGCTGGATCAAACAGAATCTGCCGCACGCCAAAATCTCCGGCGGTGTCTCTAATGTGAGCTTCAGTTTCCGCGGCAATGACCCGGCGCGTGAGGCGATTCATACCGTATTTCTTTACCATGCCATTAAAGCGGGCATGACCATGGGTATCGTCAACGCCGGCATGATGGGCGTGTATGATGACCTGGAACCTGAGCTCAAAGAGCGCGTGGAAGATGTGGTGCTCAACCGTCGCCCAGATGCTACCGAGCGGATGATTGAGTTTGCAGGCACGCTGAAGGCGGGCGGCAAGAAAGAGGAGGCGACGCTGGAATGGCGCGGCACACCCGAGAATCCGACGGCGGTTGAAAAGCGCCTGGAATATTCTCTGGTGCATGGGATTACCGAATTTATTACCGAAGATACCGAAGAAGCGCGTCAGAAAGTCATGGCAGCAGGCGGTCGCCCGATTCACGTCATTGAAGGCCCGCTGATGGATGGCATGAACGTAGTAGGTGATTTGTTCGGTCAGGGCAAAATGTTTCTGCCGCAGGTGGTGAAATCTGCCCGTGTCATGAAACAAGCGGTAGCGCACTTGATTCCGTTTATTGAGGAAGAAAAAGCGCTGGAAGAAAAACGTACCGGTATCGTGGCTAAACCTAAAGGCAAAGTCGTGATTGCAACCGTGAAGGGCGATGTGCATGATATCGGCAAGAATATTGTGTCTGTGGTGCTGCAGTGCAACAACTTTGAAGTGGTGAACATGGGTGTGATGGTGCCTGCGGCAGAGATTCTGGCCATGGCCAAAGCCGAGAACGCAGACATTATCGGTTTGTCTGGCCTGATTACCCCTTCATTAGAAGAGATGGCGTATGTGGCCAAAGAAATGCAGCGTGACCCGCATTTCAGCGGTTTGAAAACACCATTGCTGATTGGCGGCGCCACGACTTCGCGTGCACATACCGCCGTGAAAATCGCACCACATTATGAGGGGCCAGTGATTTATGTACCGGATGCCTCACGTTCGGTGGCGGTGATGCAGTCATTGCTCACGCCGGAAACCAAAGACAGCTATATCGCAGAGATTCAGGCCGATTATGAAAAAGCACGCATCCAGCACGGCAACAAAAAGGGCACACCGCTGCTCACGCTGGCGCAAGCACGCGCCAATAAAGCTAAACTTTCATTCGTGGGTGACACTGTTCCGGCTAAACCAAAATTCATTGGCCGTCGCGTATTTAAAAATATCGATTTAGGCTTAATCGCGCAATATATCGATTGGACGCCATTTTTCCAGACTTGGGATCTGGCGGGTGCTTATCCGGCGATTTTGAATGACAAAGTAGTGGGTGAAGCTGCGACTAAAGTATTCAATGAAGCGCAGGCAATGCTGAAAAAAATCATTGAAGGGCGTTGGTTGAACGCTAGTGGTGTGATTGCGCTGATGCCTGCTAACAGCGTGCATGACGATGACATCGAGATTTACACCGATGAATCGCGCAAGCACGTCGCGTTTACTTGGCACGGTATGCGCCAGCAGACGGTCAAGCCGGTTATCGATGGCGTGCCGCGTCCCAACCAGTGTCTGGCAGATTTTGTGGCACCTAAAGGTATCGATGATTACATCGGTATGTTTGCGGTGACCGCAGGCTTGGGCATGGAAAAACGGCTGGCGCAGTTTGAAGCAGCGCATGACGATTACAACGCCATCATGTTCAAGGCGCTGGCAGATAGGCTGGCGGAAGCCTTTGCTGAATATATGCATGAGCGTGTGCGCACTGACTTGTGGGGTTATGCGCCAGACGAAAAACTGGACACGGAAGCTTTGATTAAGGAACAGTATCAAGGTATACGTCCGGCACCGGGCTACCCTGCTTGCCCTGATCACACGATTAAACCCGAAATGTTTAAACTGCTGCAGGCAGATGAAATTGGCATGACACTCACGGAGTCATTCGCCATGCAGCCCGCTGCAGCAGTTTCAGGGTTCTATCTGGCGCATCAGGACGCCAAATATTTCAGCGTGGATAAAATTGGTGAAGATCAATTGCTAGATATGGCAAAACGCAGAAACTTGGCAAAAGATTATTTAGAGCGCTGGCTCGCCCCTAATTTAGGATAGTTTTCACATCATGCACATTCATATTCTAGGTATCTGCGGCACATTCATGGGTGGCATTGCCGTGCTGGCCAAGCAGGCCGGTCATCGAGTCACCGGTTGCGATGCGAATGTGTATCCGCCGATGAGCACACAGCTTGAAGCGCAAGGCATAGCGCTGATTGAAGGCTTCGACCCTGCCCAAACACAGCTTGACCCTGATATTTACGTCATTGGCAATGTCGTGTCACGCGGTAATCCGCTGATGGAAGAAATCCTCAATCGCGGCCTACCCTATATTTCTGGCCCGCAATGGCTGTCAGAGAATGTATTGCAAGGTAAGTGGGTACTCGCAGTCGCCGGAACGCATGGCAAGACAACGACTAGCTCGATGCTGGCGTGGATATTGGAATATGCCGGATTAGCCCCCGGCTTTTTGATTGGTGGCGTGCCGGAGAATTTTGCGGTGTCGGCTCGTTTGCCGCAAACGCCCCCTATGCCAATTCCCTCCCCAATGCAGGGGGAGGGCAAGGGTGGGGGTAGCGCGAAGGAATATAGTGTAAATGATTTCCAGCTACCCTCACCCCAACCCTCTCCCTCACAGGGAGAGGGGGACAAGTCCCCGTTCTTTGTGATTGAGGCGGATGAATACGACACGGCCTTTTTTGATAAACGCTCAAAATTCGTACATTACCGCCCACGTACTGCGGTGCTGAATAATCTAGAGTTTGACCACGCCGATATCTTTGATGATTTACCGGCGATTGAAAAGCAGTTTCATCATCTGGTGCGCACCGTGCCGCAGCAGGGGCTGGTGGTGGTCAATGGCAAAGAAGCAAGCCTACAGCGTGTGCTGGATAAAGGTTGCTGGACGCCGGTGGAGAAATTTGGCACCGATGCGGATTGGCAGGCAGCGAATGCCAGCGGTGATGGCAGTTTTGATGTGCTGCATCAGGGCAAAGCCCTGGGGCGTGTACAGTGGGATTTGCTGGGTGAACATAACCGCATGAATGCGCTGGCTACCATTGCTGCAGCGCGTCATGTCGGTGTTAGCCCCGAAGTCAGCATGGCCGCACTGGGTGAATTTAAAAATGTGAAGCGCCGCATGGAAGTGCGTGGTGAGGTCAATGGCGTGACAGTCTATGACGATTTTGCGCATCATCCAACGGCGATTGATACGACGGTGGCAGGTCTGCGCGCCAAAGTGGGCAAGGCGCGCATCATTGCGGTATTAGAACCGCGCTCCAATACCATGAAGCTGGGCGTGATGAAAAATGCGCTGCCCGCTAGTTTGAAACAGGCGGATTTGGTGTTTTGTTTCTCGGCAAATTTAGGCTGGGATGCCAAGGAGGCGCTGCAGTCTATTGCTGCCAAAACGCAGGTGCATGACGATTTAAATAGCTTAATCAATGCAATCGTTAAAGTGGCGTCGCCCGGTGACCAAGTGCTGGTAATGAGTAATGGTGGGTTTGGCGGCATTCATCAAAAACTGCTGGATGCATTGAAATCAACTTCTTAAAAAGTGTAAAGCTTGGTAACGATTAAATGGACAGCCATGCAAACTTTTTTGCTTAAACTAAAAACCATGAGTGCCATGACGATTGCATTCTGGAGTTCAGTGCTGTTACATCTTGTATTGCTGAGCCTGCATTTTGAGCCTGAGCTCAATAAATTCAAGGATAATTTCGCAGTGCTGGAAGTGGTGCTGGTAAATGCCAAGACGCAAACCAAGCCTGATAACACTGAAACTTACGCACAGGCCAATCTCGACCGAGGTGGTAATACCGAACAAGACCGCAAGATGAAAACCGCGCTGCCGGCACTGAAACCCCAAAAATCAGAGCCCAAGCCGCAGCCGGTTATCAGTGACAAGCAGGTTGCGCAAGCAAGCTTGCAGAAAACAAGTGAATCTCGCGCGCAAAAGCGCGTGGCCGAACTGGAAAAACAGGCGCAGGAGCTCATGACACAGATTAATGCCGTAAAAGCGGTTGAGTCGCAGCCGGCGCAGAAAACAGCTGTACAGGAAACAGAGCCTGACAATCAAACGCATCCCAGCAAAAAACTTAATGTTGCAGAGATCACTGCCGCGGCACTGGAAATGGAAAAGGAGGCTACGATTGCCAAACAGCAGGATGATTATCAAAAGCGCCCTAAGCGTAAATTTGTGGGTGGCCGCACCAAAGAATACAAATATGCACTTTATGTGGAAGCCTGGCGTCAAAAAGTAGAGAAAATCGGTAACCTGAATTATCCTGAGGCTGCGAGAGATTTAAAACTGTATGGTCAGCTGCAAATGACCGTTTCACTCAAACCCGACGGCAGCATCGATAGTATTGAAGTTAATCGCAGCTCCGGGCATAAAGTACTGGATGCAGCGGCTAAGCACATTGTGGAACTGGGAGTGCCTTATGCGGTGTTTCCGGATGATATACGCAAGGAAGTGGATATATTGAGTATTACGAGGACTTGGACATTCACCCAGCAAGACAGCCTAGCCACTGAGTAAGCGATTATCTTTTTAATTTCTACGTTGTTATTCTCGCTTGTCGTACTATGTGTACTGTCTGCGCTCGAATGCCTAGTAGAAATTAAAAATCTTAATCGCTCGATATAAAGTCCTGAAAATCAAAATATCCGGTGTTGGCTTCGGTTTGCCGTACTATGTGTACTGTCGCCACTCGAATGCCTAGTAGAAATTAAAAATCTTAATCGCTAGGTAATAAAGTCTTAAAAATTAACATATCCGGCATTCCCGGTTTTGATTTTGTTCGTGATTTTAGTGTGTTTCGTGGATGAGGCCTTTGAAAGAAAGTAATGAATAACTATTTTGAACATCACGTATTTTTCTGTTTGAACAAGCGCGAAGATGGCGCAGCTTGCTGCACTGATAAGGGCGCAGAGGCCGCTTTTGATCACATGAAGTCACGCGTCAAGAAACTGAATTTAAATGGTAAAGGTAAGGTGCGCATTAACCGCGCTGGTTGTTTTGATCGTTGTGGCGAAGGCCCGCTGCTAGTGGTTTATCCACAGGCTGTATGGTATACCTTTGTGGACAATGATGACATCGATGAAATCATCGAAAGTCATCTCATCAACGGCCAAGTGGTGGAGAGACTTGTAGTAGATTAAGGCTGGGAATCTAGTCGGTATTTAAGGCACATTCCACATGTGCCTTTACTTTTTCTGAGAGCAGCTGAATCATTTTGTCGTCCAGACTCTTCGCTGAGATTTCGCGCATCGCTTCTCCCCAGTTTGAGTTGGGGAAGTGTTTATCGTTTTCAAAACGTGGAATCACATGCCAATGCAAATGTGGGGTTTTGTTGCCCAAACTAGCCAAATTGATTTTGTCAGGGTTAAACATCTCTCTGAGCGCCAATTCAACCGCAAATACGGTTTTCATCATGCGTGCGCGCTCCACGGGAACCAAGTCGGTCATTTCTTTGATGTGCGATAAAAGCTCCACCCGGCAATAAGCCGGGTAGTCAGCGTCGTTCAGCAATATCACCCTACAGAACGCATCTTGCCATAGAATCGGGTATGGGCTGGGCTGACAGAGTGGACAACTCATCAGGAGGCCGCCAGCATTCTATCCAAGGTCAATTTCGCCAATTTGGCTTCGTGATCAGGTACTTTAATCTGGTTCACCACATTACCTTCCGCCAGGTTCTCCAAGACCCAGGCCAAATGCTGGGGGTCTATGCGTGCCATGGTGGAGCACTCGCACACCACGTGGCTCATAAACTGTACCAATTTGCCTTCAGGTTTCATCTGTTCAGCCAGGCGTGTCACCAGATTCAGTTCGGTACCAACCAGCCACTTGGTATTGGCTGGGGCTTCAGAGACTGTTTTCAGAATATATTCGGTAGAGCCTACGTAGTCTGAATGCTGGCAAACTTCAAACGGTGCTTCCGGATGCGAAATCACAAAGCCATCGGGGTGTTCAGCACGGAAACGCTCTATGTTCTGCAGGCGGAACATCTGGTGTACTGCACAATGACCTTTCCACAGCAGAATTTTTGCGTTTTTAATTTGTTCTTCTGTCAGACCGCCTAGTGGCAAGTCAGGATCCCAAACTGGCATCTGTTCTAGATGAATACCCATCTTGTAGCCACTCCAACGTCCCAGATTCTGGTCAGGGAAGAACAACACTTTTTCACGCTGTTTAAAGCCCCATTCCAGAATTTTTGGTGCGTTGGTGCTGGTGCAGACAATGCCGCCGTGCTCACCGCAGAAGGCTTTTAAATCCGCGGCTGAGTTGATGTAAGTAATCGGTGTGATGGTTTCATCAAAGTTGAGCACTTTGTTCAACTCGCGGTAGCTGCGCTCCACTTTGGCAAGATTGGCCATATCTGCCATGGAGCAGCCGGCTGCCATATCAGGCAAAATGGCAATTTGTTCCGGGCGGCTTAAAATATCGGCCACTTCAGCCATAAAGTGCACACCTAAAAATACGATATATTCTGCATCCAGGTTTTCGGTGTAGCGCGATAGTTTGAGTGAATCACCGGTGTAATCAGCGTGGCGATATACGCTTTCATGTTGATAATGGTGGCCTAAAATGACGAGGCGCTTACCTAATTTTTCTTTGGCCGCAATAATGCGACGCTGGCAATCAGCGTCTTCTATGGCTTGGAATTTTTCAAATTTGATCGGGGATACTTGCATATAGTATGGAATGTCCTAGAAACTGTATTTGTTCACAAAACATCGCGAAACTGAAAATGTGAAGTCAAACATCATTTTTTTATCTACATGATTTTGGTGTGTTTCGTGGATAAAAAATTTCTGATAATAAAGTCGTTATTTTATAACGTTAATTGGTGACGTTCACCTAATCTTTTCAGCGCATCTACATTGGTCCATGAGAATACGCGCTTAGCCGCCTCGCGCCAGTCCACCCATTCATAGCGCAGATGCTCATCCGGCGCTAATCTAATCGGTAGCGTGTCGGGCAGCATCAGACCAAACAGGTGTTCGCGGTTTTCAGTTACGCCAGGCGCGTAGCGATGGCGCCAGTGCGGGTAGATTTCATATACATTCGATACTTGCCAGTCTTGAAAATCGTAGGCAAGTGCATCAAGCCCGGTTTCCTCAGAAACCTCGCGAATGGCAGCCTCTTTGGGAGTTTCACCTGCTTCAATGCTACCAGTGACGGATTGCCAATAACCGGCTTTGTCGGCGCGCTCCATCAATAGCACTTTTAAGTCTGCGGTATGGATGAGCACTAGCGCTGAAATAGGAATTTTGAAAGGTTTCAACTGGCAGATGATGAAGCTGATTTTTTAGCTGAAGTAAGATTTTTGGGCAACTGGAACACTACGTTTTCAACAACACCCTGCAGCTCTTCTACTTGGTTTGCCCCTAGCTGCTGCAGTTTCGCAATGACTTCTTGCACTAACACTTCGGGTGCTGATGCCCCTGCGGAAACGCCAATTTTTTTCTTGTTGGCCAGCCATTCCGCTTTCAAAAAGCCTGCATTGTCTACCATGTAAGCTTCAACACCTTGGTTTTGAGCGACCTCGCGTAAACGGTTGGAGTTTGAGCTGTTAGGTGAGCCTACAATAATCACCAAGTCGCAGTCTTTTGCCATGATCTTGACCGCGTCCTGCCGATTCTGGGTGGCATAGCAGATATCATCGCTTTTGGGTGCGTGAATGTTGGGAAAGCGAGTTTGCAAGGCCTGAATCACTTTAGCGGCATCGTCCAGAGATAAAGTGGTTTGTGTCACATAGGCCAGTTTATTAGGGTCTTTAATCTGTAGTTTGGTCACATCCTCTGGTGTTTCAACGAGGTACATAGATGGGTCTGGCCCGTCTTCAACCTGCCCCATCGTGCCTTCTACTTCAGGGTGGCCTTTGTGGCCGATCATGATAATTTCCATGCCGGCCTTGCGCATTTTTTCAACCTCAATATGCACTTTGGTGACCAGTGGGCAAGTGGCGTCGTAAGCAGTCAAACCACGTGCTTCTGCTTCTGCATGCACCGCCTTTGAAACGCCATGGGCACTGAAAATCACGGTGCTGCCTGTTGGAATCTCATCCAGTTCCTCAACAAAAACAGCGCCCTTGCTACGCAGCTGGTCAACCACAAACTTGTTGTGTACTACTTCGTGACGCACGTAAATTGGTGCGCCGAATTTTTCCAGTGCCTGCTCAACGATGATAATTGCACGGTCTACCCCGGCACAGAAGCCGCGAGGGTTTGCCAATACAATTTGGGTTTCTTTAGACATTTAAACAATCACTCGGTATAAATAGGTCATTGCAGCATCAGGGATTTTTCCGCCTGCAGGTGCATCGGGTATAATCGCACAAGTTTCAATTCACACATTAATGAAGTCTTATATGAAAAACACTGCAACCTTGTTGATTACTTGTCCGGATGCGCGCGGCATTGTGGCGGCAATCGCTGATTTTCTGCTTCAGCACAATGCCAATATTTTACACGCAGACCAGCATCAGGATGCAGAAAATAATCTATTTCTGATGCGCGTGGAATGGGATTGGACTGAGTTTAATTTGGATGAAGCCAGCTTCAATCAAGCATTTGCAGGCATTGCCGGTAAATTTAGCATGCAATGGCAGCTCAAACTCTCTCAGCACAAAACGCGTGTGGCCATTATGGTTTCACAATATGACCATTGCTTGGCCGATTTGTTGCACCGTCATAAAAGCGGTGAGCTTGCTTGTGAAATCCCGTTGGTCATCAGCAACCACCTCGACACAGAGAAGTTGGTACAGTTTTATGGCATCGATTTTCACCATATCCCGGTGACCAAGGATAACAAAGCTGAGGCTGAGGCCGCTCAATTTAAACTGTTTGCGCAATACGATATCGATTTAATCGTATTAGCGCGTTACATGCAGATTTTGTCGCCGGATTTCGTGGCGCGCTATCCACAGCGCATCATTAATATCCATCATTCATTCCTGCCGGCATTTATTGGTGCCAGACCTTATCATCGCGCTTTCGAGCGTGGCGTCAAACTGATTGGCGCCACCAGTCATTACGTGACAGAAGTGCTGGATGAAGGCCCGATTATCGAGCAGGATATCGAGCGCATTTCACATCGCGACCAAGTGGAAGATTTAATTCAGAAAGGCCGCGATCTTGAGCGCGTGGTGCTTTCGAAAGCAGTGCGCTGGCACATTGAAAACCGTATTTTGCTGTATGCAAACAAAACGGTTATTTTTGATTAACTGCTCAGGTTAAAGCTAAATTAGTTTTCACAGTTGAGATATCTAGACGGCTAAAATCGACTTCTGTATAGTTTGACTATACGCTATAATCTTAAACCATGATTAGAAGCTTTCAGCACAAAGGATTGGAACTTTTTTATCGCACAGGTAAGAGATCCGGAATCAACAGCCATCATGGTGATAAGCTGCGCATTCAATTGACCGCTCTTGAAGCGGCTGAATCTGTTGAAGACCTGAGAGCTCCGCTATCATGGCGCTTACATGCTTTAACGGGAAAGCTTGAAGGATTCTATTCGTTAACGGTCAATGCAAACTGGCGCATTATTTTTAGATTTAATGGCGTCGATGTTGAGTTGGTAGATTATTTGGATTATCACTAATCATCAAGAGTAAAGGAAGCTAAAATGGAAATGCATAATCCTGCACATCCTGGTGAGGTGTTGAAGGAATACCTGCCAGAAAATTTGAGTATTACTGATGCAGCACATCATCTGGGCATCACGCGCGCTGCTTTGTCCAGAATTCTAAATACTAGGGCTGGTATTAGTGCTGAAATGGATCTGATGTTGTCCGATGCGTTAGGAACCAGCCCTGGTTTTTGGTCTCGCATCCAAGTGCAGTACGACATTTGGAAGGCAAAGCAAAAGCGCCATACCCATATCGCTAGATTCCCCGTTGTTGCTTGAAAAAATGTTTTACTGCGATTGACTACAGAATCTTTTCCAGCGCAAATAAATCCTGCACTTTTTCGCGCTGGCGTATTACGGTGAACTGATTGCCATCCACCATCACTTCTGCAGCGCGTGGGCGCGTATTGTAATTGCTGGCCATGCTCATGCCGTAAGCCCCTGCAGACATAATGGCCAGCAAGTCACCTTCGGCCAGTGCCATTTCCCTGTCATGCCCGAGGAAGTCGCCGCTCTCGCAGACCGGCCCTACAATTTCATAATTGCGGGTGCTGGCGTCGCGGGGTTCAACCGCTTCAATCGCATGATAAGCGTCATAAAGCGCAGGACGCATCAAATCATTCATTGCAGCATCCACAATGGCAAAATTTTTGGTTTCGGTATGTTTTAAATACTCTACTTTAGTGAGCAGTAGCCCTGCATTGCCAACCAGGGCACGGCCAGGTTCAAACACCAGTTTTACCTTGCGTGCGCCAAGTTTGGCTAACATGGCTTTCGCATATTCGGCAAAATCAGGCGGGGTTTCATCGCTGTAGCAAATGCCGATGCCGCCACCTAGATCGATGTGTTGAATCACAATACCGTTTTTCTCCAGTGCATCTACCAGCGCCAGCACGCGGTCAAACGCGTCCATAAAAGGAGACAGCTCGGTAATCTGAGAACCGATGTGGCAATCAACTCCATGCACGGCAATATTCGGCATTGCCGCTGCTTGTAAATAAATGTCGAGTGCATCTTCGTAGGCAACCCCGAACTTATTATTTTTAAGGCCGGTAGAAATATAAGGGTGAGTTTTTGCATCCACGTTAGGGTTGACGCGCAGCGATACCGGAGCGACTTTACCCATAAAGCCTGCAATGTCGTTCAAGCGTGCCAGCTCACTAGCCGATTCTACATTGAAACATAAAATCCCCGCTTCCAATGCCGCACGCATTTCATCTGCAGTTTTACCAACACCGGAAAACACCACTTTTGCCGGGTCGCCACCTGCGGCAATTACCCGTGCCAGTTCACCACCTGAGACAATATCGAACCCAGCCCCCATTTTGGCAAACAGGTTCAAGATGGCAAGGCTAGGGTTAGATTTCACCGCAAAGCACACCAAATGGTCAGCATGTTTGAATCCGGCGCTGAAATTTTTGAATGCATGTGTCAGCGCCGCTTTTGAGTAGACGTAGCAGGGTGTGCCGATGCTTTCTGCAATTTGGGTCAATGCAGTATTTTCAGCATGCAGCAGATTGTTTTTAAAGGTAAAGGCGTTCACGTTATTCACTTTTGTTTGTTGGTGTTGATCAGTTGATGAGTATTAATTCAATAGCTTGAATTGATTCGATTATTTTTTGCTTGCATCAGCAGGCGCTTTTTCCGCCGGTGCTTGCGCAGGCAGGGGGTACTCTCGTTCAGGAAGGTACAGCATGCCTTTGGTGCCGCAGGCGTTGAGCAAGAAGCTGATAATAATCATGCTTAAAATGGAGCGTACCATGATGCATTCCTAGAATATTTGACTGCGATTTTAGCATAAAGCCTGCTTCAACTCAGGTTAGAACAGCCAGCGTTGAACGGCCAGAAAATTTGTATTTGCCGCTTGTCGGTCTGGTTTGACCAATTATCTGAAAATGCTGGCAATCAAAACCGAATTTTGCATAATTAGGATTGGCATTAAAAGGATTTTGTATGCACACCCCTGTAAAAAAACGATATCCCAGTTTCGCTTTTAGTCGAGGTTTCGCTCGCACCCATGGATTTACTTTAGTTGAGCTGATGGTGGTAATTGCAATTATCGGTATTTTGGCAATGATTGCGTTCCCGAGTTATCAGCAATACGTCGTGCGAGGCAATCGTGCGGCAGCGCAGGCAGAAATGATGGATATTGCCAGCCGTCAGCAGCAGTTCCTGCTTGCAGATCGAGAGTATGCAGATCTCGGCAAACTTGAAGCTAGCGGCTACGCACTCTCATCAGATGTGATTAATTAATTTGACTCGTCGACAACTTACTCACCAACTGTTCAATCACGGTTCCGTCTTTCTCTGTTTTACGGATTTTTACCGGCAGGTACTGATAATCCGTTGCCAGCCATAGCTCAGTTTTTTCTTCGTCATCACTGCCTTTGGCAAGATGGATGGTATTCAATTCGCCAAACTTGCTGGTGATGATCTCTTCACCTTCAAAGCGATATTGATAGGTACTCAGTTTTTTGCCGTTAGTCATCGTGATTTGCAGGCTGTTGAGTGGCGGCGTGAACATAAACTGATACATAAAACTCAGAAAATCTTGTGTGCCTGCTACTAATGGCACCGTGTTTTCACCTTTTGAGCTGCGCATGGTGAGCAGCTGTTTATCCCAGTCAAAGCTAGCGGTTTGCAGTTTTTTGCTGTTGCTGCCGTACTGATAAGAATAAAAGTCCGGTTTTAAACCTGCATGGGTTACGCTGCCTTCACTTTTTTGCTGTAAGGTACTGAAAAAGAGTGAAACTAGGCCTTTGGCTTCAGTTTGGCTGATGATCGTGTAGCGCTTGTTTTTATCCACAAGAAAAGAAACCTGGCTTAAGCCAGCGGCTGTGCTATCACTACCACGCTTCACTTCAAACTCTGCCTCCACCTTGGTGTAAGGCAGAATTTCCGGCTCCGGTTCAAAACGATAGGGTGCGGCTTCATCATCATTTTGCGATGGATTACGTGTAAGTGAGGGGCTGCCTGGTTTTCCCGAACCCAGATTTCCCATATTTAATGTGGCAGAGCTTAATGTGCCCAGATGACTCGTGGGTGCGGTAGCGCCCGCTTGCGTCTCCGGTTCGGCAGCAGGGGGTTTTTCTGCCAATGCCTCAGTGGGTTTTTTGGGCAGGTTTTTCGGTGCGCGTTGTTTAGGCTTTGGTGCTGGCTGAGCTATAGTTTGCGGGCGTTTAGTTTGTGGCAATTCTAGCTGCATCGGGCGTGCCTGAATCAGTTGTGTATCACTTTTTAGTTCAGGCAGTTCAATACTGAACAGCATCAACAACAAACCGTGGAAAATTAGCGATGGCAGCAGCGCCAGTGCTAGCTTGCGGTGCTGTTTCAGGTGCAGTATCAAATTTTGAATTTTATTATTATCCATGTTCATTCTGCAGCATCAGTTTTGCCGTGATCAGCCCGTTAATCAGACCAAACACCAATGCAGCCGTTGCAAAAATCGGGATCAGGTAAGCAATTCCGGCATGCGGAATCAGCCACAATCGTACCATCAGCAGTTGTCCGCCTATGTGGGCAAAGGCTGCCAGAATACTCAGGCTTACAGGCCCAAAATAACGTTTAGGCAGGTGCGTGGCTAGGGCTAATGTTCCCAGACTCAGCACTGCACCGCTCAAGCTGAGCGCGAAGGTGGGCGATAAAAACTGTCCAAGCAGCAGGCTGCTGGCAAACACGCGCAGTATGCTCACCCAGGCTGCCGTCGCAAAATCATAACGCAGCAGCACGTATAAGGTCACGATATTGGCAATTCCCGGTTTCACACCGGGAACGGGCGAAGGTACCAGTGCTTCAACCATGTGCAGTGCAATGGCGACTGCGGCTAGCTTAGCAATACGGTGGTCGTCTTGGGTGGTTTGAATCTGCATAGGACATTTATCTTGATGGCGTGAGACTGAATAGTCAAGGCCGCTCTAATGTTTGAGAGCACTTATGCATAAGCCCAGTCATGCTTTAGGCTCATACTGATTGCGTCTCAGATTTTTTAGATTGCAGTGCTAATAATTCAGTGTGTCAAACGGTTTGCTGTCACCGATCAGTTCTAGGCTGATTTGGTTGGGCATACAGACTGCCGCTTGGCCACTGCGGCTTAACCATCCCTGATGCACGCAGTATTGATTGTGACAGGGAGATTGGGCAAAGCGTGCTTTCCCATCGGCGATATGGATCACGGCATCGCCCATTGTGCCATGCACTTTCACATGCCGCGTTAAGTGCAGGTCATAGGTGGCGTGTATATGGTCACCAATCCGAATCTGTACTTTAGTCGCGTGTGTGTTTGACCACAAACTATGGAACAGATAAAACACCGCGACAGCGCTCATCATCAATATCAGCCAATCGCCTGTGCGCATAAAGGCGCTGAAGCGTTTAACGGGTTTCAAGAATCTGCACATGATGCTGTTTTTCAAAATTAGCGTCTAGCCATGTCAGCTTTTTAGATATGGCATGAGATAAGCTGATGCCCCCATTGGCATCGATCACCATAAAATGCGTGATTCCCATATTAGCTGCTGCCTGAGCTTTGTCAGGCGCTGCGGCAATAAAAATCGGTTTTGATGCAACGTCAGACAACACTCCGGCGTATTTTTGCGGTGGAATCAGCACCGTCACCGCTTGTGTATGCTGCACCGGGTAGCCTGTGCGCGGGTCTATGATATGGCAATAGCGCTTATCGCCGAGCATGAAATAACGCTGATAGTCACCTGAAGTGCCTATTGCCCAACCATCTTGCAAATCCAGCGTAGCGATTGCGCCGGGCTGTCGCGGGTGCTGAATACCAACACGCCAGGGTTTATCACCATTTTGGCCTAGCGCCAGAATATTGCCGCCTATATTCAATAGCGCGTGTTTTATACCTTGCTGCCGTAGGTAATTGGCCGCTTCATCCAGTGCATAACCTTTGGCATAGCCCCCAAAATCCAGCTTTACTTGCTGGTTGCGGCTGTAAGCAGTACGGCCTTGGATGACAATATCCGTCATGCTGGGTTTTGCTTGTACCAGTGTCGATATTTTTTTGTCATCAATCGCAACTGGTTCAAACGTATCCTGATGAAAGCCCCATGTGCTGATTAAATGCCCGATGGCTGGGTTGAATAATCCCTGTGACTGATACGAAAAAGCTTGAGTCTGTTTGAGCATTTCAGCGAGCCGCGGAGAGACGGTGACGGGCTCAGTGCCTTGTGCAAACGCATGGTTGAGTTCACCCAGTGCGCTCGGATTGCCTTGACTGTCGAGTTTCCAGGCGTGCAACTGCTGATGCAGCTGTTGGAAATCCTGCAGAATGTGGCTGATAAGACTGGCGGCACGGTCTTTGTTTTCACCCGCTATGCTGATGTCCACCAGCGTCCCGAATACATAACCCTGCTGATGATAAACGGCGGGGGTGATGAGATTGCGCAAGGTAAACAAAGCAATACCCACCAACCCTATCACTAATATGTGGATGCGCCACTTAAGAATGTCAATGTGCATGCTAGTGTGCGTGTGCTGCGAGATACTTTTCTAAAGCGTTCAGCATCACTGCAGCAGGCTGGCAGTCAGTTTGTGCGGCAATTTCCACCATACCGGTGGGGCTGGTCACATTAATTTCGGTGAGATAGTCACCGATGACATCCAGTCCGACCAGAAACAGGCCATGCTGTTTTAATGTTTTGCCTACGGTGCTGGCAATTTCCATATCGCGCACACTCAGTTTCTGGGTAACACCTGTGCCGCCAGCCGCCAGATTGCCGCGTGTTTCACCTGCCATCGGAATACGTGCCAAAGCATACGGCAGTGGTTCACCATCAATCACAATGATGCGCTTATCGCCTTGTGTTATTTCGGGCAGATAGCGCTGCGCCATCACTGTGCGCGCTCCAAACTGTGTGATCGTTTCCAATATCACGCTAATGTTTGGGTCATTTAAACCTAGCCGAAAAATACTGCTGCCACCCATGCCATCCAAAGGTTTCACGACGATATCCTGATGCTGCTGCAGAAATTCGCGAATAAGCCCATTGTTGGCGGTGACCAAAAATTCAGGCGCAAACTGCGGAAAGCGTGTGACCGATAATTTTTCGTTCCAGCTGCGAATAGCGGATGGGTGATTGAGCACCGTAGCGCCTTGATTGGCAGCAATTTCCAGCAGATAAGTGCTGTATAAATATTCGTTATCGAACGGCGGATCTTTGCGCATGATGAGGGCATCAAAATCAGCAGGGCAATATTCGCGGTATTCTGAAACCTGATAAGTTTCCGCTTCAAATACGAAGCTTTGCGCGCGCACTTTGGCCTGGTCACCACGTAAAAATAGATCATGCTGCATCGCTACAAATAGCATGTGGCCACGTGCCGCCGCCTCTCGCATCATGGCCAGACTGGTATCTTTTTTCGGTTTAAGCTGTTGCAGCGGGTCGAGTATGAACAGTAGTTTCATCACAAAAGTTGCTTATTGGTTTAACGGATTCTGTTCCTGCAGCTCAATTGCAGCTGCCAGCAGTGCTAAACGCGCTACCACACCGTAGGCATAAAAACGGTTAGGCGCGGCATCTGGCGCCCCGGCACAATCCGGCATCGTGCACGGTTTTTCAAACGCCAGCGGGACAAAATGTGAGCCGGGTGCGTTGAGGTTTTCATCTACCCCCCTACCGGTGTGCACACGATAAAACCCGCCAATCACAAAGTGATCCATCATATACACCACGGGCTCTGCCACTGCATCATTGATGCTTTCAAAGGTATATACACCCTCCTGAATAATGACTTCAGTCACTTGCAGGCCTTCTTTCACCACAGACATTTTGTTGCGGGTTTTACGATTCAGTTCGCGCACATCGTCCGGTGATTTGACGGTCATGATGCCCATGCCGTAAGTGCCGGCATCAGCTTTCACGATGACGAAAGGTTCTTGTGTGACGCCATATTCTGCATATTTGAGTTTGATTTTTGCCAGCAGCTGCTCGACTTTCAGTGCCAGACATTCTTCACCGGTGCGTGCGTTAAAATCAATTTCACCGCAGGTGTCAAAATAAGGATTAAGCAGCCACTCATCAATGCCAATCAGTGCCGAAAACTCTTTGGCGACACGGGTATAGGCATCAAAATGCTGTGATTTGCGGCGTGTGCTCCAGCCCGCATACAGCGGCGGAATCAGGTCTTGTTCCAGATTCTGCAGAATCTCTGGAATTCCTGCTGACAGGTCGTTATTCAGCAGAATGGCGCAGCTGTCGAATGCCGGCAAGGTTTCCCCATCGACCACCACTTCAGGCAGCTTAATGCGATTACCGACACGTATCACTGGTTCCAGCAGCAGCGTTTGGCCACCCTGCGTTTCAAATTTGGTAGGCTCCGTAATCTCCGGTGAAATCGAACCTACGCGTACGTGCATGCCGGCCTGTCTTAAGATGTTGGCCAGCTCGTAGACATTGCGCAAATAGTAAGTATTGCGGGTATGGTTCTCCGGAATTAGCAGCAGACGATGTGCCTCGGGGCAGATTTTTTCTACCGCCACCATTGCCGCCTGTACACACAAATGCAGAAACTCGGGATTCAGGTTGTTAAAGCCGCCAGGGAATAGATTGGTATCTACAGGCGCCAGTTTGAAACCGGCGTTACGCAAATCGACAGACGCATAAAACGGCGCGGCGTATTCCAGCCACTGCGTGCGGAACCAGTGCTCAATTTTCGGCATGGCATCCAGCATGCTTTTTTCCAGGCTCAGCAGTGGGCCGTTGAGTGCAGTTGTCAGATGAGGAACCATAATTAACCTTATATTAAATTGCGGGGCATGGATGAAATATCGGACTTAACTGTATACCAGATAAGCGGTTTAGACTACATGTGGAGCAGTTGCACTGGTGTGAATTAATTTATAAAAAAAGCAGTTGTCCACGAAAATCACGAACGTGCAAGAACAAAACTAAATGTTCACACATATTTGCGCTGACGCTCAATAGTTCAATATAAGCACTTGGCTATCTATTTATTTTGTTTCGTACTTTTTGTGAATGAAAGCTATTTTTAGGATTCAATCACCTGATGCGCCTGCAAGTCAGCATGATAGCTACTTCTTACCATGGGGCCACTGGCAGTATTATTAAAGCCCATTGCCTCCGCTTTTTCGCGCAATTGTTCAAAAACGGCTGGTTCCACATAACGCATGACCGGTAAATGATGCACGCTGGGTTGCAGATATTGCCCCAGCGTCAGCATGCTGACTTTGTGCGCGCGCAGATCACGCATTACTTCGATGATTTCTTCATCGGTTTCACCCAAGCCCAACATCAAACCGGATTTGGTCGGGATATGCGGATACATCTCGGCAAAGGTTTTGAGCAGGTTGAGTGAGTGTTGATAATCAGAACCCGGACGCGCCTGTTTATAAAGTCGGGGGATGGTTTCCAGGTTATGGTTCATGACATCCGGAGGGGCTGCACTCAAGATTTTCATGGCCACATCCAAACGGCCTCGGAAGTCCGGTACCAGAATTTCAATCTTAATATCGGGCGATTGCGCACGCACTGCTTTGATACAATCAACAAAATGCTGCGCACCACCATCGAGTAAATCATCACGATCCACACTGGTGATGACCACATAACGCAGCTTCATCTGGGCAATGGTGCGCGCCAGATTTTCCGGCTCATTCACATCTGGCGGCAGTGGTTTACCGTGCGCCACATCGCAAAATGGGCAGCGGCGGGTGCAGATATCACCCAAAATCATAAAGGTGGCGGTGCCGCCGCTGAAGCATTCGCCAATGTTCGGGCAGCTGGCCTCTTCACACACGGTGTGCAGATTATTTTCCCGTAATACGCGCTTGATTTCCTGATAGCGTGCAGAGTCCGGCGCTTTCATGCGTATCCATTCCGGTTTGCGCAATACCGGCTGAGGCACGATTTTAATGGGAATGCGCGAAGTCTTTGCAGCATCAATTTCTTTGACGCCGGCAATTTTCTGCGCGGGTTTTTTATTGCTTAATGTTTCGGTCATACGTGTTATCCATCATTACCGATTTCAAGATTTTTACTCAATTTATTTAGCAGCATTGCTGACAATGTTTCTGGGTCGGCATCGATTCCTAAGTCGCGCGTTTGCGTGACTTGCTGCCCCACATAACCACAGGGGTCTATCGCGGAAAATGGCGATAAATCCATGTCTACATTTAAACTCAGGCCATGATAGCAGCAGTTGTTTTTTAAACGTAAACCCAGTGATGCAATTTTGGCATCGCTACCACCATCCAGTTCCACATACACACCGGGGGCATCTGCTTTTGCGAATGCGGTGATTTGGTGTTCTGCCAGCACTTCAATTACAGCACCTTCCAGCACATTCACCAGGCTGCGAATACTCAAATGTCTGCGTGATAAATCCAGCAGCACGTAAATAATGATTTGTCCCGGGCCGTGATAGGTGATTTTCCCGCCGCGATCAGTCAGTATAGTCGGAATGTCATGACGCAAAGCGGGAGCCACTTGCTTGCGATTCAGTCCCAGTGTGTACACCGGCGGGTGCTGAGTGAGCCAGAGCTCATCTGCGGTGTCACGGTTACGCGCTGCAGTGAATGCCTGCATGGCCTGACAGGTTTGTTCAAAATCGGTTAAGCCCAGACGACGTATGATGAGAGGCTGCTGCATATTGTGCGGCAAGATGGAGCGGGTGATTAGAGCGCAAACTTGACCAGTGGATGAGCAGTCAGCATGCGATATACATCATCCAGCTGCTGCTGTGACATGACATACACACGGCAAGTGAGGCTGATATATTTGCCACCGCTGCTGGCGCGCATTTCCACATGCTCAGCGCTGAACTCAGGCAAGATAAGCTGAATGGCGGCTACCATAGTGGTGGCAAAATCCTCTTGGGATTCTCCCATTACTTTAATCGGAAAAGTGCAGGGGAATTCGATTAAGGCCGGTGTGTTATTTGGTTCAATCTCACGCATAGTCAAACCTGATAGGTTATTGCAGCAGCAACTTAATTGAATCCCAGGCGCGACCCAGAATACCGGCTGTTTCAACAGTTTTCGCAGCAACCAGCGTGTGCTGACCAATCGTTTTGCCATCCAGCATAAATTTTACTGTGCCTATAGCTTGGCCTTTTTTGATTGGCGCAATTAGTGGCTGCGTGCTGGAGACGACTGCTTTTATTTTGGCATAAGCACCTTTAGGAAAGGTGAGATATACATCGTCAGCTACGGTTGAACTCAGCACATTTTCGCTGCCTTTCCAGACTTTGAGACTGTTCATAGGCTGACCTTTTTTGTATATCTGTGTGGAATCAAAAAACTGAAAACTGTAGTTGAGCAATTTCTGGCTTTCAGTGGCGCGTGCTGCGTCGTTAGGCGCACCCAGAACCACGGAGATACGGCGGGTGTTGTCACGCTTTGCTGATGAAATCAGACAATAGCCGGCTGATTCCGTGTGACCGGTTTTCATGCCATCTACGTTTGGATCAAGCCATAGCAGGCGATTGCGATTTGGCTGTTTGATATTGTTATACAGATACTCTCTAACGGAGTACAGACGTTTGTATTCTTCGGGGAAATCACGAATCAAAGCGTTGGCAAGTTTCGCCAAGTCTTCAGCGGTAGTGTAGTGCTGCGGGTCTGGTAAACCGGTTGCATTCACATAATAGGTATTTTTCATGCCCAAACGCTGCGCTTCCTTGTTCATCATGTCAGCAAAAAACTCTTCACTGCTGGCGATACCTTCAGCCAGTGCAATCGAGGCATCGTTACCGGAAACCACAATCATGCCATACAGCAATTCATCTACGGTCACAGGCTTGTTCGGCTCAATGAACATTTTTGAACCTTCAACTTTCCAGGCTTTTTCGCTCACCGGCAAAGTCTGGTTCAATTGCAAATGGCCGTTTTTAAGTGCTTTAAAACTTAAATAGGCCGTCATGATTTTGGTGAGTGAGGCAGGCTCAACGCGCATTGTGGCATTTTGCGATGCAATCACGTGGCCGCTGTTAAAGTCCTGAACCATATAAGATTTCACAGCTAGGCTTGGCGGTGGGGGCAGCTGTGCATTGGCCTGCGCTAACGTTGTGAAACCGATGGTTGCGAAAAATAATGAAAATGCAATGTGACGCAAATGACGTTTGGGGAATAAAGATTTAATCATGTGTGTTAACTAAGTATGTGTTTAAGGTGTGAGTGTTTACTGATTGATTACAATCGCGGAGGTATTTAACTGCCGACGTACCTTATTGGCAGCAATGTCGGCTTCTCTTCTGCTTGAATATGGGCCAAGCTTTACGCGATATATGCCATCATTATACACCTTAGTGACAGCTGCATTGCCCGCAATGTCGAGCCTCAGTACTTTATTCTGTAGCAAATCACTGTTCATTTCGTTTTTAAAAGCGCCTAGTTGCACAAAGTAGCTCCGAACATTATCTGGTGCGGTTGCATCTGATTCATTATTGACTACAGTATTTGTAGCTGGCTTGACGCTAACAGCTTGAACGGGCGCTTCCTGTGCGAGCGGCTTGGTTTCTACAGTATCGTATACCTTATTACTGGATACTGCAGCCGTGGTTGCAGGCGCTGGGCTAGATTTCAATTTACTCAAGGCTTCCGGTCTGGTGTCTATCCATTCCACTTCCACCATACCGCTGCCTTGTGCTGCCAAGCCTAAGCGATGGGCAGCAGCGTAGGAAAGGTCAATCAGGCGGTCATGCTTGAACGGCCCACGATCATTGATGCGCACAATCACCGTGCGCTTGTTGGATAAATTCGTGACTTTAACGTAGCTGGGGATAGGTAGTGTGGTATGTGCGCCCGACATGGTGTACATGTCATACACCTCACCGCTTGAAGTTTTTTTGCCGTGGTAGCGTTTACCATACCAAGAGGCCACCCCGCTTTGTTTGTAAGGCGCATACTGCGTCATGGGCGTATATTTTTTGCCAAGCGCCGTATATGGCTTATTGGGGTAGTCCAGGAGTGTTTCCGATTTGAGTTCAGCATCGGGAATGCTATCCAGATTGGGCGGTGGGTTGTCTCCCGGGCCATCATCCAGATAAAACCCGCCTTTTTTCTCTGAGGAAATGGGTTTATCCGGTGTTTTTTTTATTGCGGGTGTGCTGCCACAGGCTGTGATGAAACTGATGCACGCCGTGATGATGAATTTTTCAAAACTAAGCATTCGGTTACTCCTGAAACGTTTAGATTGATTAATTGGCAACCAGGTTTTTGTGTGTATGAATACTCATCAAAATTCCGAAACCTAAGCATAAGGTTACCATGGAAGTGCCACCATAACTGATCAGCGGTAATGGTACGCCGACAACGGGCAGGATTCCGCTCACCATGCCCATGTTTACAAAAGCGTAAGAAAAGAAATTAAGCGTAATGGCACCGGCCAGCAGTCTGGTGAAGGTGCTCTGGGCTTGCGAGGCAATCATTAAACCTCGCATGATAATAATGCTGAACAAGCCCAACAATAACATATTGCCTAAAAATCCGAACTCCTCGCTGAACACCGCAAAAATAAAATCCGTGGTGCGCTCGGGCAAAAAATCTAGCTGCGTTTGGGTGCCATTCAGCCAACCTTTTCCGGTTGCACCGCCTGAGCCAATAGCAATAATCGCTTGTATAGTGTGGTAACCGGCACCTAGCGGGTCTTGTGTCGGGTCAAATAAAATTTCAATGCGACGTCTTTGATAGTCGTGCAGCATGGACCAGAATACCGGCATCAGCGCCATCAAGGATACTGCCGCGCCAATCAGGAAACGCCAGCTTAAGCCGGCCAGAAACAATACATAAAAACCTGAAGAGGCAATCAGCAGTGAGGTGCCTAAATCGGGCTGTTTCATAATGAGCCCCACTGGCAGTGCCAGCAGCAAGCCTGCAATGATGAAGCTCAATGCACCAGGTTTACCTTCACGCGTCGCAAAATACCACGCCAGCATGAGCGGCATTGCAATGCGCATCAGTTCTGAGGGTTGGATTTGCATAAATCCAAGATTCAGCCAGCGTCTTGCGCCGTGGCTGATAGTACCGAACATTGCCACCGCAATCAGAAGCATCACGCCAACTACGTAGAGTAATAGTGAGATACGCTCCAGTTTTTGCGGTGAGATGTTGGCGGCAATCCATAGTACCCCAAGGGCTACCATGATGTTCACAATCTGTGAGGATATCCTGTCGATACTTTGGCCGGAAGCACTGTAGAGTACAAACAGGCTGACGAACATGGCAAAAAACAGGCAAGCCATTAAAAAGCCATCAATATGTTTGAAAAGGTGACGGAACAGTTTGCTAATCATGCAGCGCTTCCTCAGGGGCATTTTCTACCGCTGTTGCCATTTTTGTATTATTACTGGTTTCTTCAGCAGGCAGTTTACCCAATAAGTAATAATCCATCACTTTTCTGGCGATTGGCCCTGCAGCCGAGCCGCCATGCCCACCGTTTTCCACAATGACTGCGAGCGCAATTGTTGGGTCATCCGCAGGGGCATAAGCAATAAACAGTGCATGGTCACGATGACGTTCGTTGATGGCACTTTCGTTATATTTTTCATTTTGTTTAATGCCAATGACCTGGGCAGTCCCGGTTTTTGCAGCAATACTATAACCAGCATTGGCGCCCACACTTGCGGCAGTGCCGCCGGGCATGGTGACATCGACCATACCGCGCTTAACAATCTCTACATTGTTGGGGTTAAGCTGGACGCGATCTAGAATTTTATGCGGTACTATTTGGCTTTGTCCGCTGCGCGCATTTTGAATTTCATTCACCAGATGTGGACGCATGGCGACCCCGTTATTGGCCAAAATTGCGGTGGCCTGTGCCAATTGCAATGGTGTGACCAGCGTGTAGCCCTGACCAATCCCCACAATCACTGTTTCGCCCGGATACCAAGGTTGCTTGAAACGACGCTTTTTCCATTCAGGGGTTGGCAGCAGACCTTCGATTTCACCTTTGATGTCAAATTCCGACCTTTTGCCGAATCCGAAATGGCGTACAAAATTGGTAAGATTTTCGATACCAAGCTCTTGTGCAAGTCCGTAGAAAAACGTGTCGCATGATACGGTAATGGCTTTTTGCATATCGACTGTACCATGGCCGCTCGGCTTCCAATCACGGTAGCGGTGGCGATTGCCCGGTAAGGTAAAGAAGCCAGGGTCTTGAATAGAATACGGTGGCAGTCGTTTACCCGCTTCGAGCCCAGCCAGTGCTACAAAAGGCTTGAAAGTTGAGCCGGGTGGATATACGCCGCGCAGTGGCCGGTTAATCAGCGGTTTGTCCAGAGACTCGTTTAGCATTTTCCAATTTTCACTGTCAATGCCATCTACAAATAGATTCGGGTCAAATGTAGGCTGGCTGACATAGCTCAGCACCTCACCGGTTTTGGGATTAATGGCGACCAGTGCGCCACGGCGGTCACCAAATGCGGTTTCCGCAATTTCCTGCATTTTAATGTCTGCTGACAGCACGATGTTGTCACCAGGAATAGGCGGATTGCTGGAAAACACACGCACTGCATGGCCATCTGCATCAATTTCAACCTGTTGAAAACCGGTAGTGCCATGCAAATAGCTTTCGTAATATTGCTCCAGCCCGCTTTTGCCAATGTGATCTGAACCTTTGTAATTGGAAAGATCCCCAGACTTTTCCAAATTCTCCAGATCTTTATCATTAATGCGGCCGATGTAACCAATCATGTGCGAAGCAGTTTTACCCAATGGATAGTGACGGAATAGGCGCGACTTGATTTCTACTCCGGGGAAGCGATAGTGATTCACGGCAAACTTTGCCGCTTCTAGTTCATTTAAATGGGTACGAATCGGGATGCTTTCGAAACTATGGCTCTGCTCGCGGAATCTCTTGAATCGCTTCCGATCTAGACTGCTGATTTCAACCAGTTTGGCGATTTCTGCAATGGTCTGCTCAAGATCACTGACTTTTGCAGGCGTGATTTCGAGGGTATAGGCAAAGAAGTTGTGAGCCAGTACCACGCCGTTTTTGTCCAGTATCAGGCCGCGATTTGGAATGATCGGTACCAATGAAATGCGGTTGTTTTCGGCAAGTGTCTGGTAATGCTCGTATTGCTTAAGTTGCAGATAAGAAAAGCGAAATGCTAGAGCAGTAAACAGGGCGAAAACAATTATTGCCGCAACCCCAAGCCTTACCCGAAAGTAATGCTGTTCAAGCTGATAATTTTTTAATTCTGCACCCATTAATTGCCATGTGAACGTCTGCCGGTGTTCAAGCCCAGGGTGGTAGCAATTTGCCAGAGCATTACGCCGCTTAAACTGGGGATGAAGTAATGCCAGCCAATGAACTCAGCACCGGTAAATGCTTTAAGAATGAGCAGGATAAGCTGAGATAACAGCAGTAGAGAAAATACATAAAACAGCTGCTGTGTTCTGCTGAACAGCGCTAGCCGACGCTGGTATACCACAGCAAAAAATGTGGTCACAGTATACGCCAGCGCATATTGACCGAAGATGCCACCCATGGCCAAATCCATAAAAAGCCCCATGAGCCAGGCCGTGCCTACATTGCATAAGTTGGGCGCACGCAGCAGCCAGAACAATATCGCCAACAGCATAAAGTCTGGCCTCACGGCAAGTACAGCCGTTGACCAGGGAAACAGAATGCAAATATAGGCAATCAGCAGTGAGAGATAAACGGATTGGAGTTTAATGCTGTGCACGTGCGGCCTCCGCGGTGGCTGCCGTAGGGCTTGCTGCGGCATTAGTTGGCATATCTGGCTTTGCTGCGCCGGTAATGGCTTTCTCTATTGGACTTGGTAGTTTCTGATCTGCACCTTTGTCTGATGCGGGTGCAGTTTCAGCTGCTGGTTTGGGAATGCTGACTAGCAGAATCTGACGATAATTTTCGATGCCTGCACTTGGTTTGCACACGATGCGCGCAAACAGGGAATCTGGTGAGGTTTTCATTTCTACTACGTCAGCAACAGCAAGTCCAGCAGGATAAATGCCATCAATATCTGAGGTGACCAACCTGTCACCTACGTCGATATCTACATTGGCAGGAAGGTAAGGCAGGTCAAGCGTGTTGTCACGCCCATGTCCGAATGCGATTGCGCGTAAACCATTGCGCTCTACCTGTACCGGAATCGCTAACGATTTATCCGTAATCAGTGTCACTTCACTACTGTTTGAGTAGGTGCGTGTGACTTGTCCAATAACACCTGTGGCATCAACAGCAGCGGCGCCAGTGACAATCTGATGATTGGTGCCGCGGTTGACGATAATTTTTTTGCTAAAAGCATCGCGTCCGATGTAATCAATTTCCGCTAGCGTGCTGCTTTCGGCGAGAGACTGCTGTGCGTGTAAAAGTTGCCTCAGATTTTCGTTTTCTAGCGAGAGTGATTTTAGTTTCTGCAACTTCACGTTTTGCGCTAGTGCTTGTTCTTTCAAGCGTTTATTTTCGGCCAGTAAGAAATGATGGGTAGAGAAATAGGTATCGGTGGATTGATACACTTCAGATGGGATATTAGCGATAGTCTGCAGCGGCTGCAGTAGCGACATCAGATTTTGACGCACATTATCCAGATATTGTAGTCTGGAGTCTGTTGCCATCAACGCCAGTGAGAGTGCAGTAAAGAAGGTTAGTCTGGCGAAGGGACTGGGGCCACGCACAAAAAATGCCGGTGCCGATTGTCGATCGAAATTTTGATGAATACCCCGCATCATGATATAGCTTTAATGAATCTCGATTTTCCAGTTAGAGAATATGCATTAGGCCGTGGTGCACGGCCTAATGTGGTTGAAGAAACGATGATGGTGTGAATAGCTGCCAGTTAATTACTCGTAGGCAAATACGCTACCTAATTTGTCCATTTCGTCTAATGCACGGCCACAACCACGTGCTACGCAAGTCAGTGGGTCTTCAGCAACAATTACCGGAAGCCCGGTTTCTTCAATCAGTAATCTGTCCAGATCCCGCAGCAGAGCGCCGCCGCCGGTCAACACCATGCCTTTTTCTGCGATATCCGCCCCCAATTCCGGTGGCGTCTGTTCCAGCGCAGATTTCACTGCGCCTACAATTGCATTTAAGGGTTCTGTGAGCGCTTCCAGAATTTCGTTGCTGGAAATCGTAAACTTACGCGGCAAACCTTCGGCTAAATTGCGACCAGTCACTTCCATTTCTAGTACGGTGGAACCGGGGAAAGCAGAACCGATTTTTTTCTTAATTGCTTCTGCGGTGGGTTCTGAAATCTGCATGCCGTAATTGCGACGGATGTAATCGATAATGGCCTGATCGAATTTATCGCCACCGACGCGTTCTGATTTGGCATATACAATTCCACCTAAAGAGATAACGCCCACTTCGGTCGTGCCGCCGCCAATATCGATTACCATAGAGCCAGTAGCCTCTGCAATCGGCATGCTGGCACCAATAGCGGCAGCCATCGGCTCTTCTATCAGATACACCCGTTTGGCGCCTGCGCGTTCGGCAGATTCTTTAATTGCACGGCGCTCAACTTGAGTAGAGCCTACTGGAACGCAGATAATGATACGTGGACTCGGAGCAAGCCAGCGTGAGTCATGCACTCGGCGAATAAAATATTTGAGCATCTGTTCGGTAATGGTGAAATCGGCAATCACGCCGTCTTTCATAGGACGAATGGCCTGAATGTTAGCTGGAGAGCGTCCTAGCATACCCTTGGCTTCGGCACCGACCGCGAGCAGAATTTTATTACCGTTAGGACCGCCTTCCATGCGGATGGCAACAACGGAGGGCTCATCAAGCACAATGCCCTTGCCACGAGAGTAGATGAGGGTATTGGCCGTACCTAAGTCAATCGCGAGGTCATTTGAAAAATAACTACTAATAGAGCCGAACATTATGATTTCCCTGAAGTTGATACTTTTATTGTGACTGGCTTTAATCTTAATCTTTCAAGCGATTAAGGTGCGCCATAATTCGAGGTATAATACCCTATATCCTGTTGAAAATTAAGATGCAATGGCAAATTTACATTTGATTTCAAAGCATGGATTACAACAAAAGTATTGAATAATGAATGATTTGCTGCTGCAGTCATCAAATTGTAATCACCCTCATTTCGGATCATTGAAGCATGGCACTCAGTATTGAAGATATCAAAAAAATCGCGCATTTGGCGCGCATTCAAGTGAGCGAAAGCGAAGCATCCGCGACGCTCACCAAGCTCACCGGCATTATGGCCTTGATTGAGCAAATGCAAGCCGTTGATACACAGGGCATTACCCCAATGTCACATTCGCAGGATGTCGTACAGCGTCTGCGCGAAGATGTCGTCAGCAAAACCAATCAGCGTGAAGCCTTCCAAAAAGTCGCACCGGTGCTTGGCAACGGATCTTCCGAACAGGCAGTAGACGGCGGTCTCTATCTAGTCCCTAAAGTAATCGAGTAATACCCAATATGATTAACAGCAGCTTAAAAGCATTGGGCCAGATGCTGGCCAAAAAAGAAGTGTCCAGCGTGGAGTTAACGCAGACTTTTTTAAACCGTATTGATGCACTGAATCCACAAATTAATGCCTACATTGCATTGGATAAGGATAAAACCCTTGCCCAGGCGAAAGCGGCGGATGTGCGTATTGCCGCAGGTAACGCTGCACCGTTGACCGGTATTCCGATAGCGCAGAAAGATATTTTTTGTGCCAATGGCTGGAAAACTACCTGTGGTTCCAAAATGCTGGCCAATTTTGTGGCGCCTTATGACGCGCATGTGATTAGTCAGTTTGATGCTGCCGGTGCCGTCAACTTGGGCAAAACCAACATGGATGAATTTGCCATGGGCTCATCTAATGAAACTAGTTATTTTGGCGGCGTGAAAAATCCGTGGGACTTCACGCGTGTGCCTGGCGGCAGCAGTGGCGGCAGTGCGGCGGCGGTGGCAGCGCGCCTGTGTGCGGCAGCTACGGGGACGGATACTGGCGGTTCTATTCGTCAGCCTGCCTCGCTGTGTGGATTCACCGGTTTGAAGCCTACTTATGGCGTAGTATCGCGCTATGGCATGATCGCATTTGCATCTAGTTTGGACCAAGCAGGTCCGATGGCAAAGTCAGCTGAAGACTGTGCGCTGATGATGAATGTGATGGCGGGTTTTGATGAGCGTGATTCCACCAGTCTGCAGCGTGAAAAAGAAGATTACACACGCGATCTGGACAAGCCGCTGCATGGGTTACGTGTTGGATTGCCCAAAGAATTTTTTGCCGAAGGTTTGGATGCCAATGTAGGCAAAGTAGTAGAAACAGCCATTGCTGAATACAAAAAACTGGGTGCGGAAATTGTTGAGGTTTCACTGCCGAACACTGGTTTGTCGATTCCTGTGTACTACGTGTTAGCCCCGGCTGAGGCTTCAAGCAACCTGTCACGCTATGACGGAGTGCGTTATGGACACCGCACTGCTGAATACGATGACTTAATGGAGATGTACTGCAAGAGTCGCGCTGAAGGTTTCGGTGCCGAGGTCAAGCGTCGCATTCTGATCGGTACTTATGTGTTGAGTGCTGGTTACTATGACGCGTATTACTTGAAAGCCCAACAGATTCGCCGCCTGATAGCGCAGGATTTTGCCGAAGCGTTCAAGCATTGTGATGTGATTATGGGTCCAGCAGCGCCATCAACCGCCTTCAAAGCCGGTGAAAAAGTGGATGACCCGGTAGCAATGTATCTGCAGGATATCTATACCATTTCCACTAACCTGGCGGGCTTGCCCGGTATGAGTATCCCGGCCGGTTTTAGTGCCAGCAGTGATGGAAAAGCTTTGCCGGTGGGGCTGCAGATTATCGGCAATTATTTTGATGAAGCGCGCATGCTGAATGTGGCGCATCAGTATCAACAAGTCACAGATTGGCATACTCGCATGCCAGAAGGTTTAGCATAATGGAATGGGAAGTCGTCATTGGGCTGGAAACGCACGTCCAGCTGCAAACAAAAACAAAAATATTTTCCGGGGCATCTACCGCGTTTGGTGCTGAACCCAACACGCAAGCTTGCGAAGTGAGTATTGCGCTGCCGGGTGTGCTGCCAGTGCTCAATAAAGAAGCTGTGAACTGTGCGATTAAATTTGGTTTGGCAGTGAATGCCCAAATTACGCCGCGCTCAGTATTTGCACGTAAAAATTATTTCTATCCAGATTTACCCAAAGGTTATCAAATCAGCCAATATGAGCTGCCAGTAGTAGGTAAGGGCGCAGTGACCATTCAAGTGCCGGCCGTGGGAAAAAACCCAGCCTATGAAAAAGTCGTGAACATCACGCGCGCTCACTTGGAAGAAGACGCTGGCAAGTCGGTGCATGGCGCTGTTGAAGGCATGAGTGGTATCGATTTGAACCGTGCCGGTACACCTTTGCTGGAAATCGTGACTGAACCAGATATGCGTTCAGCAGCTGAAGCGGTGGCCTATGCCAGAAAGCTGCACGAACTGGTGCAGTGGATCGGCATATGTGATGGCAATATGCAGGAAGGTAGTTTCCGTTGCGACGTTAACGTGTCGGTGCGCCCTAAAGGCTCTGACAAATTAGGCACGCGTCGCGAAATTAAAAATCTGAATTCGTTTAAGTTCATGCAGCAGGCGATTGAGTTTGAAACACGCTGGCAGATTGAAACGTTGGAAGATGGCGGAAAAATTCAGCAGGCCACAGTGCTGTTCAACCCGGATACCGGTGAAACACGCGCCATGCGCAGCAAGGAAGAAGCCAACGATTACCGCTATTTCCCCGACCCGGATTTGCTACCGTTGGAGATTACCGAAGCTGACAAAGCGCGTGTGAAAGCCGAGATGCCGGAACTGCCTGATGCTATGAAGGCACGTTTTGAAGCGGATTATGGTTTGACTGCTTATGATGCCGCAACGCTGACCGCGAGCCGAGATGTGGCGGATTATTTTGTTGCAGTGGTGCAGGCCGGTGCCGATGCCAAGCCTGCTGCCAACTGGGTGATGGGCGCAGTGTCTGCAAAATTAAATGCGGAAGAAAAGGCGATTGCTGCCTCACCGGTCAATCCTGCGCAACTAGCCAGCCTGCTTAAACGTATCGCTGATAACACCATTTCAAATAACGCTGCCAAGCAGGTATTCGAAGCGATGTGGAATAGTGAAGGTGAAGTGGATGCCATTATTGAGGCTAAGGGTTTGAAGCAGGTTTCAGATACTGGTGCCATTGAAGCGATTGTGGATGAAGTGTTGGCTGCAAATACCGCGATGGTGGAGGAGTTTAAGGCTGGTAAGGAAAAAGCGTTTAACGCCTTAGTGGGGCAGGCCATGAAAGCCTCAAAAGGTAAAGCTAATCCAGCACAGATTAACGAGATGCTCAAGAAAAAACTGGGCGCTTAAGAGGTTGGCTAATTCTGTGTGACGCTGATTTCAGTGTCACTGACTTTCTGTAGAAAAAAATACGCAAGCTCAATTTGCTTGCGTATTTTTTTGCGCAAATCTATGTAGCGTTTTTTATCTTCATCGAAACGTAGCTTGATGTCATCGATGGTTTTTTGGCGCGCCGTGATTTTTTGGTCAATTTTACCCACTTCTTCCTGACGGGCCGCTAGCTCTAACTTTAAGTCTGCGGGAATCGGTTTTTTTGCTTTGCTGTAAGTATCAGTTTGCGCTTTAATTTTTTCGAGTTTTTTCAGGCTGACGGCGCGGTCTTGCTGCAGATTTTTCATCACTAACAATTCTGGTTCCAGGTTGCGGTCTCGCGTTAGGTCGATTTCTTCAGCATTGCTGAAAGTACCCAGCAGTGCCTTGTCTTTTTTGCTTTGTTCGGACTGTGCCTGACCTGATGATGTATCTTGCGCATCAGTATTTTTGTTTTGCTGAACGGTAATACCCTGCTTGTTCATTAGGGAGTTTTCGCGGTTTGAATATTGCGGCGGTATGCTATCGCCGTAGTGAGTCACACCCTTTTCGTCTTTCCATTTGATGATGCGGCCAGTATTTTCTGCGTAAACGGGCTGGAAAAACATGATGCTGCCTGCGCAGAATACCGCGGCGATGCCAAGTTTGAAGGCATCTTGAGCAGCAACGTCCATGCTGTGGCCTATACTCATGCTATCGCCTAAATTTAGGTGGCTTAGGTTGAGTTTCGGCAGATTAAAACGTTGAGCCAGTATCATGAGGATTTTGCCGTGAGTGTTTACACGCTTAGATTACACCGTATTGCTTACGGTATGTTTCTACAGCCTGCAAATTTTGCAGCATGTTTTTGGCTTTCAGGTAATTCAATAAGTCATTCAGGTTGGCAATCGCGCATACCGGAATCTGATTGTGCTGAATGACCTCTTGCACCGCAGAAAGCTCACCTAACCCCTTTTCCTGACGATCAATGGCAATGGCAACTCCACAAGCTTTTGCGCCATGTGCTTGTATCAGTTCTACCGACTCCCGGACCGAGGTGCCCGCGGAAATGACATCATCAATAATCAGTACCCGGCCTTGTAAAGGGCTGCCAACGATAGTACCGCCTTCGCCATGGTCCTTGGCTTCTTTGCGGTTGTAGGCATAAGGGATATTTTTGCCTTGTCTGGCAAAAGCAATGGCAATGCTGGCAGCAAGCGTAATGCCTTTGTAGGCGGGGCCAAACAACATGTCAAATGCAATGCCTGAGTTTTCAATCGCTTGTGCGTAAAATTCACCTAGTTTCATTAAACTTTCGCCGTCATTAAACAGGCCGGCATTAAAGAAGTAGGGGCTTAAGCGGCCAGCTTTTGTTTTGAATTCGCCGAAGCGTAAAACCTCTTTTTCAATCGCAAATGCGATAAACTCTTGTCTGAACTGGTCTGTCTGCGCCATTGTGGTATTTTCTATGTGTCATCAATCGGGATTAAAGTTTTGAAGATTATATCGTTAAATTTAAACGGCATTCGCTCGGCAGCGAATAAAGGCTTGTATGCCTGGATTAAAAAACAGGATGCAGATGTGATTTGCATGCAGGAAATCAAGGCGCAGGTGGGCGATATGACGACGGAGATGCTGAATCCGGAAGGTTACTTTGGTTATTTCCATTATGCCGAGAAAAAAGGCTACAGCGGTGTCGGCATTTATGCAAAACAGCAGCCTGACGCGGTGATTGAAGGCTTGGCAAATTCATATTTAGGCGATGTAGCAAGCGATATGTCGGATATAGATGCAGAGGGGCGCTATATCGAAGCAAGATTCGGAAATTTAAGCGTGGTTTCTTTATATCTGCCTTCAGGTTCCAGCGGCGAGGAGCGGCAGGCTTTCAAGTTTAGTGTGATGGCGCGTTTTATGCCGCAGTTAAAGGCTTTGAGGGCTAGTGGTCGTGATGTTGTCATCTGTGGTGATTGGAATATCGCGCACAAGGAAGCCGATTTGAAAAACTGGAAAGGCAACAAGAAAAATTCGGGTTTTCTGCCTGAGGAGCGTGCATGGCTCACGGCCTTATTTGATGAGATGGGCTGGGTGGATGTGTACCGAAAACTGTATCCAGATACTAATGATGCCTGTTATACCTGGTGGAGTAATCGTGGTCAGGCTTGGGCTAAAAACGTCGGTTGGCGCATCGACTATCAGGTAGCCACGCCAGAATTTGCGGCGCGCGCGCAATCTGCCAGCATTTATAAAGATGAGCGTTTTAGCGATCATGCCCCGCTCATTATTAATTACAGTGATAGTTAATCTCCATCAAGCCCACACAAATGACACTAGATAGAATCAGACGCTTACAGCGCATCACTGCAATTTTATTTTTGGGATTTGCTTCAGGTTTGCCGTTAGCGCTCACTGGGCAGGCGATGCAGGCTTGGCTCACCACCGATGGCGTGGCCATTGCCACCATAGGCTTTCTGGCTTTGGTTGGTATGCCTTATACATTTAAATTTCTGTGGGCGCCTTTGATGGATAGGTTTGAGCCGCCGTTGCTGGGTCGGCGACGCGGCTGGCTAGTGCTGACGCAGCTCTCGCTAGCCGCGATTATTTACTTTTTGTCCACGCTGACTTTTGCAGTCAGTCCGCAATGGTTTGCATTGGGCGCGCTGCTGATATCGTTCTTATCCGCCTCGCAGGATGTGGTGATTGATGCCTATCGTACTGATTTGCTGCCGGAGAATGAGCGTGGCATCGGTGCATCCATGTCGGTGCTGGGATACCGCATCGGCATGATACTTTCAGGTGGCATCGCCTTGATTTGGGCTGAGCAGTGGCGTAGCTGGCCGCGTGTTTATGTGGTGATGGCGGGCATCATGCTGGCAGCTGCAATCTTCTCATTCTTGTTTTTGCCTGCCGTCAAAAGTGCCATTAAGCCTTTAGATTCAAATCCAAAACAGGAATTATTAGGTTTTGTCGCGCTCATCGCGGGTGTTGCAGCGAGTGCTTATTCAGTGCGCTTGCTATTTGAATTGAGCGGATTAGAGATTAGCGGCAATGACAAATGGCTGCAGCTGGCTTATCTGCTGGTGAGTATTGCTGTGGCACTGCCCTGCGGATTGGCCGCAGCAAGAGCAGTAGGTTTTGCCACTTTAAACCGCTCTTTAAGTACTTATTTCAGTCAGAAAAGTGCTTGGGCATTTTTGTTGCTGATTATTTTTTACAAGCTGGGTGATGCCTTTGCCGGCAGCCTGATGACGCCGTTTCTGCTTAAGGGCATGCTGTTTAGTCAGGTAGAGGTGGGTATCGTCAATAAAATATTGGGCATATGGCTCACCATTATTGGTGCTTTTGTTGCCGGTTTGTGCATGATGCGCATGACGTTATTTCAAGCCTTGATGAGTTTTGGCGTGTTGCAGCTGGTCTCAAACTTTGGCTTTTACGCTCTTGCTTTGCTGGGTAAAGGTGCATGGGGCAGCATGACGCTGATGCCGTTTGATTTGGGATTTGTGGCGATTGCCGAAGCCACTGATATTGATATGCTGCTGATGGCAGCCATTGCCTTAGAAAATATCACCAGCGGTATGGGGACGGCGGCTTTTGTAGCGCTGCTGATGAGTTTATGTAACAACCAATTCAGTGCAACGCATTACGCCTTGTTGTCCGCATTGGCATCGATAGGCCGTATATACGTGAGTCCTGTTTCTGGTGTGCTGGCTGAGACTATAGGTTGGGAGCAGTTCTTTTTATTCTCGGCCGTGATGGCATTGCCGGGGCTGCTAATGCTGGGTTGGATGCGAGTCGCTGTAGAAAAAATTAGCCACAGTCAGTGATCAGCGAGCTGGCTGTTTTCTTTATTAAATAGCTTTGCGTGATTTCAGGCGATACATCGCTAGGTTGCCTAGCACATTTGGGAACAATGTGACTTCTTTGCCCTCAGTAATCACTTTGCGCTGCAATATTTCGATATTGTGATTTTTACAAAAATCGTCAAAGTCATTGATCGTGCACAGGTGCACGTTGGGTGTGTCAAACCATTGGTATGGCAGCGTTTTGGAAACAGGCATGCGCCCAGCAATAATCTGCATGCGATTACGCCAGTAACCAAAATTAGGGAAAGTGACGATGACCTCACGGCCGACGCGCAGCATTTCGTTGACAATATTCTCGGTGTTGTGCATAGCTTGCAGCGTTTGCGACAGAATCACTGTGTCGAAAGACTGATTTTCAAAACCGGACAAACCGTCTTCCAAGTCCATTTGAATAACATTCGTGCCATTGGCGACGCAGTTTAAGACGTTGCCGTCGTCTTTCTCAACGCCATAACCTTTCACTTCCAGTGAGCCGCCGAGAAAGCGCAATAACTGGCCATCACCGCAGCCTAAATCCAGCACTTTAGCGCCAAACTGCACCCAGTTTGCAATAATTGCAAAATCTTGCCTAAAGTTTGTGACATTCACATTATTTTGCATGCTTAACCGCCAATCTCAATCTTTTCTAGATAGCTGCGCAAAATGGCATGGTAGTGTAGGTCTGGCATCAAAAATGCGTCATGACCATGTTCGGCAGTCACCTCGGCATAGCTAACCTTGCTCTCGTTATCGAGCAAGGCTTTCACGATTTCGCGCGAGCGCGCAGGTGAAAAACGCCAGTCACTGGTGAACGAAACGATTAAAAACTCAGCTTGTGCACTGCTAAGTGCTTGGCTTAAATCTCCACCGTAGGCCAATGCAGGGTCATAATAATCCAATGCACGCGTCATGCGCAGGTAAGTGTTGGCATCAAAGCTGCCAGCGAATTTATCGCCTTGATAACGCAAATAGGATTCCATTTCAAATTCAACATCAAAGCTATATTTAATAGTGTCTTTGAGTTTGCGTCCGAATTTTTCGCCCATGACGTCGTCGCTTAAATAAGTGATATGACCAAGCATGCGCGCGATGCGCAAGCCGCGGCGCGGTACGACACCGTGTTCATAATAATCGCCACCGTGAAATTCCGGGTCAGTAATAATTGCCTGGCGCGCCACTTCGTTAAACGCCATATTTTGTGCTGTTAAATTGGGTGCAGAGGCAATAATCAGTGCATGTCTCACGCGTGCTGGGTAGGCAATCGTCCATTGCAGGCACTGCATACCACCAAGACTGCCACCCACGACTGCAGCCAGTTGTCGAATGCCTAAGTAGTCCAGCAGGCGCGCCTGTGAGTTGACCCAATCTTCTACGGTGACAATCGGAAATGCTGAGCCCCAAGGTTTGCCGGTTTCAGGGTTGATGCTGGATGGCCCGCTGGAGCCATGACAGCCACCCAGATTATTCAGGCCAATCACAAAAAATTTATTAGTATCGAGCGCTTTGCCTGGGCCGATGAAGTTATCCCACCAGCCAGGGTACTTATCATTTTCACTGTAAATACCCGCCACATGGTGGTTGCCGGAAAGTGCGTGGCAAATCAGCACGGCATTGGATTTGTCGGCATTGAGTGTGCCGTAGGTTTCATAGACCAAATCATATTGCGCAAGCGAGCCGCCACTTTTTAGTGGCAGCGCTTCTTTAAAGTGCGCAGTTTGTGGGGCAACAATGCCAACTGAGTTTATTTCAGACATGGTGAGATTATACTATGGGTGTATGCATATTGGGCGCAAGCAGATAGTGCAGTTCAGCCGGAACAGGCTGAAATATTTGTTCATTAAGTTTGCTCATTAAGTTTGTTTGTTAAGTCTAGCAAATCAGTGTGTAGAAAGAATCTTATGTCCGGTCAACATTTGAATAATATTCAGGCTTTTAATCAGTATTTTCCACGCATTGACGCCACGGCCTTTATTCACAACACAGCTACAATTATAGGTGATGCAGTAATAGGCGAGCATAGTTCGGTTTGGCCAGGTGCGGTGATACGTGCAGATATTAATTACATACGTATTGGCAACAACACCAATATTCAAGATTTAAGCATGCTGCACGTGCATCATCAGTCCGAGCGCGACCCTGAGGGTTCGCCACTAATTATTGGCGACCATGTGACGATAGGCCATACAGTGATTTTGCATGGCTGTACAATTGAGGATGAGTGCCTGATAGGGATGGGCAGCATCGTGATGGATAAGGCCGTGGTGCAAAAACATGTGTTGCTGGCAGCCGGCAGCTTGGTGCCGGAAGGCAAAGTGCTGGAAAGCGGCTATCTCTATGTGGGCCGACCTGCTAAAAAAGTGCGCGCTTTAACCCCGGATGAATTGACCCATTTTCTGTATTCGGCAAATCATTACGTCAGCGTAAAAAATCAGTATATGGATCATAAGAAACGCTAAAACTGCCGGTCATCCACTAAAGCCACTCATCTCTCACTTGGGTGATGTAGCGTGTTGAGCTTTTGTTCGTGGCCGTTCGTGAGTTTTGTGGACAAAAGGTTTTTAGACAAGTCGTTTTTAAATGTTAGTCCCAATGCGTGCTGACAATGAGTGGGTTTTTGCCCATGGTCACACGGTTATTGCCGCCTAAATCCTTAATGGTGGCAACATCCACCAGACCTGCAGCCGACATCAAATCAGCAACGGCAGTGCCTTGATTGTAGCCATGTTCCAGCATGAGCCAGCCTTGCGGTTTAAGGTGCGTGAGGCACTGGTTGATAATTGTGCGGATGTCACTTAAACCATCCTTACCGGACGCGAGTGCATCGGGCGGTTCAAAACGCAAATCTCCCTGCGCCAGATGTGGGTCATCAGCTTCAATATAAGGCGGGTTGCTCACAATGATTTCAAAGCGCTGGTCTTCTAACGCACTAAACCAGTCACTCAATATAAACTGCACATTGGAAATCTTCAAACGGTCTGCGTTATGTTTTGCCACTTGCAATGCGGTATGTGAAGCATCAACAGCAAGTACAAGGGATTGTGGGCGATTTTTTGCAATGGCAAGTGCAATGGCTCCGGAGCCTGTGCCAAGGTCTAAAACATGCACATTGGCATTTTTGGGAATGTTAGCCAGCGCCGCTTCTACGAGTGTTTCGGTGTCGGGGCGTGGAATGAGCGTAGCCGGCGTGACTTGCAATCTCAGGCCATAAAACTCACGTTCTCCCAGAATATATGCAATTGGCTCGCCTTGCAGACGGCGCGCTAGTAATGCCTCAAATTTGGCTTGCGTGTCGGGTGAAAGGAGGTCGTTTTCGTGGGCAATCAGCCAAGCGCGATCTACCTGAAGCACATGCCGTAGCAACAGCTGTGCTTCAAGTTTAACCTCAGTATTGGTCGCGAGCGCCTCAGTATTGGTCGCAAGTGTAAGCACAGATTGTGCAGCTGCGAGTGCTTCAGTAATGGTCATCGTAGATGCAGCTGCTTAATTATCTTCACCCAAGCTTGCCAGCAAATCTGCCTGATGTTCTGCAGATAATGCGCTGATGAGTTCATCCATATCGCCTTCGGTAATTGCATCGATTTTGTATAGCGTTAAGTTGATGCGATGGTCTGTAATTCGGCCTTGCGGATAGTTATAAGTGCGGATACGTTCAGAGCGATCACCGCTACCGATGAGGCTTTTGCGTTCAGAAGCAATTTTGGACTGCTGTTCATCGACTTGTTTGGCTTTAATGCGTGCCGCCAACACCGCCATTGCCTGCG
>Ga0209835_1000209_pt1 | contig 40919 bp, 33 predicted proteins | sample LakKivwa52mmetaG_FD_184138 | JGI IMG/M metagenome (GOLD analysis project Ga0209835, IMG submission 184138) | Anoxic lake water microbial communities from Lake Kivu, Rwanda to study Microbial Dark Matter (Phase II) - Lake Kivu water 52m metaG... | ecosystem: Environmental > Aquatic > Freshwater >... | reverse complement strand
AATTTCTTCACTCGAAATGCTCCTTTCTGATTGGCTTTTGTTTTTTGATAAAACTATAATAGCCTTATCTGAAGGGCATTTCGAGTACTTTTTCACTTTCTCCCAAAATAATTACACTTGTTTAGGGATTAGTTATGCCTGACCCCAAGGCCTTTTCACTACGCGGCCTTGCCAAGCCGCATCTTAGGGATGACACCAGAGATCAGTATTTAAAAATAACTTGTTGAATGTTGCGGCCTGACCCCTCAGCCTCCAATCAGATCCATTCCCGAAACGTTTCTGGGTTTCTCTCCTCCCCATCCTAAAGTATACTGTGCGCTCGGCAGCGCACCTTGCCGGCCAATCAGACACTCAGGGATTCGAGGACAAAAACCTTGACTCCAAAATGGAGTCAGAAGGGTTGGCTTGGCTTGGCGGTCTGCGACTCAATAACCCAACGACTTATCTTGCTTTCAGCTTTCAGCGTTGAGCTTTACGCGGTGCGCTTAGCGCTATCCGCTCTGCGTGCATTTGAGACGGCCAATTTTTTTAGAGATGAACTCAAAGACCACTATTTAAAAATAACTTGTTGAATGTTGCGGTCTGATCTCGCAGCCTTTCCCACTGAATCTTCTTTTCTTAAATAACTTAACTACGTCCCCAAGGCCGTCCCCCGGCTTCAAACTTGGCCCGTTGGTAGATGCTCATCATGGCTATATCGAATTCCCTTTCAATGTCCATCATACTCATTCCCTTCGCTTAGTTCCTATCCTGTGCATTGTGCTTCAAGTCACGGCCAACTTTCAATAATGATTTCACGCATTTCGCGACAACTGGATTTGAAAGGCATCCCGGAAGCAATGCCAAGAAAATAGACCTGCCCCCCGGTCGTTACTCCGCTCTTTTCGAAATTGGTGAGTTCACTCCGATTTTAGAACGTCGGTTAATCCCAACTCCCGAAGAGCGATTTTGGTTTCTTCGATCTTTTGTGTTGAGACCCCACCCTCGGGGGAGACTTCAACGTTAATTGTGATTTTTAGCCCTTTGCCCCCGGCAAATTTAGATAGAACCTTTGTGTAAAAATTCATCCATTTTTGTGCCGGTACCTCCCCATTCCACAAAAGCTTATTAATTCCTTCAACTATAGATTTAGGTGGTTTTGGTGGAATCGTTCCCTCCTTAGCGATAGTTAGATTAACCGATCCAGTGATCCCTCCAACGGTTGCCGCAATGACAAAATTGCCCTCATCCCTTCCTGCTGCAAAGACTCCATTCTTATCTATTGCCCCACCTGTGGCCTTCCAAAGAACATCCCCGATAGCGATTTCACGATTGTGCTGATCCAATCCCTTGACTACATAAGCCTGCTTCTTTCCCAGGTCTATTTGTGCATCTTGTGGAGAAATAACAATGGAGGTAAGTTTTGGTGGCTCAATATGTTTCTTGGCCTCCTCAGCTGTTATGATGTACATGTCTTCGGAAATCTCAATTTCTGTCACGGAAAGACTTTTATTAAAATAGAAAGGCTTATAAGATCCGTTCTTTGTCTTTCCTACATACCCAATAATTCCACCGGAGACGCCCCTTGAAATCGTATCTTTTATGCTCTCTGGATCTAAAAGCCTTGGAAATTGTGGAGAGGCAAAAATGGCATCTCGTGCATTCTTTGTGCTCCATTCCTTGAAAGCTGGTGGCCAATACTTAACCAGGGTATTCGGGCTGATATCCTTTTCAACATCTCCCCTTTGTCTCAAGCGGTTTAGAATGAGCGTCAATATATTCTCGGCAGCACTTGAATGAACAAGTCCAAAATCTTCGACACGAAAAGTATTATCTTTGTTAAGGAGTCCTATATTCTTATACGAACGCCATACACATTCCTTTAGATCACGTTGTGATTTTTTAAGGTTCTCTCCAAGTTGGCGTTTCTGGGTATCATCGAGACGAAGTTCATCTATTTCATCGCGGATGTCTTCCCAGGCGAGAACCTTCCTTACTTCGTCCCGTAGAGACGCATCACTGTCAGGGATAGCCCAAATCAAACCACTTTTGAAGGTACGGGCTGATGAACCATATTCTCGGGTCATTGACTCGACAAGGCCCAAGGTTTTTTTGTCCTGCATATTTTGATCCGGTGAAAGTATAACCAGCGTGAGCACTGCTCGGTCTGGTATTTGACCGCTCTTTTCAGGGAAATAAATCCGTTCTATCCCTGATCCGCCTGAAAAGACGGTTTGGATCTCTGATCGAAGGCGTTCATCTATCTTGGATGGCTGTATGCTGGCACGGCGATCAGCCAGAATCTTATTCAAGTTTGGGGATAGACTGAAGCGGTAACGATTCTTATCTATAGAGAGAAAGTAAGAAGACGTCTCCAGTGCTTCCAGGACTGTTTCCACATTCCCGATGTCCACTTCTGGCTCTGCTACTGCCAACCGAATTTCGGGGACTGTTGCTTCGGCGTGGATTTGGCCCCCGTTGGATTCAAAGAAGATAGCCGTCGATACTTTCCTGTGGAGTCGATTTTTTTTGATGCTATCTACAGCCTCGGCATCGAGGCGAATGGCATGAGAATCCTTCTTCCCGCAAATATCCGTGGTTACTGGTCCCTCAAGATTGCTTTCCCCCAATTGCTCGAATGTAGCAGCGCGGAAAAATGGGTCTTCCAAAGGTGCTGTTCCCAATCCAATGAGTGGGTCACGGTGAGCTCCCTTGAATCCTTCCTGGTAGGCTTTAGATACCCATAAGGCTAACAGTCGTAGAATGCCTCTTGTTCTTTGAAAGCGAGGTAATCCCTGCCACTTCCTTTCGAATACTGAAAGGACCATCGGATGAAAAGGATAGGTGTCCAAGAATGCTTCACGGGCTTGATCTATCGGAAACCATTGGGGGACCTGATGGCGATGCTCTACAATCCACTCGGAAAACGCTGAGGCAGCTTTCTTCGCATCGTCGGGGATACCGCCCCATTCAAAGAGGCGGCGGCGTATAATCTCAGATGTTTCTCCTTCAGCAGACAGAATAACCGCTTTCCCCAATCGTTCGAGCATTTTGCTGTAACGTTCAAAATCTGCAATATCATCGCTTGTCATCTCTATCAGCATCGAGGGAATAGAAACACAGAGGACAACCCGATCAACCCCTCTGGCCTGTTCACACAGGTTCTGAATGAAGTTGTAAAGCTGGCCAGCCATCCCCGATTTCCGATTCCGTGAAATGAAGTTAACCAACTCATCGATGAGGATAAGGCAGGGTTTTTCATTAGGAAGAAACTTCCTAATGACGTCTCCTGCGGGAGCAGTCATTTGGAGGTCATGCTCAGCCACCACCGAAAATGCCTTTTCCTTTCCAAGTTGGAATGCAATTTCTCCCCAGGGTGTCTTTCTAAGGGGTGTTCCATCATCCCCGCCCCGCCCCCTGATGGTATCAAATTCTGTTCCCACAAAAACGGCTGTTTCTGCTTTGGGGATAGATGAAGTTCCTGCCGCCTCCATAATCCGTCGCACTCCAGACCATTTCTCCGCAGCAGGGCCATGTTTTGTCAAGTGATATAACAACGTAAGGCCGTGTGTTTTTCCTCCTCCGAACTGAGTGATCATATGAAAAATTGCAGAGGTCTCAGTTTTTTCTCCAGACAGACGGCGGATAACTTCAGCGGAAAAGCTTTTTAGTCCCTGAGTGAGGTAGGTCCTCTCAAAAAAGCGCTCAGGCAGTTTGTAGTCATCAGGAGCACGTCCTTCACGAACCTGATCGAGATGAACGGCAAACTCCGCAGCATCAAGTGGCTTGCCTTCACGCAGGTCTTCACGAGGTGTAACGACTTTATACCAGGGTTTCAGAGCCATATCATTCCTCCCGATCGGTGCCCAGACGAACTCTCAGCCGGTTGAATTCAGCCGTAACAATTGCCCCGGCTTTCAGGTCATCTCCATGCAGTTCGATCACGCGTAGGCAGGTAACGGCCTGCTGACTGGTTCCAAGATTGACAAGACGGATAATCCCTGCGTGAGGCATACCACGGACAATGGCCAATTCACCGAAATCCTTGTCAAGAGTGACAAGTACCCGCTCTTCGCGGTGGGCACGTTCAAGAATTTCGTCATCCCCTGGATCCTCGGCCCATTCTCCCGCCCAGACTACATCGTGACCTTCAGCCCGCAATTCCTTACAGGCTCCGCCCCATACACATGTATCCAGGAGGAGTCTCATGTCCCTGTCTCCAACAGGAACGGTTCCACCCTTTCGTGGCTGACTAACCGGCGGGCATAAACGAGGCAGGCCTTAATGTCCTCCATCTCAAGCCAGGGGTATCCTGCGAGAATCGTTTCGGGGGTATCTCCTGCTGCAAGCATCCCCAGAACATGCTCCACCGCAATGCGACGGCCCCGGATAATTGGTTTACCACCAAAAATTTTAGGGTTGACGGTGATTCTTTCCATGAGTTTATTCTCGTCCATACGTTACCTCACTTATAATGGGAATGTTACGTGATGTTTGATTAATCGGCATTGCGCACGTCTTCCGTTATTTCGTCGGCTGAGGACTGAAACGGGGAGACTCCAAAGCGAGCCAGCGAAAATATGAAATCGGCCCTGGTGAGGCCAGCGATTTCGGCAGCCTTTTCTTGTGATACGACACCCATTTCGTACCACTTAACGGCGGCAGCGAGGCGCATCTCCGCCGCGAATTCAGAAGGGCTCTTGCGAATCGCCGAAAACACAGTTTCAGGCATGTCGATCGTTAAAGCAACGGACATAAAGACCTCCTTCTCGTTTGGCCTATTCGATCTAATGCAATTATACCAAAAAAGCCATTAGAATCCCAATCCCCTTTCTTGATGGGGGATCCACTCCGCTCGATCCATCTTACTTTGTTTCGCCACTACTTTGGGCCAAGGCTTTAATGCCATCCTTAAACCCCGCATCAAAGCAGGCTAAATGTTCCTGTATTGGTGTCGAGATGCCACCATTTGAAGAATCCATAAGGAAATGTAGCAGAACTGTCCCGGCTACCTACAACTAATAATGTTTCTCCCTCAAGATTTATACGGTTTTTCAGTCCCATGGCATGGATTACTTCATCGCGAAGGAAACTTATAAGTCTTGAACCCTCATCTGCGCTTCTCCGATAGCAAAAGACGACTCGCAAATCGGCTCGCACACACATGACCTTCCAAAGGGAATAAGCTATCCGGTCATCATCATGACTATTTTCCAACTCCAGAACTGCAACCGGGAATCTCCAACGCTTTTTCCCATCTGGAAACGCCATGACATCCAAAGCCAAATACTCACTCCGTGAAACAGGGAGCATTTGAAGGTAATGCCCTTTTGCCGAAGCCTGCCACCCCATTGATTTGCTTGTTTCAATAACAACAGAAGTTAATGCTTTAGTCCAATCGCTAAGTCGTTCTTGTAAAGCTGCCTCTTTAAGAAAGGGTGAATATTCGTGCTGTTGGATGATTTTCAAGAAAGCTGATTGCCACTTCTCGGCTAAGCTCTCGCTCATCAGAATCCTAATCCTTTCTTTCGGGCCAGCACCCCATCCACCCAGCGCTTTTCATCACTGCTTTTGGGGTAGAGAGCTGAGAGCGCTTGAGCCAACCGCCAAAAACGCTGATCATTTCCGGCGCCCTCTTCAACCAAGAATCGCTTTAATGCTTCGCTACGCCCCGCTGCAAAAAGAATCATGCTCTGGTGAAGGCGATCAAGAACCGTCGATCCCGCCCTGGGTGATGATTTTGTTCCCCAGCCATCTTTTGTCTCAATTTCCTCAATTTCCTTCATAAAACCAAGTTTTAACTGGGGCTCTTTCTTCTTCCGTTTTGGGGAAGGGGATTGTGTCTCATCCTTTCCAAAAAGGTATCGTGTCCGTTCAGAAACGGGTAATAATCGTGCGGTATCACCCTTGACCTCAACAACTGTGCTGAGTTTCTCTAAATGTGCACCAAGCCCTTGGGCAATCTTCCGAGCCGCATCATATTCCAGGGCGTACCCACCTATAGCTTTCTTCACTTTTTCCGATTCATCCTCGTCATCGATCTCGTCATCGTCCTTGGATGATTTGCTCTTACCATTCCCATTGTTTCCGGTAGACAGAGTCCACAACCACATGGCAGTAAGGCGTGCGTCTTCCTCAAAGCCGGTAGCGTCCGCCCCTTCAAAAATCATGTTAAGTGCTTCCTTAGCTACGGCCGCCCACACTTGTTCAAGATATTCTTTTAGTGTGACTTGCTCACCGCTGGCTTTCTCCACATGGGAGTAGCGAGAGAAGATTTCAAGAGCAGGCCCTAAACACGAAAATATAGCATCCGCACCCACAACGCCTTCCTCGGCCAGAGGTGGCATCCAGTCGTGGATACGGCGTGGCAACTCAGCCAGTATGTCGCGCCAGTCACCCACCTCGTCGGTTCGGAGGTTACCGTCACATTTCTCTCTTGGACGAACAACGATATGAACGCTTGAAGCGAGAACAGATTTGCCTTGCGCTATCACCCGAGTAGCCATTTCCGTATCGATAGGCCAAGATCCGGTGATTACCCACCCAGCGTCAACTACCGCTTGTAGCATTCGTTCCCATCCCATAGTCGATGTGTGCGCGAAAACGATGACTCCAATTCCGAAAGGCTCAAGGATACGGCGGCCTTCAGCCAACGCTTGCTGCATACGCTCTTCATAAAATCTCGCATTCTTGCCAGTGGCGGCGTATTGATGCGCAGGTGTTTGAACGATAATTTCATCTTCTTTCGGTGTTAATGGGGTTGAAAAAAGAGGTTGATGCAGGTTTCCTACAGACCGTTTAAGCCAAACATAAAAGAAGTCGGATAAGTCGGCGTACTGGACCGAGTAGTAATATGGCGGGTCTGTTACCAACCCGTGGGCCGAGTCGTCCGGCAGTGGGTGATTGGTGGCAGAGGTGCATTCAACACGTCCGGCTAAAAGCCGAGACGACGCGATTTCTCCACATACTTTGTCAATCCATTCAATAGCTCCAGAAAATCCACCGGTTGATTCTGATAGGGTCACGGCCTCGGTAAAATCAAACGTCATGGCTATAGCTTGGCGAGGCATTACATTGCCCATGTATTCTCCCCGAGGTACCCAATACGCAATTGCATTAACATAAAAAGCTAGGCGATCCAGCGCGAGACCTAAGCATGTCTGTACGGCTTCAGCCATGCCTAGTTCGGATGGGTATCCAGAACAAGTCCCTGCTTCGTGTATCAACCTTGTAATCACTATTAATGAAAGTTTTTGCCGTGCTGTAAAGTAGTCCGCCCACTTTTTCATTCCGTAAATTGGTCCACGATTTACGAATGTTTCGTAGTGCTCAGTATTTTCTTCAGGGACTAAGCTCAGGGATCCGCTGTCTTTGACTGTTCTATTCGCCAACTCCTCTGCCGCACGTCTTACCATATCCTGGTCCATATCCGTCGGCAACCGATAGAAGCGCCCACTCCCCCCCGGCCGGGTAGTCACTACTGCCAACAGGCGCGCATCGTTGGTTCCACCACTGCGCGTTTTAAGTTGCTCACGGACGCGGTTAACTGGCGCCGTGTAGCCGCAACACGGGCAAGTTGCTGAGCCGCGTTTCACCGTGCCGTCGAATTTCGGGGCTTCGATTTTGGTTTTGGGGTCGTTCTGATCCACCCATCCGCCGTGTTGTTTGACGATAATTTGGAAGTCCACGCGCTTGGCCCTCGGTCGCCATATTAATTGCAGGGCCACGGAGCGGTTGGATTTCTTGGCGAGCCAGAGCGAACGAATGAGTGGCACTGCCGCGCCGCAGCCAGGGCCTTCACATTGGATTGTGCGCGCCCAGAGGTAGGCAATGGGCGTTGCGCCGTCGGGGTCTTTCGGATAGAACTCAGCAAGATCCTTCTCGGCCTCCTTCTTTATCCATGCGCCCCATTTGCGGACTTCATCGGCGAGGCCTTGCCCATACTTGGGGATGTATTCGAGCACAACCTTGTTGAGAAGAACGGCCACGGGATTGAGGTCGCTAGCGAAAGCGTCCGCGCCCACGCGCAGCGCTTCGAGCGGGATTGCGCCGCCGCCAGCAAACGGGTCCACGACGAGCGGGCGAGTGCCGGGCGCGCCGCCCAAAGCTTCGTGTGCGGACTGGGTGAGCGCGCGGCTGGTTTCGAGGAATTCCTTGACGGTGGAGTTATCCCAGTTGGCGAAGTCAGCAATTAAGTCAAGGAGCGCCTTTCGGAGTTCCTCCACATCATCAAATCTTTTTGGATTCTGCCGGGCTGCCTCAAAACGCGGTCGGCTCTCAGCGCTCAGCAGGGCCTGACGCTCATGGGTTGTCCATTCCAGCATGAGTTTCCTGGCCTTCTCGCGGAAGGCATCCGGGCAGAGAGGGTCTGCCGGATCAGGCCACAGGGCCGCACAAATAACTGCTCGACATGCAGCAAGCGGCCTCCTTGCCCACCAGATGTGTAGAGTTGAAATATGCCCATGGCGAATGGATTTCTCCCGCCGCGCATGGGCAGAAATTCGTTTGATTGGAAGATCTACTTCAATAAGACGTTTGGGATAAGCTGTCATTACAGGAATCTCACTATCCTTATGATCGGAAGATTATCGGAAGTATTTGGTGGATTCGACCTGCCGGTCTTAATCCACCCTACTGCTCCACACTTTGAATTTGCTTTGCAGGTCTTTCAAAAATTTGCCAAAGGATGCATTTGCTCTTTCCATACGTTGCAGGTCCATTGCATTAACAATATCTTCTGTATATTCTACCCCGCCGAGAGGAGGAATTACTCCCGCATTCCGCATTGCATTGAGTAACAATTGCTTAAAACGGTCCCTTGAACATTTTTTGTCGGGCTTGCCACACCCTTTTCCCAAGACCATTTTGAACGCAGCCGAATCCAGAAGCAGCCATCGTTCAATATGAGGATCGGGTATAGCATAGACCGAAAAATTCTTGAATTTGTCGTTTATTTTGTCAATCTCCCGCCTCCGTTTTGCATATCTCTTACAATTTGCATCTGTTGCTACAATAAGGAGGTCTGGTAATCCCTCCCTTGCATGTTCCAAATCGCGCAAGAAAATCTGGAATTCAGTGACGACTTTTCCATGACCACCACGTACATTCCGAGGCGTGATTTTAACTGGAACATCGCTCTCCCGGGAGAGTCTCTCAACCAATGCCTTCACAAATTCTTCATGCCCATAATCTTCAGCGAAGAGGACAATGCTAAGCATCAAAATCACCCCGTAATATCCGTCCGGAAACAGATAGTTCTTCGTCTAAAGCTTTATCAATATCATCCCGTCGTTTCAAGGCGCCCCATGTGGTAAAAGGCTCTATTAAGGTATGCTTATTCTTTTTTTGGCAGACAAAAAGATTCTCATCGGCGAAGAGATCAGGCAGAATCGGTGAATGAGTTGTCACGATCAGTTGTGTCTCCCCTGTTAGTGCACGATTTCTTAGCAGATCAGCAACCATCCGAATCCGACGTGGATGAATACCATTTTCAGGTTCCTCAAAACCTATGAGAGAGGGCGGAGCCTTCGCCCCTCCAAGAGCTAAAAGTCCTAATACCCGCAATGTGCCCTCAGATAGGATACGGGCAGGAATTGGAGTTTTTCCCTCAAGAAGCTTAAGCTCCACTTCTCCAAGGTCATTTACTCCCACATCGATATGGGTCACAGATGGAATAATCATTCGGAGAGCCTTCTCTACTGCCTTAAACTGAGGTTCATCAAGGGCGCGAAGCGTATTCAAAAAAGAGGCAAGTTCCTCGCCCATCATTCCGATATGGTGCACCTCCTTAACGGAGTTAGGAGCTCGCATTCTCTCTCGTGGCTCAAAATAAAAGAAAAACCAGCCTGAAAGCTCCTGCCGCAAAGCGACCAGATGCGGGTAATGAGGGGGATAAAGAGGCAAAGAAAGAATGCTGTGGTCCAAGTAGCATTCGTAATAAATCGGGTGTGCTTGTCCTTCCATTCGCAGATGAAGCCTCTTTTGTTTTTTTTCTAAGAAAGGACTTCTTTTTCTGCTAATCTCCCCTTCCGCGCTCAGGGCTGCTAAAAATTCATCAGCCACTCTTAAAATACCTGACTTGGGAAGTATTTCAACTTCAAGACGATAACGCAGATTTCTCTCACGGACGAATGATTGGGCCTTCGTCTCCGGTTCTGGTTCCCCGTTCGAAGGTTTTGATTTCTTCATTTCTCGGATCTGCCGGTTTATGGTCTCCATAACCGAGTTCGAAAGTTCAACATCCACTTCAATGGAGAATGACACGGTTTCCTGTCCCAACAATCCCTTAATGCCATTATCTCCAAAAGTGAAAGATTCTATGGGCTTGCCCCGGTAGGGGGGCTCGAAGGCCTCTTTTAATGTGCGGCTTGTTGCGATTCTTGAGAGGAGCTGCAGTGCATCCAGGAAATTGCTTTTACCCGCTGCATTAGGTCCAAACAATAAGGAGAGGGGATTGAGATCGACCTCTACATCAATTAGGGACTTGTAACCTTGAATCTTAATTCTTTTGAGCATCCTGTTTCTCCTTTACTATCGGTTGCTTTCCAGGTATTTGGTGGATTCGACCTGTCGGTCTTAACCCACCCTTTTCTACATGAAATGATCTTTTTAAATCCCTCCCCGCCTCCCTTTGCTTGCTTTCGGCAGGGAAAAGATACCAAAGGAAGGGGAAGTGTTTCTTAGCCAACGTAACCTATTTATCTTCGAGAATTTTCTCTGCTCCTACATGATAATGCTCGATTTTCACGAGTGGTTTCCAGTCTAAGCGCACCGGATCTTGGATTAAATGGACTTCTGGTTTTGAATCACAGTTAAAGACCACATAAAGCCAGTAATCCTTCTTGAGACGTTCCGCGGTCTTATACTCATTTGTGGTAAGGGCTATTTCCCCAATCGTGGCCCTACCTTTGACTTCGATGAAACGGACCTCGATGGCCGTTTGGGGGTCTTCCGGATGAGGCTTACGCGAGATAAGATCGAACCCTCGATTCTCTTTCTCTACACTTACCACCTGCCAGCCTCGGGCTTCTTCATGTGCAATTACCGCTTTAACAGCGATCCGCTCGATCTCTTCGTCACGGACGATTGAGACAATTTTAGGAGATGTCCTCTCTGGATGGGGCAATACCCATGCCCTTCCGTGGTGGTGAATATCTGAGATAATGCAGTGCCGTTCCTGCTCAAGCTCATCGCGGCGCCGTTCAAGGCGACCGTTTAGTTCGTCCAACCGGTCTTCAGTGGTTTTGATGTTGGCAGCGAGTAATGGGCTGGGGTCTCCGGTCTGCTGACTTTCCAGTAGTTCGGCCATTCTGAGATTTTGGCGATGGATTAATTCATTCAGACTGATTTCAACATGCCTAGAGATAATTTCTGTTTCCTTTTCGCGCTGGGCTTGAATCTCTTCTAAAAACGGTTGTAAAGGCTGTTCAATTAGAACCTGTTCTACCTTGTCCCGGTCCGGTAACCCACTACCATCTGGAGTTTCTGTTTCCGCGGGTGCAAGAGAGAGATCTAAAAAGATAGTAGGTTGACGCACCGCCGTTGTGCAATCTATTCCTGTTTCCACTACAAAGAGACGGCGATGAAGAACATTTCCTCTGCCATCACGGATGGCGGATGTAAAGACATCCAGCCGGGCGGGTTCCTTACGGTGAAGGTCAAAGAAAACTGCCCCGTTCCGAAGATCAGTCTGTACACGCTCGAAAGCATCTTCCCGGACGGCCTCAAAAAGTGGGTGCCCAGGTGTTACCCACTCAAGGGTCGGATCATCGGTCAGAAATTTTTTATCAAAGACAATCTGCTTATATTCGCGTCCTAATTTGCCAAAACGTGGCTCTAATCGTTCCCCAATGGGCCAAAGTGTCCTTGGAATTCGTCCGATTCTATAAATATGCTGGTCCCCTTTAACCACCTTATGGTGAACACCAGCAAGAGGGCCTGCTTGCGTGAAGAATTCTTCGACGATCTCTGGTACAAGGCGTCGCTCCTTCGCCTCTGCTGATTTACCAACAATGGCAGAAAGGTTAAGCTCACGCTTGGCCAGACCTTCGAGAGTTGAATTAGTAATCCTCTGGAAACGTTCCGTATCGACCTCCTCGACAATGCGGTTCTTAATAACTTCTTCAGTCAGGTTGCGCGCATACATATCCCTTAACATGCGTTCGAGCTGGTTAGCAGGAAAGACATCGCCCAGGACATTGAAAATCTTGCCGGTCCGCAGGGGGTCAAGGTCCTCCTCAATCTTCTTGATTCGCTCAAATAATTTTTGAAGGACTCGGCCTTCACGAGTGTTGGTGGTTACAAAATTGAAGATGAGGCAGTCTTTTTCTTGTCCGTAACGGTGAATACGGCCCATTCGCTGCTCTAGCCGCATGGGATTCCAGGGAATGTCATAATTGATCATAAACCAGCAGAACTGGAGGTTAATTCCTTCTCCAGCCGCCTCGGTTGCTACCATGACCTGGCATTCTTCGCGAAACTCACGTTCGGCATAAATACGTGTCCCCGGAGCATCACGGTCTCCAATTTTCATACCACCATGGATCTGGGTGACACAAAGCCCCCATGAACGCAATTTGCCGACGAGATAATCGAGAGTTTCCTTATTCTCGGTGAAAACGAGGAGCTTCATCTTTGGGTCTTTGAAGACACCCTGTTCTGTTATGACCTCCTTGAGTTTCACCAGTTTAGACTCCACCTCACGCTGTTCAAGAATCTTAGCCTGGTCAATAAGCTTTTGGAGTTGAAGTATTTCTTCCCTTAAGGCAATAGGATCAACAGATGCAACGATCCCTTCCAGAGTGTCCATTATCTCTTGTTGCTCTTCTTCGGGTAGCTCTTCATAGTCGTCTGGTAGCTTTTTGGTAATCTGCTCCTGCCGGTAGGCTTCAGGGTCATCGAGGATTTTTTGGCGCTTATCCCTCATTCGTTCTAAGGTTCGCCGGACAGCGTAGGTACTGGATGCAAAACGCCGCTGCAGCATGGCCATGGTGAATCCGAGAGCACGGCCACGTGCAGAATCATCCTGGGAAGCTTTGATTGATTGATCCTCTACATATCGGGTAAGGCCATCATAGAGATCCCATTCATCATCGTCTATTTGGAATTCAGTGGTTTGAACATGGCGTTTTGTAAAGAGGGTTTTTACCTTACCTGTATCAGGATCGGGAAAGGTTACGAGGGCTTCTTTAACCCTTCGAAGATAGAAAGGCGCTTGGTTGCGGAACATTGCCTCTTCGAGACTCTTCACATCTCCGTAAACATCTCTATCAAGTAATTCAAGAAAAAGGCAGAAGTTCTTAGGGTCACCCTTGTGGGGTGTCGCTGTCATTAGCAGGAAATGGTCTGTCATCTCTGAAAGATCTTCTCCCAGGTGATAGGCTAAAGTCTTCTTGTCAGAGCTGTAGGCGCTCATCTTATGGGCTTCGTCAACAATGATGAGATCCCAATGGCTACGGAGAAGACTTTCTTTGGCGTCCTCAATACGGGAGACCCATGACACCGAAGTGATAACCTGGTTTTTCTCCTGCCAGGGGTTGGAGCCGTAATTTGCCCGCAATACATCACTGCGGATGACCTCAAAGTCTTCCCTGAATTTATCTTTCATTTCACGCTGCCATTGAAAAGAAAGATTGGCGGGGGTGACGATGAGGGTTCTTTGTATTAATCCTCTAATCTTCAGTTCTTTAATCAGGAGCCCGGCCATGATTGTCTTTCCGGCACCAGGATCGTCAGCAAGCAAGAAACGGATACGAGGAAGCTTTAAGAAATAGTCATAGACTGCTTCAAGCTGGTGAGGTAAAGGATCAACACGAGCAATGGATAGCGTAAAAAACGGATCATATTCATAGGCCAGAGCCAACCGCATAGCCTCGATCCCGAGACGGAATTTCCCTGCATCCCCATCAAACGGTTCTTCTTCAGGGGTTGCCTCTAAGGTCGCGAGTTGTTCAGGGGACAGGATAGGGTCATGAACTTGGCCGGTACGTAACCCTTTCCCAACGAGCTTAATGGAATCACCCATAGGAATGGTCACAATGACCTGAACCGGTTCGGGGAGAATCGGTCCACGGACAATCATGTTAGGTTTAAGAGTTAAAATCGTCAAGACTTATCCACCCTCACCTCTTACATACCAACACAACGCATAGAGCAGAGCGTAAATACTCAAACCTTCTTTCTGGGCCGCCCTCAAATCTTCAATCGGTGCAATCGCTGGCATGGCTTCCAACCTCCCGCATAGCGCAGAGCGCAAAGAGCATAGCGTAAAAAATCAACCGTGAATCGTGTTTCCCGACTTATCGGGACAAGCGTGATTCGTGCCCCCCGACATGTCGGGGCGGTCGTGTCGCGTGTTTGTAAGATTATTGCTTTCTCTGTTTATTAAATCTTTTTGAAACCTCATATGGAACGTGTGGCTCTTCCACTTTACCCCGTTAGAGATAAGAACCGCTTCAACCTATTTTTCAAATATCGCTTACCCATTCTTATAAACAGTCTCATATTTTCTGCCAACCGCTTTCATTACCTAATTCCCTACCCAATTCATTAGATATTACCTATTTCCATTTTCCCGTTTTTTTCCACTCAGCATTTTGTCCCCTGCCGAGACACTTTATTTTGCCGGAGGACCGCAGGTTTTTCAAAAGCGAGCGGATCAAATCCACGCTTACACCCGGACACTGCTTTTGAATATCGGAAATCCGAAATGGACCAAGTTTTCGTCCAATCTCATTAATGACAAGCTCTGTCTTTGCCCCTTTGGGAGAAGCAATCTGCCCAACCCTTTCTTCAAACTCTTTATAAGCGGTCTTGAGAGTGTAAAGCACAAAATTCACATAAGGCCAGGGGTCGTGTTTGCCTTCGTGCCAGCCTTCAGAGCTTTGTTCCAGTGTTTCGTAGTACCGGTCTTTATTCTGTTCAATTAAACGCTCAATGCTGATATAACGCCCCACCTCGAATCCGAGATGGTAACATTGCAGCAAAAGCAGGAGCCGCGATACCCGGCCGTTTCCATCTCTGAATGGATGAATACAGAGGAAATCAAGGTTGAAGGCTGCCATGGCGATAAGGGGATGGACCCACTTTTCAAAAAGGCATTGTTCATGCTTTTCTATCAACTCCTTCATGAACTTTGGAGTTTTAACCGCCTGGACAGTCTTAAACCTCACTCTCTCCCGACCGTTGGGGTACCTTTCAATAATATCGCCGTCTTTCTCTTTGTATTTCCCAGCATCCCATATTTCACCACGGCACATGCGATGGAAATTGAAGATGGTCTCTTCAGAAATTTTTAGTTTATTGCCCTGTTCATGAATGAGTTTAAGTACATCCCGGTATCCCCTTACCTCCTCCTCGTTCCGATCACGTAAGGGCGGTTTACCGAAAAGAATTGTTCTTACTCGTGCCTGATCAACAGTGACCCCCTCAATTCGATTCGATGAAACCGCACTTTCAATCATTGCATTCTCGCGCAATACTTTTAGCCTTTGGGGTGACTGTTTTGTGAAGAGATCTTGCTTTCCCCGGGCCTCTCCGAGATCAGCCAAATACCAGGAGGTTGAAGCCGGGATAGATTCGGGTTTGTTGGAAAACTTACGTAAGGTCATCATTGTTCTTTATCCTTCTTCTTGCTCCCAAATTGAACCCACCCCTATCTTCGCCCTCCTACGACAAGACTGCGGAGGGATAGAGACTTCGGAGGGCCATGAACCGAGCTGGTTGGAGAATATATAACGTTGGTTCAAATACAACTTAACCATCACCGAAACACCCCCAATCCTTCTTCCGGAAAATCCTCAAATCTTCAATCGGTGCAATCGCTGGCATGGCTTCCAACCTCCCGCATCCATCCTTCGTCCAGGTTTGCTGGACTTCGGAGGACAGGTAGCGCAGAGCGCAAAGAGCATAGCGTAAAAAATCAACCGTGAATCGTGACCCCCGACATGTCGGGGCGGGCGTGTCCGTAAAAAAGCAGAGCGCCTTGAAGCTAGGAACAATTGAGTTTTTTAAACCGTTACTTTAAATAACTCAAGCACCAAGATCATCGGTTTATCAACTGAGAGAAGAAGGGAAGCAGGTCTTGCAATCACACCTCCCCCCATGTTTCTCTCAAAGAGTTACCAAACCTATTGAACCATCAATACCTTATTACCCTCTTTTTTACCCCCTTTTAGAGGTAATACCCTTTCTTCATGCAACACAAAGTTAATTGAACTGCTTATAGCATATTTATTTTATGAGTGCGCTTATATAGCCCCCTCACCCCCTCCCTCTCCCGCCATGGGAGACGGCAATTTGAGAAGGGAAATATCATTTTTAATATCCCTCCTTAAGAATATAGGTTCTATAGGGGTCTTTAGGGCCTGTACCCATTTCGAATTCTGCTGTAAAGAACTCGGAAGCTGCTCGGAAGTCAACCTCTTCCGAGCTCGCTTCTGTGCATGGTTGCTCATCGAAGAAGGTATTACGGGCCAAGAGACGGATTTCAGCAATCATTTCAGGTCCTGCACGTCGGTTGGTCGATCCCAGACGAATGTAGACCCCTGACTCTGGGCCTTCTGACCGGACATAATAAGGTCCAACGGCATGGGGGATGGTAATGACAAGAAGTTCCCGATCACGCCAGGATTGGATTTGAATCTCAGGGATAAGAAGGGGCCGAATCCCATCTGCAAATGCATTAGCAAGCCGTTCTTCTTCAGCCAACGGGTCCAAAACACCAACCACCTCTTTCGTTCGATCGCGCACACCTATAACAATGGACCCACCAGAAGTATTTGCAAAGGCAACAGCGGTCTGAATGATATTTTTTGTGGATTTACAGTTTTCCTTAAATTCGAGAGTTTTACCTTCATCCCTGCTCAAATAGGATTGAATCATTAACGATGTCTCCTTATTAGAAATACCCCCTTGAATCGAAACCTTCCATATGGGACGTTGTTCACTTCTTACACTTTTCTTTACCCACCCTCACCTTTCAATCACTCACAACATCCCGCATCCATCCTTCGTCCCGCTTTGCGGGACTTCGGAGGACAGGTAGCGCCCGCCTACGCCGATGCTTCGGCAGGCAGGCAAATCGAAAGGACTTAAAAACCATAATCTACTTATCACCACGTCTCTCCCATAAGGCATTGTGGCTTGTCCTTGTTATTATCACCTTTATTACCTCGTTTCAGGTCCTTATTATCACCTTTCTTAAACCATACCCTTACTAATACCCTTACTTGAGGGTACTACCCTTTCTCCCTTTATAGACCCATCTCGCAGCGGGCCCTTTACCTCTGCATTTAACCTCACCCGACTTCTTTAAGTCGGCCAACAAAACTCGAATCCACTCTCGTCCTACCCCAGGACAGGCGCGTTCGATATCAACCAAACGAAATTCTCCCCTTTGAGCTCGGATCGCATTCAGTACCATCTCTGATTTAGCGCCTTTGGGAGAAGCAATCTGTCCTACTCGGTCCTCAAACTCTCGATAAGCAGTCTTGAGAGTATAAAGAAGATAATTTACATAAGGCCAGGGGTCGTGTTTGGCTTCGTGCCAACCTTCGGAACTTTGTTCTAATGTCTCATAGTATCGTTCCTTATTCTGCTCGATTAAACGCTCAACGCTGATATAGCGCCCTACCTCGTATCCAAGATGATAACATTGGAGCAAAAGCAGAAGTCGCGATACCCGTCCATTCCCATCTCTGAATGGATGGATACAGAGGAAATCAAGGTTAAATGCTGCCATATCTGAGTCGGCAGGAGGAAGCGTTGCTCTAAAGTTGGTAACAGCCTTTCCTTGACGTTTATGAGCCTGAGCGGCGATCTGTATCGCCAACACGTTCCGGCTCCATCCATGTTCAATAGTGGCCCTGATATACCATTCCCGGGTCGAGACATCCTGTGTTTTATCAAGAAGTAAGCAATTATGAAACCAGGGAATTTGTGCAGCAAGCTGCTGCACAATTGCTCGGTTCGGCCATGCCTCGGCGAAAGCCCGCATGTATTTGAGGTTTCTTGGAGAAAGTCCTCTCATATCAGGAAATGCCTTACTGAGGTCGTTTGACAACCTGTCAATCACCCTGGCTCCCCATCCTTCGCTTTCCTGCCACTTGAGGATTGCCTGGCCGATGTCCCAGTAAAGCAAAACCATCGCAGCATTGGCTGCCATGGTCACCCGCAATCGCTCCGTTGTGATTCGTTGTTTCAACTCCTCTAAAAGACGACCATAATTCTCTGGCATCTCGGCCAAAGGTGGCGGAGCCGGAAGGCTCACTCCAGGCCGTGACCGGCCAAACGTGTGGCGAGTCTCTTTGTTCGACTTGGCCACGGCCCTTTTGTTTCTTTCCTGTGTTTTATCGTTTTTCATAACCAAAGAGGATGAGGGTGGTTCAAATGCAACTTCCTCCCATCCCACCGAAATAATCAAGACCTCACTCCCTCTCACCTTTCAATCACTCACAACATCCCGCATCCATCCTTCGTCCCGCTTTGCGGGACTACGGAGGACCCTGAACCGAGTTGGTACAGGGCAGGCAGGTAAGATGTAAGACGAACCTGAAATCATTAACTTGCCTTCTTAAGAACTCGAAGCTCATTTCGTACGACCTCTTTAACAATCTCCTGAATCGGACGCTTATCCTGCTTAATGTAGTTCCTTAAGGCCTGGTTGATGGATGTCTGATATCCCAGACCTTCGCGTTCAGCCTCATCCCTAAACCACTCCAGTATATCCGTATCGATGAAGATCGTGATCCTGGTTTTGCCCTTTTGGGGTATTACCGGTCCCCGCTTGCCTTTACTGAAGTCATATTCCTCCAGCATCTCATTCTTTTTGCTCATAAATCCTCCGCTCCTTTGGGGTTGCTTTTCGGGCTGAAATTAACCTGATCTGCTCCTCGCCCGAATAAGCATAAACTACTACCAGCATTCTCCCCAAAATATCTGTCCCGATGGTTACGAACCGTTGTTCTGCATGCCGGGTGTCTTCAATCGTTACCGCCATCGGGTCATCAAGTACCGTCGCAGCATGGGAAAACTCGACGCCATGATTCCGTATGTTTGCGCCGGCTTTCTTGATATCCCAAACAACGTTCATATTATATGTATTTTATATGTATTTGTCAACTATTATTTCAGAGAGCTCTAAAAATAAGCCTTCCGCTCCCAACAGGGAAGATGGGGACGTTGGTTCAAATACAACTTAACCATCACCGAAACACCCCCAATCCTTCTTCTCGAACATCCTCAAATCTTCAATTGGTGCAATCGCTGGCATGGTTCTCAACTTCCCGCAGAGCGCAGAGCGCCTGCCTACCGGCAGGCAGGCAAAGAGCATAGCGTAAAAAAACCATTCCTTTTTGAGAATAGGCTTTTGTTGGAAGATCCATGAGATCCGCCCCCACCGGAATTTGCCCCACTATATCAGAAACAGAAATTTATGACAATCCCTGACATACTTTATGACATAATTTAGATATTGTTTCTTGAAGAGTGAGACAGAAACCATGACAAAAGATTGGACTGTCAGATGTTTAAACCCATGACCTCCTTTTCAATATTTTCAATCTTCTGAAGCATTTCAGTTGTGCTTTTCGCAGCACTTCGTTTCATCGCTATTCCCTCCTCTATAAATAAAATTTTCATATGATTATTTATCTGTCAAAGGGGAAATTGGGGAATTTGGGGAAATTAGGGGGGGGATATTTTGGGTGAATCTGGTGTTGGCCTTAAGCCTTTGTAGGTGGAATGTTCCGCATGCACTTCCCTGTTTTTCTTTAACTCCTCACTTCTATAATCAGTGCAATAATCTTTTTGGAGGTGTATTCGGCCGTGTCGGCGAGGCCTTCAACGGGAAGGAAACTGTCGGCGTTGGAGCTGAAGAGACAGGTGACCGAAGCAGGAAATTCCTCATCGGGAAGATTGAATAAGTAATAGAGGGGAACGTTTGGCAGAGGATGGAGAGTAAAAGAGAAATCATATCTTTTGACATCCCTGTTAGGGGTACCGGAAAAGCGAGCGATGAGTTCTTCTTGTCTTTTCTGAATGGATTCAACATGGGGAATGAGAACCTTCTCTGCATTCATGGAAAAGGCGGCTTGATAACTCATTCCTCCTGGAAACTGTCTAAACGCCTTTAAGGGTTGGAGTTGTATCGGTTGGTTCGTAACAAAACTGGCATATATAGCGATTAATACCCCTTCTGCGCTGTGAAGGGGGTCACCACCGAGAATGATCTCTTCCCGATGGATTTCGCAGGGCTCCCCAAAAGCCTGAAAATGGAAGCAATTCTCCGCATAATGAGCAGGAAGCGCAACCTCAAGTTCTCGAATCGGCCGCGCCCAGGCTTTTTTCAAATACTCTTTTTGAATTGAAAGAAAATTTTGAGACATAGAAGTTTATCGGTGTGGTTCGATGATGACTTTGATGGACTCTTTCGCATCCATAACAAGTTTAAACCCGAGACCTGTTTCAGCCAAGGAAAGGCGGTGGGTGATCATCTCTTTGAGGGGTAAACGATGAGCCCGTATCAATTCGATGGCCTGGGAGATATCGATGGGTGCTCCTCCATAGGTAGGAAGAAGGGTAATCCCATCGTTCCAGAAATCGAAAAAGGGGAAAGAAAGTTCCTCGCCCGGTGGAAGCAGTCCAAAACATAACACCGTTCCTCCCCGGTCGACACATTCGAGTGCCTGCCTATAGGCCGAAAGGCTTCCGGCACAGACGATCACCAGGTCAACCAACCGTCCATGATTGATCTCACGAATCCTTTCAGGATTCACCTCTTCTCCGGAGAGGGCCTCATCCGCTCCGAACCGTTTCGCTGATTTCAGTCGATATTCATTGATATCGGACGCAATGACCCTCCCGGCGCCTGATGTTTTTGCCAGCGCAAGATGAAGAACCCCTGAAATTCCGCTGCCGATCACAAAAACGCTCTGGCCGGGCCTAAGCTTTGCCAATCTCTGTCCCCGGAGAACACAGGCCAGAGGCTCAATGAAGACCCCCTCCTCAAAAGAGATCTCTTCGGGCAGTAAAAATGTGCCCCGGTCCACATTGATCTTTGGAACACGAATATACTCTGAAAAACCTCCCGGGTCAAAATTGGTCGTCCTCAAGGTGTCGCAAACCGTATGATTCCCATTCAGGCAGTAATGGCAGGTATTGCAGGGGACGTGGTGGGAGACGAAAACGCGATGGCCGATTTTATAATCTTTAACCCCTTCCCCCACTTCAATAATTTCTCCTGCAATCTCATGGCCAAGCACCCGGGGCGCCTTTTTGATCCGGTACCACTCCATCACATCGCTGCCACAGATGCCGCTGGCTAAAACCTTGACCAACACCTCACCGGGGCCAATGCGGGGGATCGGCTTCTCCTCCAGCCTCACATCCCGGTTGTTATAATACATCGCCACTCGCATGGTTTATCCGGATAAAAAAGTTTTGAGTTCGGTGTTCGGAGTTCGGAGATTTAAACTAAAAACTCTGAACTAATCGCTCTGATTTCTCTTTATCTTCTTCTCTGCTTCGAAGATCGCATTGGCTTCCTTAACCGAAGCCCTTTCGTGGATGATGGCGCGCAGGGCTTTGATCATGGCCACCGGATGCTCATTCTGCCAGATATTTCTCCCAAGGTTGACGCCAATGGCTCCCTTTTCCATCCCGTCATGAACAAACTGAAAAACCTCCAGGTCCGTATTCACCTTGGGACCGCCTGCCATCACCACAGGAACGGGACAGCCATTGACCACTCTATCAAAGTTCTCGCACCAGTAGGTCTTCACAATCCTTGCGCCTAATTCCGCGGCAATCCGGCTGCTTAATGCAAGGTAGCGGGCATCCCTTTTTTCCAACTCCTTCCCCACTGCAGTCACAGCCATCACAGGGATGCCGTATTTCTCTCCCTCGTCCACCAGTTTGGCAAGATTGAGAAGATTCTCTTTCTCATGATCGCTCCCGACAAAGATCGAGATGCCCACTGCCGCCACATTGAGCCGTATGGCCTCCTCCATAGAGGTCGTGAGACCTTCGTCGGATAGATCTTTCCCAACCATGCTGGTTCCACCCGAAGCCCTGAGGATGATGGGTTTCGTATGTTCAGGATCGACTGAGGCCCGAAGCACACCCCTGGTTACAAAGAGAGCATCGCAATAGGGAAGCAAGGGTTTGATCGTCTCACCGGGTTTCTCCAGTTTACGGGTAGGTCCCTGAAAATAGCCATGATCGATAGGCAAAAAGAGACAATGCCCATCCGGTTGAACCAACTGCGCCAAACGATTCTTCATTCCCCATTCCATGGTTGCCTCCATTTCAGATTTCAAAATTAAGGTTTGTTGGGTTTATTGAGTTCGTTGTGTTATTGGGTTTAACCCAAGCAACCCAATAAACCCAAAAAACTCAAGTAACCAACAATTCTGCAATCCGCAATCCGAAATTTATTCGGTGAGATACTTCACCACCAGATCCCCAACCTCGGAGGTGCTGAATCCCATTTTGCCGGCGGTCAGACTCCTCACATCATTTTGGACCACCTTCATGACGGCCGCTTCGATTTTCTTTGCGGTTTTTTCTTCTCCGAGGGTTTCGAGCATCATCTGACAGGCCCCGATCGCCGCCAGAGGGCTCACGACCCCCTTCCCCGTATATTTAGGAGCGGAGCCGCCCATTGGCTCGAACATCGAAACACCCCGAGGATTGATATTCCCTCCGGCCGCAATTCCCAATCCTCCCTGAATCATAGCCGCCAAATCAGTGATGATGTCTCCGAACATATTGTCAGTTACGATCACATCGAACCATTCCGGGTTCTTCACCATCCACATACAGATGGCGTCCACATGAGCATAATCGGTCTCAATATCTTGAAATTCCTTTGCCACCTCTTTGAAAGTTCTCTCCCAGAGGTCGAAGGCATAGGTGAGAACATTCGTTTTTCCGCAGAGCGTGACTTTTTTCCTTTTATTCCGCTTCCGGCAGTATTCAAACGCATAACGGATGCACCGCTCCACCCCTTTTCGGGTATGAATTGCTTCCTGAATCGCAATCTCGTCAGGCGTGCCCTTTTTATGAAATCCTCCTGCTCCTAAATAGGCCCCCTCCGTATTCTCCCGAACGACGATGAAATCAATGTCCTCGGGTCTTTTGTCTTTTAAAGGTGTTTCGACCCCAGGGTAGAGTTTGACAGGCCTCAGGTTGATATATTGGTCCAGTTCAAAACGGGTCCTCAGCAAAATCCCCTTTTCGAGGATTCCCGGTTTTACGTCCGGGTGGCCGATAGCTCCGAGATAGATGGCATCCGCCTTTTTCAATTCTTTTAGAATCGAATCAGGAAGAATCTCACCGGTCTTGAGGTAACGCTCACCGCTTAAATCATAATGGACCAGCTGATATTCGAAATTGAACTTTTCGGAGACGGCTTTCAGAACCTTCAGCCCCTCGGCCACCACTTCAGGACCGGTTCCGTCTCCAGGAATCACTGCGATTTTGTACATGCTCAAGTCTCCATTATTAAATGAAGGTGTCATTCTGAACTTGGTTCAGAATCTCTTTGGTACAGGTTTGTTTAGACATCCAAATAATTCAGACCCTGAAATAAATTCAGGGTGACAAAAAAGAATTGCGATACAGTCTCTAAAAAGGGGATTACAGCCAGCACAATGCCTTCTTTCCGATATCTGTCCGGTAATGGACTCCCTCCCAGGAAATCTTTTGAACGGCCTGATAGGTTCTTTCGATCGCCTTAGGAATATTCTCTCCCAGGCCTGTCACGCCCAACACCCTTCCTCCGTTGGTGACCATCTTGCCATTGGCTAATGCCGTGCCGGCATGAAAGACGAAGACATCCTCCACGAGAGAAACCTCTTTAAAGCCCTCGATCACCTTTCCCTTTTCGTAGTCTCCGGGATATCCCTTCGAGGCCATGACCACGCAGACCGAAGCCTTATTCTCCCATTCGATTTTACACCGGGAGAGATTCCCTTCGATACAGGCCTGCAGGATGGGAATGATATCTCCTTTCATCCGCATCAATACCGGCTGGGTTTCGGGGTCTCCGAAGCGAGCGTTAAATTCCAACACTTTTGGATGGCCATTGTCAATCATCAGGCCGGCATAGATGACGCCCTTGTAAGGTCTCCCCTCTTCTGCCATTCCCTGAATGATCGGCCTTAAAATTTTCTCAACGATTCTATCATTGACTTCGTCTGTCACTACGGGCGCAGGAGAATAAGCTCCCATCCCTCCGGTGTTGGGCCCTTCATCTCCGTCAAAAACCGCTTTATGATCCTGTGAGGAGGCCAGGGGAAGAATCGCCTTTCCATCCGTGAAGGCGAGATAAGAAGCCTCTTCTCCCACAAGATATTCCTCGATCACAACCCGGTTACCCGCCTCCCCGAAGACCTTCTCCATCATGATTTGATCGATAGCCCCGATGGCTTCCTCCACTGTTTTGCAGAGGATCACTCCTTTGCCTGCCGCCAAACCATCCGCCTTCACCACAATTGGAGCGCCCTGCTTCTGAATATAGTCAATCGCCCTCTGCCGGTCTTCGAAAACCTCGTAAGAGGCAGTGGGAAGGTGGTACTTCTTCATCATCTCCTTGGCAAAGGCCTTGCTTCCTTCGAGCTCCGCTGCTCTCTGGTTCGCTCCGAAAACCGAAAGTCCCTTCGACTCGAAGAGATCGACAATCCCTCTGGTAAGCGGTTCTTCTGGACCGACCACGGTCAGGTCAATCCTCTCTTCCAGGGCAAAACTGAGAAGGCCATTCAGATCATTCGCCTTGATGGGGACGAGGGCCGCCTGTTCGGAGATGCCGGCATTACCCGGAGCGCAATAGACCTTCGATACCTTCGGGCTCTGTGCGATCTTCCAGACCAGGGCATGTTCCCTGCCGCCACCACCCACCACCAGAACCTTCATATGAACCTCATATTCAATAAACTGTAAGTGACTAAAGTTAAAAGTGAGCTAAAGTGCCTAAAGTTACTAACAGCCTTAATTGAATTGAAATAAGCATCGGAAAATCTCCCCTCTCCCCTCTTTGCCAAAAAGGGGTAATTCCTCCCTTTTAGCAAAGGGAGGTTAGGAGGGATTTTACAAATTGATCTTGTTACAATCTTGGGACTCTTAATGAATGAGTTTTTGAAACTTTAGGCATTTTAGTCCCTTTAGTCACTTAAAAACTTTTTAGTGGCGGAAGTGTCTCATCCCTGTAAAGACCATGGCGATGTTGTATTCGTCGGCAGCGGCAATCACCTCATCGTCCCGAATCGATCCGCCGGGTTGGATGATCGCCACAGCACCTGCCTCTGCTCCCGTATCCACTCCATCCCTGAACGGAAACATCGCATCCGAGGCTAAAACCGTTCCTTTGGTCGAAGATTTTGCCTTCATCACTGCCAGCCGGGTCGAATCCACACGACTCATCTGGCCTGCTCCGATTCCAATCGTCCGGTCCTCCCGGACGAGAATGATGGCGTTCGATTTGACATGCTTGGCCACCTTCCATCCGAAAGCCATCGCCCTTTTCTCTTCCTCTGTCGGTTTCCTCTTCGTCACCACCTTCCACTGGTCCATCGGAACCTTGCCAAGGTCCCTGTCTTGAACCAGAAGGCCTCCAACAACCCTTCTAAGATCGAATCCCTTTTGAAGGGCAAAGGAAGCAAGGGGAGGTGTTTGAAGAATCCGGAGATCCTTTTTGGCCTTCAGAATCTCCAGCGCCTCCGGATCAAAACCTGGAGCGATGATCGCTTCGAGAAAGATGTCCCGCATCTCCCTCGCCGTTTCCGGATCGACCCGCCGGTTGAAGCCGACAATCCCGCCAAAGGCAGAAACCGGATCGCAGTCCCTCGCCTTTCGATAGGCGTCAGCCAAACTTGCTAAGGAGGTGGCCGCCCCGCAGGGGTTATTATGCTTGATGATGACAACGGCCTGCTCCTCGAATTCTTTAACCGTCTCATAGGCGGAGTCAAGATCAAGGATATTGTTATAGGACAATTCTTTGCCCTGCAGCTGGAGGGCATTTGAGACGGAGGGTTCAGTCAACAGGTATTCCCGGTAGAAAGCCGCCTTCTGGTGGGGGTTCTCTCCGTATCGTAATTCCTGCGTCTTCTTCACCTGAAATGTAAATGTCTCCGGAAATTCAATGGCCTTCTTTCCCTTTTCGATCTGACCGAGATAATTGGAAATGGCGCCATCGTACCGGGCGGTATGTTGAAAAACCTTTTTGGCCAATCGGAAATTGGTTTCAACGGAAACCTCTCCTTTTTCCTTCAATTCGGAGAGGATCAAATCATAATCACCCGGATCGACCACAACGGTCACATCCGGATAATTCTTGGCCGCCGACCGGAGCATGGTGGGCCCGCCAATATCGATATTTTCGATGGCATCCTCAAGGCTGCAATCCTCCCTTGCCACGGTCGCTTCAAAGGGGTAAAGATTGACCGCCACGAGGTCAATGGGAAGGATCCCGTGCTCCTTCATCTTCCGGACATGCTCCGGCTTTGACCTCTGTCCTAAGAGGCCTCCGTGGACTTTCGGGTGGAGGGTCTTGACTCTTCCATCCATCATCTCCGGAAATCCCGTATAATCGGAAATGTCTGTCACGGAGAGCCCTTGCTCCCTCAACATTTTGGCAGTCCCTCCTGTCGAGAGGATCTCCACGCCCATCTGCGCTAAATCCTTCGCAAACGAGCTCACACCCGCCTTATCCGAAACGCTGATCATGGCTCTCCTGATTTTACCCATCTTTTGACCCCTTATAATTTCAGATTTTAGATTTCAGATTTCATAACCCCTCCTCTCCTCCCCTTAACTTAAGGGGAGGTAGGGTGGGGTTACTTCAATTTGGAATTTCAAAACCCCAACTCTTCTCCAACTATAATAATAAGGATATCCGTAAGCGTTGGTCTTCTCTCGTGGATGACGGTCGCACGGCAGATACGGTTGGGAGAATTGCAGTCCACGCACTTTCCCACCTTTGCGCAGGGGACATCGATATTGAGTCGCTTCGCATTGAGCGGCGCAGACACATTCTTTATCCTTTTGATCGCCTCCTCGACATCATCCACGATCTTATTAAATCCGGCGACCAGGATGACTTTGCCCGGCCCAAAGACAGAGGAATTGATACGGTTTCCGATTCCGTCAATATTGACCAGTTCTCCATTCAGGGTGATGGCATTGGTGCCGCTCAGGAAGAGATCACAGGTCATCTGGGCTTTGCGAATCCGAAGAACCTCTTCTTTCGGAAGCCCGGGTTTCCAGTGGTTATAGAGAACATTACCCTGGGCCTCCAGCTTCTCCAGAATTCCCAACTCCCTGACGGTGACAGAGCCGCCGACCCCCACCTTTGCCTGAGGGGTGATATGTTTCAAAATTTCTTCGACGGCCTCCCTCTTATCCTTCACAAAGACAGCCTTAAAATCATGGGCCTCCAGTTTTTCAATAGCTTTCTTTGCTTTTTCCTCCACCCACCATTGTTTAATCGAATCCATTCATCCCTCCATTACAAAATTGAGAAGTACTGCTCCAGCTCATAGTCAGTTACCCGGGCACGGAAGCGTTCCCATTCCATCTTCTTGTTCTCTATGAATTTATAGAAAACACTGTCTCCCAGGGTTTTTTTGACCAAGTCGCTCTTTTCAGTGACCTGAATGGCCTCCCAGAGATCCTCAGGCAGGGTCTCAATGCGATATCTCTTCCTTTCCTTCTCAGTCATCTCATAGACATTTCTTTCCACCGGCTCTCTTAAGGGATATTTCTTTTCCATGCCCTCCATCCCGGCGGCTAACATCACAGAGAAGGCTAAATAGGGGTTGCAGGCAGGGTCAGGACACCGGTACTCCACGCGTGTTGCCAGCTCCTTCCCGGGCTTGTAGACCGGGATTCGGATGAGGTCCGAACGGTTCTTTTGAGCCCAGGAGATATAAACCGGTGCTTCGTAACCCGGCACCAGCCGCTTATAGGAGTTCACCCATTGATTGGTGACCAGAGTGATCTCGCGGGCATGTTTCATCAGGCCGGCGATGTAATGCTTGCCGATCGCCGAGAGATGGTACTCGTCTTTCGGGTCAAAAAAGGCATTCTTTTTCCCTTTGAAAAGGGATTGATGGGTATGCATCCCGCTTCCATTGATGCCAAAAACGGGTTTGGGCATGAAACTGGCGTAGACATTATTCTTTAGTGCCACTTCCTTAACCACCAGCCTGTAGATCATCGTGTTGTCGGCCATGGTGAGGGCATCCTTATATTTGAGATCGATCTCATGCTGGCTGGGGGCGGCCTCATGATGACAATATTCAACCTGCACACCCATCTCTTCCATGGTCATGACAGCTTGTTTACGGAGATCGCTTGCGACATCAAGCGGGGTCAGGTCGAAATAGCCCCCTGAATCGAGAAGCTCCGGTTTGCCCGAAGAGCTCCTGAAATAGAAGAATTCCAGCTCAGGGCCCACGTAGAAGGTGTACCCCATATTGCTGGCCTTCTCCAGATTCCTCTTCAACACCCAGCGGGGGTCGCTCTGGTAGGGTTTCCCATCCGGTTGCAGGATGTCGCAGAACATGACTGCCACCACATGATCGTTTGCCTTCCAAGGGAAAACCCTGAAGGTGGAAGGGTCTGGTTTGGCCACCATGTCACTCTCATCAATCCTTGCAAAACCGGCAACAGAGGATCCGTCAAATCCCATCCCGTCCTCAAGGGCCGTCTCCAGTTCCCGGATGGTAATGGCGAAGCTCTTCAAAAAACCGAGGATATCGGTAAACCAGAGCCTGACGAATTTGACTTTTTTCTCCTTACAAATCCGTAGAACGTCTTTCTTGCCCAATTTAGCCATACGACCCCCTCTGATTAAAAATTGAAATGTATATCAGGTTTAGCATAATCTCCCTTCTCCGGTCAACCTTCTCTTATTCGAAAAAATTGACTTGAAAAAAAGTGGGTTCTCGTTTATGTTTATAGTCCACTAAAGAGAGAGGGGGTTTTAAATGAAAGAGGTAGCGATTATCGGTGTTGGTCAAACTGCATTTGTAAGGGGCTATGAAGGGTCTATTCGTGAATTGGCATTCGATGCCTTCAGGGAAGCCATCAAGGATGCGGGCATCACCCAGAAAGACGTGGATGCTTCCATCTTCTGTTCGGCCCCTGAATATGACAAACAACGCTCTCCTGCCGGCGTTCTCGCGGAATACCTTGGGCTTATTCCTCAACCGACGCTCTATGTGGAGACCGTCTGCTCCTCGAGCAGCAGCGGCATCAAAGTGGCCTACGGCATGATTAAATCCGGGCTCCACGACGTCGTCGTCGTCCTCGGCTTCCAGAAGATGTCCGAGATTTCATCGGCGGAGTCCCAGGAGAGAATGGGCAGGGGTTCTGACATCCAGTGGGAGGCCCCCTTTGGTACCATGATGCCTGCATACTACGCCCTCTATGCACAGGCATTTATGTCAAAGCATGGTCTGACCCACGACGATCTGATGAATGTCCGGATCAAATCATCCACCTATGGCGTGATCAATGATAGGGCCGTATACAGGAAGCCGGTAAAACCCGGGGATTTTAAACAGGGAGACCCCGAGGCAAAAATGGCAGGCCCGGTCGCATGGCCGCTCCGTGTGGGAGACTGTTGCGCCAATGCGGATGGAAGCTCCTGTATCATTCTCGCCAATGCTGAAAAAGCAAAGGCCCTGTCCAAAAAACCGGTCTGGGTGCTTGGCATCGGTGCGGCATCAGAGGCCGTCAACATGGCCGCAAGACCTGATTTTACAAAGGGGTTGAGCGTTGGGTATGCGGCAGCCGCCCAGGCCTACAAGATGGCCGGAATCACTGCGAAAGACGTCAAGGTGGCCGAAGTCCACGACTGTTTCACCATTGCAGAGATCATGGCCTATGAGGGGCTTGGATTTGCACCGGCGGGGGAAGGCAAACAGCTCATCCGTGAGAAAGCGACGTATAAAGAGGGAAAGATCCCCGTCAATGTCGATGGCGGGCTCCTCTCAAAGGGCCATCCCATTGGCGCAACCGGCGGATCCCAGATCCGAACGATCGTCCTTCAGCTACGGAGGGAGGCAGGCCCTATGCAGGTGGCCGGTGAGCCGGATATCGGCCTGGTGCACAACATCGGCGGCGTTGGGCTTTATGGAAATGTAACCATCTTTGGCCGAGACTAAAAACTCAATACAACCGTTTAACCCCTCCACACCTCCCCTTAATATAAGGGGAGGCTGGGTGGGGTTATGATAGCGTATGCATTATGGCCTATTTTACATTGATCATTTCAGGGGAGGTAAGATATGGGTTTCGAGAAATTTGGAAGAAAAAGCTTTACGGCCGTGACAAAGACGGCAAAGTTTGTTGATCTCCTGACAGAAGGAAAGATCGAAGGGACCGTCTGTAAGGACTGCGGCGCTAAGTTCTTTCCTCCAAGGGCTGACTGCGCAAAATGTTTTTCAAATAATATGGAATGGTTCGAGATGCCCCAAAAAGGTAAACTCGAGACATTTACCACGGCCTATTATGCGCCGCTGGGATTTGAGGCAGACCCTCCCTACACGATGGGGGTCGTGGACTTTGGCAGCGGCCTCAAGTTGTTCGCCCGGGTGGCAAAAGAGATTAAGCCTGAAGATGTAAAGGTGGGAATGGATGTTTCCATCAAGCCTCTCAAGTACGACGATGGCCAGCTTTCGTTTGAAGTTATAAAAGCCTGACCAAGAAAACCCCGTTAGAAATTCCAGATGTTGCGATCCCGAAGGGTCGGGACAAAGCATTATTTCTAATGGGGTAAAGGTTAATCGATGCCTTCTCCATTTGACCGTTTCAAAGGGATAACCATTTTTGACGACAAGGGAGAGGTGAAACGCATGGCCGAAAATGTGGTCCAGGAGATAGATCCTGATGTCATTATCGATCGTATGCGAAAGCTGGATTTCTCTTACGTCTTCATCTTATCGAAAAAGGAAAAGAGCAAAGAAGTAGAGTTAGAGCGGTCTGAAATTGAAGCCAGCCAGGAATGGAGGAAAGGAGATATCGACCCAACCCTCCAAAAAAAGATTAAAAACACTATCGCCGGACTCTGACTCCGTGACAGACATTGAGAAGACTATCGATAAAGGTTTTTGGCCGACATATTCTCCGGGTGGACCGTTTGCGTGGAGAGGTCAATGATCCAGGTCCTTAAGAGAGAAGAGTTCTCCTCACCCTCTGAGTACTGAATCACCCGGCACCTATTATTCCCTATCTCCCTTGCCTCGTATCGCCATTTCAGATTTGGGAAAAACCTTGCCTTTGTTTCTGTCATCCTTAATTCAACGGTCATTCGTTGCCCGGTCATCGGATCGATCTTGATGAGGTGGTTCTTCACCAATGCCACCGCCTGGGAGGCAGGTCCCTTTGGGCTGCCCAAACTTTTTCCTTTGGCCCTCGCCTTTCGGGTAAGAGGGATGATGCTGCCCTCAAGCGTCTTTATCTGGAGGTGATTCCCTTCGGCCATCAAATAACCCGTCTGCCCCGAATCGAAAACCACTTGATAAAAATAGATTGCCCCCGAATGATTCTGAATGACCTCTGTGATCAGAAACCCTTCTTTCTCCTTCTGAATGGAGAATGTATTTTTAGGCTCTTCAGGGCTGTGTTGAAATTCCACCGGCCGGACTGTCCTGACCACAAGATATCGTTTGCCGATGTTTCGCTTGAATTTGGCAAGTTTCTCTCTTTCATATGCTTCAATGGCCCGATCCGCCTCCGATTTCGATTCTTCCTGAGAGCCCCTCTTTTCGTTTTTTGCGATCTGTATGAAACCCATTTTTTCAGAATCAATGGCCAGAAGGGCTGAGGGATCAGGGGAGAGAAAGGACAAAATTAAAAGATAGGGAAAAAACAGAAAATAAACGTTCATCTTCAATTCTCACTTGGAATGTCATAATAGATGGAATTGCCGAACTCACGGGATTGGATTTCTCCCTCCTCCAGGAGGGCCCCGAGGTGTCGATTCAATTCCTCCTGTGGTATTCCCATCCCCATGGAGAGATCGATGAGGGAAAGGGGTCTTCGTCTCAGAATGTTTAAGATCTCTTCCTTGATATCTCTCTCGGTCAAAGAGAAAGGGTGGCGGTCGAACCCTGAAATAATGATGGCCTTCTCGCCGAGGAAGGCCTGGATATTCTCCATCTCTTTTCGGCTCAATGGGGTTGCCCATCTTTCCGAAGGAGGCCGGACCACGGTGTTGATGTGGATCTGATCAGGTTTTATCCGATTGATCGCCTCTCTCATCCTGATGAGTTCATCCTGGCTATCGTTGATCCCTCTACAGAACAGGATCTCAAGCCAGATCTGGCCTTTGTATATCTTTCTGAATTGAACCAACCCTTCAACCATTCTCTCTGCAGAAAGCCCTTCGTCAGGACGGTTCATCTTTAGAAAGGCCTCTGATGAGACAGCATCGAGAGAGGGAAGGACCACATCGGCATATAGAAGGTCCTGCCGCACCCCCTCTAAATAGAGCAGGGAGCCATTGGTGATGACCGCAATGGGAATCGAGGTTATCCTCTTTATCCCTTCGATGACTGAGCGGATTTTTGAGTGGAGAGTCGGCTCTCCCGAACCCGACAGGGAGAGATAATCGATGGAAGAAGTCTCTTCTTTAAGAAAGCGGCTGACTTCTTCGATCACTTCTCTGACAGGAACATATTCTTTTCTGACAAGCGTTTTCTGGGTCGTTTTTCCAATCTGGCAGTAGATGCAATCGTAGGTGCAGATTTTATGAGGGACGAGATCAATCCCGAGCGACCTTCCCAATCGCCTCGAAGGAACAGGACCGTAGAGGTAACGAAAAACTTTCATTTTCACAGGTTCATAGGTTCAGGTTACGAAGCCAGTATCGTCCATAGTCAAACGGTAACGGTAGAAGGGTTTTAAAGACGGACAACCTAACCCTTAAACGAAACGGGCATCCTTACCTTTACCTTTAGACCTTCACTTATGCACCAAACTTTTTCAACTTTAACCCATTGGCCAGCATCAGAGGGATAATCTCCACAGCAGGAAACCTGCCCAGTTGCCCTTTCTGGCACTGTCTTTCCGTAAACCGCCTGATGCGATCCGGCCGGATATACTTTGAGTGGAGAAGGATGGGGTTGGGATGCCAGCTATGAGACTTCAGAACCGCAGGGGTGGAATGGTCTCCGGTCACCACCAGGACATCAGGTTTTAATTTCAGGATGGACGGAAGAATCCGGTCGATCTCTTCGATGGCCTTCACCTTCTTTTTAAAATCTCCATCTTCCCCGGCTGAATCCGTTTTCTTGAAATGGATATAGAAAAAATCGTATCTGTTAAAATTATTTTTCAGAGTTTCCACTTCGTCCCGAAGAGTCTCTCCCGTCTCCAGAACATCCATTCCCACCAGCCTTGCTAATCCCCTGTACATCGGGTAAGTCGCAATCGCGGCGGGCTTTAGTTTGAATCGTTCAAACATTGAGGGAATATTGGGAATCTTAGAAAACCCTCTGAGAAGAATTGTATTCGCAGGGTGAAACAGCTTGAGCGCCTCGGTTGCCTTTTTCAAGTATGCGTTTACAATCTCCGCTGTCCTCTGAGCTTCGGCCGTAAGGCTCTCCGTTCCCTTTGCCTTCTTCCCATCCTTCTGAGGATCAGCATCGATGAGGTTATCCTTCAATCCCTCACCCTGAAATACGATCACAAAACGGTGTTCTTTGCCAGGATAAATAGAGACCCGGATCCCATCAACTTCTCTGATCTCATTCTGGAGAAATTGGCAGATCTCCTGATTCTTTTCGGTTGAGATCCGCCCTGCCCTTCGATCCACGATGATTTCGTTTTCATCGATGGTTGCAAAGTTGCCTCTTGCAGTAAGATCTTCCTCAGTCAGTTTTAAGCCAATCCCAAGGGCCTCCATCACCCCTCTCCCAATCTCAAACCGGAAAGGATCGTATCCGAAGAGAGCCAGATGGGAAGGTCCGCTGCCAGGAGTAATCCCATAGGAGATGGGATCGATCAATCCGCAGATGGATTGATAAGCGAGGCGATCAAGGTTTGGCGTCTTCGCCGCCTCCAATTCCGTCTTACCACGAACAGGAAGCCCCCCAATCCCATCCATCACGATCAGTATCAGCTTTGATTCGGTTTGTATTGCAAGCGAACGAAAAATATTGTCCGGAATCATCTCATCGCCTCCATTAAATCCATGTGTATCCCCTCCTTTTTATAACTGTTTATCCCATAATCCATAATTTGTAAAGCAAATGGTGAAGCTACCCGCCCTTGTTAGTGGGGGCGCTTCGCTTCTGCCAGTATTTCAATCATCCGAGGGATCAAGTGGTGGGCGAGATCTCTTCGGCTTCCTCCGCACAATACAATAATGAACTTGCCTCGACAAATTTCATCTGCTATCTCTTTCACTTCCTTGGTTAGCAAAATATGAAAATGGGGAGAGAGACCAATGTCTCCATATTCCCCCTTTGTCCCATCATATCCCCAATTCCAGAAAAGAATCTCAGGTCGGAATCTTCTCAATCGAGGTTTAAGGGTTTTCCTAACCATTTCCAAATATATGTCATCTGTTATTCTATGAGACACATGAATATCAACCTTGTTATTCTCCTCCCAATCAGGGTTCCCGCAGAAACAAACATACAGGACATCTGGATCCGCTCTAAAGACCTCCCATGTTCCGTCGCCATGATGAGCATCCGTATCAATGATTGCGAATCTTTTTACCCCATATCCTTTCCGAAGCTCCTGAATCGCAATCCCAGCTCCGTTAAAGTAACATCCCCCGCCGAAAAAATCAGGGCCTGCATGATGATCGCCGTATCCCGTGAAAACAAAGGCATTGTCAATCTCACCCCTCCCTATCTTTTCAGCAGCCCTTATCGTACCAGATGCGGACAGGAGCGCCCCTTCAAAAACCCCTGCCCTCCTCACTTCCTCAATCATCTCAGATGTATGGACTTGAAGCAGGGCTTCGTAAGAAACAGGATTCAGATCAAAAGAAGAGGCAGGTTTTGAGGGATAGAAAGCATCATAGAAGAAGACACTTTCCCTTTCGAGGATTCCCTCGAGTGCATTTGGAAAGTCCCGAAGCCTATTGCCTTCTTGATAATAGAAAAATATCCCCGTTCGCACGATCTTTTGTTATTTGGTCAACCCTGAGCGTTCGACTTAAGCTCACGCCGAAGGCAAACCCCAGCAGCTTGTCCTGAGCGCAGTCGAAGGGTTGACTTCCCTTGTGATAAATCGTAAAGATTTATTAAAACAAACGCCATCAATTTATTGTCATTGCCAAAATCGAGATTCCGAAATCCTTAGATCCTGAACTTGCTTCAGGACCTGGTTCGGAATGACACACTTTTTCTAGTCATGCTGAACTCGTTTCAGCATCTCATTCAATGCGTTTGCATTAGATTGAATGTTCTTCTCTCGATTCACCTAATTATAGAGGATTTGTATTGAGAATTCCAAATCTGAGTGCGAAAGAGAATCATACTCGATGACAGATCTTATCCTATTCAACGCTAATGTAATTACCATGGATCCCACCTTTCCAATCGCTCAATTAGTAGCCATTCAAAATGGAAAGATCGAAAAGGTTGGGGGAAATGATCATCTTAAAGATCTAAGGAATTCAAAAACAAAAGTGATCGATTGTCATGGTAAAACAGTTTTGCCGGGTTTTATTGACGCCCACATCCACTTTCATGGTTTTTCCGAAAGACTGATGACACTCAACCTGAGCCCTCGCAACAATGTCTGTTCTATCTCCGACATTAGAGACAAAATTAGCCAGATATCTAAAGAGTTACCATCAGGCACGTGGATAAGAGGAGCAGGGTACAACGAATTCTATCTTGCTGAAAAAAGACACCCCACACGATGGGATCTTGACGTGGCGACCTCCACTCATCCAATAAAATTAACGCATCGCTCAGGGCGTGCTCATGTCTTAAATAGTCTCGCCTTGAGGCTTGTGAATATCTCAAAGGAAACAGCAGGTCCAACAGATGGACTTATTGATCGGAATATTCAGACTGGGGAGCCGACAGGATTACTCTATGGAATGGGTGACTACCTTGCCAAAGCAATTCCTCACATAGACGGTACACAGATGGAGCAAGGGGTTAAATTGGCAAACATGGAGTTATGTTCTTCAGGGATAACATCAATCTATGACGCTTCCCCGCGGAACAATCTCAGCCGCTGGAAAATGCTTGAGCACTGGATAGAGAGTGGACTGCTAAAATCGAGGGTATCTATGGCTCTCGGTATGGAAGGTTATGAGGAGTATCGAAAACACCCCTTTCATACTCGAATCGATGAAAATCGGCTCAGGGTTCAAGGTCTGAAGATCATTCTTCATGAAACTACCGGACGGCTCTATCCGACACAAGAAGAATTGAATGAGATGGTGTTTGACATTCATCGATCCGGATTGCAGGCCGTTCTCCATGCCATCGAAGGCAAGACCATTGAGGCTGCCTGCAATGCAGCAGCGTATGCGTTAAAGAAATTTCCAAGATCCGATCACAGACACCGAATCGAACACTGCTCTGTCTGCACTTCTCCGTTGGCAAGGCGGATAGCTTCTTTGGGAATCATGGTGGTTACCCAGCCTTCTTTCATTTATTATAATGGTGATCGGTATCTCAAGACCGTTCCAAAGCCAAATCTGGAGCACTTATACCCCCTCTCCACCCTCATCAAGAATGGTGTAGGAGTTGCTGGGAGTTCGGATTGCCCTGTGGTCCCGGCAAATCCAATCTTGGGGATCTATTCAGCCGTCTCCCGGAAGACCGAGGCCGGAGATTTCTTTTTACCTGATGAACAGGTCACTCCCTTGGAAGTCATAAAGATGTATACACTCGACGCGGCTAAAGCTACCTTCGAAGAGAGGATGAAAGGATCGATCGAACCTGGTAAATTGGCCGATCTGGTGGTTTTGAATGGTGATCCAACAAAACTTCCGGCGGATGAGATAAAGGATATTGAGGTGGAAATGACGATCCTGGGTGGTGACGTAGTATGGGAAAAAACGAATTAGGTGATAATTCCTCTCTCAGCATAAGAGGCGAATTCTTCTTTTGTAAAGCCTAATAACTCTAGATAAACGTACTCATTGTCTTCGCCCAACAAAGGAGCAGCTTTCAATATATCCCTCGACTTCTTTTTAAATCTTATAGGGGAGGCATCTGTAAAGGTTTTCCCGAGAACTGGATGCTCCAATGACATAAAAAAATCTCTTGCCTTCAGATGAGGATCATTTGCAAGGTCTTCAGCGTTCTGAACTACTCCCGCCGCAACGCCCCCTTGTTGGAGAAGATTCACCACTTCTTCTGGACTGTGTTGCAGCGTCCAGTGTTCAAGGAACCTATCCAAATCCTCCTTATTCTCCTTTCGTCTTGACAGATGAGAGAATCTTTCCTCCCTCGTCCAATCAGGCCGACCTAAGATGTTGCAGAGGTTTTCCCATTCTGTCTCATTGAACACGCCAATCACACACCACCTGTCTGCGCCTGAACATTGGTAACACCCGTAGGGAGCGGCTGGGACACTATCTGAATGATTACCTTGAGGAGAAATATCTTTATGATTTGCCGATGCATTCAAGAGAGCGGGGCCCAGCAATGTGCACATTGCTTCGTATTGCGATAAATCAATGTATTGCCCTTTCCTTGTTCGATCTCGGAATTCCAAAGCTGCCAAAATAGCTAATGCAGCATGAAGACCAGCCACTGGGTTTGCATAAGCATAGCCCATACCTAAGGGAGATTCTTTAGCAAAAGAAGTAAGATAGGTCAGTCCTGAAAGTGCCTGAAGCGTTGGCCCAAAAGCTACAAAATCTTTCCACGGACCCGTCTGTCCCATGGCTGACATGCTTACCATGATGATATCGGGTCTCACTTCCTTCAGCCTCTCGTAATCCAGTCCCCAATTCGACATCACTCGGGTAGAGAAATTCTCAATGACCACATCACTTATTTTTGCTAATCTTAAGACAATCTCTTTTGCCTCAGGATAACTCATATCCAGGGTGATGCTTCGCTTGTTCCGATTCCAATGACTGAAATATCCCGTCAGATTTGACTCAACACCCCCGGCCGTTTTCTTCGACTGAATCTTAATCACCTCAGCTCCAAAGTCAGAAAGGATCCTTGTGGCATAGGGACCCGCCAAAACCCATGTAAAATCTAATATTCTCAATCCCTTAAGGATCCCCTGATTCATTAGTATCCTTCAGATGGCATGAATAGAAGAAAGCCTTTTTAACTCTTCTTCGGAAAGGCCCAATTCCCTCTGATAAATCTCCATGTTGTCTTCGCCAATAAGCGGCGCACGTTCCCACCGATCCAATGGACAACCATCGAACTTATAGGGAGCCCCAGAATACTGAATGGATGTTCCAATCTCCGGGTGACCCACCTCGACGAAAAATCCCCGCGATTTCAGCTGGGGACTCTCCAGAACTTTCTCTGGGGAACACACCGTAGTCCATGGAAATCGCATAAGCTGCCCTAACTCGAAAAGCTCATTCGTGGTGTGTGTTTTAATCCATCGTTGCAATACTTCAATGATATGATCAAGATGGTTTTGTCGAAATTCCTCCCCCTTATATTTTTCGTCTTTTAAATCCTCAGCCATCCCTTCGCTATCCATCCACTCAACTAAAGTCTCCCATTGTTGGAACAGACTCATGAGAATGTGACCATTCTTACAAGGTAAAATACAAAAAGAATTATTCCAGTGAAGGCTTCCCTGTCTCTTAGGTATGGTCTTCTCATAAAAGTATTGGATCATGATATGTTCCAAGGTAGAAACCACAGCCTCTTGCAAGGAGATGTCGATATGTTCCCCCTCTCCGCTACGATTTCGCTTCCTAAGAGCTAAGAGAATACCAATGGCAGCAAAGAGTGAAGCAGCATAATAAGATTGCTCTCCAAAAGGTTTAAGAGGTGGAGTGGAGGGAGAACCGGAAACATACATCTGCCCGCCAAATGCTGAACTCACTATGTCACAAGATTTGTATTGGCTCCTGGGGCCCTCTTGCCCGAAACCGGTCACTGAAACCAAAATGAGTTTGGGGTTTGTTCTGCTCAATATCTCAAACCCTAAACCGAGCTCTTTGAGATACCCTGGAAGATAGCTCTCTACCAGGACATCAGCCCTGTCTACCAGTCTACGAAATATTCCCTTGCCTTCGGGATGCTCTAAATTAAGGGTGATCCCCAATTTGTTGGTATTATGATAGAGGAAAAACAGACTCCGCTCTGGGTGGGGAAAGTTTCCTAAGAACGGCCCTATTTTTCGAGAAAGATCTCCCCCTGGTCTTTCCACTTTGATGACGCATGCGCCCATATCGGCCAAAAGCTTGGTGCAAAAGCTCGCTTTCTCATCTGCCAGATCGATTATTCTTATTCCTTCTAAAAGACTCATTCTTTAATCTCTCGTTTTCTTCCCCCCTCTTTGGCAAACCAGGGGTTGGGGGAGATTTTAGGAAAAATACGTCTTTGGACTCCTTAGTAATGCAGCTGCATAGCACTCATGTTTGTTCCTTCAACCGCTTAAGCCATTTTCTTGACAATTTCTTGAAACCCATCCACCAGTCTTTGAATCACTGTGGCTGTAGGAAGTATCTCCCTGATTAAGCCCGCTGAGGACCCGCTGTAAACTTCCCCATTTTCGAGGTCCCCTTCGATTTGACCTTTTCTCGCCCGGCTGTAACCCAGGAAGTCTCTGATTTCCTCAGTCGAAGCCCCGGAAGCTTCCAATTCTAATAATTGCCTTGTAAATTCCGTTCTGAGGCTCCTTGTAGGTAACAGCTTCCGACAAGTGATGACCGAACCTGTGTCTTTTGCATCTATAATGGCCTGTTTATAATTTATGTGTGCAATATTCTCTTCAACGGCTACAAAGCGGGTGCCTATCTGCACACCCTCAGCCCCAAGCGCAAAGGCTGCTACAATCCCTCTCGCATCAACAATTCCACCTGCTGCAATAATGGGAACGGAGACCACATCAGCTACCTGAGGGACTAAAGAGAAAAGAGGTATTTCGTCAAAGCCCACATAAGCCGCTGCCTCAACCCCTGCAACAATGAGGGCATCCACTTTCGAGGACTCTGCCTTCTTGGCCTGTCCTACTGAACTGACAACATGGAGGACCTTCATCCCAGCTTGATGCAGAAGATCAGTAAAATGGCTGGGATCTCCTCCTGATGTTATTACAATTCGGATTCCTTCTTTCAGGAGAACATCAACAAGAATTCCACTCTGTTTGAGATACAAAGGAATATTCACCGCAAATGGTTTTTCCGTCAGATCCCTAATTTTGATTATTTGGAATTTTAGATTTTTAAAAGGATCTCCGTTTTTTTCCATTCCCGCAAAAGGACTGAGAACACCCAGGCCTCCCGCATTGGAAACAGCCCCAGCAAGCTCAGCCGTGGAAATCCAAAGCATTCCCCCTTGAATAATAGGATATTCGATGTTAAGGAGGTTACAGACACGGGATCTCTTCATAATCTATCCTCAAATGACTTTGTCTTTGTTTTCCCGGATTTTTTCCATCAGAATAGCTTTATTTAACTGTGCTTTTCCATATTGAGGATTTAGTTTGATCGCCATTTCAAAGTTGGTGAATGCTTTAGCAAATTCTCCTTTCCTGAAGCATTCATTAGCAAGGCTATGGTAAATATCCGCCACCAGATCTCTGTCCCCCCATCTCGTTCTCGATGGATGATCCAAATGCCCTTTATAATCAAACCCGTATGGTAGAATATTATCAATATCGATTGTTGATTCTTCGCTTTGAAGAAGAGTCAGGACATGAGGCCCTATCCCGAAGGCATTCTCCAGAAAGAGTGCGTCTGCATATATGTCCATCCTTCTAAGAAGACAATTATAAAGTAGCGTTAAGCCCAGGCAGTTTCCGAC